>Ga0123398_1099525_pt1 | contig 48747 bp, 45 predicted proteins | sample T5LHNO3metaT_FD_89926 | JGI IMG/M metagenome (GOLD analysis project Ga0123398, IMG submission 89926) | Methane-oxidizing artificial microbial communities from Washington, USA to study methane cycling - T5-LHNO3 metaT (Metagenome... | ecosystem: Engineered > Modeled > Simulated communities...
AAAAAAACGTTCAATCGTTTCTACAACAAACTCCATTGGCGTGTAGTCGTCATTTAACAGCAACACTTTGTACATCGCAGGCAGTTTTGGCTTAACTGCACTGGGTTTAATTGCAAGGTCTTGGTTTGGGTTTGTGTTAGCCATGTGCTACTTTGTTAATTACTTAATACTATTTTGAGCCGACTACAGAAAATTTCAAGCCCAATATGAGTAGGGATATAGAGATTAAATCCAATTAAGGGAAGATTTTGACGCTTTTAACGATCCTATCTTGCGTCTGCATGATTTCAAGCGTGTGACCATTAATTCTAAAACTGGTGCCAGGTTCAGGAATATCTTCAAAATGTTCCAGTATCAAGCCGTTAAGTGTGCGTGGCCCATCTAGCGGTAAATTAATATTGAGTTTTTTATTTAAATTACGTAATGCACTGCTGCCGTCAACCAGCCAGCTACCATCAGTTTCTTGGCGATAGCTGCCAACACGACTGGGTGACTGGGTAGTAAAGTCGCCAATCACCTCTTCTAAAATATCTTCCAGCGTAACTAAACCTTTAAACTCACCGTATTCATCTACCACTAAAGCAATGCGTTCCTGATTTTCTTGAAATTGCTGAATTTGCGTATAAAGCGGCGTACCAGAAGGAATGAAGTAAGGTTCGCTGATAATTTCACGTAAGGTTTCTTTGCTAATCTCTGCATCCTGCTGATAACTGCGCAGATTAATTACTTTGCGTATATGAATAATGCCAATAATTTCCTCGTTGTCACCTTCGCGCGCAGGGAGGCGCGTGTGGTGGCTGTTTGAAATGCGCTGCAGAATATCATCAATCGGCGCGTCAAAATCAATTACTTCAACCATTGTATGCGCGGTCATCACGTCATCTACCGTGATTTTTTCCAGATCAAACAAGTTAAGTAAAATGGTTCGGTGCTTTTTAGGCATAAAATGTCCGGCATCCGTCACAATGCTGCGTAATTCATCCATGGTGAGCGATTGCGAGCGCTCACTAAAGTTGATATTCACTCTTAATAGCTTAAGCAAACCTTCAACAAATAGATTGATAAACCAAACGGCGGGGTACAACAGTTTTAAAAGTGGATACAGAACATAGCTGCATAAAATGCCGAGCTTTTCCGGGTATGCGGCCGCGATTACTTTTGGAGATATTTCGCTGAAGACTAGTATGGCGAAAGTCACGGATAGCGTGCCTGTCATCAATATCCATTCGCCTTCACCAAACAGTTCCACAGTGATAATGGCGACAAGTGTTGCCGATGCGGCATTCGCAAAGTTGTTGCACAACAGAATCACACCAAGTAGTTTGTCAGTTTTGGCGAGTAAGCTGCTAGCTAATCGTGCACCACGGTTACCTTCTTTAACCAAATGCCGCAGCCGATAACGGTTGAGCGACATTAAGCTGGTTTCAGCAACAGAGAAAAAGCCAGAAATAAGCAGAAGCAAGGCTAGAACGCCAAGCTGATAGGGAATCGGAATATTATCCAAGTAGCGTTAGATCAAAAAATAAACAGGTAGTCAGTTTACCTGTTTATTTATTTAAAAATCAAGAGGTTAAGATTTTTTTGTGAGTTGGTTCCGGTTTGAATAGATGTTTTGATGAATGTATTTAATTAAGATAGTGCTTCTGCGGTGTTATCAGAATCCTTTTTATTAGCATCTTTTTTCTCAGTGTCACCAATTAAGTTAGCGCGACTTACCCCTAAATACATCGCAACCGGGCAAGCAACCAATACAGAAGAATAGATACCGAATAGGATACCAATAGTGAGTGCTAGTGCAAAGTTATGCAGCACTTCGCCACCGAATAACAACATTGAACCGACCATGGTTTGTGTCATCAAGTGAGTAATCACTGTGCGTGACATCGTACGTGTGATTGCGTTATCAATCACTTGCACCACGCTGGCTTTACGCATTTTGCGGAAATTCTCGCGCACGCGGTCAAATACTACAACTGATTCATTCACTGAATAACCTAAAACTGCCAGAATCGCAGCGAGCACGGTTAAGTTAAATTCCCACTGGAAAAAGGCAAAGAAGCCTAAAATAATCACCACGTCATGCATATTGGCGATAATTGCCGCTACCGCGAAACGCCATTCAAAGCGTATCGCCAAGTAAGCCATAATGCCTGCGCAAACCAGTAATAGTGCTAATCCGCCGCTTGCATATAGTTCGTCGCCGACTTGCGAGCCAACTGATTCCACGCGACGCACTTCGGCAGATGAATCTGCTGTTTGTAAAGCTTTTGTGACCGTTTCAGATAATTGTGCAATCGACATGTCTTTTTTAAGTGGTAGGCGAATCAACACATCGTGGCTGGTACCAAAATTTTGGACAGTGACATCCTTTAAGCCGATTGAGTCGACTGCTTTACGGATGCTATCGATATTTGCAGATTGCGGATAATTCACTTCCATCACCGTGCCGCCAGTGAAGTCAACGCCGTAATGCAGGCCTTTAGACCAAAGAAAAAATATCGCCACAAAAAAAGTGATGAGCGAGACAGCCGTGGTTAAACGGCCATAACTCATGAATGGGATGTCTTTTTTAATTCTGAAAAATTCCATAATCCATACTCTATATAAAATTAGCTGCTAAATTGCTAAGGTTAAATTCTTAGCAAATTGAAATTTAATCGAAGTTTAACCTTTATAAATCTGGCCGATTGAAAGGTTGGTCACTTTACGGCGGTAGCCATAAATCAGATTCACAATCGCACGCGACACTAGAACTGCGGTAAACATAGACGTTAATATGCCCAACACGTGTACTACGGCGAATCCTTTAATTGGGCCTGTACCAAACATAAACAAGGCAAAACCAGCAATCAGTGTTGTCACGTTGGAGTCTAGAATCGTGTCAAATGCTCTGTCGTAGCCTGCATGAATACTGGCTTGTGGCGTGTTGCCATTGCGTAACTCTTCACGAACCCGTTCGTTAATCAGTACGTTCGCGTCAATCGCCATACCCAGAGCCAACGCAATCGCCGCTAAACCTGGCAGGGTGAGTGTCGCTTGTAACATCGAAAGCAGAGCGACCAGTAACAGCAGGTTAATACCCAGCGCTAATACAGAAACGCCACCAAAAACCATGTAGTAAATCATCATCATCACCGCGATTGCAGCAAAACCCCACAGTGTAGAATGTACGCCACGTTTGATGTTTTCTTCACCCATGCTTGGGCCAACGGTACGTTCTTCAATGATTTCCATTGGTGCGGCAAGCGCGCCAGCACGTAGCAACAGTGCAACATCGGTGGCTTCCTGCGTATTACTCATGCCGGAAATCTGCACACGGCCGCCGCCGATTTCTTCGTTAATCACTGGCGCAGTAATCACTTCAGTATTGCCTTTTTCAATCAGCAAAATCGCCATGCGCTTGCCCACGTTGTCGCGAGTGACATTTTTAAATATACCAGCACCGCGACCATCTAACGTGACATTCACAATTGCGCCGCCAGTTTGATTGTTAACACCCGGGCCAGCATCAGTAATACGATCGCCGGTTAACACCACATTCTTTTTAACTAGAATTGGATTACCTTCACGGTCTTTATACACTTCGTCACCAAAAGGCACTTGGCCTTTGAGAGCAGCTTCAAGCGTTGCCATGTCTTTTTTATCTTCATCCACCATGCGAATTTCAAGCGTTGCAGTACGGCCTAAAATTTCCTTGGCTTTTGCAGTATCCTGAACGCCTGGTAGTTGCACAACAATGCGGTCAAGACCTTGCTGTTGCACAATTGGCTCAGCTACGCCTAACTCATTGATACGGTTATGCAATGTTTGCAGGTTTTGTTTGAGTGCGAATTCCTGAATTTTCTTTTTCGCGGCTTCACCAATGGTGGCTGTTAATACTTGTTCTTTGCCATCAGTTGAATCATTCAGCGTTAAGTCGGGGAAGTCTTTGCTTAGTACTTTACGTGCGGCATCTAAATCTTTTTTATCGCTAAAGCGCACCTGGACTTTTTGGCCTTCGCGCGCGATACCGAAGTAATTTACTTTTTCGCGGCGTAGCGCTGTGCGGAAATCGCCCACGCTGCTTTCGGCTGATTTATCCAATGCCGCTTTCATATCCACTTGCAGCAGAAAATGCACACCGCCACGTAAATCCAAACCCAGATACATGGGTTTTGCGCCAATGCCTAATAACCAGTTTGGTGTTTGGGATAGTAAATTCAACGCAACTGTGTAATCTTTACCTAGGCTAGCGATTAATTTATCTTTTGCTTTAATTTGCGCCTCAGGATCCGCAAAACGCACTTTCACACCGCTTGCATCCAGGTAAATACCATTAAACGGCACATTCGCTAATTTCAGCGTCGCTTCTACTTTGCTTAATAAAGCTGCGTCGGCCTTAAGCGATGTTTTCGCCGGACTAACCTGTACAGCAGGCGATTCACCAAAAAAGTTAGGTATGGTATATAGCAAGCCAATCAGAATGACAACGGCAATTAGAATGTATTTCCAGGTAGGGTAGCGGTTCATAAGTGCGGCTCAAAAATACTAAATTGCTGATTTAATTCAGAAGCAAATTTTAGTTTAAATAAAGATGTTAGTTTAAAAAGTTAATGGTTTTTTTAAGGGGTAAATTTTAAGCAAACTTGCTAGCTGAAAATCCAGCTAGCGCTCAAATGTTTCTTAAATACCTTTAATCGTACCCGGCGGCAACAAAGTTTGCACCGCATGTTTTTGTACATTAATCGTAGTATTCGCAGCAATTTCAATGCTCAAAAAGCTATCGCCCACTTTGGTGATTTTGCCAATCACGCCGCCAGTAGTCGCCACTTCGTCGCCCGCTTTAAGTGCTTCAATCATAGCTTTTTGCTGTTTAGCCTGTTTCATTTGCGGGCGAATCAGCATAAAGTAAAACAAGACAAAAATAATTAAAATAGGCAAGAAGCTCACTAAATCACCACCTGGTGCGGCAGGAGCTGCGTGTGCGTTACTGATAAATAGGTTGTTTAACATACGAAATAACTTTCAAATAATTTTTTAACTGTGCGATTTTAGCACAGACTGTTCAGCTTGAGAGGCGTGCGCGGTTTGCTGCAAATTCTGACTTAAATGCTTCAAATTTTCCTGTTTCAATCGCGCCACGCATGCCTTGCATTAATACTTGGTAATAGTGCAAATTGTGGATGGTGTTTAAGCGTGCGCCTAAGATTTCGCCCACTTTATGCAGGTGATGCAAATAAGCACGCGTAAAGTTGCGACAGGTATAGCATGCACAATCGGCATCTAGCGGCTGCGTGTCCTGTTTATAAAACGCATTCTTGATTTTAATATCGCCATATTGCGTAAATAACCAGCCATTGCGTGCGTTGCGGGTAGGCATTACGCAATCGAACATATCGACACCTTGTGAAACAGCAGCAACTAAATCTTCTGGCGTGCCGACGCCCATTAAATAGCGTGGTTTATTTTGCGGCATTTTTGGGGCAGTGTGCGCCAAGATGCGCAACATATCCTCTTTTGGTTCGCCAACAGAAAGTCCGCCAATCGCAAAGCCGTCAAAATCAATATCGACTAAACCGTTTAATGAAACGTCACGTAAATCTTCAAACATTCCGCCCTGAATAATGCCAAATAGCGCATTTGTGTGATTGCTCACGCTTGCGGCGTTGGCTGCGTCTTCAACAGCTGGTCGTGCTTTATGTACTGCCTGCGCTGTTTCATCCTTGCCGCCTTGCATGCGCATCGCTTCGTCTATCGTGATTCCTTGTAATTTATCAAAAGCATCCTTACTACGTTTTGCCCAGCGCAAACTTAACTGCATGGAGTCACTCGCTTCTTTATGCGTGGCGGGGTAGGGCGTACATTCGTCAAAAATCATGACAATATCTGAGTTAAGTACCTTTTGAATGCGCATGGATTCTTCGGGTGTTAAAAAACACGTATCGCCGTTGATGGGCGATTTAAATTTAACGCCTTCTTCTGAGATTTTGCGCATTGCGCCCAAACTCCACACTTGAAAACCGCCAGAGTCGGTGAGAATCGGCTTATCCCAACCCATAAATTTATGCAAGCCGCCATGCGCGGCAATCACTTCTAGGCCAGGGCGTAGCCACAGGTGAAAAGTATTGCCGAGCACGATATGTGCATCGATTTCGGCTAGTTCTAAAGGTGACATGGCTTTAACCGTGCCATAAGTGCCAACGGGCATAAACGCAGGTGTTTGCACATCGCCGTGCGCCAAACTGACTGTACCACGACGCGCGAGACCGTCGGTTTTGTGAAGGGTGAATTGCATATTTGAACCTAAATTGAGGCGTTAATTTTAAGCCGCGATACTATCATAAGCGAGCACTTACATTAAAATTACGGCGCAGTAAACCTAGTGTATTGTTGCATCATCGAAAAACTTAACCCTATTTATTGGTTAACTTTTTAATTAGAACAAGCAAAATAAGCTTGCTTTGATATACTTAACACAATTTTATTAGCAGGCTAAATACAATGGCTGTCGTTAAACCACGTGCACCACGCAAACAAGTCGATACCTTAAAATCGCGCGGCATTTATTTGCTACCGAATTTGTTCACCTCAGCCGCTTTATTTGCTGGCTTTTATGCCATCGTGCAGGCGATGAATTTCAATTTTGAGCAATCTGCGATTGCCATTTTTATTGCTATGGTGATGGATGGATTGGACGGGCGTGTGGCGCGAATGACCAATACGACCAGCGCGTTTGGTGCAGAATATGACAGCTTGTCTGATATGGTGTCCTTTGGTGTGGCGCCGGCATTAATAATGTATGTGTGGGCGCTTAAGCCGATGGGTAAATTGGGCTGGATAGCCGCTTTTATTTATTGTGCCTGCGCGGCGTTAAGATTGGCGCGTTTTAATACCAAGTTAGATGATGAGTTTCAAGACAAACGTTATTTCCAAGGCTTACCAAGTCCAGCGGCGGCAGCGTTATTAGCGGGTTTTGTCTGGGTGGCGTATGAGTATGACGTGGATGGCCGCGAAATATTTTTTGGCGCATTGCAGATGAAATGGATGGCTTGGGGCTTAACGGTTTTTGCGGCGCTTAGTATGGTCAGTGATCTTAAGTTTTACAGCGGAAAAGATATTAATTTAAAACAAAGCGTACCTTTCGTGGCTATTCTGGCGATTGTTCTGGCATTTGTACTGATCTCATATAGCCCGCCAGAAGTTTTGTTTACTGTTGTTTTGGTGTACGCGTTATCTGGTTACTTTTTGTGGGCAAAGTCGCGCGCTGCAAAAAAGCCTACAAATTAGATTGATATAAGGCGCTGTTATATTCAGGTATTGCTAAATTGAAAAAATCGTTTGGCATAAATGCACGATTAACTACTTGAAAAGCCAGTATTAAATACTTATACTAATTACATGTTGAATCATTTCACATTTCAAGCAATCTCTTTTTACGCAGGCTTATTTTTAAGCCTTGCTTTAGCATTGGCTGCGCTACGTCCAGCCATGCTGCTGCGCGTCAGCGCACAATAATCCCCCACCCCATTAAGTAATTTTATGCTCACTGTTTTTTTACAGTGTTCAGAGTAGCTGTGATTAATCAATAGTTACTCTGGCTAGTTAACAGTACAGTGAGTAAAATGATTGTATTTGTAGCTTTATGCGCAATTGATTCACTCATAATCAAAGCAAGCTACAGCATTAGGAATAAAAAACATGAACACAGCAAACCAAACGAATAACCAAATTGTTATTTTTGATACCACTTTGCGCGATGGTGAACAAAGCCCTGGCGCATCGATGACTAAAGAAGAAAAAATCCGTATCGCCCGCCAACTTGAAAAATTGGGTGTCAACGTGATTGAAGCAGGTTTTGCAGCTGCCAGCCCAGGTGATTTTGAGGCGATTTCTGAAATCGCTAAGATAGTGAAAAACTCCACTGTTTGCTCGCTTGCCCGCGCCAGCGAAAATGATGTGCGACGTGCAGGCGAAGCGATTAAACACGCTGCATCTGGTCGTATACATACGTTTATCGCCACCAGCAAAATCCATATGGAAAACAAGTTGCGCATGACGGAAGACCAAGTGGTAGAGCGCGCAGTACAGGCCGTCAAATGGGCATTGGAATATACGCCTGATGTGGAGTTTTCTGCCGAAGACGCTGTGCGTTCCGATATCGACTTTTTAGTGCGTGTATTTGATGCGGTAATCGAAGCGGGCGCTAAAACCATCAATGTGCCAGATACGGTAGGCTATTCAATCCCGGCGCCATGGGGCGAAACGATGGCGACTTTAATTAAACGTGTTAAAAATTCAGATAAGGTAATTTGGAGTACGCATTGCCATAACGATTTAGGTATGGCGGTTGCCAACTCATTGGCAGCAGTGATGGGCGGTGCTCGCCAAGTGGAATGTACCATCAATGGCTTGGGTGAACGTGCAGGTAACGCCAGCTTGGAAGAGGTGGTGATGGCGATCAAAACCCGCAGCGATATTTTTAATTTGACCACGCGTATTGATACTACGCAAATCGTGCCGACTTCTAAATTGGTTTCTACGATTACTGGTTACCCGGTGCAGCCGAATAAGGCAATCGTTGGTGCGAACGCATTTGCGCACGAAAGTGGCATTCATCAGGATGGCGTGTTAAAACATCGCGAAACCTATGAAATTATGCGTGCAGAAGATGTGGGCTGGAATGCGAATAAATTAACTTTGGGTAAATTGTCCGGACGTAACGCCTTTAGAACGCGCTTGAAAGAGTTGGGCATAGAATTGGAATCCGAAGACGCAATGAATGCTGCTTTTGCTCGCTTTAAAGATTTAGCAGATAAAAAATCAGAGATTTTTGATGAGGATTTGCACGCTTTAGTTAGTGATGAATTTGTGCATGAGGCCAGTGAAAATTACAAATTGGTGTATTTGCAAGTTGCATCGCAAACAGGCGAAGTACCACATGCCATTATTACTTTATCTGACAACAGTGTAGAAAAACGTGCAGAAGCAGATGGCGGTGGCCCTGTAGATGCGACGTTTAAAGCGATCGAAAGCATGGTCAATAGTGGTGCTGAATTGCAATTATATTCGGTGAATAACATTACCAGCGGCACCGATGCGCAGGGTGAAGTGACCGTGCGCTTAGCCAAAGGCGGGCGTATCGTGAACGGACAGGGCGCCGATACCGATATTGTGGTGGCGTCAGCCAAGGCATACTTGAATGCATTGAATAAATTGCATTCAAAAGACGAAAAGATGAATCCGCAACTTTAATTTTTTGTAAAATCGACCAAATACTTCGTTACTTTTCGCTTGCCGTACTTATTGTACTGTCTGCGCTCAAGTGTCTCGTCTTTGGCCGATATAACAAAAAATATATGCTATGCATCGTAAAAATCAAACTTTATTCATCTTTTTAGCACTGTTTTGCACCTACTTTATCTGGGGTTCAACTTACTTAGCGATTAAGTTTGGCATTGAGAGTTTTCCGCCTTTTTTAATGGGCGGCATACGTTTTACGGTCGCTGGTGCTTTGTTGTATATGGTGATGCGTTTTCTTGGTTCGCCGAATCCAACAAAACAGCAATGGCTGGGCGCAACAGCAGTAGGTATTTTGTTGCCAGCACTAGGAAACGGCACGGTCTGTTATGTACAGCAGACGGTTTCCTCTAGCGTCGCGGCGCTTTCTATTGCTACTGCGCCGATTTGGATGGCGATTTTTGCATCCATCTGGGGCCATAAAATCACGCGCCGAGAATGGCTGGGTATTGCTGTTGGTTTGGTTGGTATTGTGCTGCTAAACGTGGGTGGTAGTTTGCATGGCGAAATATTCAGTGCCTTTTTATTGATCTTCGCTGCAGCGACTTGGTCATTTGGTTCTGTATGGAGTAAGTATTTAAGTATGCCGACCGGGTTAATGGCGCCTGCCTGTCAAATGTTAACAGGTGGTGTTGCTTTATTGATTTTCAGTGCATTGCAAGGTGAGCAGTATCCAGCTGTGATTAGCTTGAAATCTTGGGCGGCGATGTTGTTTTTAATTGTATTAGGTTCGCTAGTTGCTTACAGCGCCTACCAGTATTTGCTTAAAACTGTGCGACCATTGGTTGCCAGTAGCAATACCTTTGTTAATCCCATTGTGGCATTTGGGCTAGGCATCTGGTTGGCAAGTGAGCATGTCACCTCAACTGAATATATTGCGCTGGCGGTGATTTTAGTTGGTGTATTTTTAGTACTTTCTGCGGGCAATGAAAATATAGAGCAATAGATGCAGCAAGCTGCTTTGTTCTTACCTCTGTATTCTGATTGTCGTGATGTTTATTTATGGGTTAATTCGTAACGGAGTAAATTTTGAATTTAGCTTTATTTGATCTTGATAACACTTTATTAGCAGGTGATTCAGACTATAACTGGAGTTTGTTTCTAATTGATGAAGGCTTATTGGATGCCAAAACACATCATGACCGCAATGAGCAGTTTTACCTGGATTACAAAAATGGCAATTTGGATATTTTTGCTTTTTTGAAGTTTCAGTTGCAGCCATTAAGCCAGCATCCTAAAAAATTTCTGGATGAATTGCATGTCAAATATATGGAAAAAGTCATCAAGCCGATGATGACGGATAAAGCGCAGGCTTTAGTGAGTCAGCATAAAGCGGCAGGTGATTTGTGTGTTGTGATTACTGCCACCAACAGTTTCGTCACTAAACCAATTGCCGCTGCTTATGGCATTGAGCACTTGATTGGATCAGACCCGGAAATGGTGAATGGTCAATTTACCGGTGGCGTAAGTGGTGTGCCAAGTTTTCAGGCAGGTAAGGTTACGCGCATCAATCAGTGGTTGGCAGATCAAGGCCAAGCGCTGGGTGATTTTGAGAAAAGTTATTTTTACAGTGATTCACACAACGATTTGCCATTGATGAAATTAGTGACGAATCCGGTGGCGGTGGATGCAGATGCAACGCTTACAGCGTATGCGAAAGAGCATGATTGGCCTGCAATCAGCTTGCGTTAAAATTTAAAAGCTCCCTAATTTAGGGAGTTGCAAGGTATTTTAAGGTCAATTAATCTAGCTTTGGTTTAAATTTTTTAACTTGAATTTAAGGTTAAGTTAAATGGCTAAAAACATTGTATTTTGCGCAGATGGTACCTGGAACAGGGCGGGCGATGAAATCGATAGTGATTCCGATGCGCCGTCCAATGTCTTTAAATTATTCACACACCTTGCTGGCAAACACATTTCAAAGATACATCATTCCGAAATTACCGGCCGTGTAACGGAATATGAAAAAAGCTTGATTGTGGATACCAACACGCTACAAATAGCCAAATATATCAATGGAGTAGGCGACTCCAGTGTCAAGTTAAATCGTATTTTAGGTGGTGCATTCGGTTTTGGTTTAATCGAACGCATCGCCAGAGGATATACGTTCATTTCCAGAAACTATGTTGCAGGCGACAAGATTTACATTGTCGGTTTTAGTCGCGGCGCCTATACGGCCCGAGCGTTAGCTGGACTGATTACGGCTAAAGGTTTATTAGCCAAAAAATTTAATCAAGGTGAAGCGGCATCGTATGATATGGCTATCCGAGCCTGGTATAGCTATCGAGACGGTATTAATCAGACATCCTATCAAAACAGGCTGCAAAATTTATTTATTGCTTTTACCAGCATTAAAAATTTTGTATTAAAAAATACCATCACAGATGCAGATTTCATTAAAGATATTCCGATAGAAGCAGTTGCAGTTTGGGATACCGTTGGCGCGTTAGGCATTCCGGATTTTGAGTTCGATGATAATCGCGCTGAAATTAGAGATGGCTTTGCATTTGCGGATAATGTGCTGAATGCCAAGGTTAAGTTTGGATTGCATGCGGTGGCATTAGATGAAATGCGTTTGTTGTTCACCCCGACATTATGGGCAAAGCGCGGTGGTATTAAGCAGGTTTTATTTGCTGGGTCACATTCAGATGTTGGCGGCGGATACAAAGAAGCAGGTTTGTCCGATTGTGCCCTAAAATGGATGATAGACGAGCTTGGCGATAAAAGCGTTGGCGTAAAATTTATGGATGATGTATTTAAAGTCATTGGCGACTATGCGGCAATCGCACATACAGAGTGGGCACATTTGGTCGGAATCGCAGGAAAAATGGGCGCCAGGCAATTTAAGCAGTTGGTGCAGAATGGTACGGTAAGTGTGCATCAATCGGTGTTGGATAGAAAAGCTCTAAAAGCTTTTAGTCAATATTTAGGCGCGCCCGCCAGCCGATATAATCCAACAAATTACTAAACTATTTGTTGAGTAGTACCTGCAGCACAAAACGACTGCCGATATAAGCTAACAATAAGAGCAAAAAGCCGATCAAGGTCAGGTTGATCGCTTTTCTGCCGCGCCAGCCATATTGGTAACGCCCAAATAATAACCAGCCATAAATCATCCAGGACGCAATCGAAAAAAGGGTTTTATGATTGAGTTGCAGCGGTTTTCCAAAAATCTTCTCGCTAAAGAACACGCCGCTTATTAATGTCAATGTGAGTAGCACAAAGCCAATGGTAATCACGCGAAACAACAGGCTTTCCATCACCATTAATGGAGGGAAACTGGGCAGTTTAATTAATGTAGGTTTGTTGTGCAGACTGCGTTCAGCGATTGTCATTAATAGGGCGTGTAAAGCGGCAAATGTAAACAAGCTATATGCCAGAATCGCAATGCCGATATGCGCCATAAACAAACCTTCGTGCGCAGTGGGTAGATAATGATTTTTGATGGCAAAAGCCGGCAGTAAGACAAAAATCGCTGCAGGCGGCAATACAAAAGCTTGCAGGCTATGTAATTCGTGTTTTAGATCCGTTAACCAATATACCAATACCGTTAGCCAGAAAATAGCTGACAATGCATAGTAAAAGCCTAAATTGACACTGCCGGCACTAAAGACATCGCGGTATAAAAGCCAGCCATGCAACATTAAGCCCAAAGCGATCATGGCAGAATGCAATTTAAGTGATTGCGCATTAGTGGCTGATTTGGCGGTGCGCCAGAAATCTGCTGCTACTGCCAGATAAATAAAAGCCACAACCGAATACGGAATGAAATAGTGCACTGAATTTTGCATATGACAATTATGGCAAAACTCGTCTAATTAGCATAGCTTGATGTAAAATTACTGCAAATTCAATTAGCAATATCTTTCAGTATCACCTTTGAAGGTAACCCCGAAAATGTTAGAAAATTTAACCGGCCGCTTACAGGGCGTCATCAAAAATCTACGTGGTCAAGCACGATTAACTGAAGACAATATCAGCGACGCGATGCGTGAAGTACGTATGGCATTGCTAGAAGCCGATGTGGCCTTGCCTGTAGTAAAAGACTTTATCAGCCGCGTTAAGGCGCGTGCGCAAGGTAAAGAGGTATTGCTGAGCTTAACACCAGGCCAAGCCGTCATTGAAGTGGTCAATGATGAATTGACAGAGTTAATGGGCAAAGCCAATGTAGGTTTGAATCTAGCCACGCAGCCGCCGGCAATTATTTTAATGGCTGGTTTGCAGGGCTCCGGTAAAACGACTACATCGGCCAAGCTGGCAAAGTTACTCAAGGAACAAAAGAAAAAAGTGCTGTTGGCTAGTGCGGATATTTATCGCCCTGCTGCGATTGCACAATTGCAAACTTTGGCTAAGCAGCTGGATATAGATTGCTTTGATAGTAATGCAAATCAAAAGCCGAGTGAAATTGCAGCATTAACTTTAGAACATGCCAAAAAGAACTATTACGATGTTGTGATTTTTGATACCGCAGGTCGCTTGGGTATTGATGAAGCGATGATGGCAGAAATCAAAGCGCTGCACACGCAACTAAACCCGATTGAAACCTTGTTTGTCGTAGATGCGATGCAGGGTCAGGATGCGGTAAATACCGCCAAGGCTTTTGGCGAAACGTTGCCATTAACCGGCGTGGTGTTAACGAAGTTAGACGGCGATGCACGTGGCGGCGCGGCTTTGTCTGTGCGACATGTGACAGGTCAGCCGATTAAGTTTATCGGTGTGAGCGAGAAGGTCGATGGTTTAGAACCTTTCCATCCTGACCGTATGGCCGGCCGCATATTGGGCATGGGCGATGTGCTGGGCTTGATTGAGCAAGCGCATAAAAATGTCGATATGGCCGAGGCGCAAAAAGTCGCTGACAAAATTAAATCAGGCAGTAAATTTGATCTGGAAGACTTTAAAAGCCAAATGAGCCAAATGCGCAAAATGGGCGGCATGGGTGCGTTAATGGACAAAATGCCGGCACAAATGGCCAGTATGGCAGCCAAGGTGAACAATGAAGATGCCGATAAATCATTGCGCCGTATTGAAGGCATTATCAATAGCATGACGCCGCTTGAGCGTCGTAAGCCGGAATTAATCAAAGCCACACGTAAGAAACGTATCGCCGCCGGTAGCGGTGTGCAAGTGCAAGAAGTGAATCGCTTGCTAAAACAGTTTGAAGAAACGCAAAAGATGATGAAAATGTTCAGCAAAGGCGGCATGGCAAAAATGATGCGTGGCATGGGCGGCATGATGGGCGGTAAATTGCCGGGTCTGCGTTAAGCTGGTTTGCAAAATCGAAAGTTGTATAAAGCGTTTTAAAATTAAATAAATTAGAACGTTTTAAGCAAGGCGATTTCTATTATTTAGAATATTTCGGATTAATATCTTTAACAGTTAAATTCCTATACAAATCGCCACAGTTTTAACAACATAATTTCTGCTAAAAAATAAAAATATAAAAAGTTAATTTATTTCGCAGGTTATCATTGACCAAAGCCCGAGTTTCTTGCATAATTGCGCCCTTTCGTAGGTAAAGCAATTAGCAACTTAAATCGCTTACGAAGTCAGTAGGTATCCAGTATTACCCGTTTCACAATGGGGCGTTAGCTCAGCTGGTAGAGCAGCGGACTTTTAATCCGTTTGTCGTGGGTTCGATCCCCGCACGCCCTACCAATTCCATGTTTTAGGCAATCCTAGAACATACAAAAAAACCAGCCTAAGTGCTGGTTTTTTTATTGCTTGTGAGTTTTGTACATTCAACTTCACCTAGTTTGAACTTGAGACTTCAATCCGTTGGTACTGTATTTCACTCACAGAGGGGCGGCAAAAATAAAGGACTCGGAGAAATCTGGGGCCTTTTTCATTCGCATATCTCAGTGATAATAACTGCTATATAGATAGGGTGAAGTGGTTGTTAACAGCCGTCATTGGTTTATATCAGCATTTATATTCGCTATAAGCAGGATTTGCTCAATATACATCGCGGCGGTATCTGCCAGACGTAGTTAATATTGATAATGTGGTTTCACCAAGAATTTCAAGCAGCTCGCTATGCACGGCAGGGGCCATGCCGGTTGCGCTGCCACAAACGTAAATCGCCGCGCCGTTGTTAATCCATTTTGCTATATCTGTGGCTGATGACTTTACAATATCCTGCACGTATATACGCTCGGCTTGATCTCTAGAGAACGCGGTTTGTAGCTTGTTTAACAAGCCTTGATTGTGCCAGCCTTGTAATTCATCTTTAAAGTAAAAGTCATATTCAGCATTACGCTCACCAAAAATAAGCCAGTTATTATTTTGACCTGATGCTACGCGTGCTTTCAGGTGCGCTCTAAGGCCTGCGATTCCTGTGCCGTTACCGATTAAAATCAGTGGTGTTTCGGCTGGTGGTGGATGAAATGCACTGTTCTCGCGTATACGTAAGGCGATATCGCTATTGATTGCGGCATATTGCGTTAGCCAGCCTGAACCAATGCCTAGCCTGCCGTCTGCATAATGTGTCTGGCGAATAAGTAGTTCAAGGCCGCTGTCTTGCGGGATAGAGGCAATGGAATATTCGCGATGTGGCAGTGTTTTTAATGTTAACAAAATCACTTCGGCATCCATGCCGGTTAAAGCTTGAAAGCCGGCTTCATCATGCGGCAATAATTTATCCAATAATGCTTGTGCAAAAGTCATACTTTCGGAATTAACTTTGACTGAACCGTCTAATTCGAGATGGTTGAGAAATATACTCACTGACTTAGGTGAGTTGCGTGGGCCGATTTCTGCGATATCCCCTGCTTGCCAGCGCATGCTTTTCTTTTGTGTTGATAGACTCAAATGATAAACAGGTGCACCTACGCTGCCGTCATTAACCTGAGTGCGGCTTTTTAGTTTCCACTGTTGATATTCCGGTGTTTTCCAATCGGCCATTTCGGTGTCTTTTGCTAAAACACCTAACTGATATTGCCAATGCCTCAATGCGCCATCATCATTGCGGTCGACTTCAACTATATCGAATAGTGGCATGGCATGCGTATGTTGTAGCCATGTATCAAGCGTGTGTCCGAATCCACAGTAATGCGTGTAACTTGCATCCCCTAAAGCTAAGATGCCATATTTAAGGTTAGGGAAATTTGCATCATTGAGCATTACCTTAGCCAGAAAATCTCTGGCATTGTCAGGTGCATCGCCTTCCCCGGTTGTGCTGACGACAAATAGAACACGGGTGAAATGCTGTAGTAAAGCAGTATCGATTGCAGAAAGCTGGTGTATTTCGACCATTAACCCCGCTGCTTTTAGCGATTCTGCTGTTTTCTTTGCAAGCTGTTCAGCATTGCCAGTTTGGCTGGCATAAGTGACTAGGATGCTATTTTCATCGCGCAGATCTGCGTCTGCGTTAACTTGATTTTTTTCGCGTAGCGTTTGCGCCGTTCTTTTTTTATAACGCCAGATAATCCAGCCACAAAAGCATAGATAGACTATAACGACAATAAGCGCGTTGATGGTATGCGACATGCCAGTGCTGGCTGCATAAGAGGGGCTGGCGATTAACAGGCTTAAACCTGCAAATAGCGTTTTCATTCCATCATCGCCATTAATTGGGGAGAAAAATGCTCTTTAAAACCGTCTGCTTTGTGTTCAATCAGTAACGCCGCGATGTCTTTCTGTTTTGCATAGGCTAATGCAGCGTCAACGCCCATCACGGTAAAAGCCGTCGCTAGCGCATCCGCTACCATGCATTCTGCATGCAGCACTGTGACGGAAACCAATGCATTGGATGCGCGATCGATTGGGAAACCTGTGCGCGGGTCAATGGTATGTGCATAATGCTGACCGTGGTGCTCGAAATAACGTCGATAATCCCCAGAAGTTGCAACTGCCAGACCATGCAACGCAACTACTGATTCCGTGACAGAGGTGGCGTCGGGCGATGTTTCAAGCGCAATCCACCAAGGCTGTCCGTCTGGTTTGATGCCAGCGCCATATAACTCACCGCCGACTTCTATCAGGTAGTTTTCTATACTTGCATTTTGTAGTGCGCGTGCAATCCTGTCTACGCTATAGCCTTTTGCGATGCCTGAAAAGTCGACATAAACATTACCAGCTTGCAAGGCACGCATGCCTTCGCTATCCAGTTTTATTTTTTGCCAGCCACAATAAGTGTGTAAAGCTTTTACTTCAGTAGTATCTGGTGGGGACGTGCGTTGACCTTCAGGACCAAACCCCCATAGATTCACCAGTGGGCCAATCGTTGGGTCGAATGCGCCGTTGGTTTCTGCGGCTACTTTTAACGCACAATCCAGCACTGCAAAGAAAGAAGCAGGTAAGACATGCCATGTATTGGCATCGGCGCGATTGAAAACGCTGAGATTTGAGTCTTCCTGCCATGTGCTCATTTGTGCCACAACCAAATCCAGTTCATGCTGAATCAAGGCATGTACAGCATCATTGGATTGTTGATGTGTATTGATATACCGAACAGCCCAGGTTGTTCCCATGGATTGTCCGGTTATCGTATGCTGCTCCCCCTTAGGTAATTGCGGGGGGAGTGTTTGCAGGTTTTGCGGAATTAATACGCGACGCATCAGCTTACTGCGGCAATACTTCCAGCGTCAGCACGTAAGCCAAAGCGCGCTCTTTAGCGAGCTTGTTTGAAACATTGTTATCTTTGAAATCAGCATCTAGCCAATACAAACCAGCATCTGGTAACGCTACTTTTACTTTGCCGTTTTTATCCGTTTTGTATTTTTTTTCGTCCAATTTATTTCTATAACGTGTTTGGTTGCGAATCACTTCTACTTCAACGCCTTCAGTTGGTTTGCCATCCACAAGGAATGTAAGCTCAACAGGTTCACCAGCTACCAAGTCATTGGGGTGAGTGCCCGCAAGCAATTCAAGGCCTTTGCCCGTTGATTTTAATGCCGAAGGTTTGCCAACGGTGATGAAGTTTTCCATACGGCTGATTGATTCAGTCACTTTCAATTCTTTTGCGTCAGCAGGGACTTCTTTTGCTAATGCATCAGCTGTGCCCATAAAACGTTTTGGTTTGTCTTCAGCATCTTTCCAGTTTGCACGGAAACCAGAACGCACCATTTCCAAACGATAGGTACCAGTTTGCTCAAGCTTTGCATCAAAAACGGTACGTAGCTCGCCTTTCATTACGTTAACAGGCGCAACGTTGCTGCCATCAGGGGCAACGATAACAAGTGAGTCTATTGCAAGTGGGCGATGATCAATCAGGAATGGTACGCTTGATGACGCAGCGTCAAAAGTCACGAATTGAGGTGCGGATAATACGGTGCTTGAGGAGGTAATCCAAACCCCATGAGCATGCACAACAGAAGCTGACATGCCGATTGCTAAAGATAGTAAAGCGGACTTGAGTTTTATTTGGAGTTTCATTGTGATTCCTTAAAAGAGTTTAAAAGTTAGGGTTTTAGCTCTACAGCAACTTCACCTAGTTCTTCTTGTCCTGTCACTTTAGCGCTAACAGCTTTTTGTGCAGGCCATGTGAATGGCACGCGAACCAGTTCGCGACCACCTTTTTCACGGGCAGATTCAACTACAACGTTATATTGTCCCGCCGGTAAATTGTCCAACGGTGATTTGCCTTCAACAAAGCTTAGCTTATGTTCACCGACAGGGCGAGTTGCGCCTGTGACACCATCCAATGGCATTGCTTGATCGCGACCACTTTTACGCCACCATTGACGTAGATCTTTCAGCCATTTATCGCTTTGCTCGCCCTTGTCAGTTTTCTTTTGGCTATACCAAACAGCCAAGTTCTTCTCAACGGTTTGGTCTGGTTTTTCAATCCAGATAGCCACATAAGGGCGATGATATTCAGCTGTATTGATAGTAGGGAGTGTTACTTTTAGATTAATCTCCCCAGAAACAGCTTGATTGGCTAACATACCAGCGACTAAAGCCGGAATAAGTGCAGGAACCCATTTACGCATTGACGATATCTCCTATAACTTAATGAAAAAATAAACTGAATAAATTAGTGAATAAATAAAATAACTAAAATTAATGGCACTACAACACCCAAACCAACCAATGGCCATGTAGCAGGGCGATTATTCGCATGCATGTTTAGCATGAACAGCCCTGTGATGCAGAACACTAGCGTGGTAACAGAGAATATATCCAGGAACCAGCTCCAAGCTGTTCCTGTATTTCGACCTTTGTGCAGGTCATTAAAATATGAAACCCAACCACGGTCGGTTCGCTCATAACTTACTTCACCACTAACGCGATCTATTACCAGCCACGCATCACCACCCGGTCGTGGTAATGATAAATACACTTCGGCATCGGACCATTCTCCAGGCACATCAGCTAACTCGATACCCATCGCGCCACTCACCCAATCAGCAGTTGCTTTGGGTAGCGCGGCCTTGTCATTCGCAGGTTCTGCTTTAATTTGAGCTAAAAGTTTCTCGGGAATGGTCGCTGATTTTTTGCTAACTACAGGCAATGACTCAATATGTGTTGAGTTATTCAAAGTGATACCGGTTGAAGCAAAAAGCAGCATGCCGATAAGGCAGGCTGCGGAACTGATCCAATGCCAGCGATATAAATGTTTGAGCCAGAATGCTCGACTTTTCTGATTTACTTGATTTTGCATATCTGGCTAATTTACATATTTGGGCTTAAATGTTGATTTGATCGTCAAAGTACGAAAAGCTGTTTGTGTTGACACAATTCAAATACAAATGAGAACTAATCTCAATTATAGCAGAAAGGAACGTGCAATCAATGTGCGGCCTTTAAACTTACGTAGATTTACAATTCATGCTAAAAAATTTACAAAAGCCAGCATTAAAATAACTGTTTCAATTTATCTTAATCTTTAGTCTGGATGCAATCATATGCTTAACGACATATCACCTAGTTCATCAAATCGTTCGTTTACGCGCCGCAATATGCTGCAAATCATGATTGCTAGTGGATTCAGCCTGCTAACCAGCTGCGGTATTACACCGCAGAACAAAAGCACCTCAAATCTGGCTTGCATTATGACGCCTGAACAAACCGAAGGGCCATATTTTGTGGATGAAAAACTGATGCGTTCGGATATCCGCTTTGACCCCACCGATGGTTCGATACAAGAAGGCGTGCCCCTAACGTTAATGATTAACGTTTTCAAAACGGGTAATAGTGCTTGCACACCGATTAAAGATGCGGTTGTTGATATTTGGCACTGCAATGCCGAAGGCGTTTATTCCGATGCTCGAGATAGAAGTTTTGATACTCGTGGCAGAAAATTCTTGCGCGGTTACAGATTGACAGACGAGGAGGGTGCGGTGAAATTCTTCACGGTTTACCCAGGCTGGTATAACGGCAGAGCGGTGCATATCCACTTTAAAATCCGTGTCACAGATGTGAGTGGCAAAAACCATGAGTTCACCTCTCAACTGTATTTCGATGACAAATTGAACGATGAAATTTTTGCGCTGGCGCCATATGCAGGTAAAGGTATGCGCAGAATCAATAACAGCAACGACCGTATTTACGAAGATGGCGGCCAGCAATTGATGCTTAAACCCAAAAAAACGGCAGATGGTTATATGGCCAGCTTTGATGTGGGTTTAAATTTCAGTTAGGACTTTAGTACTGAAAACTGAGAGTAGCTCATTACCAAACTTAATTTTTGCCGGTTAATTTTTATATGCCAGTAAAAAGTCGCTATGAATAGCATTGGGTAAGTGTGCGTTATCGCACAGACAGCTTATTTTCAAAATAGGTTTAATTGCGGCAAGATAAAAGCGCTTGATATAAACCCGTATGAAAAAATTATGGCTGCTCATTAAAACCACTATTCAGTCTTGGAATGACGATTACGCGCCAAGTATGGGTGCCGCATTGGCTTTCTACACCCTGTTCTCAATCGCGCCTCTATTGCTGATTGTACTGTCTATTATCGGATTTATTTTTGGTGAAGAGGCCGCGCGTGGTGAGATAGTCGGGCAATTGCAAAGCTTGATGGGTGAGCAAGGGGCGAGAGCGGTGCAGGCTTTGCTGCAAAACGTTAATAAGCCAACAGAGGGCATATTTGCCACTATTGTTGGTATCGTGCTGTTGTTAGTAGGAGCTACTAGTGTATTTGGTGAACTGCAAAATGCATTAGACCGTATTTGGCGCGTGCCCGAGCGAGTGAAAACTAGCGGGTGGTGGAATTTAATCCATATGCGTCTGTTGTCATTCGGCATGATATTAGGTATCGGCTTTATTTCAATGGTGTCCTTATTGTTAAGTGCTGGGCTTTCTGCCATCAACAAATGGTGGTCGCCAATATTAAATCACACAGAAAATGAATGGATATTGTTGTTGAGTAGCCTTAATGCACTTTTCAGCTTTCTAATTACAACTGCCATGTTTGCGCTGATATACAAATTGATGCCGCGTGCAAGAATTCACTGGAAAGACGTATTAATCGGTGCTGTGATTACCTCTATTCTATTCACAGTAGGTAAATCATTAATTGGCATATACATAGGAACCAGCGCTATTGCCAGTGGCTATGGGGCGGCTGGTTCACTGTTGGTATTGTTAATGTGGGTTTATTATTCGGCACAAGTTTTTTTGATGGGCGCCGAGTTCACTTGGGTATATGCCAACATCTATGGTTCGCGTAAAAAGTAGGCTTTTGTCCGATATTGCGTTTTTACAGAAAAGCCTCAGTTCTCACAAATTGTTAAATAACGTACAGACGATAAGAGATCATTAACGCATGCTTAAAACATACGCTTAATTGATGAAAGTATGTGATGTGATTGAATATCACTCTTTTTAAGCTTTTTTAACATTTAATTTTGATAGAAAAGAGTTACTTATGAGCTATATCACCACACAAGACCAAACTAAATTATTTTACAAAGACTGGGGCACAGGTAAGCCAGTGATTTTTCTCCATGGCTGGCCGCTGTCATCTGATAGTTGGGATGATCAAGCAATGGCGATTGCTGATGCGGGCTTTCGCTGCATTTCGTATGATAGACGAGGTTTCGGTCGCTCTACCCATCCGTTTAATGGCTACGATTACAATACTTTAGCTGATGATTTAGCCGCAGTTATTGAACAGACGGGCGCAAAAGACGCAACAATCGTTGGATTCTCAATGGGTGGCGGTGAAGTTGCGCGCTATATGTCGCGCCATGCAGGAAAATCAGTTGCTAAAGTTGTTTTGGTGGCATCGATTGTGCCTTACATGCTTAGAACGGAAGATAATCCAAACGGCACTCCGCAAAAGGTATTTGATGAAATGACAGCAAGCATGAAAGAAGATCGTGCCGCATTCTTTGCAGATTTCTTTAAAACATTCTATGGCGTGGGACTGCTTTCAACTCCGGTCAGCCAAGAACTTTTAGAGTGGTCACGCAGTGTCGCGATGCAAGCGAATTTGAAAAGTACGCTCGCTTGCGCGCAAGCATTCGCATCAACCGATTTCCGTCCAGATCTAAGCGCATTTAAAGTGCCGACATTAATCATTCACGGTACAGATGATAAAACGGTACCTATCGATGCGTCTGCACGCAAAGCCGCAAAAGGCATTTCACATGCGACGTTAATTGAATATGACGGTGCGGCGCATGGCATTACCGTGACTGAGAAAGATAGATTAACGCAGGATCTATTGGATTTTTTGCGCAACCAGAGTAGCGCAGGAGTTTAAAAGAATTATGCTCAAAATATCGGTCAACTCAGGGATGTTTAAGGTTTGAGAGTGGTGCGCCCGAAATCAGAAAGGTGCGCGCCGCCGCCGTGATGGCCACCGGGCGAACTGATCACCAGCGGTTGTTTGAAACATTTATTCATCACATCCACTAATTCCCACGCTCTGCGGTAAGACATTTTCATCTGCTTGGCCGCAGATGAAATGGAGCCGTATGCATCAATAGCATCTAACAGGTCTGCTTTACCGGGGCCCATTGCGATTGCTTTTCCGCTGTCTATTCTTAGTTTTGAGTATTTTATGTCAGTGTCCGACAGTCAAGTCTGACGATAAATTACTGATTTATCTGATATTTGTTCTCTTGTAAAAACGAGAAACTGTGGCTTCTGGCTAATCAACTATTAAGTTGAATACACAGCCCTAATTCGATTGCTCTAATTTTTAGGAGAATTTATATGATTAACAATGACGAAGCTATCTCAGTGCTTAACGGTTTGATTGAGGTTTCCAAAGATGGAGAAGAAGGTTTTCTTCAATCATCACAAAGTGTGGATGATCCCAAATTAAAAGCTTACTTTTTACATCGCTCGCATGAGGTGAAACAAAGTGTCTATGAGCTTCAGGCGTTGGTGCGTGAATTGGGTGGAAAACCTGCAGACTCTGCATCAATCGGTGGTTATTTGCATCGCCGTTGGATAGACATTAAAACCGCTATTACCAGCAATGACAATCTGGCAGTGTTAAATGAAGTGGAGCGCGGTGAGGATGTTGCGCTGAACGCCTATATAGACGCGTCAAAGAAAACATTGCCAGTGGCTGTGAATCAGCTTATTTTGCGCCAGCTTAAAGGTGCGCAACGCAACCATGACGAAGTAAAACAATTGCGTGACACGTTTGAGTTTCAAGCACACTAAAACTCAATAAATCAAACCAGCTAGTGAGTGGCTGGTTTGATTTTATATTTTATTAAGGAGTCAAAATGAATCAATTTATTGCAAGTATCTTTGCAGCAGCAGTAGCCTTTAGCACATTCTCGGCGATTTCTGCAACAACGACTGAAAATGCAGATGACGCAAGTAATATTGGTACTTCTGAAACGCCTCAAATTAAACAACAGGATAGACGTGTTGATAAAGGCACGATTGAAACCAATACAGGTAGCGTGAATGATCCAGCCAGTAATTTAGGTAATTCTGAATCTCCGCAGATTGTTGAACAAAACAAGCGTGCTGACAAAGGGCCGGCTCAAAATGTGACTGAAGGTGAGTACACCAAAAAAAGCAGGTTGCTGAAAGAGAAGGAAAAGAACGCTGGTACAACCAAAGGTAATAAAGTACAACCGAACCAACCAGAAGGCGCAGCACCAGCGACAAAATAATATTTACACTATTATTGATAAGAGGTATTAATAAAAGCAGGATGACTTTTAAAGTTATCCTGCTTTTTATTTTACGGAAATAACCCCTGCATATAAATCGTACCTTTAGATTCCACATCTAAAATGTAGCACTAACGTCGCGCACTTAAATAGTGCTTACTAACAGTGCATGTTGTAGAATTGCGGCCAATTTTGTCATTGGATATTGCGTGTGAATAAATTTGCAGATTGGATAAAGGGCTTTTCTCCAGAGCCTATTTCCATTAACTATAAAGAACGCTTGCGCGCCTGCACTGGCGCTTTAGTGGGCATATTGCTGACTGGTTCTGTCACCTATTTAATCGAGGGAAGCACCGAAACTCTGCCATATTTAATCGCTCCTTTAGGTGCCTCTGCCGTGTTGTTGTTTGCGGTGCCTTCCAGCCCATTGGCACAGCCTTGGTCTATTATCGGGGGCAATATTTCTGCTGCGCTGGTAGGTGTGACATGTGCGTTATGGATTAGTAATTTCGCCGTAGCGGCAGCGTTTGCAGTTGGTATAACCATCGCGGTGATGTTTGCTTTACGCTGTTTGCATCCGCCAAGTGGTGCAGTCGCGCTGACTGCTGTATTAGGCGGGCCAGCCATTATCGAACAGGGCTATGGATTTGTACTTTCTCCTGTCGCAATTAACTCCTTCTTACTGCTGAGTGTTGCGCTTATTTTTAATAATCTCACGCGCCGACCTTATCCGCATGCGGTAAAAGTCTTGGATTCGCATCAAACAAAAGATATTCCGCCAGAAATGCGCTTCGGGTTTACGCCGGAAGATGTAAACGAAGTGCTGAGGCAATATAACCAGGTGCTGGATGTGAGTCGTGATGATTTGCAAACCTTGTTGCAACAAACGGAGATGCACGCTTATCGCCGCCGTTTTGGTGAAATCACTTGCGCAGATATTATGTCGAAAGACGTTGTCAGCGTGGAGTTTGGCACAGAACTGGAAGAGGCTTGGGGCTTATTAAGAAAGCATAAAATCAAAGCATTACCTGTGATTGATAGGGCGCGTCGCGTGATTGGTATCATCACTCAAATCGATTTTATGAAAAATGCCGATTTAGAAATATATGAAGGATTTGAAACTAAGCTCAAGCGCTTTATTAAAGCAACCACCTCGCTGCATTCAGAAAAACCAGAAGTGGCAGGGCAAATTATGACTTCTCCTGCGGTAACAGCAAATCTTAATATGCACATCATCGAACTGATTCCATTAATGACGCATCATCGTGTGCATCATCATATTCCTGTAGTGGATGACAATCGCCGATTGGTGGGTATCGTTACCCAATCTGACTTGGTATCTGCGCTTTATCATGGCCGAATTGCTAATACACATACATTGGGCTTATCGTCTTGATATTTTCCGTATTAAATGCTCATAGGTTATATGTCATCTGCATGCGCAATTTATGCAGTATGATTCAATTTAAATCTTAAGTTTTAGGCGCAAAAAAGTATGGCTATATTAATTACAGGCGGCGCAGGTTATATCGGTTCGCACACTAGTGTGCAAATGCTGGCGGCAGGACATGAGATTGTCATTGTGGACAATCTGTCCAACAGTTCGCAAGAGTCGCTCAAGCGCGTGGCAAAAATTGCTGGCAAAACATTTCCGTTTATTGAAGCGGATATTCGCGATAAACAAGCCATGCGCGCTATTTTTAAAGCGCATGCCATTAGTGCCGTGATACATTTTGCCGGACTTAAAGCGGTGGGTGAGTCAACTGAAAAACCACAGCTGTATTACGATAATAACGTGGTCGGCAGCCTGAACCTGTTTGAAGTGATGGCTGAATTTAACGTTAAAAATATCGTATTCAGTTCATCTGCAACGGTGTATGGCGACCCGGCCAGCGTGCCGATTAAAGAAGATTTCCCACTGAGCGCGACCAATCCATACGGTCGTTCTAAGTTGATGATTGAAGATATCCTGCGCGATTTGCACAAGGCCGATAACACATGGCGCATTGCTTTGTTGCGCTACTTTAATCCGATTGGTGCGCATAGCAGTGGCTTGATTGGTGAGGATCCCAATGGCATACCCAATAATTTATTACCGTATGTAGCACAAGTGGCGGTGGGGCGTTTGGCAAAACTGCGCGTATTTGGCAATGATTACGCCACGCACGACGGCACTGGTGTACGCGACTATATTCACGTGATGGATTTAGCCGATGGGCATGTGGCGGCATTGGATTATTTGGCTAAAAATCAAAGCATGATTACAGTTAACTTAGGCACAGGCATTGGTTACAGCGTGCTGGATGTGGTGAACGCGTTTGCAAAAAACAGCGCTAAAAATATTCCTTATGAAATATTGCCAAGACGTTTAGGCGATGTGGCGATTAATTATGCGGATGCAACTGTGGCAAAAGAACTGTTGGGCTGGCAGGCAAGCCGCAGTTTAGAGGAAATGTGCGCCGATACTTGGCGTTGGCAATCAAATAACCCGAACGGGTTTAATAAGGCTGGCTAGATTTCAGTTTGATTAATTGGCGTTAAGTTTTAATTGCTTAAACTTAACGAATAGAAAAGCCTTAAAAAACAAAACGCGTGGATAATCTTTGCTCTTGCAAATTAATATGCTCTAAATTTAAACGAATGATGTCATCTACAGTGGCTGCGCCAACGCCGATTGATTCTAAATGCTCATTGTCTGTTTCTGAAAGTTCTGGCGCAAATTGGTCATAGCGCGATTCACGTGATTTGCGTAGTCTGGTTAAAAGTTTCATGGATAATCTCAGTTATTAAAAATAACATTATCACTGTTGAATATGTCAGTTTGATGATGGAAAATTGGGTTTATTCAGAAACTTTAGCTAAAAACTAGCACAGCTAATATTGCATTAAAAAGATGATCAACTATTCATGAATATTTTGCCAGTCATTACTTATTTAGACCTTGAAACCACTGGTGCTACGCCATTGCGCGATCGCATTACGGAAATTGCGCTAGTGCGTTTTGAGCATGGCGTAGAAGTCGCGCGCTGGCAGACTTTGGTTAATCCAGAACAACCGATTCCGCTATTTATTCAGCAACTAACCACGATTAATAATGAAATGGTCGCCAACGCGCCTGTGTTTGCGGATGTGGCGGATAAGCTGCTGGGTTTTTTAGAGGGTTCCGTGCTGGCGGCGCACAATGTACGTTTTGATCACGGCTTTATGAAAGCGGAATTTAAACGCATCGGCATTACTTTTCGGCAAAAAGTGCTGTGTACGGTCAAGCTTTCGCGCTTGCTTTATCCGCAGCATAAAAGCCACGGTTTAGATGCGATTATGCAGCGGCATAATCTGACAACCATTGCCCGCCATCGCGCCATGGGCGATGTGGAGGTGATGCTGACATTTTTGGAGTCGGCTAGATTGGAACTGGGTGAAGCGCCAATTCTGCGTGCCGCGGCACAGTTAATGAGCCAGCCAACATTGCCAGCACATCTGGATGCGACATTGCTGGAAGATATGCCAGAAACGCCAGGTGTTTATCTGTTTTATGGCGAAAATGATTTACCACTTTATATCGGCAAAAGTGCGAATATCCGCGCACGGGTGTTGTCGCATTTTAGTTCAGATCACGCGTCGACTAAGGAAATGCGGATTTTTCAAGAAATCAAGCATATTGAGTGGTTAACTACAGCGGGCGATTTTAGTGCTTTGCTGCTCGAGTCTAAGTTGATTAAAGAGCGCCAGCCGATCTATAACCGCCAGCTGCGCAATGAGCGGCAACTGTATAGCTGGAAATTAAATGTGGATATGCACGCAAAAAGTCTGTTAACGCTAGTGCGCGAAAATGATATCAATCCAATTGAATTGGATGTGTTATTCGGCACATTTAAAAGTAAACGCCAAGCAGTAGAAGCGCTGCGAAAAATAGCCGATGCGCATCAATTATGCCCGCGTTTGTTAGGTTTAGAACCAACTGGTAGTGGTGCGTGTTTTTCCAGCCAAACTAAACGTTGTAAGGGCGCATGTTGTGGCCGCGAATCACCCGAGCTGCATTATCTGCGTTTGCAACAGGCATTAACGGCTCATAAGTTAAAAACGTGGCCATACGCCGGCAAGATTGGCATACGTGAACAGAATGCCGAAAATGACAAAATACAGTTGCATATTTTTGAGCATTGGACTTATTTGGGCGCAATCGAGAGTGAATCGGATTTAAGCGAAAAACTGCAGGAAAAGACCGAGTTCAGATTTGATTTGGATACCTATAAATTGTTATTAAAGGCCTTTAATCATCCCAAAACCCAGATTGTTGAATTGACTGCAAAAACAGATTCTTTACATCGTTAATATAAAAGTCATTTGCCTTAAAGCAAGCTAGTTCGCGGTGTACAATGCCAACCATGATAGTTTCCCAAGCCCAACAGCGCCTGCACGAAGTATTCGGTTATTCCAGTTTTAGAGGTGAACAGCAAGCCATTATTGAACATGTAGTCGCAGGCGGCGATGCACTGGTGTTAATGCCCACTGGCGGCGGAAAATCCTTGTGTTACCAATTGCCGGCTTTATTGCGTGACGGCGTGGCCATTGTGGTATCACCACTGATTGCCTTGATGCAAGACCAGGTGGATGCCTTACAACAGTTGGGCGTTAAGGCCGCATTTTTAAACTCCAGCCTGGACGCTGATGAAGCGCGCCAAGTGACTTCACAATTAATTCAAGGCGATTTAGATATTTTGTATGTCGCGCCAGAGCGACTGTTATTAAGTGGTTTTTTAGCACAGCTGGAACAAGTCGAAATGCATACTGGCATTGCGCTTTTTGCCATTGATGAGGCGCACTGCGTATCGGAATGGGGGCATGATTTTCGTCCCGAATATCGCAATTTAACGGCACTGCATACGCGCTTTCCCAATGTGCCGCGTATTGCCCTGACAGCCACCGCTGATGCGCCCACTCGGGCAGAGATTGTTGAGCGTTTGTCCTTAGAAAACGCGCAGCAGTTTGTCTCCAGTTTCGACCGCCCCAATATACGTTATCGCGTAACGCCCAAACACAAAGCACGCGAGCAATTAGAAACTTTTTTAGAAACCGAACATGCTAACGATGCGGGTATTGTGTACTGCTTATCGCGTCGAAAAGTGGAAGAAACAGCAGCCTGGTTAAAAGCGCGCGGCTGGGATGCGCTACCTTATCATGCCGGTTTGGATGCCAGCGTGCGCAATCAGAATCAACGTCGCTTTTTGCGCGAAGAAGGCGTGATTATGGTAGCAACGATTGCGTTTGGCATGGGGATTGATAAACCGAATGTACGTTTTGTTGCACATCTAGATTTGCCCAAAAGTATGGAAAGTTACTATCAGGAAACCGGCCGCGCAGGTCGCGATGGTTTGCCAGCGAATGCATGGATGACGTTTGGTGTGGGCGATGTGGTCAGCATGCGGCAAATGCTGGATTCAAGCGATGCGCCAGCAGCGCGTAAACAAGTTGAACGGCAAAAGTTAGACGCATTGTTGGGCTTCTGCGAATCGGTCAATTGTCGTCATCAAACAATATTGCGTTACTTTGGCGAGCAGCACGCGGGTAATTGCCAGCAATGTGATAATTGTTTACACCCCGTCGATACTTGGGATGCGACACAGGCCGCGCAAATGGCGCTTTCGGCGGTGTATCGTACTGGACAGTGCTTTGGAGTGGTGCATTTAATGGATGTGTTAATGGGTAAATCCAATCCAAAAGTATTGCAGTTTAGCCATCAAACCTTAAGTGTATTTGGTGTTGGTAAAGATATCGTCCAATCGCAATGGAGCAGCGTATTCAGACAACTGGTTGCTGGTGGCTTTTTACATGCGGATATTGATTCGCATGGTGGATTAAAACTCACTGAAGCGGCGCGTCCTGTATTAAAAGGTTTAGCAGAAGTATGGTTAAGGCGTGATGCGGAAACTGAAAATCGTAAAATCAGCAAATCAGGGCGTAGCGCAAATGCCAAAGCCGCTTACGACGGATTGGCTGACGATCCGCTTTGGCTAGCACTAAAAGCCAAGCGTTTAGAATTGGCGCGTGAGCAAGCCGTGCCACCTTACGTGATTTTCCATGACGCCACATTGATTGAGATTTTAAATCGTCGCCCTGGTAGTTTGCTGGAAATGAGCCAAATTATGGGCGTCGGGCGCGCTAAGTTGGATCGCTATGGGGATGATTTTCTACAAGTGATTGTTGCCAATTAGTATGCCGCATCCTTTCAATGATGGTTCACGATCAGGGCGTTCTGGCTGATTACAAATTACAATTGCGTTAAATGCAGTTAATAATCAATTGCAGTTAATGCGCGACTAATAATCAAGCAATGTCATACACTTCACTACAGCAAGTCAAAATCGTAGTTAATATAAATAAGAAAAATAGGTATGCAAACACTTTTCTCAGTCAATAAGCAGTTGCTAAAAACAATCTGGCCATTTTGTTTTATCGTGGCCTTGTTGCTATTTTTAGGCATTGTTAGCATGCACGTTTTATCGTCAGTTAGAGCCTATGTCAGCGGCGAGAGCTTATGGTCAAAATCACAAAAAGAGTCGACCTATCATTTAAATCGGTACGCTGTAACACACTCAGAATCCGATTATCAGCAGTTTCTACGTGAGATAGAAATCCCTTTGCAAGATAAAGTGGCGCGCCTTGCGTTGCAACAGTCGAATCCAGACACACAGGCTGCTTCTGCGGCACTTATAAAGGCAAAAAATAATCCTGATGATGTGCCTGGTTTGGTGCAACTGTTTTTATATTTTCAGCATACGAGCTTGATGTCGCCTTCGATTAAGTATTGGGTCGAAGGCGACCAGTTGATCGAGCAAACTGTTAAGCTCGCCGACCAATTGCATCAGCATATTGCGACAGGAAATATTCATGAAGATAAAGTGAATGAGCTGGTTGATAAAATTAACCAAATCAGTTTGCAGCTGACACCGCTTGAGGATGCATTTTCTAATGCGTTGGGGGCTGCTTCACGTAAAGCACAGGTTTTGATTGTTAGCTTAATGATTGGAATCACGTTTGTGTTGATGCTAATGGGTGTTTACCTCACCCGAAGACTGGTGCTTAGAGACGCTACGCTTTTAAGAACTATTCAAATTAACGAGGAGCGCTGGAAGTTTGCACTGGATGGTGCTCGTGACGGCGTTTGGGACTGGCATGTGATGACTAAACAAGTAACATTTTCTAGTCAGTGGAAAGAAATGTTGGGTTATAGCAATGACGATTCGATTGCCAGCATTGATGCGTGGGGGAAGTTGTTGCACCCAGAGGATTCCACTAAGGTGCTGGCTGCACTAAAGGCATATGTACATGGGAAAGTGGATCGATATGCGATTGAGCATCGTATATTGTGTAAAGATGGAAGCTATAAATGGGTACTCAGTCGCGGCAAGATTGTGAGCTTTACCGCTGCGGGGAAAGCGGAGCGTCTTGTTGGCACATATACTGATATTCATGAAGTTAAGTGCATTGAAGCCGCACTGCGCGAAAGTGATTCAAACCAGCGCGCTTTATTAGAAGCCATGATAGATGGTGTATTTGTAGCGCAGGATTATCGTTTTATTTTTAGCAACCCAATTTTGCCCAAGATGTTGGGATACAGCTATGAAGAGTTTATTGGCATGCCTTTTGAGCAAGTAATCGCACCTGAATATTTGGATATATGGAATGAGCGATTTGCTGCGCGTATTGCTGGCGATGCAGAGTTTCAGAAAAGCTATCAAGTGCGCTTCGTTAAGAATGGAGGTTTAGAGTTTATTTGGATGGAATTACATGCTTCTAGCGTGGACTTTCGCGGCGCGCGCAGTGTGTTAGGTATTCTGCACGATATCACTAAGCAGAAAGAAGCAGAAGACTTGATCTGGCAGCAAGCCAATTTTGATGGACTCACTGGTTTACCTAATCGGCGTATGTTTCGTGACCGCTTAGAACAGGAGCTTAAAAAGTCAGAACGTACCGGCTCGGCATTAGCGGTCATGTATTTAGATTTAGATCACTTTAAAGAAGTGAATGACACGATGGGGCATGATAAGGGTGACGCTCTATTAAAAGAGGCAACGCTTAGGCTGAAAGGCTGTGTGCGCGATACAGATACAGTCGCTCGTTTAGGTGGGGATGAGTTCGTGATACTTTTAAGTGAAATGGATGGTTTAAGTGGGTTGGAGCGTGTCGCCCAAAACATTCTGGAGCAATTACAACAGCCGTTTACACTGGATTTAGAGCCGGTTTATATTTCAGCAAGTATAGGTATTACCATTTGTCCGGTTGATGCGGCTGATTTTGATACTTTATTAAAAAATGCAGATCAAGCAATGTATGCGGCAAAGGCTGAGGGACGTAATCGCTATAGTTACTTCACGCCATCTATGCAGGCGGCTGCACAATTCAGAATGCGTTTAGCCAATGATTTAAGGCACGCCATTAATCGAGATGAGCTTAAATTAGTTTATCAGCCGATTATCAAGATAAGTAACGGTGAAATACATAAAGCCGAAGCGTTGATTCGTTGGCATCATCCTACGCATGGTTTAATTAATCCTGCGCAGTTTATCCCTGTTGCTGAAGATACAGGGATCATTTATGAAATTGGCGAATGGGTGTTTCATGAGGCGGTACAGCAAGTTAAGCAGTGGCGTGAGTCCTTACATCCCGATTTCCAAATCAGTATCAATAAGTCACCTGTACAGTTTAAAGCTCCTGACTCAACTTGGGTGGAGAGTATGGGAAAAATGGAGCTTCCCGGTAATAGTTTGGTCATAGAGATTACTGAAGGGTCGCTGCTTGATGCAACGGACAATGTTACAAGTAATCTGATTAAGTTTAGAGATGCAGGCATTCAAGTGGCGATTGATGATTTTGGTACAGGTTATTCGTCACTATCTTACTTAAAGAAATATGATATTGATTACATTAAGATTGATCAGTCTTTTGTTAAAAACATGACGGATAACTCAAGCGATTTAGGTTTGTGTGAAGCGATTATTTTGATGGCGCATAAACTGGATATGCAAGTGATAGCCGAAGGCGTGGAAACGCAGGGGCAGTACGATTTGTTGGCAGCGGCAGGCTGCGACTATGCGCAAGGTTATCTATTTTCTAAACCAGTAGATGCTGAAGAGTTTGAGGCTTATTCACGCATGAAAATAAACTAGGTGAAATGAGAAGTTGAAAATCAAAGGCCTATGATTTATTTAAGCCTTTGATTTTTAGGTGATAGTTTTTTATTGCGTGAAGAAGGCTAAGTGAATGGTCAGTTAACCTTCTTTATTCTAGTAACTAGACGTGGCTAGACTTATTTCGCCACAAAAGCGCGTTCAATCACGTAATCACCTGGCACGCCGATTCTGGGGGATTCTACAAAACCTCTAGCGTTCAGCAACTCGGACGTATCCGCCAACATTTGCGGGCTACCACAAATCATCGCACGGTCGTTCGCAGGGTCTAGCGGAGGTAAACCAATATCTTCAAATAACTTACCTGAGTTAATTAAATCGGTTAATCTGCCTTGGTTGCGGAATGGTTCACGTGTAACAGTCGGGTAGTAGATTAACTTCTCACGTACCAACTCACCGAAAAACTCGTTATTTGGTAACTCTTTTTCAATAAAGTCTGCATAAGCAAGTTCGCTTACATGGCGCACGCCATGAATCAGTACAACCTTTTCAAATCTCTCATAAACGTCAATATCTTGAATCAGGCTGATAAAAGGCGCCAGACCAGTACCTGTTGATAAGAAATAAAGATTTTTTGCTGGTTTTAAATCATGAATAACCAGTGTGCCAGTTGGTTTACGGCCAATCAAAATGTCGTCACCTATTTTTAAATGTTGCAAGCGCGAAGTGAGTGGGCCATTCTGTACTTTAATGCTGAAAAACTCTAGATGTTCTTCATAGTTTGGGCTGGCAACGCTATAGGCGCGCGCTAAAGGGCGCCCTTCAACCTCAAGGCCAATCATCACAAACTGGCCATTCTCAAAACGCAAACCTGGGTCACGCGTGGTTTTAAAACTAAACAGGCTGTCATTCCAGTGATGAACGCTCAAAACGCGTTCGGTAGAGTATTTGCTCATAAGTTAGTGTTTTCTATAGGTAATATTTTATTGTGATAGTCGGCAGCTGTTGCATTAATTGCGGCTATTAACCTCTTCTGTTAATTTGGGCACGACGTCAAAAAGATCTGCTACCAAGCCATAATCGGCTACTTGAAAGATAGGTGCATCGGGATCTTGGTTAATTGCGACTATGATTTTACTATCTTTCATACCATATGTGTGCTGAACTGCACCAGAAACACCAATTGCAAAATAAAGTTCGGGCGCGACCACGACGCCCGTTTGGCCTACTTGAATATCATTTGGCGCATATCCAGCATCCACTGCGGCACGGGTAGCACCTAAAGCTGCACCAAGCTTAGCCGCTAGTGGTGATAGAACTTCTTCAAATTTTTCAGCGCTGCCTAATGATCTGCCACCGGATATGACAATCTTAGCGGAACTTAATGCTGGCCTGTGCGATAGGTTATGTGTTTCACTGACCCAGCGCGTTTTAGTAAAAGCTGCTGGCGCATCAATATTGATAATCTCAGTGTTCGCACCAAGGCTTGCCGCCGCAAAATTACTGCCGTGTATGGTTAAAACCTGTGTTTTATCAATACTTTGAACCACATAATGCACATTGCCAGCATAGCATGAGCGTGTATAGGTATTGTCCGCCTGAATCGTTAATGCATTTGAAATCATCGCCACATCCAATAAAGCACTAACACGCGGCAAGACATTGCGGCTATAAGAAGAATGCGATGCCAGAATGACTTGGTAATCTTCTGCAAGAGATACGACTAAATTGGCAATATCCTCCGCAAGCGGGTGTGCCAAGTGCGCGGCATTTGCATGAATCACCCGGGTAACGCCTTGAATTGAAGCCGCTGTTTGCAAAATAGCATCATTGCCGCCAGCCACCAATAAATCGATAGGCGCTTGCCAAAACTGCGCCGCAGTCACGGCTTGCTGCACTGCAGGGCTGAGTTCTTTGCCGTTATGTTCGGCTAGTATTAAAGTTTTCATAGCTGTATACCTTCATGGGCGCGCAATTTACTCACAAGTTCTTCCACGCTATTGACTTTGATGCCAGGTTTTCTAACCGGCGGTTCGTTAACTTTTAATAGTGTTAAGCGTGGTTGAATATCTAAACCTAACTCAGACGCGTTAATGCTTTCAATAGGTTTTTTTCTAGCCATCATCAAGTTTGGCAGTTTTACAAAGCGTGGTTCGTTAAGGCGCAAGTCAGCAGTAATAACAGCAGGTAAATCTAATGCGATTGTTTCTGTTCCACCATCTACTTCACGCGTTACAATCGCTTCGTTACCGTCTAGTTTGATGGTAGAGGCAAAGGTCGCCTGAGGATAGTCTAATAGTGCTGCCAATATTTGGCCCATCTGACCAGCGTCATCATCAATTGACTGTTTGCCCAGAATAATGAGATTAGCTTGTTCGCGTAACACAACCGCTTTTAACAGTTTGGCAACGCCTAAAGATTGCAGTTTTTCCGCGCTTTCAACTAGAATCGCGCGGTCAGCGCCCATTGCCAGCGCATGTCTTAACACGTCATGGTTGGCGGTAGAACCAAATGAAACCGCAATAACTTCGGTCGCTTTACCTTGTTCTTTTAAACGTAACGCTTCTTCAATTGCGTTTTCGTCAAACGGATTAACGCCCATTTTTACGCCGGCAATATCCACATCAGAACCATCTGGTTTAACACGTACTTTAATGTTGTAATCAACCACTCGTTTGACTGCGACCAGTATTTTCATAACGGCTTCCTTAACAATTAGCGCGTATTTTATAGTAAAATCAACTATATGTTAAATGGATTATAGTGATTATATATATCTGTAATATAGATATATATAATTGGAATATATAAATTAGTGAATGAAATATAGCTTAAGACAACTGGAGATTTTTGTGGCTATCAGCCGCACCGCAAGTGTATCGCGCGCGGCGGAAGAGTTGTCATTGTCGCAATCGGCCACCAGTACAGCATTGGGCGAGTTTGAAAAACAGTTTGATTTGCAATTGTTTGACCGTGTGAGCAAGTCGCTACGCATTAATGAAGTGGGCCAGCAATTGTTGCCGCGTGCGGTAGAGTTGCTGGATAGAGCCAAAGAGATTGAAGCATTATTGCAAGGCCATATTAGCTTTGGGCACATGAAGATTGGTGCAACCTTAACCGTGGGCAATTATCTGGTGACGATATTGGTTGCGCGTTTTTTGCAATCGCATCCCAATAGTCGCATTCAGTTACAGGTGCACAATACCAGTGCCATTGTGCAGAAAATTGCCAACCATGAATTGGATTTGGGCATGATTGAGGGCGATTGCGACCATCCTGATATTGAAGTGCAGCCTTGGTTGGCGGATGAGTTAGTGGTTTTTAGTGCGCCCGATCATCCATTGGCAAGCTTGCGTAAGGTCACAACAGAGCAGTTGTTGCTTGAGTCATGGATATTGCGCGAAAAAGGTTCTGGCACGCGCGAAACGTTTAATCGCGCTTTTCACAATTATAATGCCAGATTGAATATCCGGCTTGAGCTTGAACACACTGAAGCAATTAAGCTCGCGGTAGAATCGGGTCTGGGCATCGGTTGTATTTCCCGCTTGGCGCTCAAAGATGCATTCAAGCGCGGTAGTTTGGTGCCGCTTGCCACACCACAACTCGATTTAAGTCGATATTTTTGCTTTTTATGGCATAAGCAAAAATATCAGACAACTGCCATGCGCGAGTTTCTAACCTTATGCAAAGACCTGACTGCGGGTGTTAAAAGAAGTGATTTGGTTAATTTGCCAGAAGTTGCCTAAATAAAGCAAATCTGGCTATAACTAACCCGGTAACGATTCATATAATTAACCAATAGTGATAACAAATAATAATTAAACAAGATTCGAACAAGGAAGAATCATGCAACGTGATGTGATGAATTATGACGTGTTGATTGTAGGCGCAGGCCCAGCAGGCTTAGCAGCGGCAATTCGGCTTAAACAATTGGCGCAAAGCGCAGGTCAGGAATTGAGTGTCTGTGTTTTAGAAAAGGGCGCGGAAGTCGGCGCACATATTCTTTCTGGCGCGGTGATAGATCCAATCGCATTGAATGAGCTGATTCCAAATTGGCGTGAATTAGGTGCGCCGCTCAATACACCTGTCAGCGATGATGAGTTTTTAATACTAGGTCAAAGTCAATCCTGGGCTATTCCACACCGTTTATTGCCGCCGTTAATGAGCAATAAAGGTAACTTTATTGCCAGCCTTGGTGATGTTTGCCGCTGGCTGGGCGAACAAGCTGAAGGTTTGGGTGTTGAAATCTATGCCGGCTTTTCTGCGCAAGAAGTGCTGTATGAAAATGAGCAAGTGGTGGGCATTATCACGGGTGACATGGGGCGAGATACCAATGGCGAGCCAACCGCGCAGTTTGTGCAGGGTATTGAAATTCGGGCGCCTTATACCTTGATTGCAGAAGGTACGCGCGGCTCATTAACGCGTCAGTTAGAAGCACGCTTTAATCTGCGTCAAAACGCATCACCACAAAAATACGGCTTGGGTTTTAAAGAAGTATGGCGTGTTCCTGCTGAACAGCACAAGTTAGGCTTGGTGCAACATACTCTTGGCTGGCCGCTGAGCGCAGATACCGGTGGCGGTTCTTTTATCTATCATTATGGTGAGCAGTTGGTTTCCATCGGGTTTGTGGTGCATCTGGATTATGCCAATCCACATTTATCGCTGTTTGATGAGTTTCAACGTTTTAAAACACACCCTAAAATCAAAGCATTATTGCAAGGCGGAAAGCGCTTAAGTTATGGTGCCAGAGCAATTAGTGAAGGCGGCCTGCAATCGTTGCCCAATTTGATTTTTCCGGGTGGTGCGCTAATCGGTTGTAGCGCCGGCATGGTCAATGTGCCGCGTATTAAAGGCAGCCACAACGCGATGAAATCTGGCATGCTGGCGGCTGAAGCTGTTTTTGAAGCTTTTAATGGTAGCAAAGCAAACTTATTAAGCGCGTATCCAGAAGCACTGAAACAATCTTGGATATGGCAAGATTTGCATGCTGTGCGTAATGTAAAACCTTTATTATCAAGATTTGGCAGTTGGGCCGGTACCTTATTAGGTGGTATCGAAATGTGGTTGTCTGCATTCAAAATCACCATGCCTTGGACTTTGCAGCACAAAAAAGCTGACCATGATAGCCTTAAGCCTGCGGCTGAAATGCCTGTGATTCATTATCCAAAACCAGATGGCGTATTCAGTTTTGATAAGCTGAACTCCATTAATTTAAGCAATATTGCGCATGATGCAAATCAGCCTTGTCATTTAACATTAATAGATGCAAACGTGCCGATTAACATTAACCTGGCAAAATTTGATGCGCCGGAGCAGCGCTATTGCCCGGCTGGTGTGTACGAAATTGTGCAAAAGGATAATGCGCCGCAGCTGCAAATTAACGCGCAAAATTGCATTCATTGCAAAACGTGTGATATTAAAGACCCCACACAGAATATTGTATGGGTTCCGCCTGAAGGCGGCAGTGGGCCTGTTTACACCGGCATGTAACACTAGATTTTAAGGATACCGAATTAAATTTTCTTATTAAAACTTAATTAAAGTTTTAATCGAAATCATCCGCATCCGTTAATGCCGTTTTAACTGTACAGCCGAATGCATCATATCCTGCTTTCTCTAATTGGATGCGATATTCACACGTTGGCAAATGTCCTTCCAGTTTGCCGTTAATCACGGTGGTTTCTTCTTTGCAAAAAACGCAGCGATACCGATGCATCTGGTTTTCAAAATGTTCTTGTGGAAAATCAATGTAATATGGTTTTTTCATGGTTAATTCTCCGATATGTTCAATCAGATTATAAGACGATTTTTACCCATGCGCATCCCCGCGCTAAAACCCATCTAAATTTCAAGAGTTAAAGCCGTTAGCATAGGGCGCACTCGTTTACAGTGTGCCGTATGAAAGATGTGAGTTAACTGGATTCCCGCTGGGAGTGACAAATAAGAAGTAAAGCAATATCAATAAAGCTCATTAACAGAAGTGTTTACAGTATTAATAAAAAATATAAAAACATGAAAAGGTTTAAATTTTAGTTATTTCAAGCCTTCTTTGGCTTCTTCTGCGCTACATTTTGCAAACTGCTGTGCTGCATTTGCGTAGATAATCGCATCTGCGGCGTAGGTGTTGAGTTTTTTCATATAATCGTTAATTTTATCAATGTAGTTCTCGGCTTCGGTGCTTGAGCAATCGTGCTTGCCTGTACTTTTGTAGCCAGACATGCAAATGGGCAGCGATGGTTTTGCGCCAGGCGCATCTGGCGCACCAGGTGTTTCGCATGCGGCGTAAGCATGATGAACACTTAAGCTGAACAACAAGGCGGTACATATAGTAGAAATGGTTTTTTTCATGTTGGCTCTTATCTTTTGAATAACATGGTTTTATCGCGGATGATGCGTCAATAAATTACCGCTTAAGTATGTATATTTTTTGGCGCGTATTGCTTAACAATAAATTCACACATACCTTTTGCGAGTTCCTCTTCACCATAAAACACTTTGCCAATCTTGTCTTCTCTTAAGAATTTTGATTCGTCTTCATTATGCGTTCTGAGGACAATTTCAATTCCAGGTTGAAGAGTTTTTGCCGTTTCCACCATTTTTCGCACATCAATTGTATCTGGTGTGGCAATCACCAACATGGACGCATTTGCAATATGTGCTTGGATTAACACGCTTGGCTCAGAGGCATTGCCTGATACAGCGGGCAATCCTTTCTTACGCAAGTTTTCGACGAGCTCTCTATTTTCTTCGGCTACAACAAAAGGAATGTTGTTATTGGTTAATGCTTCAGCGATGCGTTTGCCCACTCTGCCATAGCCTACCAGCACCACTTGGCCTTCTAGGTATTTTCGTTCTGTACTCATGGGTAGTTCTGAGAATGGATCGGTGCGCTTTTCAAGGTGGCGAGCCAACTCTGAAAAGCTGAGCGCCCACTTTTTAAACGGCTTGATCATGGAGAATATCAGTGGATTCATGGCGATTGAAATTAAAGCGCCCGCCAAAATTAAGCTCATGCCTTGCGTGGGCAGAATGCCTAATGACAAGCCCAAACCCGCTAGAATAAAAGAAAACTCACCAATTTGCGCCAAGCTTGCCGCCACAGTAAGTGCAGTATTTAGTGGATAGCGGAATGCTAAAGTAATGACCATTGCAGCAATTGATTTGCCTAAAATAATGACAGCGACTACGGCTAATACGTTAAATGGTTGCTCTACTAAAATCGCTGGCTCAAATAGCATGCCTACCGATACAAAAAACAGCACTGCAAATGCGTCGCGCAACGGCAAAGACTCTTCTGCTGCTCGATGGCTGAATTCTGATTCGCGCATGACCATGCCAGCAAAAAACGCACCTAGCGCAAATGAAACGCTAAATAAATGGGCCGCGCCAAAAGCAATACCAATGGCAGCAGAAATAACGGCGAGAGTGAATAGTTCGCGCGAGCCAGTTTTTGCCACATGCCACAACAGCCATGGCAGTAGTCGTTTGCCGACTACTAGCATCAGCACAATAAAGGCGGTTACTTGTAAAAGGGTAAAGCCAATGGTTTGCCATAACGGGGTGGTAATGGTTTCTGTAGAGGCACCACCTAAAATAGCGGCTAAGGGCGGCATTAAAACTAACACTAGCACGGTTAACAGGTCTTCAACCACCAGCCAGCCGATGGCTATTTTGCCATTCATACTATCCAAAATGCCTCTAGATTCCAGCGCTTTTAACAACACCACAGTACTGGCGCACGATAGTGCCAAGCCGAATATCAGTCCTTCACCGAGTGTCCAGCCCCACCAGTGTGCGAGTGCCATGCCCAGTAGCGTGGCGAATGTCATTTGTACAAGGGCGCCAGGTAATGCAATGCGCCTAACGGACATTAAATCATTAATAGAAAAATGCAAACCAACACCAAACATCAGTAGCATGACGCCAATTTCAGCTAATTGAGAGGCAATCGCGACATCTGCCACAAAGCCTGGCGTTGCTGGGCCAATGAGAATGCCTGCCAATAAATAGCCGACCAACGCGGGCAGTTTGCAACGCTCTGCAATGAAACCCAAAATAAGTGCCAGCCCAAAGCCTGCAGAGATAGTGGTGATAAGTGTTAAATTATGATCCATAGGTTTTTATCGTTAGATTTTTTATTAAATTGTGATATTTAGATGATTAATTGCGTTAAGAGTGATTGATTTTTTTTATTATAATCTAGTAAAGGCGTTACCTTTTTATAAATATATCATCTCAATATGACGCAGTTGTTATAGTGAACAGAATGAAACTGAGTGTTTTTTAAGTTTCTGGTGCTTAGATTTAATGGATAAGTGATTGATTTTTAATTGAATAATTAGGTTTTTTGTTAATGCGGGCCTTGGTTCTCAATGTTGTGCAATATTGGAATCAGTATTTGTTCAATGGATGGCAGTGTTAGTGATAATCGCCAGCAAAACACACTAATTACTGTAACAATAAGCGCGGCTCCTGCGAATCTGCGCCACGTCCAATGCGTGGGCGGTGTATAAGTCGCGAGTAGTAGAATGCCGCCGATAATCGTCACCGCATCAAAGCTAGCACGTTGCCAATAACTGCCGCCCAAATGCAACCACATGCCAAACTCATCAAAAGTTAACGCCAAACCTACGCCATAGGTAACTGCAATGACACTTAACCATTTTTTTGAAGGTGTAGTAAATAGCAGCACGGCACCGACCACGGAAAGTAGAAAAATGCCGTAGTTCAAATGATGAACGTGTGTGCCGCCAATATGCAGAAATAAATCTGGAATATCGCGCGTCATAATTAATAGCACAATAATGCGCGCGCTGGCAAAAGTGACGACAAAGCTTGTGAGTACAAGTCTTTGAAGGTGTTTAGAAGCGTTAAGGTATTTTTTAAGCATGGTTTGAAAGCGTTATCTTAAGCGTTTAATTTAAGCATTTTATAAAGACAGTTTAACGCTAAATTTTTCTCACTAACGCTATAAGTTGTAATGGTTTGCAAAATCACCACGTATTTCAAAAGCTGCCTTTATTCACGCGTAATCGTGGGCGCTTTCTTAGCGGTGGCGCTGCCAGAAGATGTGCTATAAGTCACCGCACAAATGACAATAAGCGCCCCCATTAATTGCGCCAAATTAGGCGGAATTCCTTCAAAAGTGGCGATGACAATTGAAGTGACAGGGACGAGATTCATAAATATAGCTGCTTTAGCGGGTCCCAGTTTAGCGATGCCTGCATTCCAGAATAAATAAGACAACACACCGCCGCAAATGCTCATGATAAGTAATGCCGAGCCAGCATGCATGCTAGGTAAAATAAACGCATCACCATGAATAACCGCAACCAGCGTTAATGCTAATGCGCCAACCGACATGATGCCTGCGGTGCTGGCGATACTACTGACATCGCTAGGCATAATTTTACGCACCAGCACGTTATAAAAAGCCCAGCTTAAATTAGCAATAAAGATAAAAATGTCGCCAGTTGATACCCGCAAAGTGGCGCCTGCGCCAAGTACGACAATGGCCACACCAATAATGCCAATGGGAAATGCCAGCATTTGCCGATTATTGGGCTTATCCTTTAAGACAAAAAAAGCGATAACGGCTGTTAATAGCGGGTTAAGTGCCATAATCAGCGCGCCATTGACGGCTGAAGTTGTTTGCATGCCCATAAAGAAAAATAAATTAAAGCCAAACACGCCAACTATGCCAAGCGTGAGATAGGTTTTGAAATAACGCGCAGGAATGCGCTCACCCTTAAATTTCACAATCATCAACATAATGGCTGCCGCCAAAAGATAACGAGTCGCGCCTGCAATATAAGGCCCCATTTCTGCAACGACTGGTTTTGCCAAGTTAAAATTGGCGCCCCAAAATATGGCGGCAAGTGCGGTTGATAAATAGGTCCTTAACAAAACATCATCCCTGTGTCGTAAATACTTGGTGTTAAATAAATGAAAAAGCCATCTTCAAGCTTAAAATCATGAGCAGTACGCCGAATATTTTTTTCAATATTTGAATCGGTAAGCGTTGCGTGAGCTTTGCGCCCAGCGGCGCAGTAAAGTAACTTGGAATCGCCACCAGCAATACTGCTGGCAAATAAATATAGCCCCAGGTGTGTTCTGCTGTGGTGTTGTTTAACATGCCATTGATTAAATAACCCAGCGTACCAGCAACCGAAATGTAAAAACCCAATGCTGCGGATGTACCGATTGCGCTTCTAATATCAATACCGCGCCAAGTTAAATACGGCACAGTGAGTGAGCCTCCGCCAATGGAGACCAATGCGGAAACTGCACCTATGCCTAGCGTGACCAATCTTAGTTCAGTTTTATTAATTTCCCCCGTACTTGACGGCGCTTTGCTTTTTTTAAACATTTGCATGGATACATAAGCCATAAAAACGGCAAAAAATATGGCTAAGGCTTTTGAGCTTAAGTAAGCGGTTAAAAAAGTGGCTGAAAATGTGCCAACAATCATGCCGATAGACATTATTTTTGCCAGCGACCAAACTACCGCGCCATTTTTATGGTGCGAGCGCATGCTGGAAAATGAAGTTAAAGCGATGCAAGCCATTGAAGTGCCGAGTGCAAGATGTACAACACTGTCTTTTGGAACACCTTGGTAAATGAAAATGGAGGTTAAAACAGGCACTAAAATACCGCCACCGCCAATGCCAAGTAAACCTGCCATCACGCCGACAAAAGCGCCCAGCACCACAAATGCGACAATTAATTCAACGCCCACTCAATAACCTTTCTAATTTTAATTTAACCGCCAAAACGCTTGTAGATTCTCTGATATTAATGGGTAAAACGGCATTAAGTAGCAAGTAAGCATTATCTTTTTGACGTCAGAAACAGGCTTAATATTGCACCCGCCAATGCAAATAATGCACCAATCGCAAACGCCAATTGATAACCGCCATTTAGCGCGGTTACCGCGCTTATCCCATTATCTGCTAAATGGCGTGTGTGCATTGCCGCCAAGCTCGCCAGTATCGCTAAACCTAATGCGCCGCCCATCATGAACGAAGTATTAATCACGCCAGAAGCCAAGCCAGAGTCACTCGGCTCTACATCGTTCATCGCCGCCAGCAACATCGGGTTAAAGGCGATGCCAGCGCCCAAGCCAAGCAACAACATGCCTGGTAATACATCGATTGTAAAATTTCCTTCTAATGGCAAGCGAGCAAACAGCGCAAGCCCAATCGCTGCAAATAACAGACCAGATGCGAGCGGTATTTTTAAGCCAAAACGCATGATTAACCTGGCTGAAATGCCCAGCGAAAAAGCTGCCATAATTAAGTTGGCAGGTAAAAAAGCCAAGCCTACTTGTAATGCACTGTAACCAAGCACCGATTGCATATACAGGGCCGAAATAAAGAACCAGGCAAACATTGACGCTGCCCATAAAACAGCAGTCACATTGGCTATGGCAAGATTATGCAATCGAAATATACCAAGTGGAATCAAAGGTGTTTTGACGCGCTGCTCAATCAAGATAAAAGCAATCAACAAGGCCGCAGAAAGCAACAATAGCATAATCGTTTGCATAGAGGTCCAGCCAGCTTCGTTACCATTGACGATAGCATAAACAGCCAACATGAGTGATGCGGTGATTGTGAATGCTCCGCCCACATCGTGACTTGTTGCGTCTGTTTGTGTTTGATCGCGCGGCAATAATTGCATGCAAAGCACGTATACCGCAATGCCGATTGGTAAGTTCACCAAAAATATCCAATGCCAGCTGAATGCGCTTGTTAATAAGCCGCCAAGTAATACACCAATACTACCGCCGCCTGCACACACAAAACCATAAACGCCCATCGCTTTTGCACGCTCATTCGGCTCTGTAAATAAATCCATAATCAGCGATAACGCGACGGCTGAAACCACGGCACCACCTAACCCTTGTATAGCTCTGGCGACGATTAACACATTTTGAGAATTCGCAATTCCACAGGCAAGCGATGCAAGGACAAAAAGCGTTAATCCAATGAGAAATACTTTACGATGCCCGTAAAAATCGCCTAACCGTCCGCCTAACAGCAAAAATCCGCCGAAAGTGAGCATGTACGCATTCACCACCCATACCAATGACGTTTCACTGAAACCTAAATCGATGCGTATAGACGGCAATGCTACATTGACGATTGTTGTATCCAGCACGATCATTAATTCGCCAAGGCAAAGCACAATAAGCGTTAACCACTGTTTATTATGTGGCGTTATTTGTAACATTTAAAATCTCCTGCGGGCATTTTTTGCTAAAGCGACATCATATATGACTCGCTGATTTGTGTTGTTAGTAGGCGCTGTTTAACGCGTCATGCAATGAACAATCTGAACTTAGTGGATAATTGGCTTTCTCAAAGTTATCCATTATTTTTGCACAGGATACTGAATGCGTCGCTATTTACTTGTTTTTACTTTAACTTCACTCTCATTGGCAGTCAGTGCTAATTCTGCCGAAACTCCGATGAAACCTGGCTTGTGGGAAATGACGACCACTTCTAATCTATTGAGCCTTGCAGCACAAATTCCACCAGATCAAATGGAAAATATTAATCAATTAGCCAAAGAATACGGTTTTGAAATGCCAGCCATTCAAAATGGCGCAGCAAAGTCGAACGCCTGTATTACGCAAGAAATGGCGAATAAAAAAATTATGCCAAGCTCTTTTCAAGAGCAAGCGGGTTGTACAGTCAATAAAGCAACGCAAAACGGCAATAGCTATCGTGTGGAATTCGTCTGCAAAAATCCGCAATTAGATGGCAGCGGGGTGGCAGAAGGCACTTTTACCAATACAGAAAACTTTACAGGGCAAACCGTATTTAATGGAACGGTGCAAGGCAACCCGATTAAGGAACAGGCCAATATGAGTGGTAAGTGGGTTGGTACCAATTGTGGCAGCACAAAGCCGTTGCCACAATAATACAATCAAACCATTTCCCATGTTGCGGGCATTGACGCAATCAAATGACTCACAAATGTTTTTACTTTTAGGGTCATCGCGTGTTGGTCGCGAAAACAAGCATAAAACTCCAGAGGTTCGCTGTCGGAATGTGTCGGCAAGCTATTGGCTTTCGATTGTTGAAATAAAGCCACCAATTGACCATTTCTAATTAAAGGGTTTGCAATAAATTCAGCAAGTCTTGTAATGCCGGCGCCACCAATGGCGAGTTCAGCTAGTGAGTTTATGTCATTGCTGATGATAAATGGTTTAATCTCAGGTTCAAATCGCAAGGCATCTCGCACAAATCCCCAGTTCATTAGCCGTCCATTCATCGGCATTCTGAACATCAGGCAATCATGATGTTGCAATTCTTCAGGCGCATTGGGCTGACTTTTCCGTGCAATATAAGCAGGTGATGCACAATATATAACTGGAACAGTGGCAATCTTTCTAGCAACCAGACCAAGCTCCAATTGTTGCTTGAATCGAATGCTGATGTCGATATCCTCTTTAACATGGTCAACATTGCGGTCTGTCAAAACCAGTTCAATGGATAATCTGGGGTGCAGCGCAGTGAATGTTGGAACAATCGAAGACAGCACATGGCGACCAAATGCAGCAGATGCTGCTATTTTTAATCGCCCTTGAGGTTCTCCGTGAAATTCAGTGACTAGTGACTTTGCGCTTTCAATATCACTGATGATGTGACGCACCTTGGCATAATAAATTTCGCCAGCCTCGGTTAAGGCTAGACTACGTGTTGTACGCTTGAGTAAGCGCGCGTTTAATGACGATTCAAGCCTTAAAATGTTCTGACTCGCTGCCGCTGGGGTGATGCCTTGCATGCGAGCGGCAGCGGCAATGCTTCCACCTTCAATTGCTTTAACAAAACTTTCAATACTTCTTAATGTATCCATATTCACTATCGAAGTTATATGATTATTCGATAGTTTATCTTGTTAATGCATATAGTGTTAACACTCTACCGGCTCGTAGGTTTTACCATTAAGATTCATGACTTAACTTTTAATCGTTTAAGTTTTAATCAATAAGGGCTCGGATGGAAATAAAAATTCCCAAGCGCTATACACATTACGTATTTGCGTTCTTTATGGCTGGCATCATGGCATTTTTGATGTGCATGGTGATTGTTGCTGCCAATAGCGGGTTAAGTGCTGATTATTTACCGCGTGTCATACGCGCCTATACATTGGCGATGCCTGTCGCATTTGTATGTGTGCTGGTTGTTAGGCCGATTGTAGTTAAGCTTGTTACTTTAGTAGTGAGAGCGCATTAATGACATTGTTTGCTTAACTTTTCTACACAGTGTTTTTTGCTGGTTTCGTCCATCGATTGATTTTAAAGGTGCTACTACTCGTTCAATAGGTGGCCTAATTTATCTTTTTTTGTTTGCAGGTAATGTTTGTTTGATTCGTTTGAGATGATTTTTAGTGGCACAAGGCTATTCACCAACGTGCCATGTGTTTTTAATGCACCGCATTTGGCTGGATTATTGCTCATTAACCGAATGGATTTAACCTGCAAGTCGTGTAGTATTTCTGCGGCAATATCAAATGTACGGCTATCAATAGGCAGGCCAAGTGCAAGATTGGCTTCAACAGTATCCAGACCCTCATCCTGCAGCGCATAGGCACGAATTTTATTGGCTAAACCAATGCCCCTGCCCTCATGGTCTCGTAGATAAACAATAACTCCCAAGCCTTCTGCAGCAATTAACTGTTGGGCGAGTTTAAGTTGCTCACCACAATCGCAGCGTTTTGAAGAGAATATATCCCCCGTTAAGCACTCTGAATGTACCCTGACGAGAACATTCTGTTGCAGGTGAACATTGCCCATTACCAGCGCTACGTGCTCCGTAGCCGTTGTAAGGTCTTGGTATAAATAGATTAAATAATCTCCAAATGCTGTTGGCAATTTGGATGTTGAAACTCGAGTGATGTTGCTCATTAATTTTCTTTAAGACTTAATATTTGGCGATTTATTTCAAAAAATTTAGCAATGGTTAGTTTAGTCATTATAAGCTTCAAAAATTAACTGAGTCATTATCTAAAATTATTATTTAAAAGCACTTAATTTAAGTTGTCTAACGTTCATAATATATTGTAGAATGCGCGTCCTGTTAGTTAAGCAGGGTGCTTAGCTCAGTTGGTAGAGCGTCGCCCTTACAAGGCGAATGTCAGCGGTTCGACCCCGTTAGCACCCACCATCACTAACATAATCGCCTTATGATTCATTTTAAGATCGGACATGCGTGGCTTGGCCATCATGCGCGAGACTAATTGCCCTGTGGTATTCGATGCTACCCACTCAGTACAACAGCCGGGCGGTCAGGGTGATAAGAGTGGAG
>Ga0123398_1085583_pt1 | contig 48204 bp, 46 predicted proteins | sample T5LHNO3metaT_FD_89926 | JGI IMG/M metagenome (GOLD analysis project Ga0123398, IMG submission 89926) | Methane-oxidizing artificial microbial communities from Washington, USA to study methane cycling - T5-LHNO3 metaT (Metagenome... | ecosystem: Engineered > Modeled > Simulated communities...
CCGTATCGTAACTGGTGGCGAAACCAATTATGTGATGGCGACATTAGGTTTGTACATGAGTATCTATAACTTATTTACTAGTTTGTTACATCTTTTGATGGGCTTAATGGGTAGCAATGATTGAGCATTATTAGTTAGCAAAAAACCCGCCAAGGCGGGTTTTTTGTTTAATGGTTCGAGTTTTTTATTGTCTGTCACTTTAGGATGTATTTTTATAATAGGTTTTTGTTTAACCTGCGCTGCTTAAAAAAATCAGAAAGTACCGCACCACATTCTACCGCCAAAATTCCGCCAAGTACTTGTGTGTGGTGATTGAGTTTTGGTTCTGCCATCAAGTTAACTACACTACCGCAAGCCCCTGTTTTTAGGTCGCTAGCACCATATACCAGCTTTGCAATACGTGCATGTTGCATGGCGCCGCTACACATGGCGCAAGGTTCTAGCGTCACATATAAAATGCAATCAACTAGACGGTAATTGCCCAAATAAGTCGCTGCTTCGCGCATCGCCATGATTTCGGCATGTGCAGTTGGGTCGTGCAGACCAATCGGCGTATTGCTACCGCGCCCGATAATAACGCCATCCTTGACCACAATTGCGCCCACGGGCACTTCACCCATTGATGCCGCTTGCTGCGCTAAATCGAGTGCGATTTGCATGTATTCTAAATCTGTCGTCATAAAGTTTTAATTTTTAGTTGTTTAATACGCTGCGCTAATTCATCCAGTAACTCAGGTTTTGGTGATGCGCTATACATTAAAGCATTATACCGTTGCGCAATTTCAATGATTAATTGTTTCTGATTTGGCAAAACGGCTGCCGCGCGCTGCGCAAAATCCAGTGCGGCTTCAGATGAACGGGGCTCCAATCCAGTGCGCTTTAATTGATTTAAATATCGTGCATATAAGTGTTGCGCGGGATTCAATTTAGTTTTATTTTGTTTGATTAAAAAATAACTGGTGGCGACCATAACCAACACAATCATAGCCATCATCCAAATCAACATTTCTTGCAGGTTTAAGCCTTTGCCAGTGAGTTTTTTTAAGAAGTCCAGTTGCTTTTTATCGTCATAACCCAGCACCCACTGGTTCCAGCCATTATTCACGCTATCCCAATTTAAATAAGCTTTCTTCAGCCAAGGATAATCTTTACGCGCCATTATCGGCAATTCATCCGTATTACTTAATGCTTCGCTAATGCCAAATTCTATACGCTCAGGGGATACTGCCGCAGTTGGGTCTACACGCACCCAGCCTTTATCTTGCAGCCAGACTTCTGCCCATGCATGCGCGTCTGATTGACGCACGATTAAGTAATTGCCGTTCGGATTGAACTCGCCGCCTTGATAGCCTGTGACAATACGTGCGGGCACGCTGGCGGCACGCATTAAGTAAACAAAACTAGTCGCATAATGCTCACAGAATCCACGCTTGGTGTTGAACAGAAAATCATCTACGGAATTTTTGCTCAGGCGCGGTGGTTGTAATGTGTAGAAAAAATCTTGCTGCCGATATAGGTTTAAAGCGGCATTGATTTTGTCTGCCGCACTCAAGTGCTCCCAAGTTTTCACCAATTCAATGGTTTTAGGATTTTCACCTTCATTAATCTGCAAGCTTAGTAGTTTTTCGCGCTCACTTAAGCTAGTGCCGAGTTGGTATTGATTAAACGATGTCGCCTCATAACGCATACGAGTTCGTACCGGTCTATCTGCTAATACAGAGTAATCATGCGTGAGTTTTGCTTTTTGTGGAATCGTGGTCGGCATATCCAGCATCAATAGCCATAGGCGATTATGCGGCTCAAGCGTGATGGCGTATTGAATCGGTGCACCTTGCACAGTGAGTTTTTCTAGCGGCAATCCAATTTTTGCGCTACTCATGGTCCAGTTTTGATTTTTTTGATGCCACAAAACTGGTCCTCGCCAGTACAGTTGATTATTGGCGGGAATTGCACCTTTAAATTGCGCTCTAAATGCAATCGCGCTGTTTTTGGTGAGGTTACTAATATTGCCAAACTGCAGACTATCGCCCAAACCGGACATGGCATTATTGGCATTTTGCGGCAAACCCCATAACGGCCCCGGAATGCGTGGAAACAGTACAAAGAGTATCAGCATGACTGGCACGGCTTGTAGCAGTAATTGGCAGGCCAGTTTAAATGAAAATTGAATTGACTGGATGGTTGGCAGGCTGGTATTGATTAAGGTGGCAGTGAGTAGAATTAATGGCGGAATGCTGACCAAAAAAGTGGCAATCGTTTGGTTAAATAAAAATAGATTGCCGACTAAAAAGTAGCCTAAAACAATCACCAACATATAATCGCGCAGAGTTTTGGTTTCTAATAACTTGAGTGAGCACATCACCACCAGCAGACTTAACGATGCATCGCGACCAAAAAATCCTTTAAAGGTAAAAATAATACCGATGCATATCAATAAAGTAATCGGTAATAACTGCCAAGCTTTTGGCATCGGCCATTGATATTTTTCAATGCAATAACGCCAAGTACCAAATGTTGCACTGGCTGCAATGACCCAAACAGGCAAGTTTGCAACATGGCTCACCAGCACTACTGCCAGTGATAGCAGCAACCATTTCAACTGATAGACGTTTAAATAGTGCGGCATGCGGCTAATCCAACATTGCCAGCGCAGTTAAGGCTTGGTGATAGTGTGATTCGGTATTGCTGGGTTGTAAGATGATATTAGGTAGTTTTAAACCGTATATTTTCTGGCTAGCCTGTGCATCAATTACCCAGCGTGTTAGTTGCGAAATACGCGCTTCTTTTTCGCCGATTGTTGCTTCCCAATCCAGCCACAATGCGCTGCTGCCTGTGCCGCTATAAAGCTTGGTAAATAAGCCAATGCTGCGGCTGGAGGCTTTCCAGTCAATGCGGCTGGGGGAATCACCAAATTGATAGTTTTTATGGCCATTAAAATCCTCATCGCCTTTATTTAACTGACTGCCGCCTTGCGTGCTGCTATCAAATGATAATGCTTGCGGCTCAATTAAATCGCTTGGCTTTGGATAAACTAATACTTGAAAAGGATTCTCAATAACTGCCCAGGCATGCAATAAATTGAGTGGAAATTGAGTGTTAAGTGTTAGTCGCGGCAGTGTGTGTAAACCACGTTTAGATGTGGCAAGTGGGACTGGAAACAACTGTGAATCGTTAGCGGAAATGTTTTGTGTAAGATGATTGTTTTCTAAAAAGGAAGCCGTAATCGCATAGCGTGGGCGATTTTTTGTATCGCTTATATTGAAAATAACATCGGTACCATCACCTGCAAAAACGGGGTTAGCTTTAAGCACGGCAACTTGCAAGTGCACCAAATTTCGCCAAGTATGCAACATGGCGATATTACCAAGCGATGCCAGTAAAAAGGTGACGTAGAAACCTAAACTTAACGAGTAGTTAATTGAGCCAATCAATAACGCAATTAACATCACGGCATACAATAAACCCCAGCGTGTGGGCAAAATATAGATTTGGCGAGCGTTTAATAAGGCAATGTTTTGCGTGCTTTTTGAAACACGCAGCCACTGTTGCCACCAAGCACGTTTCAAAAAAATAAGCGGCCATAATTTTACGGACATGGGCTTAAATCTACTGTTTGAATTTAAGTTGATTGAAAGTATATGGATTAAATCGCTACGTTATCCAATATTTGCTTGGCAATATTGATATTGCCATCGGTTTGCAAACGGTGCGTGACTACACTCGGCAATACTGCCTGAATGTCTTCTGGAATCACAAAATCACGACCCTCACACATCGCCCATGCTTGCGCACATTGGCGTAAACCCAAGCCGGCTCTAGGTGATAAACCAGTATTGAATTGTGTGCGTGTGTATTGAATTAGCGCCTGTAAATAGTCCAAAAGCGCATCCGACACATGCACATGGCTGACATTTTGTTGCAGCTTTAATAAAGTTTCGCCGTCACAAACGGCTTGAATATGCTGTGCATTCGCACGTCCACCTTTGTTTTGGAGTAAGGCTCTCTCTGATTGGCTGTCTGGATAACCTAAAGTGATGCGCATTAAAAAACGATCCAGCTGTGATTCTGGCAGCGCAAACGTACCAATATGGTGTTTTGGGTTTTGCGTAGCGATGACGAAAAATGGGCTGGGAAGCAGGTGTGTATTGCCATCCACTGTCACTTGATGTTCTTCCATTGCCTCTAATAAGGCGCTTTGGGTTTTTGGCGTGGCGCGATTAATCTCATCTGCCAGCAATACGTTGCTGAAAATTGGGCCTGGATGAAACTGAAAGTTGGATGTGTTGCGATCAAAAACCGAGACGCCAATAATGTCGGCTGGTAATAAGTCGCTAGTGAATTGTGTGCGCCTAAAGCTCAAGCCCAGTACCTGTGCCAATGTGTGTGCCAGCGTGGTTTTTCCCATGCCGGGTAAATCTTCAATCAGTAAATGGCCGCCTGCGAGTAAACAGGTGAGGCTTAATTTAATGTGTGATTCTTTGCCAAGAATAACTTGAGATGCAGCTTGAATAATGGCGTTAATCGTATTTTGCATATGCTTTTTTATTCGTTAAATGTGTATGCTGCGTGAGCGCTTAATAACCATTATCTGGTTAGCTGTTAGTCGTCACAATCTAGTTGATTGGATATATCTTGCTGGATTAATGCTAACTAGTCTCGTTAATCTTATCTGCCCAACGTACCATCACGTAGATTAATCCCATCACAAATGCACCACCAACCCACATACTGATTTCCTGATAGGAGGGTGAGGCATCTTGTACTGGCATCACAATCAGCTTGCGTAAGAACAATACCAGTACCACTTCAATAAAAGTTTCTACCAACAATTTGCTGCCCATCAGGTAGCGAATTTCGGCCGAAATGAGTGCAGAAATCGACCATAGCAACATTAATGTACCTAATGCGTGCAAGAATCCGTGTATCAAGTTGTGATTCTCAATCGCTTTTTGAACATCAATAAAAAATAACCAGGTAAACATAACAACAGAGGCGGCCAAGGCCAGACCAATCACAATGTGTGCAAAGCCGTTAAGCCACAGCATGGCTTTTATCGCCACTCTGTTTAATGGTTTGAATTCGCGCGGTAATTGATCTTGTGGCATAAAGTTCTCTTAAAGATAAATCTGAAAATTTTAATATTAAAGTTCTGGGGCTTGAAGGATGGATAATTTAACCACATATAACATACTTGAGTTTACAAAATTAATGTTGAATGGCAAGGAAATATTAATTTTATAATAAACTGGTCTAATAATTAATGATCTGATTGGTTTTCAGCAAAAGTGAAAATAATTCACTAATCGCTCACCAAATATGGCACTTTATGCAGTAAGGCTGTCAGAGTATAAGCAGTTAACGAGACAATTGCGATTAAGCCTTTAACAGGAAATAGATAAAGGTATTGTTTGATTTGCCACAGTAAAGATATACGAGTTACTTTACACAAGAGAGTTTAACCCAATAACTTTAGAATTCAGGAGCGTAATAAATGGTTGGAATGATGAGAAAAATAAGTGTGGCGACCGCATTGGTATTAGCAAGCAGCTATGCAATTGCAGATCCGGAAACCTATAAAATCGATAATAGTCACAGTTTTGCTAATTGGAGCATTCGCCATGTGGCTTCAAAAACGTCCGGCACATTTAGCGATGTAACAGGAAAAATAATCATAGACCGCGATAATTTAGCAAACTCTTCAGTTGACGCAAAAATTAATGTTCTCAGTGTAAACAGCAGCCACGCAAAACGCGATGAGCATATTAAAAAAGCAGAATATCTGGATGCGGCAAAATTTGGTGAAATGACATTCGTCAGCAAAAAAATCGAAGCAAAATCCGCCACTGAAGGTGTGATGACTGGCGTATTAACGCTACACGGCGTATCAAAAGAAATGACCTTCCCATTTAAAGTGCTGGGTTTCGGCTCAGATCCTTGGGGTGGTTACAGAAGTGGGTTTGAAGCACATACCAGTTTAAAAGCCAGCGACTTTGGTTTCGGTTGGGGCGCTAAAGCAAACGCATCGGTAGGTGATGACGTTGAAATTACGCTGCTAATCGAAGGCGTAAAACTACCTGCTGAAACAGTGATTAAATAGATCACCTGTTAAACAGTTAACCTTTTAATTAACTTAATAATTAATAAATTAAACTTTAATATGGAGAACGCAAATGGCGCTGGATTTATTTAGCCCGGTAAAACTGGGTGCAATCACATTGAAAAATCGCATGGTGATGGCGCCGCTAACAAGAAGCAGGGCGCCTAAAGGAACAGGCGTGCCACAGGATTTAAATGTGACCTATTATGCACAACGTGCGAGTGCTGGTTTAATTGTGACAGAAGCAACGCCAATATCTGCTATGGCACATGGCTATATCTTATTGCCAGGGATTTACACTGACGCGCAAGTGGCTGGCTGGAAAAGAGTAACCGAAGCCGTGCATGCTAAAGGCGGAAAAATCGTATTGCAATTATGGCATGTGGGCCGTATTTCACATCCGAGTTTATTGCCAAATAATGAGCTGCCGGTTGCGCCTTCTGCTATTCAGCCTGCTGGACAGACTTATACATATGAAGGCTTGGCTGATTTTGTTGAGCCACGCGCGCTAGAGGCTGCTGAATTGCCGGGCATTATTGCAGAATACGTTCATGCAACCAAATGCGCACTTGCAGCAGGTTTTGACGGCGTTGAGATTCATGCTGCAAACGGCTATTTGCTAGATCAGTTTTTACGCGATGGCAGCAATAAACGCACGGATAACTATGGTGGCAGCATTGAAAATCGTGCACGTTTGTTGTTAGAGGTGACAAAGGCAGTGGTTGATGTGGCTGGTAGCGATAAAGTGGGCGTGCGTATTTCACCGGTTAATCCATTTAACGATATGCAGGATAGCAACCCACAAGCATTATTCAATTACGTAGCTGACCAGTTAAATCAATTTAATTTGGCGTATTTGCACGCGGTAGAGGGTGGTATTCACGGCGGTGGTGAATCAGCGTCGTTTGATTTTGAGCAAATGCGTAAGCTGTTTAAAGGTGCTTATATGGCTAATTTAGCTTATGACAAAGCGCGTGGTAATGCAGCCATTGCCAGTGGGCATGCCGATGTGATTGCCTATGGTGTGCCATTTATCGCCAATCCAGATCTGGTTGAGCGCTATAAAACTGATGCGTCACTAAATGAAGCGGACAGCGAAACATTTTATGGCGGTACAGAAAAAGGCTACACTGATTACCCAACTTTGCCAGCCTAATTTTAAGGATTAAAACGATGAAAAAGACCGCTACAACACAAGCGCCTGTTAATGAAGTGATTGCCAATCGATGGAGTGGTCGCGCATATGACGCAAGCAAAGCTGTTTCAAACGAGCAGATTATCAGCTTGTGCGAAGCCGCACGCTGGGCACCATCATGCTTTGGCGACGAGCCTTGGCGCTTTATTGTGTGGAATAAAAATACTGATTTAGCCAGTTGGCAAAAGGCTTTTGATTGTTTAGTACCGGGTAATCAGGAGTGGGTTAAAGATGCGCCTGTATTGTTGCTGACTTGTGCGGATACCTTGTTTGGACATAATCAAAAACCGAATCGCTGGGCGCAGTACGATACTGGTGCAGCGGCAGAGAATTTATGCTTGCAGGCAGAAGATTTAGGGTTAATGGCCCATCAAATGGGTGGTTTTAATGTCGATGCCGCACGCGATGCATTTAGCATTCCGGAACAATTTACCTTAATGGCGATGGTTGCAGTTGGTTACGCGGCTGATATCAAAACGGTAACAGGCGAAGCGTTAAATCGTGAAACTGCCGCGCGTAAGCGTAAACCATTGAGCGAGTTGTTTTTTGATTCAGTTTGGAATAAGCCGATCTAGTTTCTTAATATCTGCAATTTAGGTTAAAGCCTTTTTTAAGTGAAGGTGCTTTAGCCAAAAGCATCTTAACTAAAACTACCTCGTCTGCTAAACTGCTGTTTTATTCAATATGCAATCATAAAAATTAAGGCAAAATTATGGCAGTAGTCAAACTAACTAAAGCAAATTTTAAACAAACGATTGAAAGCAATGATTTTGTGATTGTAGATTTTTGGGCACCGTGGTGTGAGCCATGTGTGGCTTTTACACCTACTTTTGAAGCAGCTGCAGCAGCAAACACCGATATTGTATTTGGCATGGTAAATACTGAAACGGATCCGGAAATTGGTGAATATTTTCAAGTTAACCAAATTCCAGGTGTCCTGGTCATCCGTGAGCAAGCCGGGATTCACGCGCAAGTTGGTGAAATCGGCGCACCAGCATTCGATGAGATTATCAAATGGGCGCGTGATTATGATATGACCACAGTCCGCGAATATTACCGTAATGAAGCTGCACAAGAAGCGGTAAAAAAGACGGCAAAGCATTAAAGTGCAAGTCTCGTTATTGAGTCATAAAAAAAGCCGACATGTAGTCGGCTTTTTTATGGCTGTGATTATTCTCTTGCATTAATCATTAGTAGTTATTAAAAATAATACGATTAAAAACCGCCTGTTGTGACCAAACGAAAGATATAAAAAGCACCCAGCGCCATCATGATATACATGGGCACATCACCGCTTTTTTTCTTTTCACCTATTGCGGCAGATGACATCCAGCGATTCAGTAACCACAACACAAAAATAATCACAGGAATAAACATCATGTGCGTGGTTGAATCAAATAGCCAGCCAAGTGCGGTTTTTAGCCAGCCACCATCTTTAAAAAACTCCATTGCGATACCAACTAAGCCGATAAGCAATAAAAGAATGCCGCCTAGAGAGGTTAATGTTTTAAATAAGGTATCGGCTTCAATGTCCGCATTTTTGCTGTATTTGTTCGGGTCTTTTTTCTGCGGTGCTGCCACGATAATCTCCTAAAGCGGATAAATGTGATTGAAAACTAGCTGTTTGTTTTGATTAATTCTGGTTTAAATATTTGGCTGGGTCAACTGATTTACCTAGACGCCTAATTTCAAAGTGTAGCTTAACCGTGTTGGAGTCGGTGTTACCCATTTCCGCTATTTTTTGTCCAGCGAAAACAATCTGGCCTTCTTTTGCAAGGATTTTGCTGTTGTGGGCATAAACGGATAAGTAGGTTTTATTGTGTTTGATAATCACTAATTTTCCATAACCACGTAAATCAGAACCGCTGTAAATGACCTTGCCGTTGCCAGCTGCATTAATTGCTTGTCCAGTGCTGCCGCTAATATCAATACCTTTGTTGGTTGCTTCGTTAAAGTTAGCAACTACTTTGCCCTGTGTTGGCCAGCTCCACTTAATCGCTTCATCATCGGCAGGTTTAGCATCATTCGCTTTAGTTTCGGCAGGTTTGTTTTCAATAGGTTTGGCGGTTTCGGTTGACTTGGTATCTGTGGGTTTAGTTTCGACAGTTTTGCTTGTAGCCACAACTTTAGTTTCTGTTGTTTTAACCGGTATGCTTCTATTAAAAGCCTCTAAACTATAAGGCTCACGTATCGCCTTTGGCTCACTGAGTATGGGAGTAACAGCCGATTGAAGTGGCTTGGTTTCAGATGCCTTGTTATCTGATATTGTTGTCTCAACTACCGCAGACTCAGTTTTGATTGGTGTGATGACAACGCCATCTTCTGAGGCATCTTGTTCTGTCAGGCTAACATCGGTAGCTGCAGATTTCGCTTTCACACCAGCCAAATTCAGCTTTTGGCCAATTTGAATGGGATAGGGCTCGCTTATATTGTTGGCCGCGGCAATTTCTTTATACTCCAGGCCGTACTCCAAACCAATACTAAATAAAGTATCGCCCTTTTTAACAATGTAAGTATCAGGTCGCCAATCTTTTCCAGCGGTAGTTTTGCCGGTTTGATTCGCTTTGGTCGCATCGCCGGCTGAAGTTGTGGGAGATTTGGATTTTGATGATTGCGGTTGACGATCAATCACCGGGGCGGGCGGATTACTTTCACAAGCACTTAACAATAATGCAAATAATGCGACGAATACGAATTGATACATTAGCTAATTCCACCTAACAATGGTACAAATTTGACTGCTTCCAGCTTGGTTTGTACGTATTCGTTGGCTTTTCGTTCAATTAAAGTCAAAGTTTGTGTCGTCGTGCCGATTGGGATAATCATGCGGCCACCAACGGCTAATTGTGTTAATAGTTCTTGCGGCACATGGCTGGCAGCCGCCGTGACAATAATGCCATCAAACGGCGCAAAGGCTTCTAGTCCAATGCTGCCATCAGCATGGTCAAGTTTTACATTGGTGCATTTTAGCGTGCGCAAATGGCTTCTGGCTTTCATCACCAGCGGGCGAATACGCTCTAAAGACAATACCTCTTTTGCCACTTTTGATAATACGGCAGTTTGATAACCGCAGCCAGTACCAATCTCCAACACCTTATTCAGTTGCGCACCGTTACGCAAAACTTCGGTCATGCGCGCGACAATATAAGGTTGTGAAATCGTTTGTCCAAAACCAATCGGTAGCGAAACGTCTTCGTATGCCCGAATGCTTAAAGCCTCATCAACAAAAATATGGCGTGGAATTTCACCCATGGCAGATAAAACGACTTCATCCTTAATACCTTGCTCACGCAAGCGCGTCAACATACGGTCGCGTGTGCGCAGTGAAGTCATGCCAATGCCAGTTTTTGCGGTGGGTTTTAATAAAGCCATATCAGTTATTTATTCAGCCAGGTTTGTAATTCTGCAAGTTGTGAATGTTTGGTTAAATCAACTTGAATCGGCGAAATCGATACTTGATTATGCGCGACAGCATAAAAATCCGTGCCTTCGCCGCCGTCATTGGGTGTGCCAGCAGCACCAACCCAATATACGGTTTCGTTTCTAGGTGTCTTAAGTTGAATAACCGGCTCGGCCTTGTGGCGTTTACCCAAGCGCGTTACCGTTCTGCCGGTCAACTCTTCATAAGCGATATCAGGCACATTTACATTCAATAATGAAGCTGATGAAAAACCATGTTTGATATGCTGTTGAATCAACTCTACCGCCACGCGTGCCGCGGTTTCAAAGTGCGTAGAATTATGTTGCGACATGGAAATGGCAATAGAAGGAATGCCAAGTAAATAACCTTCTGTCGCCGCGGCAACGGTGCCAGAGTAAATGGTGTCATCACCCATGTTGGCGCCATCATTGATGCCAGAAATGACCATGTCCGGCATGGTGTCCATCAAACCAGTCAATGCGATATGTACGCAGTCGGTCGGTGTGCCATTGACATAGAAATAGCCATTCGACGCTTTTTTAACACTTAACGGTCTGTCTAAAGTGAGCGAATTACTTGCGCCGCTGCGGTTACGCTCAGGCGCAACAACGGTAATATCTGCAAATTTTGCGATATGGCTGGCTAGAATATTCAGGCCAGGTGCAAAATAGCCGTCATCATTTGATATGAGTATTTTCATTCGTGGCTGACAGTGTGATTAATCATGCGTATTTTTATCTGCGATTTAAAGGGGTTGCCCAAGTACTTAACTTTATTAAGTGCTTAATAAAGTTGCTGTATTTCAGGCATTAAGTATAGCTTAAGGCTTTAATTATAAATTAAGCGGGCGCTTTTAAATCACTGTTTCGCACGAGTTTTGCATAAAATATTGCACATAGAAAAAATATCAGTGATAACGCTATTTCAAGCAGTGCTAATTGGCTTGAAATGCCGGTATCAGACCATGCCCGCACTACGCCCTCGGTAAAATACAGCAAAATCAGCATGCCAGCCCATTGGTAAGTGTAACGTCGACCTTTGAGTATGCCGAAAAGTGGCAATAATAAAGGCAACGCTTTTAAAATAAGTAACGAACCTTGCGGCTTGAGTGGCGCAAGCACGCTTTCCCATGCCAGACATAAAAAAATCAAAGCAATCAGGCTAATGCCTGCGCCAATTCTAAGTGTTGAAAGCATATTACTGAGCCAGTTTTAATGCAGTTTCAGCCAGACGTTTACCCAATGCAATGCACAGTTTTTTCTCATCCTCGGTGATTTTCTTATCATCCATCGCGCCACCAATATGGCTTGCGCCATAAGGTGTGCCACCGGATTGTGTGCTGGATAATTCAGGCTCCGAGTAAGGTATGCCGACCATCAGCATGCCATGATGCATCAGCGGTAACATCATTGTTAATAGCGTAGTTTCATTACCGCCATGCATAGAGCCTGTTGAAGTAAAGACCGCAGCTGGTTTGCCAATCAGCGCACCTTTTAACCATAAACCAGCCGTACCATCCAAAAAGTATTTCATTGGCGCCGCCATATTGCCAAAGCGGGTAGGGCTGCCGAGTGCTAACCCGTTACATTCTTCTAAATCATTCAATTCAACATAAGGATCGCCACTATTGGGAATATCTGACTCAGTCGCTTCGCAGTTGGCAGATACTTTTGGCACGGTGCGAATACGTGCTTTCACGCCGCTTACAGACTCAACGCCACGCGCAATCAGTTGTGCCATTTCGCGAACAGCGCCACCTTGGGAATAATAGAGGACTAGGATTTCACTCATTTTTTAACTTTTTCCCTTATTAATACTCTCATATTGTCTTTGACTACTTCAAACAATCCAATTGCTGAAACTAGATCGCTCAGTTTCTTAAAGCCATAGGTTCTAGGGTCGAAATCAGTTGCCTGTTTTTCGATGCTACTGCCTACACCGCCAAGTTGTGCCCAACCCGTATCATCCGATGCAATTTCAATAGCCGAACGTATTAATGCAACCAATTTTTTGTTGGCGACTAGCTCTTGCGAGGTTTTTTTAACGACAGGTGCCAGCGTACCAATTTCTGAAGCTGGGGCGTTGCTGGATTTTGTTTCTGCAATAGTTTTTGATATTTCTTGTGTACTATTGAGAATGCCTGCATCTATTATTTTATTTGGTAACAGATTCTCAATGTATATAAATTTATTGCAAGCAGCTCTTAATGATTCGGGCGTTTTTCTTTCCCCAAAACCATAGACAGCTTTGCCAGATTCACGTAAACGAATGGCAAGTCGAGTGAAATCACTATCACTAGAAACAATACAAAAGCCATCTAGTGGTGCTGTATATAACAAATCCATTGCATCGATAATTAATGCGCTATCGGTTGAGTTTTTACCTTTGGTATTAGCGTATTGCTGCATGGGTTGAATGGCATGTTTAGGCAATACTTCTTTCCAGCGACTTAGCTGGTTTTGTGTCCAATCACCATAAATCCGCCGCACACTTGCATCGCCGAATTTAGATATTTCTTCAAACAACTCATCAATAATATCAATGACTTTAAACGTATTATCCGCATCAATGAGTACCGCGAGTCTTAGATTGCTTTTATCAGAATTCAAAGCGGTACTCCTTAAAATTAATCGATCCGTTTGACTAAATTTGCAGCTTTACCAATATAACTGGCCGGTGTCATATCCAGCAGTAACTGTTTGGCTTCTGCCGGAATCTTTAAGCCGCCAATAAACGTATGCAGGGAAGCTTTATTGATACCGCCTTTGCCGCGTGTTAATTCTTTCAATTGCTCATACGGGTTCTCAATGCCGTAGCGGCGCATCACGGTTTGGATTGGCTCTGCCAATACTTCCCAGCTATTGTCCAGATCTTCCGCCAGTTTTGCAGCGTTAACCTCTAGTTTATTCAAGCCGCGTAAGCATGAATCGTAACCCAATAATGTGTAACCGAACGCCACGCCCATGTTTCTTAGTACGGTTGAATCGGTTAAATCGCGTTGCCAGCGAGAGATTGGTAGCTTCTCTGCCATGTGACGCAATACTGCATTAGCTAAACCCAAGTTACCTTCTGAGTTTTCAAAATCAATCGGGTTGACTTTATGTGGCATGGTAGATGAACCGATTTCGCCAGCTTTTACTTTTTGTTTGAAATAGCCAACTGAAATATAGCCCCAAATATCGCGATTCAAGTCGATTAAAATCGTGTTGATGCGCGCCAGTGTGTCGTACAGTTCAGCCATATAGTCATGCGGCTCAATCTGTATGGTCATCGGGTTGTAAACCAAGCCCAAACTTCCCACAAATTTTTGCGCAAAGCTTTCCCAATCAAATGTTGGGTAAGCGGATAAGTGTGCATTAAAGTTACCAACTGCACCATTGATTTTACCCAATATTTCGTTGTTAACTAATTGCTTTTGTTGACGTTGCAAGCGATAAACCACGTTGGCCAATTCTTTACCCATTGTGGTGGGAGAAGCCGTTTGGCCGTGTGTGCGTGACAACATTGGTTGGTCGGCAAGTTGATGTGATAACTCACTTAATCGTGCAATTAAATTGCTTAAGAATGGCAACATGACAGTATCGCGTGCATTTTTTAGCATCAAACCGTGCGATAAGTTATTGATATCTTCCGAAGTACAGGCAAAGTGAATAAACTCACTGGCTTTTTTGATTTCAGGATTAATATCGAATTTTTCTTTAAGCCAATATTCAAGCGCTTTTACATCATGATTAGTGCGCGCTTCAATGGCTTTTACCTGTGCAGCATCTGCTTCAGAAAAGTTGATGATTGCTGCATCTAATTCTTGAATCGTCTCTGCACTAAAAGTGGCGATTTCAATTAGCTCTTTGGCGGCAGATAGCGCTTTCAGCCATTCCACTTCTACCCATGCACGATGTTTGATCAGCGCAAATTCACTAAAGTAAGGGCGTAAAGCATCTAATTTGGTTTGGTAGCGACCATCAAGTGGAGATAGTGCGTTGAGGGTGGTAAGCGACATAAAAGGCTTTCAAACAGCGGTTCAATAATCCGCTATTTTACCCTAAATTTGCCGTAGTTAAATTTAGGGTGCTGATTAGCCGCTTACTTTTAAAGTCAGTAGAGCGGGTAACTTGTTACCCACGCGTTGGAATTGTGAAGTTTCCATCACGTGATCGCGTGGGTTCAAGAACGCATCCTACATTAGTCTAAGCAAAGAATTAAACCGCTAACATATCCACAAACACGTTTACTGGTGTGGCTTCTATCTTGGTTTGGTCTAAACAAAGCGCCAAAATATCTGCCTGTTTTTTTGCATCGAATCGGCGCGCTAAATTGATTTTAAATTTCTTCACCAATTCTGGAATACCTTCACCACGGCGGCGGCGATGACCGATTGGGTATTCCACCGCGATATTGTCGGATGTGGAGCCGTCTTTAAAGAACACTTGAATTGCGTTGGCGATTGAGCGTTTTTCCGGGTCGTGGTAATCCGTTGTGTATTGTGACTTTTCTACGCACACCATTTTGCTGCGAATCGCATCAATGCGCGGGTCGGATGCAGATGAATCTTCATAATCTTGCGCGGTTAGGTTGCCTTTCAGCAAGCCAATCGCTGCCATATATTGAATGCAGTGATCGCGATCTGCTGGATTATCCAGTGGGCCTGTTTTATCAATAATGCGAATCGCAGACTCATGCGTAGTGATGACAATTTTATCGATTTGCGCGACTTGCTCTAAAGTTTGCAGCTCTTTGCCTACTTGTGCGTTTAACTGAATGGCACATTCCACCGCCGTTTGAGCATGGAATTCAGCAGGGAAAGAGATTTTGAATAGTACTTGTTCCATTACGTAAGAGCCGTAATCGCGTTGAAATTTAAAGGCATTACCTTTAAAAAGCACATCGTAAAAGCCCCAGGTTTTTGCGGTTAATGCACTTGGGTAGCCCATTTCACCTTGCATGGTCATCCAGGCTAATCTCACTGCGCGACTAGTTGCGTCGCCTGCTGCCCATGATTTACGTGAACCTGTGTTTGGGCTGTGTCTATAAGTACGTAAGCTTTGACCATCGACAAACGCATTAGAAACGGCGTTGATAATGTCTTCTTTGTTGCCGCCTAATAATTTTGTTACTACCGCTGTTGAAGCGATTTTGACTAGAATAACATGGTCTAACCCAACACGATTGAAACTGTTTTCAAGTGCCAATACACCCTGAATCTCATGCGCTTTAATCATAGCAGTCAGCACATCTTTAATGGTTAAAGGGGCTTTGCCCTCGCTGGTATTTTTGCGTGAAATATAATCGGCTACGGCTAAAATTCCACCCAAGTTATCAGAAGGATGGCCCCATTCAGCGGCCAGCCAAGTGTCGTTAAAGTCTAGCCAGCGGATCATCGCACCGATATTGAATGCCGCTAAAATCGGGTCTAGCTGATATGAGGTGCCGGGGACTTTTGCACCATTTGGTACCACTGTGCCAGCAATCACAGGGCCTAATAATTTAGTGCAAGCTGGGTAGTCCAATGCCTCAAAACCGCAACCTAGTGTATCCATTAAACAGTTGCGGGCAGTATCAAATGCTTCGTCAGATTTAATCTCAAAATCAGCAACATAGTTTGCAATATCTACAATGACTTGATCAGGTGCAGGACGAACGTTGGAAATATGGGCAGACATTTAAAGCTTCCTATAGATTGTTTTAAGAGTTAACGATTCTTTAGCGCAACGTAAGGTCGATTATCCGGCCCTGTATATTCAGCATTAGGCCGAATGATTTTGTTATCTATACGTTGCTCAATCACGTGCGCTACCCAGCCAGTGGTGCGGGAAATCACAAATATTGGCGTGAACATACCAGTTGGAATGCCCATCATGTGATAGCTGGATGCGCTATACCAATCCAAGTTTGGGAACATTTTTTTCTCGCGCCACATGACTTCTTCAATGCGTGAAGAAACATCAAATAACATCATGTTGCCGTTATCTTCACATAATTTACGGCTAACTTCTTTGATTGATTCATTTCTTGGATCAGCGATTGTGTAAACAGGATGCCCGAAACCAATGATGATTTCTTTACGTGCCATGCGTGCCAGAATATCGGCTTCAGCTTCATCTGCATTTTTGTAACGCGCAATGATTTCCATTGCAGCCTCATTTGCGCCACCATGTTTTGCACCGCGCAAAGCGCCAATGGCACCCGCAATACAGCTGTACATATCTGATAAAGTTCCGGCGATAACGCGGGCTGTGAAAGTTGAGGCGTTAAACTCATGTTCTGCGTAAAGCACCAGTGAAGTATTCATGGCATCAATGTGTAGTTGGCTAGGCGCTTTGCCATGTAATACATGTAAGAAGTGCGCGGCGATACTGTCATCATCCGTGTTCACATCAACGCGTTTGCTGTTGTGGCTAAAGTGATACCAATACAGCAAAATGGAGCCAAAGCTGGCAATTAATCTATCGCCTAAATCTTGTGCTGCCTGCGTATTACGGTCTGCCGCTTCTGGTTCTAGCGTGCCCAGCATCGAGCAGGCGGTGCGCATCACGTCCATCGGGTGCGTGTTTTTTGGAATTTGCTCAAGCACGGTTTTAAGCGCTGCCGGTAATGTGCGTAGTTTTTTTAATTTGGCATGATAGGCAGTGAGTTGCGCTTGATTCGGCAGTTCACCATGTATCAATAAATAAGCGACTTCTTCAAACGTGGCTTGTTTTGCCAGTTCAATAATGTCGTAACCGCGGTAATGTAAGTCATTACCTGTATGGCCGACGGTGCAGATTGCCGTATTGCCAGCGGTAACGCCGGCAAGGGCTACACCTTTTTTCTTTTTAGGTTCGGTTACTGTTTCCATGCATCAATCTCCCCAATTTTTACCTATGCCAATTTTTTGTTTACTTTTGGTGTGGGTTATTTTTCTTGTTTAAACAATGCGTCTAGTTTTTGTTCAAACGCGTGATAACCCAAGTGTTCATATAAGTCAGCGCGCGTTTGCATTAAGTTAATTACATTCGCCTGTGTACCATCATTTTTAACCGCTTGATACACGTTAAGTGCGGCCTGATTCATGGCGCGGAAAGCGGAAAGTGGGTATAAAACCATGCTCACATCTGCTGTCCGCAACTCATCTACCGTAAATAATGGCGTGCTACCAAATTCGGTAATATTCGCTAGCACCGGCACGTTAACTGCCGCTGCAAACTGTTTATACATGCTTAACTCTGTAATCGCTTCAGGAAAGATCATGTCTGCGCCTGCCTCAACACACGCACAGGCGCGGTCGATGGCGGATTGCAAACCTTCAACGGCCAGCGCGTCGGTTCGCGCCATGATGACAAAATCATCATAGGGCTTTGCGTCAACAGCCGCTTTAACGCGATCTACCATTTCATCCAAGCTGACAATGGCTTTATTAGGACGATGACCGCAGCGTTTAGCTGAAACTTGATCCTCGATATGCACTGCCGCTGCACCTGCTTTGGCGATACTTTTTACACTACGAGCAATATTAAAAGCGCCGCCCCAGCCCGTATCGATATCCACCAATAATGGTGTATCGACAGCATCTGTAATGCGGCGCACATCAATTAATACATCTTCCAATGTTGAAATCCCTAAATCCGGCAATCCCAATGAGCCAGCAGCAACACCGCCGCCAGAAAGATAGAGTGCTTTAAATCCTGACTGAGTGGCGAGCATGGCATGATATGCATTGATTGCGCCGATAATTTGAAGCGGTTTTTCGGCTTTTAGTGCAGCACGAAAACGTGTGCCAGCAGATATTGGTTGGGTCATAATGAATGATCTAAATGAATGGTTTAATTAAAAGGTTAACTAAAGAAAGCTTGATTCGACTCTTCTGAAATAGCTACGCCAGTTAACTTGGCTTTTTGCAATACTTCCCAGAAATAACGATAAGTCGCTCTGTCATGCAATTCGCCAGCATATTGAATCGGCCCCCAGTTGGCGGCTTGCGCAGTCAGCAGAATATTGGCGGCATCAGACACTTCATCAAAATTGGGTTTCATTGCATCCACAATCGCTTGAATTTGCGTTGGGTAAATACTCCACATGCGCATAAAGCCAAATTCATTACGGGCGCGGCTGGCATCGGAATAAGTGGTTTCTACATTCTTTAAATCCAGCGTCACGTTATGTGCCGGGACGATTCCGTTTGCTAAAGCGGCTGAAACGACCTCTACTTTTGCGCGTGACAATAAGCGATGTTCAAATTGGCCGGGGCTGCGCATCGCGCTGGCAGGAATGGCGCCATGATGCGCACTGACAAAATCCATTAAACCGAAATCCAGCACCTGAACCCAGGGTAGTTTGGCGATTTCATGCACTTGGTTCAATGCGCCATGCGTTTCAATCAGAAGATGCACAGGAATCACACGTTCGATACCATTAAAAGTAGCCGTTTTCTGAATATAGGCAATCATCTCGCTGGCTTGCGCTAAGCTGGTGCATTTGGGAATCGTGATGTAACTCAATAGCTTACCCGCGCCAGCAACTAGAATGTCAATGTCTAATTTCCAAGCTGGGTGTGTGTAATCATGAATGCGCACACCAGCCATTTTGTGTTTATTCGCTTCAGAATTTAGAACCCGCACAATCATTTCTGCATGCTCGCGTTCTTGCCCGCTGGCTGCACCGTCTTCACAATCGCAAGTGATATCAAACAATGGGCCTATGCTATCTTGCAGACCAAGTGCTTTTAAAATGAGTTTTTCGCTGCCAGCAAAATGTTCGCAAGCGGGAATCAGCGGAAACGACTTTTCACCGCCGAATAAAGCTTCATTTGGATGTACTGCAGTCATGTTAATGATTTCCTTTTTTAGGTATCGCTACCGTGTAATCTAAGTCGAGAACCACATTCGGGTGGTAGCCTTTATCTGTTTTAATCTCTGTTAATTCAGTTGGCGACATATTTTTAATGCCAACCATGCGCAGTCTTAATGCACCAAAATCGCTATTAGTTAGTTGCCATGTATCCAATACTTCGGTTGCGCAGTAAATGGTGTCATTGGCAAAACTAGGGTTTGCATGCGTGCCCGCATTAATTGCTAATACCGATATTGCATTTTCAAGGCCATCAAAACTTAAAGAGCGGCACATTGAAATCGCCACGCCGCCATATACCAGGCGTTTGCCATAGTTTGAATTTTTCATCATGAAATCGTCAAAGTGCAAACGCGCATTATTTTGATAAAGGTGTGTTGCAAGCGAGTGGTCGCTATCATTTATCGTCAAACCAGCCGCGTGGTTGATGCGCTCTCCAACTTGATAGTCTTCCCAATAGTATTTTCCGCCGGTAATTTTATTATCAAAGTTATTGGCAGAAATTCTGCTGGGTAAACTTAAGTTTTCAGGCGCGACAAAGGCTGGCAATTCTGGAATTGTCGCTTCAGTCGCAGGCAAATCTAGATTGTTTTTATGCACCATTACCCAGCGCACCCAGCTTAAAACCGGGTGGTTATGTTGGTTGTGTGCAGTCGAGCGCACCCAAACCACGCCACTTTTTCCACTGGAATTTTGTTTTAAGCCAATCACCTGGCTAGATGTTGAGAGTGTATCGCCCACAAAAATCGGTTGGATAAAGCGCACATCGGCATAACCTAGGTTGGCTACCGCATTCACGGAAATATCAGGCACTGTTTTACCAAAGGCAATATGGAAAGCGAGCAAATCATCTACAGGTGTTGTTTTATAGCCCAGACTTTGAGCAAAGGGTTCGCTGCAAAACAAGGGGTTGCGCGAACCATAAAGTGCAATGTATATCGAGCAATCACCTGCTGTAATCGTGCGTGGTATGGCGTGTTGAATCACTTCATTCAATGTGAAGTCTTCAAAAAACCGGCCGTTATTTGTTTTGGTAGATTGCATGCTCATCACTTTTTAAATAAATTCTTCTTCTAATTCGGCAATCATGTCGTGCAGTTTTAACAACCTTTGCGCCGCTTTTACATGATGATGCTCAACCAGTTTGTCATCGACCACCACGGTGCCGCGACCTGCTTCATTTGCCTCTTTTAGTGCATGAATGATTGTGCGCGCATTTTTAATTTCGCTGGATTTAGGCGTGTAAGCATCATTGCTATAAGCAATTTGCGCAGGGTGTACCAGTGATTTCCCATCAAACCCCATATCGCGACCTAAGCGGCAGGCATATTCAAATGAATGCATGTTTTTAAAGTCGCTTGAAATGCCATCCACCACACAGCGACCGTAGGCGCGTGCGGCTAAAATAACCAGTGAGAGTGAAGTTAATATCGCGCTGCGCTCATGCGTGACGCGTGCGTGTAATTGCGAGATTAAATCGGAAGTTGCCATGACGATACAGGCGATGCGATCACTCGCTGCAGCAATCTCTTTGGCATTTAATACGGCGATCGGGCTTTCTATCATCACCATGATCGGCATATGACTACCGCCAGCTTCATCCAGCCATTTTAAGGCGGTATGTACATCGTCGGCAGATTCTATATTTGGGAAAAGAATCGCATCTGCACCAATATTGGCAACCGCTTTGATGTCGTCATGACCCCAGATGGAATCCAGATTATTCACGCGCACAACCACCTCGCGAGAGCCGTAACCGCCTTGTTTTACGGCTGCCACGACATTGTCGCGAGATTCGATTTTACAGGCGATCAATATGGGGTCGCCCAAGTCAAGAATGACAGAGTCGGCAGCTAATGTGCGTGCGCGATCTAAATAGTGCAGGTTGCAACCTGGCACATAAAGCATCGAGCGGCGAGGGCGGAAGCCTAATTCCATATATTTGGTCCCATGATTAGGTAGCTCCATATATTCGTGTAAATTCCATCATACATTTTATTAAATGCGCTTTTTTCATTACAGAATCAAAGTGATTTCAGCAATTAAATTGATTATATATAGCGCTTAGTTTTAATGTCAACAAATATCTTATGTCTTATATAAGATATAAAACACTAGACTATTTTTAATTGGCATGTTTTAATAATGTTAACTTAATTTAAGTGAGCTTGCGATGATGGAAAAAGCCTACAATTCACCCAGTTACAGGCCTTTATACGACCAGATTAAAGTGCTGTTGACGCAAAGCTTGATCGGCGGAGAGTGGCGTCCAGGCGAGATGATTCCGAGTGAGGTTGATTTGGCCTCACGTTATAAGGTGTCTCAGGGTACGGTGCGTAAGGCAATTGATAGCCTTGCAGGTGAAAATATTTTAATCCGCCGTCAAGGCAAGGGCACTTTTGTGGCAACGCATAGCGAAACCGATGCTAAATTGCGCTTTTTGCGATTAACTGCGGCGAATGGTCAAAAAGAAGTATTGCAGAGTGAGTTGATAAACTGCATCAAAACCAAAGCAGACAACCGTATGGCGAGCATTCTGGAAATTAAAGCGGGAGCCACCTTGATCGAAATAAAGCGTTTGCTGACTTTTTCCGGCAGGCCGCTCATTTACGATCATATTGCCATCCCGGCGGCGCCATTTAAGGGACTTAACGCTACGCGCGTAGAAGAAAATCAGGGTTCAATGTACAGCATGTATGAGACTGAGTACGGCATTAGGATGATACGCGCAGAAGAGCGGTTAACTGCTGTGGCGGCGAGTAAAGATGTTGCTGAAGCCTTGAATCTACAATTAGGTGCACCTTTGTTGAGTATTGAGCGGGTTTCTTATACGTATGGCGATAAGCCGATGGAGTGGCGATTGGGCTTATGTTTGACCGATGATCATCATTATATGTCTGAATTGGAATAGGGATGTTTTTGAAAATTTCCCCCAGCGTTGTTGGATTTCGCTTGCCGTGCAATTTGCACTGTCTTCGCTCATCTGCATGGCCAGAACAAATTTTGAAAAACACCTTAGGTTTGCAATCAACTAGGCTTTAGTTAGGATAAAAATGGATGATTTAAAAAAACGCGCACTCGATTATCACCAATTCCCAAAACCGGGAAAGTTGAGTGTCGATTCATCCAAGCCATGTACCACACAAGATGATTTGTCACTGACCTATACACCTGGTGTGGCAGAGCCGGTGCGTGAAATCCATGCAGAACCTGCTAATGCTTATAAATATACCAACAAAGGCAACTTGGTCGCCGTGATTACAGACGGAACCGCAGTTTTGGGTTTAGGTAATATGGGTGCGTTGGCCAGCAAGCCCGTGATGGAAGGCAAAGCCGTATTATTTAAACGCTTTGCAGGCATCGATGTATTCGATATCGAAGTTAATGCTGCTACACCAGATGAGTTTATTCAAACAGTAGTAAACATTTCGCCGACTTTTGGCGGGATTAATTTAGAAGATATCGCTGCACCGCACTGTTTCTATATTGAAAATGAACTTAAGAAACGTCTGGATATACCAGTTTTTCATGATGATCAGCACGGCACCGCAGTCATCGTAGCGGCGGCTTTATTAAACGCGCTTGAACTACAAGGCAAAACAATTGAAACGGCAAAAATCGTATTTTTAGGTGCTGGCGCAGCTGGCTGTTCCTGCGCGAAACTACTTAAATTAATGGGTGCGACCAATATCACCATGGTGGATAGAAGCGGTGTGCTGGATACCAATCGTGCAGATTTGCATGATAACAATCGCGATTTAGCGATTGCACCTACAAATGCCACGACACTGGCAGATGTAATGCCGCAAGCTGATGTGTTTATTGGCGTTTCTGCCAAAAATGCATTGGATGCCGAGTTGATTAAAGGCATGGCAAAAAATCCGATTATTTTTGCCCTGGCTAACCCTGACCCTGAAATATTGCCGAGTATCGCGCATGCCATTCGTGATGATATTTTAATGGCGACTGGACGTAGCGACTTTCCCAACCAAGTGAATAATGCGCTGTGTTTTCCATATTTGTTCCGCGGTGCATTGGATGCAAAAGCCACTAAAATTACAGAAAATATGAAAATTGCAGCGGCAAAAGCATTAAGTGAGTTGGCGCGTGAGCCAGTGCCCGCTGAGGTTCTGCAAGCTTACAACTTAACAGAGCTTAAGTTTGGGCGCGAATACATTATTCCTAAACCCTTTGACACGCGTCTGTTGGCGCATGTATCGAGTGCTGTTGCAAAAGCGGCTCGAGAATAACTTAATCTCTGACCATGCAAAACATAACCCCTAATCATCGACTGAATGATAAAAAAAAGCTTAGGCCAAAAAACCTAAACCTATTCACCATTCGTTTGCCGATTAATGCTGTCGTTTCAATTCTGCATCGAGCATCTGGGGTCGGTTTGTTTTTGGTTTTGCCACTAATTTTATTGGCATTTCAAGCTTCTGTAGATTCACCAAGCAGTTACCTATTATTAACCAAGTTGCTGAGTGCCTGGTATGTAAAGTTATTTTTAATTGGACTTTCGTGGGCATTTTTTCACCATTTCTTTGCTGGTATTCGCCATTTGTTGCAAGACATTCATTGGATGACTAGTTTGCAAAAAGCGCGTTTTTCCAGTCGTGTGGTGTTGTGGTTAGTGGGGATTGCAGTAATTGTTTTTGCATGGTTTATTTGGCCATAAAAATATGCTGATTCAATTGCTTACTAATAAGTATCCTGGCATGCGACTGTGGTTATCACAGCGTTTAACCGCAGTGGTAATGGCAGTTTATATTGTGTTATTGCTGGTTGCATTGCTGATAATTCAGCCCGCGGACTATGCAGCCTGGCATGCGTTCGTGTCGCCGATTTGGTTTAGGTTGGCAACGTTATTATTTTTTATGTGTTTGTTTATGCATGCCTGGTTAGGCGTGGCAGATGTATTAAAAGATTACGTTTTTAATAAAGTGTTACGCGCTTACTTGCAAATGGCGGTAGATGTTGCGTTGATGCTTTACCTGTTTTGGATAATTTACATTTTGTGGAATGTTTAAAGAATGGCGATAAGAGGTATAGAAAAACACCAGTTTGACGCAGTGATTGTCGGTGGCGGCGGTGCAGGCTTGCGTGCCGCTTTACAGCTGGCAGAATCAGGAGTCAAGGTTGCTGTGTTATCTAAAGTTTTCCCCACCCGTTCACACACCGTCGCGGCGCAGGGAGGTATCGCTGCCGCTTTGGGTAACGTGGCAGAAGACAAATGGCTGTGGCATATGTATGACACCATCAAGGGTTCCGATTATCTGGGCGACCAGGATGCGATTGAGTTTATGTGCAAAAACGCCGCAAAAGCCATTATCGAGCTGGAACATTTCGGCATGCCGTTTGACCGCTTGGAGTCTGGCAAAATCTACCAGCGTCCGTTTGGTGGTATGACGCAAAACTTTGGCGAGAGCCCGATTTCGCGCACCTGTGCAGTGGCAGATCGCACTGGCCACGCCATGTTACACACTTTATATCAGCGCAATATACGCGCTAACACCCAGTTTTTTGTGGAGTGGTTTGCACTGGATTTAATCCGCGATAGCGAAGGTGATGTGCTTGGCGTGATTGCGCTGGAAATTGAAACTGGCCAGATTCATATTATGCAAGCCAAAACTACTTTACTGGCGACAGGCGGCGCAGGCCGGATATTCCAAGCCAGTACCAATGCATTTATTAATACGGGTGATGGTTTGGGCATGGCAGCGCGCGCTGGTTTGCCTTTGCAGGATATGGAGTTCTGGCAATTTCATCCAACTGGTGTGCTGCATGCTGGTGTATTGATTACCGAAGGCGTGCGCGGCGAAGGTGGTTATTTGGTGAATTCTGAAGGTGAGCGATTTATGGAGCGTTACGCGCCGCATGCCAAAGACTTAGCCAGTCGCGATGTGATTTCACGTGCGATCTCGACCGAGATTAAACAAGGCCGCGGTGTTGGCAAAAATAAAGATGCGGTGTATCTAAAATTGGATCATTTGGGCGAAGAGCGTATTAATAAAAGTCTGCCAGGTATACGCGAAATCGCGAAAACATTTGCTAATGTGGATCCGATTAAAGACCCTATTCCAATCGTGCCAACTTGCCATTACATGATGGGCGGCATACCGACTAATTTAGATGGTCAGGTTGTTTTAGAAGATGAAAAAGTCGTTAATGGATTATATGCCGTCGGTGAATGCGCTTGCGTTTCTGTGCATGGTGCAAACCGTTTGGGCTCTAATTCTTTATTAGATTTGGTCGTATTTGGTAAAGCTGCAGGTGACCATATGGCCGCCGCTATCAAAGCCAATAATACGCATAAAGCATTGCCAGCTGGCGCAACAGACAAAACTCTGGAACGCGTCAATCGCCTAGAAAATGCGCAAGGTGAAAATGTCACTGAAGTAGGCGATGCTATGCGTAAAACCATGCAAACGCATTGCGGCGTATTCCGCTTTCCTGATTTATTGGCGCAAGGTGTGCGTGAAATTGATGCGGTCGCAAAACGTATTCCAAACCTTATCATTAAAGATAAGAGCCAGGTGTTTAACACAGCAAGGGTTGAAGCGCTGGAACTGGACAACCTAATTGAAGTTGCAGTAGCGACTATGCATGCAGCGAATAATCGCACTGAAAGTCGCGGCGCGCATGCGCGTGAAGATTTTACTGAACGTGATGACATAAACTGGTTAACACATTCTCTTTTTTATAAGAAAAATAAGCAGTTAACTTACAAACCAGTGCGGTTAAAACCACAGACAGTGGAATCTTTTAAGCCGAAAGCACGCGTGTATTAGGGTTGATGATTAATGGCTAAACAAATGAAATTTTCGGTGTATCGCTACAATCCTGATGTGGATAAAAAGCCCTACATGCAGGATTACGATATTGCGTTGGAGGACGAAGATCAGATGTTGCTGGATGCGCTGATTCGCATTAAGCAGCATGACGATACCTTGAGCTTGCGTAAATCGTGCCGCGAAGGTGTTTGTGGCAGCGATAGCATGAATATCAATGGAAAAAATGGACTTGCCTGCATCACCAAGTTAAGTGATTTAGAGCAACCAGTCGTGTTGCGCCCTATGCCAGGGTTGCCGGTAATACGCGATTTGGTCGTTGATATGACGCAGTTTTTTGAGCATTACAATTCGGTTAAGCCTTATCTGATTAATAACGACCCATTGCCTGAAACCGAGCGTTTACAATCGCCTGCTGACCGCGCCAAGCTTGATGGTATGTATGAATGTATTTTGTGCGGTGCCTGTACCACATCTTGCCCTAGTTTCTGGTGGAATCCTGATAAGTTTGTCGGCCCGGCAGGTCTGATGCAAGCCAACCGTTTTATTATGGATAGCCGCGACCAGGCGACTGAAGAGCGTTTGGAAAATCTGGAAGATCCTTATCGTTTATATCGCTGCCATAACATCATGAATTGCGTAGAGGTTTGCCCTAAAAAATTGAATCCAAATGCGGCGATTGCGAATATTAAAGATTTAAAAATTGAGCGGGCTAAAGAAAGTACTGATAACAAGCCTGTTAAAAAACTCTTTGGTATTAAGGTGTTATAGCCATGATGAATGCTGAAAATATGAAGGATGCAGAATTACGCCGTTTAGCATGGCGTTGCCGACGTGGCATGTTAGAGCTGGATATCGTATTACAGCGTTTTATTACGCAGCATTTTGATGGCTTAACACTAATGCAATTAAAGGCGTTTGATGATTTGCTTGAGCTGTCCGATAACGATTTTTGGGCTTTGGTTTCCAGCGATAACATCAAACCAAAGAATGCAGACACAGTAAATGTTGTGAATAAAATCAGAGCATTAAAACAAAATCACTAGAATAAAAATTCGCATAAATTGCACATGGCATAAAGGGAAGGTTGGCAATGACTGAGACAATACAAACATGTAACCCGCTAGGCGATTACTGGCCTGGTATTCAGTTGTATTACCCGCCAGTGAAATATGCGCCCAGTTTGGGCATTTACGAGGACATGGATCAGGCAGCTGCACGCATGAAAAAACATGCACACAACACCATTGCACATACCTTGATTTTTGACTTGGAAGATGGCTGCCGGCAAAAAGAAATGAGCCGTGATTTGCTGCGGCATGAGCTGCCAGCTTTGCGCAAAGTGAATGAACGCGTCACGATTGCCATTCGCTGCAACTCATTTCGTACCGATGAATACGAGCATGATATGCGGTTGGTGCGTGATATGGGCGACTATATCGATGTGGTAATGCTGGCTAAAGCGGGCGAAGTTTACGGCGCGGCAGAAGTGCGCGATTTGTCCAGTTTGCTGTTAAGTGTGAATCCACATATTACGATTCAACCGATTATTGAGCACCCTAAATCGCTCAAAATCGCGCCCGACTTAATGCAGTACAACACAGTAAAACATGTGGTGTTCGGTATTCATGACTTCTCAAAAGCCATGGGTATTCACATTACGCCAGAGGGCTGGATTGAAGAGTTGCAGTTTTACATGAATCAATTAATGTTTGAGGCGCGGATTGCAGGTACGGGTGTGATTGGCGGGGTTGAAACGCTGATTGGTCAGAATATCATGCCGGAAAAATTCCTAGAGCCGCACGATGTGCGTCGCTGGCTGGATTTGCATGGTGATAATGAATCGCGCATTGTATACAAGCATGCCTGCCAAGAAGCCGCGATGGGCCTTACCGGCAAGCAGGTGATTCATCCCGGGCATATTCATTTGTGTAAAACCGCCTATACGCCATCACCAACTGAAATCACACAAAAAGTGGCGATTCTAAAAGCGGCGATTGAAGCAGATGCTTTGCATGGCGGCGCGATTAAGTTTGAAGGCGAAATGCTGGATCCACCCATGTTTGGTAAAGCCTTGCAAACATTGCTGCGTGCGCACGCGTTACGCGCACTGAAAACATCGGATAAGGACTTTGCCGTGCATGTGTTGGAACAGTTGCCTGCACAAGTGGTACGCCAAAACTGGCCGTATGGGGTTTTACTGTGAAAATCCATTTTTTGCGCGAATCGCTGTGTTGCATCTAGTTATTTTTGGATACTCGAAATTCTGAATTTTAAGAAAGTTATTTAATGAAAAAATTTGAACAGTTTCCCGAATGGCAATGGCAAATTCCCAGTCATTTCAATATTGGCGTCGCGTGTAGTGACAGGCATTTGGGTACACCGCAAGCAGACAAGATTGCCATGATTGTTGAAGATGATGTGTTGGGAACGAGCACTATTACATTCGCAGAATTGGCGCGTAAAACCGACCAGTTTGCACAGTTGCTGCGTAATTTAAATGTAAAAGCGGGTGACCGGGTATTGATTCGCCTGCCAAACAGTTTGGATTACCCGATTGCCTTTTTAGGTACGATGAAAATGGGTGCGATTTCAGTACCGACCTCAACCTTATTAACGGCTGAGGAAGTGGCTTATCTAGCTAAAGATTCTGGTGCAACAGTATTGGTGACAGACGCACCAGCTTGGCTGTCTATGGAAGCGCAGTTGGTTGGTGGTTTAAAAGACATGCCCAATTTGAAGCATGTTTTATTGTCGCAAACGACTGACACCAAGCCACATGCTCATTTAAATCTATTGAGCTTAGAAAACGCACTTAATGTGACGCATCAGTGTGATGAAGCCCATAAAACTAAAGCCGAAGATCCCGCTTATTTGGTGTATACCTCAGGCACTACCGGCTATCCAAAAGGGGTTTTGCATGCGCATCGCGCGCTGCTTGGTCGCCAGCCTGCTGCGCAATACTGGTTTAATTATGCACAAGCCGCAAATACCACAGACCGCATCATGCATTCTGGCAAGTTTAACTGGACATACGTATTGGGTTCCGGCTTGATGGATCCTTTGTATTTAGGCAAAACGGTGATTGTGCATGAGGGGAAAAATGATGCACAGGTTTGGTTAAACCTGATTCAAAAACATCAGGCCACTATTTTTGTTGGTGTGCCAACGATATATAGACAGATTTTGCAAAAAACTACTGCTACAAAAGACGATCTACCCAGTTTGCGCCATTATATGAGTGCAGGTGAGCATTTGTCCGATGAGGTGTTAAGCCAGTGGCATGCGCGTTTTGGTTTGGATATTTATGAAGCAGTCGGCATGAGCGAATTCTCCTATTATCTAAGCCAAAGTAAATTTCGCCCAATCCGCCCAGGTTCAGCGGGGTTTCCGCAGCCTGGTCACAATATAAAATTACTGAACCCAGAAACATTGGAGCAAGTTACAGCGGGTGAAGAGGGCATGATTTGTGTGCCGCTGGATGACCCCGGTATATTTTTAAGTTATTGGAATTTGACCGAAGAAACTGCAAAATATAAGCATGATGGCTACTTTTTCACCGGAGATTACGCAAAATATGATGAAGATGGTTATATTTGGTTCCTAGGCCGTAAAGACGACATTATTAAAAGTTTCGGCTATCGCGTTTCACCGTATGAGATAGAGCGGGTTTATAAAGGTCATCCGGATGTAGCAGATTGTGCGGCGGTGGGCGAAGAGATTGAAAAAGATAAATTACTGGTAGTGATTTATGTGATTCTGAAACCTGATGCGGTTACCAGCCCAGATGAGCTGCTGGCGTTTGGTAAACAACACTTGGCTGCTTACAAAACACCTAAAACGGTCTATCTGGCTAAAGATTTTCCACGTACTAAAAATGGTAAAATCCTGCGTAAAGATATTAGCCCCAATATTGCGATTGCAAAATCATCAAGATAGTAACCTTTTAAATGACAACTATTAAACAAGCCGATTTTATTCAAAGCATCGCAGATGCTCTGCAATATATATCGTACTACCATCCAACTGACTATATTCAAGCATTGGGTGAAGCTTACAAACTAGAGGAGTCGCCGGCGGCTAAAGATGCGATTGCGCAGATTTTGACCAACTCCAGAATGTGTGCAGAAGGCAAGCGCCCGATTTGCCAGGATACTGGCATTGTTGTTGCCTTTGTTAAAGTGGGCATGAATGTTCGCTTTGATAGCTCTGGTGAAATTGAAAGCCTGACTTTAGAGCAGATGGTGAATGAAGGTGTGCGTCGTGCTTATTTGCTGCCGGAAAATAAATTGCGTGCCTCAATCGTGACTGACCCAGCTGGAAAGCGCACCAATACTAAGGATAATACGCCTGCAGTCGTGCATGTTTCTTTGGTGGCGGGCGATACGGTTGAAGTGAGTATCGCGGCAAAAGGCGGTGGTTCGGAGAATAAGGCGCAGCTTGCGATGCTGAATCCGAATGATTCAATTGTAGACTGGATATTGGAAGTTGTGCCCCAAATGGGTGCTGGCTGGTGCCCGCCAGGGATGCTTGGCATTGGCATTGGCGGCAGTGCAGAAAAAGCGGTTTTGCTGGCAAAAGAGTCGTTAATGGCACCGATTGATATGCATGAGCTGAAATTGAAAGATAAGCGAAGCCTAAACAAGATTGAAGAGTTGCGCTTAGAGATTTTTGAAAAAGTGAATAATTTAGGCATTGGTGCACAAGGTTTAGGTGGTCTGGCGACCGTGCTGGATGTGAAGATTCTGGATTACCCAACGCACGCTGCCAGTTTGCCTGTGGCGATTATTCCAAACTGTGCAGCTACGCGGCATGTGCATTTTGTATTGGATGGGACAGGCGCGGCAGAGTTGACGCCGCCTGATTTATCCAGTTATCCAGACGTGCATTGGGTGCCAAGCGCGCAAGCAAAAAGAGTGAATGTTGATGGCTTAACCAAAGCGGATATTGCGGATTGGCAAGCCGGTGAGACTTTGTTGTTAACAGGAAAAATCCTGACAGGACGCGATGCCGCCCACAAACGTATCGCAACTATGTTGGCAAAAAATGAAACATTGCCAGTGGATTTTACCAATCGATTTATTTATTACGTTGGCCCGGTTGATGCGGTTGGTGATGAAGCGGTTGGCCCAGCAGGCCCGACCACGGCTACGCGTATGGATGATTACACTGAGTTAATGCTGGGCAAGCTGAATTTATTAGGCTCTATCGGCAAGGCAGAGCGCGGCGATGAAGCGCTGGCGGTGATTAAGAAACACAAGTCTGTGTATTTAATGGCAGTCGGCGGCGCAGCTTTCTTAGTGAGTAAAGCCATTAAGAAGTCGCGTGTGGTGGCTTTTGCCGACTTAGGTATGGAAGCAATCTATGAGTTTGATGTGGTAGATATGCCTGTAACCGTTGCCGTGAGCGCGACAGGCGAATCAGTACATCAAACAGGTCCAGCGATTTGGCAGGATAAAATAAGAAATCATAAAGTCATTGAAATAACGGCTTTACCTTGAAAAAACACATGGGTTTAATTTCAAATTAAACATGCAGAAAAATAAAAAACGTGTGTCATAAGTCACAGATTGCAATGCTTTTTTGCATTAACCTTTTTCATTATTGGGGGGCATAATAGTGAGGGTGTCAATGATGAGTGAGCATAAAATGACGATAGCTAAAGTGTGGGTCAGGTTGTTGCAAGCTATAACCGTTGTTTGCTTGTTGTTTGTTGCTACCGCTGCAAGTGCGGTTGAGCTGGCGGTGAATGCAGGTGCTGCCAGTGTAGCGAGCGCTATTGCAGAGGCTCCAAGTGTATTGGATTATTTAACCGACAAAGACGAAAAATACATTGGGCCAAGCGTTGAAGACAATATATTGACGATGGACAGCGATAAAAATGGCTTTGCCGACGTGTTTGAAGTGCGGGCTTTTTTAGCGTCAATACACGGTAAAGATTACCAAAAAGATTTATTAGACAAATGGGAAGCATCTGCCAGCGGCAAAAGCTGTAGCACCCCGTTTGCTAAAGAGCTATACACAGACAAAACTTACTAGCTTAAATTTTTAGCGTTTTTACACTAAGATTTTACAAGTGTGAAACGACTGTAGGTTTGCGCTGGTTTATAATACGATCATTGACTAAAACGAGCCTTAAATCATATGTTAAAAGCCTATCAAGCGCATGCACAAGAACGTGCGGCCATTCAACTTCCACCATTACCATTATCCGCAGAGCAAGTCGCTGCACTGGTTGAACTACTTAAAAATCCTGCTAAAGCCGACGAAGCTTTGTTGCTGGATTTGCTTGAGAATCAAACGCCGGCCGGTGTCGATACTGCAGCTTATGTAAAAGCGGCTTTTTTGGCGGATATCGCCAAAGGTGCTGCAACATCACCTTTAATCACGCCTGAGAAAGCCGTGCAATTGCTTGGTACGATGCTGGGTGGTTATAACGTGCAGGCGCTGGTTGAGCTACTTAGTACTCCTATGGCCGCGCATGCAGTGACTGCTTTAAGCAATACCATTTTAATGTTTGATGCGTTTCATGATGTTGATGTGTTGATGAAAAATGGCAATGCGCACGCTAAAAAACTGATGGAGAGTTGGGCCAATGCCGAATGGTTTACCAGCAAGCCAGTGTTGGCAAATCAACTAAAAATGGTAGTTTTTAAAGTCAATGGCGAAACCAATACCGATGATTTAAGCCCAGCACAGGATGCCTGGAGCCGCCCGGATATTCCTTTGCACGCCAAAGCCATGCTAGTGAATAAAATGCCAGATGGCTTGAAAAAGATTGAAAACTTAAAACAAAAAGGTTTGCCGCTGGTTTATGTAGGTGATGTGGTTGGTACGGGTTCTTCACGCAAATCAGCGATTAACTCTGTGCAATGGTTTATGGGGAACGATATTCCGAATATCCCGAACAAGCGCACAGGCGGCGTGATTTTAGGTGCAAAAATCGCCCCAATCTTCTTTAATACTGCAGAAGATTCTGGCGCGTTGCCAATCCAGTGCGATGTATCAAAAATGCAAACTGGCGATGAAATCACTATTTTCCCATATGAAGGCAAGGTTCTGAATGAAACAGGCGAAGTGATTTCTACGTTTGAATTGAGTCCAGTCACGCTGCCGGATGAAGTGCGTGCAGGCGGTCGTATCCCATTGATTATTGGTCGTGGTTTAACTGCCAATGCACGTAAGGCTTTAAATCTGCCAGAGACCGATATTTTTATTAAAGCAACGCCTGCGGTTATTTCGACTAAAGGGTATACACTGGCGCAAAAAATGGTCGGTCGTGCTTGCGGTTTGCCGGAAGGTGTTGGCGTACGCCCAAATACTTATTGCGAGCCGAAAGCGACTACTGTGGGTTCACAGGATACGACTGGCGGCATGACGCGCGATGAGCTAAAAGAATTAGCCTGTTTGGGTTTTAGCAGCGATTTGGTGATGCAAAGTTTTTGCCATACCGCAGCATATCCAAAACCAGTGGATATCAAACTGCAACATAGCCTGCCAGAATTTATGAGTAGCCGTGGTGGCGTTTCGTTGCGTCCGGGCGACGGCGTCATCCATTCATGGTTAAACCGTTTGATTCTGCCTGATACCGTTGGTACAGGCGGTGATTCACATACGCGCTTCCCCATCGGTATTTCATTCCCTGCTGGTTCAGGTTTGGTTGCATTTGCTGCTGCCACAGGCGCGATGCCGCTGGATATGCCGGAATCAGTATTGGTACGCTTTAAAGGTGAGATGCAGCCTGGTATTACCTTGCGCGATTTGGTGAATGCGATCCCGTATGCGGCAATACAAGAAGGCACATTAACGGTTGGCAAAACCAATAAACAGAATGTATTTAATGGTCGTATTTTAGAAATTGAAGGCTTGCCCGATTTAAAAGTAGAGCAAGCGTTTGAATTTGCCGATGCGTCTGCAGAGCGTTCTGCTAATGGCTGTACCGTTTTATTATCTGAAGCGCCTGTGATTGAGTTTTTAAAATCCAATATCGTGCTGATGCAAAATATGATTGAAAACGGCTACGAAGATGCTCGCACCTTGCAACGCCGTATTGAGAATATGCAGGCTTGGCTGGCAAAACCGAACTTGTTGCAGCCAGATGCAGATGCGGAGTATGCGCATGTGATTGAAATTGATTTAGCCACGATTACAGAGCCGTTAGTGGCTTGTCCAAATGATCCTGATGATATTAAGCCAATGTCAGCGGTGGTAGGCGATAAAATCGACGAAGTGTTTATTGGTAGCTGCATGACTAATATCGGCCATTATCGCGCCGCTGCAAAAGTGCTGGAAGGCACAGGCAACATTCCAACCCGTTTATGGATTGCGCCCCCGACGCGTATGGATGAAGCGCAATTACGAGATGAGGGTGTTTACTCTACGTTTGGCATTGCTGGGGCGCGTACTGAAGTGCCTGGTTGCAGCCTGTGCATGGGCAACCAAGCGCGCGTGGCAGATAAAGCAACGGTATTTTCAACCTCTACACGCAACTTTGATAACCGCATGGGTCGCGATGCCCGTGTTTACTTGGGTTCGGCAGAGTTGGCCGCTGTATGCGCCAAATTAGGCCGCATGCCAAGCCATGCTGAATATATGGAAACCATAGGCAGTAAGTTGCAAAATACGACCGAAATCTATAAATATTTAAATTTCGATCAAATGACCGAATACAAGGCAGCATTAGATACATTGAGTAGCGGCAAAAAAGTGATTCCGATTGCCGAAGTTGCAATTTAAGTCGCTATTTAAATTTAAGTTGCCGTTCAATTGCTAGAACGCGTCAAGCAAGCATCAAAAACCGTTGGCAGTTACCTGCCAGCGGTTTTCTTTTTTGCGGGATTTATTTGGGACGCACTCACAATAGGCCGCAATGTATCCGCTACTGATTTAATCATTTTTGCAGGCTATTTATTGGCCGCGGGTTTGATTCTGTTTTTCATCAGTCGCCCCAGTTTTATTCTGGCAGATGAAGCTAATCTGCCTTCGCGTTTATATGCAATCGTCACTTCGCGCGCGCCGTATTTTTTGCTGCAATTTTTATTTGGCAGCTTGTTAAGCGCGCTGTTTATTTTATATTTTAAAAGTTCTAGCCATTGGCTGGCTTGGCTGATGTCTTTACTGCTGGCTAGTTTATTGATTGCCAATGAGTTTCTGGAAAATCATTATCGACGCTTTACCATCAGTTGGGCATTGTTTGGCTTATGCGCCATGCTGTTGTTTAACTTTGCGTTGCCGTTTTTACTGGGCAGCGTACTCAGTATTTGGTTTTATTTAAGTACCTTATTAGGCGCGGTTTTTGCCTATTGGCTGTACACAAAAACGCCGGACAATATAGGCAGCATCTGGCCTGTTTCGATCATTGCGGGTTTGTTGATGCTGGCATATGCTGCTGATATGATACCGCCAGTGCCGCTAGTAAAGCGCGATATTGCTATGGCTTATGCCATCGAAAAAGTGAATGGAAAGTATCAGTTAAGTCAGCAAAAATCTTCATGGTGGAAGTTTTGGCGTAAAACCAGTGACGATTTACAAGTGACAAGTGGGCAAAGAGTATATTGTTTTTCAACGATTTTTGCGCCGGCAGGTTTAAAAACCAAGCTATTTCACGATTGGCAACGCCATACAAAACAAGGTTGGGTTTTACAGTCGCGTGCGAGTTTTATTGTGAGTGGTGGCCGTTATAACGGGTTCAGAGGATATACGTATAAAAGCGATCCAGCTGTGGGTGATTGGCGTGTGGTTATTAAAACCGAGAATGAAAAAACCATTGCGGTGCATAATTTCTCGGTGAGCTTAAATGCGGAAAACACCGCAACTATTCAGCGTTTATATTAATCATTGCGGGCTGATTTGATTGCGGCCTGCAATGATTAAATTTGTTTGGTATTTTTTAATGCTGAGTATCGTTATGTGTCATTAATTTATCGATATAAGCAATCGCAACTGCTGAGAACACAAAGGTCATGTGAATAATGGTTTGCCACATCAATACTTTATCGGTCAAATTTTCGGCATTAATAAACGTTTTAAGCAGATGAATCGATGAAATGCCGATAATTGCAGTAGCCAGTTTTACTTTGAGCAGATTGGCGTTGACATGCGATAGCCAATCAGGCTCGTCAGGATGCCCACTCAAGTTTAGACGCGATACAAAGGTTTCATAGCCGCCCACAATCACCATAATCAGCAAGTTAGAAATCATCACCACATCAATTAAACCCAATACAATCAACATGATGTCTGCTTCTTTTAGGTTGGGCACTTTTTCTACTAAGTGAGTTAGCTCAACGCCAAAGTGAAATACATAGACCGCTTGCGCTATGATTAAACCCAAATAAAGTGGCAATTGTAACCAGCGGCTGCCAAATAAGATATTCGACATAATATTGCCTTGCTTGTATTCGCCGGGAGTAGGTTTGGTTTTGGTTTGCATAAATTTCTCTGGGTTAATCTTAAAATAATAAAAAAGTCAGACTTAAATTGAAGGCCGTATTTTACCTTATGTCATGTGGCTTGTGAGTTGATAATTCGCAGCTTCATCTAAGCTTAACAATTCGGTCAAGATTGGCATGGATTCGTTTAGTAACGCTGGTAAAACATAGGGTGGGTTGATGATAAATACGCTGCTGCCGTGCATACCGTAACCGTTTTCGCTGGGCGATTGTACGGTTAAGCTAATATTCAGCCAGTTTTTAGGGTTAAGTTTTTGTAAGTTTTGCAGCATTTGTTGTGGTTCTGGCCGCTGCAACAACGGATACCAAATCATATAAGTGCCAGTGGCGAAACGTTTTAAGCTATCTTTAATACAATCAACCACCAGTACGTAATCGTCTTTAACTTCATAAGGTGGATCAATTAATACCACTGCGCGTCGCGGTGGAGGTGGTAAACAGGCTTTAATGCCATCAAAGCCGTTTTGCTGGGCGACTTTGGTTTGCCTGCTTTTGGCGTTGATAAAATTTTCAAGCAACAGTTGATAGTCTTTTGGATGCAATTCAAATAAGCGCATTTTGTCGTCGGCACGCAAAAAACGTTCTGCAATCTTGGGTGAACCTGGATAAAAATCCAGTAATTTTTTTTCGTTAAATGATTGAATGTTATCAACAAAGTGACTTAATGTCGGTGACAATCTTTGTGCATCGATTAATCGTGCAATACCCGTCTCGAATTCACCATTTTTCTGAGAAAACGCATCTTTTAATGCATAGAAACCTGCGCCTGCGTGCGTATCAATGTACCAATATGGCGTAGGTTTTTGATTGAAGTAATCCAATACAAGGCTCAAAACATAATGTTTCAATACATCGGCATGGTTGCCTGCATGAAAGGCGTGGCGGTAACTTAACATATCAAAATGGTCGAATATTGCATGGCAAAATTATAGAGGCAAAGCCGTGATTTCTTGTATGATTCATAAAATATTTAAGCAATTAATCAAAGGTGATCACTTGAGTAAACCGCAACCAGAAGACGACAATCACTCTCACGGCAATCCATTCGCCGTTCCGTTTTTTTTAATTTTAGGTTTTGCCGTTATTGAATTTGCAGGCGGTATCTGGACGCAATCATTAGCGCTTTTGGGCGATGCATGGCATATGTTTTCAGATGTGTTCGCGCTCGCACTGGCTTGGTATGCGTCAACACAAGCACAAAAAAAACCGTTAATAAAACATGCTTCTGGGCAAAGTCAGATTGAGATTCGCGCATCTATTATTAATGTGGCATTGATGTTCGTCGTTGTCGCCTGGATTATTTTTGAGGCGATTCAGCGCTTAAAGAATCCACTCAATATTACTGGCGGATATGTCATGCTGATTGCGTTTATTGGTTTGGTGGTGAATGTGATTGTTGCGCAGCGTTTACATCACCAAGCGCATCATCATGGCGGTAAAGATAATCTGAATCATCGTGCCGCGTTGTTGCACGTACTGGGCGACTTATTGGGTTCGGTTGCTGCATTGCTGGCTGGTGCCGTGATTTACTTCACTGGCTGGCTGGCAGCCGATCCTCTTTTATCGTTATTTATTTCTGCATTGATTTTAGTGGTGACATTGAAGCTGGCGAATGATATTCGTCTTGCTTTGAAAGACGGTACCAATAAAAAGTCACTATTAAATTCGGCACATAAACATGATTAGGCGGTCTAAGCTCTCACATCATGAAAGTTTTATGTCGTGAATGTTCATTAAGTTAAAGGAGTGTTTGAATGCCATACGTCAATATCAAATTAGCAGGCGAAGTTAGCCGCGAACAAAAAGCGCAAATTGCCAAAGAAATCACCGAAACTTTAGAGCGCGTTGCGCATAAACCAAAATCTTATACGTATATTACGTTTGAGGAAGTACCCTATGAAGATTGGTCAATTGGTGGGAAGTTGCTAAGCGATTAGATTTCGTGACGCTGTGACAGCTAAGTCGCGCACCTTCGTGCTGCAACCGAAAAGTAATGTATGTGGTGCTAAAATAATGAAATGTTCGATCCAAAGCCTACCCTAAAAAATCTCCCCAATCTGCCTGGCGTTTATCGCATGATTAACGTTGCAGATGAGGTGATTTATGTCGGCAAAGCTAAAGACATTAAAAAGCGGGTTTCTAGCTATTTTAATAAAAATCTGGCCAGCCCGCGCACCCGCATGATGGTGAGTAATATCGTCAAGATAGAAACGACGGTAACAAGAAGCGAAGCAGAAGCCTTGCTGCTGGAAAATAATCTCATCAAAGGCTTGATGCCGCGTTACAACGTGTTGTTTCGTGACGATAAATCGTACCCTTACATTACGCTCACAGGCGACAAATTTTCGCGTTTGGCTTTTCATCGCGGTGCGCAGCGAAAAGGCAGTCGTTATTTCGGGCCTTTCCCAAATTCAGTCGCCGTTCGCGAAAGTATTCAACTGTTGCAAAAAGTGTTTAAGCTGCGTACTTGCGAGAATACTGTATTTGCCAATCGCAGTCGCCCTTGTTTGCAATACCAAATTGAGCGTTGCACCGCACCTTGTGTGGATTACATTTCGGCCGAGGATTATGCGCATGATGTGAATCACGCCGCATTGTTTTTGGAAGGCAAAACCAGTGAGGTAATGGATGCCTTGGGCGATAAAATGAATACTGCCGCGGCGAATCAGGAATATGAAATGGCGGTGGTATTTCGTGATCGCATGCAGGCTCTGCGCCAAGTGCAGGCCAAACAGTTTGTCAGCGACTTTAGTGTTTCCGATGCCGATGTGATTGCTTGTGCGAATATTCAAGGTCAGCATTGCATTAACTTGGTGATGATTCGCGGCGGACGGCATTTAGGCGATAAAAGCTTTATGCCAAAAAATGCCCAAGATGCGGATTTAGTGGAAACGGTAGAGGCGTTTTTAACTCAACATTACGTGGCACAAAACACACCGCCAATGATTGTGTGCGGAGTGGAAGTCGATACCAAAACATTTGAGCAGGCTTTCAGTGAGCAGTCTGAGCGCAAAATAAAAATCATCACCAATGCTATTGGTGATAAACGCGTATGGTTAAAAATGGCACAAACCAACGCGGAACTGGCATTGACACAAAAGCAAGCAGCAGCAAGCAACCAAGAGGCGCGTTTGATCGCATTGCGAGAGGCGTTGAATCTGCCGGAATCAACAGAACGCATCGAGTGTTTTGACATCAGCCATACGATGGGTGAGGCCACAGTGGGTAGCTGTGTGGTGTTTGATAAAGGTAATTTACAAAATAGTGAATATCGCCGCTATAACGTCACTGGTATTACGCCTGGCGATGATTATGCGGCGATGCGTGATGTGCTCACGCGCCGCTACAAAAAAGTGGCGGCAGGCGAAGGTGTGCGACCTGACTTGGTATTTATTGATGGCGGCAAAGGCCAACTAGGCATTGCCATTGAAGTGATGCAGGAAGTCGGGCTGGCAGATATATTATTGGTGGGTATTGCCAAAGGCGAAGAGCGCAAGCCAGGTTTGGAAACAATGATATTTTCTGACACAGGTGAAATGCTGAATCTGGAAAAAGACAATCAAGGCTTGCATTTGCTGCAACAAATTCGCGATGAAGCGCATCGTTTTGCGATTACGGGTCATCGTGCCAAACGTGCGAAAGCGCGCATCACTTCAAGCTTGGAAGATATTGAAGGGGTTGGTGCGAAACGCCGTAAAGCATTGTTAATGCGTTTTGGTGGATTAGACGGTGTGAAAAGTGCTAGTATGGACGAAATTGCGCAAGTCGAAGGTATTAGCCAACTGCTTGCTGAAAAAATTTACGAACAACTTCATTAACCAAAAATTATATTAAAAATAAAGTGTTATAAAAATCCTATGTTGTGGAACGTCCCCAATATTTTAACCGTGTTGCGCATCGCGCTAATTCCTGTATTCGTGGGGATTTTTTATTTACCAAACGACCAAGCCAGCTTGGCAGCGATTCCTGCACATTGGGTTAATGTCACCGCGGCATGGGTGTTTGCCCTTGCTGCATTTACCGATTGGCTAGATGGTTTTTGGGCGCGTAAATTTAATCAGGCATCTAACTTTGGCGCATTCCTAGATCCTGTGGCCGATAAGTTAATGGTAGCCGCAGCTTTGATTGTGTTGGTCGAGTTTGAACGTATCGGCGCGGTAATTGCTTTAATTATCATCGGACGTGAAATTGCGATTAGTGCATTGCGTGAATGGATGGCAGGTGCTGGTAGTAGAGGAAATGTAGCTGTCGCCAGTATTGGTAAAATAAAAACTGCCGCACAAATGCTGGCGATATTTTTATTACTTTATTATGACAGTTTAAATTTAGGGTTTTTAGGGCATTTTAATACCAAATTTGTAGGACAAATATTGATTATATTTGCGGCTTTTTTAACATTATTATCAATGGCTTATTATATAAAAGCGGCATGGCCGCAACTTAAAGAGTCTATTCATTAGATTTTTTAATCGAAAAATAATCGCTTAAATTAATAATAAAATAGTCATTTGAGTGTTGACGTAGGGCTGAAAACCGCTATAATGCTGGCTGTCTTAACGACGCGGGAATAGCTCAGCTGGTAGAGCGATACCTTGCCAAGGTATAGGTCGCGAGTTCGAGTCTCGTTTCCCGCTCCAAATAATAACTGAATACGGCGAATGCATGCATGCTTTCGCCGTTTTGGTTTCAAGCATTGGTTTTTTGGTTTATTAAGTATTTAAATAAACCAAGTATTTTACTTAATCAAGTCACTATAAAGTGAAATACTAATGGCGCGATAGCAAAGCGGTTATGCCGCGGCCTGCAAAGCCGTTTAGGCCGGTTCGACTCCGGCTCGCGCCTCCATCCTCAAGTTTGTTTAGCAACGTTATATTAATAACGTCTCAACTTTCAAAAGTATCTGGGTTAAGTCTTCGTATAGAGGTCGCTATAAAGAGTTAGAGATTAGCTCTATCACTGGGCCTCGTGGAAGCGTGAGGTCTTTGCCTTTATCTCAACGCCTATCAAAATCCTTGACTGCTCAATAGCCAGCGTAACTGCCGGTTTTTTGTATGTATAAATGTTTAATGATATAAATTGGGTTGGCGAGCAATTCTCATTTTATTTAGATTAAGTTGCTTGCTTTATCTAACGTAGAAATTTTTATGAGAGGCTTACTATCATGACAATTGAAACAAAAGATTTATTTCAAACTGCGATTGCACTTTCAGTTTACATTTCAGCGGTTAGACTTTATGCCGAGGCACAAATAAATAACGATCAGGTTAAATCTGAAAAAAAGGAAGTAATTAAAGTGTTATTATTTTTAATAACAATTCCAGATATATTAATGATAGTTACATCATTGGGGGCGTTGCATGCCCTAATATTTGATCTCGAAATTAATCGTATATTTATAAGTACTTTTATTGCCGGCGTAATTACTTTAGTTGTCCTGCATGTAATAGAGTGGTCTAGAAATATTAGGAGATTTTTTTCGCTAGAAGGAAAGTGCTCTGCTTTAAGTAAATATTTAAAATAAATTGATTAACCTGCTTCGGCAGGTTTTTTATTTGCCCCAAAACACTGAATATACACACAATAAAACTTAATTTGGGGCTATAAATTATATTTTTAATTTAATGGTCTGCATTCTAATGTATTAAATTTGCCATACACGTTGCATATTAAGCAACTAATTAACGATTAGTGCAATTGTAGTATTCGGAAAATATTGATACATTGCTTTAAATATATAATTTAACAGGTTGAAGTGATGAGTCTAGACAATAAAAGTCAGGACGCAAAAAATCCAAATAGCCCACAAAGCATTTCGGAAAAGCTAGTTAGCGTTAAAGATTCTACCCACTTAAATTTAGATGCTTTGATACAAGGGCAGGTTAGTGGCAATGATTCATTACTTAGTTGCTTGTTACTTGCCTGTCGAGCACATCAAATTGCAACGACCAAAGATGCTTTAATCGCTGGGTTGCCGTTGCGTAACGGGAAAATGACGCCTGCCTTATTTAAACGTGCAGCAGAGCGTGCTAATTTAGCCGTCACTATTCTTAAAAAACCCATTGATCAAATTCGCGCTGAATTTTTACCTGTTACACTTTTATTGCAGAACGATGAAGCTTGCAACTTAGTTAGTTTTGATACAAAAACTAATCAAGCATGCGTAATTTACCCCGAGCTTGGCGATGCGGAAGTGCTGGTAACTTTAGATGAAGTTGCTGCTCAATATTCTGGATATTGCATTGTCACTAAACCTAAATATGTGTTTGATAAACGCGCACCAATTGTCGGCGCGGTGCGTTTAAGGCACTGGTTTTGGGGTGCTTTAGCTGAAAATAAACGTATTTACCGTGATGTGATGGTGGCGGCTTTTGTGGTAAACATGTTTGCATTAGCCATGCCGCTTTTTACCATGAATGTATATGATCGTGTCGTACCCAATCGCTCAGTAGAGACATTGTGGGTGTTGGCAATTGGCGTTTCCGTTATTGTTATTGGTGATTTTATCCTGCGCACTATGCGTGCTTACTTTTTAGATTGGGCCAGTACGCGCATCGATATCAAGCTAAGTGCGCGCATTATGGAGCAGGTACTTGGTTTGCGTATGGAACAACGACCTAATTCTGTCGGCTCTTTTGCCAGCAATTTACGTTCGTTTGAAAGCGTACGTGACTTTATTACTTCCGCCACTATTACCACTTTAATTGATGTACCTTTCGGTATTATTTTTATTTTCGTCATGGCATGGATAGCTCCGTTAATGGCGATCCCAGTGATTGTTGGCGCAATCGTGATGTTGATTTATGCTTTTAGTGTACAAAGCAAAATGCACGCGCTTTCAGAAACCATGTACCGTGCAAGTGCTTTGCGTAATGCTACTTTGATTGAAAGCTTAGTGGGCTTAGAAACCATAAAAGCGCTCGGTGTAGAAGGCGGCATGCAGCGTAAATGGGAGCATAGTGCGACATACCTGACAGAAGTCGGCAGCAAGTTACGTTTGCTGGCATCTTCGATTCATAATGGTTCTAATGCCATCCAGCAATTAATCACCATCAGCTTGATATTATTGGGTGTGTATTTAGTGACTAGTGGCGATTTAACCATGGGCGGTTTAATCGCATCCACCATGCTGGCTTCGCGGGCATTGGTACCGATTTCACAAACAGCAGGCTTGCTCACGCAGTATCATACGGCGTCTACTTCGCTACAGTCGTTAGACGAGATTATGAATAAGCCAGTGGAACGTCCGCAAGACTCCAGTTTTTTATCACGACCAAGTTTCAGGGGTGATATTGAATTTAGAGAAGTGAGTTTTGATTATCCAGGTGCTGAAGATAGTGCGCTCACTAAGGTATCATTCAAAATAAAGGCCGGTGAGCGGGTGGCTTTATTGGGGCGTATGGGATCTGGCAAAACGACGATTCATAAGTTAATCCTTGGTTTGTATCAGCCAACAGAAGGCGCTATTTTGATTGATGGTATTGATGCGCGACAAATTGATCCAGCTGAATTGCGTCGTTGCGTGGGCTATGTGCAGCAAGAAACGCATTTGTTTTATGGCACTATGCGTGATAATTTGACCGTAACCATGCCGCATGCCGATGATGCCGTAGTTCTAGCTGCGGCGCATGCGGGTGGTATCGATGAGTTTATTAACGCACATCCCAAAGGCTTTGATTTAAATGTGGGTGAGCGCGGTGAAACGCTTTCTGGCGGGCAAAAACAAGGCGTTGGTATTGCGCGTGCGCTAATCGGTAAGCCATCTATTATTTTGCTGGATGAGCCAACCAGTGCGATGGATCATTCAGCAGAAGATGCCGTTAAGAAGCGCTTGATGGAAGCGTCTGTGGGTAAAACATTATTGTTGATTTCACACCGTACAGGTTTATTCGATTTGGCTGATCGCATTATTGTGATTGACTCTGGCCGTGTCGTAGCCGATGGTGCCAAAGCCCAAATCATCGAAGCGCTACGTGCAGGTAAGATTGGTAAGGCCCTTTAGCATGAAAAATATGACACTCAAAAAAGTCTTAAGTATTACCTTTCTAAATCCTTTACCTAAAAACCAGCATCCGGGATGATTGAATGAGTCAGGGATTATTCAAAGTCATCAGTGCCTTTAATACGTTTTTAAACAAACAGTCATGGATAACTGCGCCTGTATATTGGATAGTTAATCGTGTCGTGCCAACAGAAACGCGTGATAATTTAGTTTGGGATGAAGAGGCTGAATTAGCGATTTTGGAACAGGCGCCACTTAAAGCAAGAAAGCTACTCTATGGTATTTTAGTCATTATGCTGGTGGTCATTACTTGGGCGTTTTTTGCCAAAGTGGATGAAGTAACGCGGGGCGAGGGTAGGGTGATTCCTTCACGCCAAGTGCAAGTGGTTCAATCTCTGGATGGCGGCATAGTGTCGGAAATTTTAGTAAGAGAAGGTGACTTAGTGAAAGCTGGTATGCCCCTTATTAAAATCGATGAAACACGTGCAGTGTCATCTTTGCGCGAGAATAAAAGTCAGTTTTTAGCACTATTGGCCAAACAAGCGCGATTAATGGCATTGGCAGAAGGGGTTGCTTTTAATCCGCCACCAGAAGTTAAGGCGCAAGACCCACAAGTTTATGAGCAGGAAAAGGCTTTATATAATGCAAGTCAAGCTGAGTTAAGTTCTCTTGTTAATATTGCGCGTGATCAAATGACGCAGCGCGAAAAAGAGCTAATAGAAGTACAGTATAAGCGTGAAATTGCTGAAAAAACCTATGAGTCAGCTGCAAAGGAGCTGGCGGCAAATAGGCCGTTATTAGCCAGCGGCGCAGTATCGGAAATTGATATTTTAAAGTTAGAGCGTGAAGCAACGCGGGCACGTGGTGAAATTGATCAAGCGGGTGCGCAAAGTAGCCGTATTCAAGTATCTATTTCTGAAGCCAGACGCAAGATAACAGAAGCAGAGCAAAGCTTTCGCAGTAAGGTACGCACAGAGTTGAATGAAACAAGTGCCAAGCTGAACAGCATTACGGAAACTGGCGTTGGCTTAACCGATAGGGTAAAGCAAGCTACATTGAAGTCGCCTGTTAATGGCAGGGTGAGTCGATTATTTTATAACACGGTCGGCGGAGTGATTCAGCCGGGTAAAGAAGTGCTGGAGGTTGTACCTAGTGATGACGCATTGGTGCTGGAAACTAAAGTGCAAATTAAAGATATTGCCTTTTTACGACCTAACCAAGCTGCAATTGTTAAACTGACTGCTTATGATTACACGGTTTATGGCACGCTGGATGCGAAAGTGGAAAGTATTGCTGCCAATTCAACAGTAGATGAAAAAGGTAATGCCTATTATGTGGTGCGCGTGCGTACTGCACAGGCCAGTTTGGGTAAGGATCTGCCGATCATTCCGGGTATGATTGCACAAGTGGATATCTTGACCGGTAAAAAAACGATTCTTTCTTATTTACTTAAGCCCGTACTTAAAGCCAAATCGTACGCCTTTACAGAAAGATAAGGCGTTTATGCAGGATATTTTTATCTCACCCTTCAGTACGGGTTTGCATGGCTGGGTAGAGGCTTTCCCTAAAGCGAGAATTACCGATTTTTTAATGCCTGCTAAAGTGCAAACAAACGAGGCCATTATATTTTGGCTGCACATGAATCCAGACAGGCAAGAATGGTTGGCGAATACTATTACACTTATTCAGCAAAATTATACGCAGGCAAAAATAGTCGTGCTCACGAATTCGCCTAATCAAGCAGAAGCATTACATGCCATGAGCCTTGGTGCGGTTGCTTATTCGCATGCCTATAGTCCTGCTAATGTTTTGGCTGAAATCAAAACGGTAATTAGTCATGGCGGTGTGTGGATGGGACAGGATTTACTCAAGCGACTAATTGAAGTCTCGAGCACTTTAGCGGGAAATCAAAACGCACAGGTGACCCAGCATTTGAGCTTGCTGACGAATCGCGAAAAACAGGTGGCGATTGAGGCGGCGAAAGGTTTAAGTAATAAAGAAATCGCGCGTATTCTGGCGATTACAGAGCGCACGGTTAAAGCACACTTGTCAGCTGCTTTTGAGCGATTAGGTGCAAAAGATCGTTTACATCTGGCATTAATGCTCAATAAAAATCAAAAATAAAGTTAATTTTTTACTTGATTTTAAGATATTAATCTTAAAATATATCTAGCTTTTCCCTGCCCTTATTGTCCTTTAGGCCAATGTTTTTCTTGTGCTCATTGCTGTTTAATTCAACTATCTAAAAAAGTAATCTACTTTTTATATTTGAGAGAAATAACATGGCAACAATTGGCACCGTAGTACTACTCACAGGTTCAGCAATTATCGTAGACGCCACAGGCGCGCAACGCATATTAAATTTGGGTGATTCTATCCAGTCTGGTGATAGCATCGTGGCTCCAACTGGCACGATAGTTGAGTTGCAGCTTGTTAATGGCAACGTTGTGCAAATCGGGTCCGAGCAAACTGTCACATTTACACAAGAGCTAAGTGACGCCATTTTATATAACATCGTTGATCCTGCTGATAAGACGGTTTCTCAAGCCACCATTCAAAGTTTGATTCAAGCGATTCAAACTGGTGACAATATTGATGACATTGTTGCAGCACTTACCAATGAACGCAGTGATGTTAACGATGGTGTAAATGCAGGCTCGCAACAAGGTCATGCTTTTGTTGATTTGTTGCGCATCGATGATGTGTTAAATAAATTTAACTATAGCTACGAGGTCGCGAGTCGTGAATATTTAGATGGCAGCCGTTTAATTCAAGACCGTGAAGTGCAATTAAGTGATGGTCTAAGTAATACGATTAATTTGCCGCGTATTGATCACGATTTAAATGTATTTGGTTTTGATTATAGAACACCAAATTCAGAGTTTGAAAGTCGTCGTTATGACACGATTCGCCAAAGTAACGACCCCGATTACCTTGTGTCTGCGGCCAGGCCGCCAGCAGTTAATCCACCTAGCAATATTTCACCTACCGCAAGTTTTAGCAGTGCATCTGGTGTCGAAGATACAACAAATGCCACACTTAACTTAGCAGGCAACGACCCAGATGGCTCAATTGTCAGCGTCACCGTTACGGCTTTGCCACCAACAACGCAAGGTATATTGTATCTGGCAGATGGGGTTACGACAGTAGTCGCAGGTACGCCACTAACACCTACACAAGCAACGGGTTTAATTTTTATTCCAGCATTGAATTTTAATGGCAGTGTAAATGTGCCATTCGTTGTGACAGATAATGATGGTGCGACATCTGATCCTGTAACTGCACAAGTTACAATTACTCCAGTCAATGATGCGGCCGTCATCACTGGCAGCAGTACCGCCGACCTGACCGAGACCAATGCCGTACAAAGCACTGGCGGCACACTCACGGCGACCGACGTGGACAGCGCCGCGACCTTCGTGGCGCA
>Ga0123398_1033348_pt1 | contig 46647 bp, 43 predicted proteins | sample T5LHNO3metaT_FD_89926 | JGI IMG/M metagenome (GOLD analysis project Ga0123398, IMG submission 89926) | Methane-oxidizing artificial microbial communities from Washington, USA to study methane cycling - T5-LHNO3 metaT (Metagenome... | ecosystem: Engineered > Modeled > Simulated communities...
GTTGCGCGGCAAATAGCGGCAGGGTTGGAATTTTCCAGGCTTTGCCGGTGAATTTGGCCAGGATGTTGTTCAGCCAAAGCCGGTCGGAATTGGCGCGGTGAATAATAAAACGATAGGACTCGCCGTCGTTGAATACCGCAAAGTCTTCCAGCGTGACTTCTATGGTGTGCTCCTCGCCGTAAAGCCGGGTCTGCACATAAACCTTACGGGCATCGAGATCGAAATTAAATTGGGTTAACTCCGCGATACCTTTCATGATGATGTTCGCGCCCCAAATGATCAGGGCGTTGGGCGTTAATTTGATGATAAAGCGGATCACGTTGGATTTAAAACTCATGGCGGGCCTTCATATGGTGGCAGGGATAAAGTCATGATTTTAAACATTGTTGGCGGGATTGTTTCGTAAATATTTCAACGCGGTTCGCCCGCTCGCCAAACCCAAGCTAATCGGGCGTTCGCGACCTAATAGCTCAAATGCGTATAGGCCGGAAACGTTTGCAAACGACTGTCTTCCAGCGGTTCGCCGATAGTAAAATGATACAGACTTTGCCAGTCGTTATGCTTTAAACCCAATATGCCATGTACCGCATCGTCGAAGAAGCAGCCGATGCCGGTGCCGCGCACGCCGGCAGCTTCGGCTTCCAAATACAAAATCTGTCCCAGTAGGCCGCTTTCCCAAAATAGCCGGCGATAGCGCCAAGCTTCGGCTTCTACATTCTCGGCAAAATGCGCCAACATGCCTAAGCTAAACGCGCTGTCACTGGCGATGGGTTGGTGGCAGGACAAGGTTTTTGCGGCTTGTCTGACGTTGCCGGCCGTCAGCCGATAAAATTCGAACGGTGCCTCCACCCTTTGCCATTCGTAGTCGGCAGAACAAGCCTGTTTTAATTCCGCCGCCGCATCCGTGGTACGCGGTAGTAAATAAAGGCCCGGTTCCAGACCATCCACCCGATGCACAAATAAGACTATATTGACTTGTGCATCCCAATTCCAGGCGGTAAATGGTGGCTTGGTATTAGGCAGCAGCGCCGCCAGCATTCGATGAAAATCTGCCAAAGGTAGATCCGGCGATTTGCCATTAAAGTGCTGGGCGCTGCGGCGTTGGCGAATCAGGCTGCTGGCAGGGAGGTTGTGGCTGGGCGCCGGTAAATCCAGACTCGGCGGCGCTAACCGTTCAGCAACGGTGGCAGGCTTGATGACCTGGGCGGCAACTTCGTCGATAATCGGCCAGCGATAAAAATGCCGGCCGCTCAACCGCTCGGCTTTCCCAATCCATTCCGCACTTTGGGCAAGCTCCGGCAAATGTGCGGTGGAAAACTCGCCGTCGGCAGTTTGGGTCGCATGCAATCGGCAGAACAAATCCGGTGCTTCGTGTTCGGTAGCGACAAAATCATCGCTGCGGTCCAGTCCCAGCCAGGTGGCGATGTCAGCATCGGCAGTCTCGCCGAGCAACTCTATCGACCAACCCAAGCAAGCGGCAGCGTAACTTAACGCTGCCAAAGCGTGGCCTATATCATGTTGGCAATAGCGAAAGGCCCGTTCGCCGTATTTCCAGGCTTCTCGCCAGTGGACGGATGACAGACCGATATAAACTTCCTTAGTCGCCGTATCGGCCATAAACCTGCTGCGGCGTTCCAGATGATGATCGTGACTAACGTAGTGATACGCGCCTGGTTGTAATAAGTCCCGGTCAGTGCAAAGCAAATAAGCCTCGGTCGGATGCAAGTTGCCGCTGGACGGATTACAGCGCAAGGCCCAGCGGTCCGGACCGAATTGCTTCCAGGCCGACAAACCGAAAGACAATTCCAATAACAGACCCAAATTGGTCAGGTTTAAAGGCAGCCGCTCTATCCGTTCCGGTTTGTCCAAATCAGCGAACAAACAACTTAGTTCGGCGCCAGGCGGCGGCAGTTTCACCGCTTCGCAGCCGCTAAAACGCCGAAACGGATTGGGTTGGTCGTCCCAATCCAACGATTCCGGGCCTTTGGCGTAGGCATTTAATTGATGTTTGGTGCGGTTGTGGTATTGGATAACGGACTCGGAAGGAGTTGGCATGAGTTGGCCTTAATTAAGCTGAGTGTATATTCATTCAAGCACACACCATGCCTCGGCGCATGCAAACCTTTGATTGCGGCGATTCCTGACGCTTGTTGGAAGGCTGCGCGGCGGGACATTGGTGGGCCGGGCACGGCATTCCCACGCGAGAGCGTAGGAATGTTACAAAGCCAGTCGCCACTTGGCCCAGGGCAAACCGCCAATACCTCGGCGGGACGAGACGCTCGGCGGCTAAATCACCCTTTTTAATGGTGGGCGGAATCGGGTTAATGGGTAACCAACTCGTTTTCCGGGACGATCAAGTCTTCGGTCCAGCAACCTATCGGCCGGCCCAGATTTAGATCCTGGTCTTCGAAGCGAACTAAAAAAACCGTGAGTCCAGGATCTTCCTCGACATGTCCTTTCATCACGATCACGCCGCGGGCGCCTTCTTGCGCCAGCACTTCGCCTTCTTCGCTGTCCGGCATACTGCCATCGTCAACAATCGTATGCGCGGCGTACACCACGTCGCCCAAATCCAAATCTTCTACGTTCATGCTGTGCTCCTGTGAGAGTTTTGTAGTAAAGCCGACAAACGCTCTCGGTTTGTTGTGAAACGGCGTGCCGATTAAGGTTGGCCATCTGCCGGCGAGTGAGCAATTTCAGCGGCTTAGCCGAAATTTTCGCGTATGGCATGCTGGTTGCTTTATCTGTTTACAAAATCAATGCCAAACCCGTTCAGGAGACTTAAAGATGATTACATTAACCGAAAGCGCCATTCAAGCCGTGGGCCGTTTTATCAGCAGTTCCGACAAGCCGACCGGTGGGCTGCGCATCGAAGTGACCGATGGCGGTTGTTCTGGTTTGTCTTACGGCATGAAGTTGGAAGCAAAAGAAAATCAAGATGACACTGTCATCGATTGTGGCGCCGTCAAAGTGTTTGTGGACCCGTTGAGCCTGCCCAGCCTGGACGGCATGTCCATCGATTTTGTCGATAGCCTGGAAGGTTCGGGCTTCAAATTTACCAATCCCAACGCGGTTAAAAGCTGTGCCTGCGGATCATCGTTTACCACCGGAGACGCCGGCGGTACACCAAAAACCTGTTCTTAAGAATTCGAGGAAATAGCTATGTGGGATTATTCAGATAAAGTAAAAGATCACTTCTTCAACCCAAAAAATGCCGGCGCGGTTGCGGGTGCTAATGCCATTGGCGAAGTGGGTTCCATCAGTTGCGGCGACGCTTTGCGTTTGACCTTGAAGGTCAACGACGACACTGAAGTGATCGAAGATGCCGGTTTTCAAACCTTCGGTTGTGGCTCGGCGATTGCGTCTTCTTCAGTGCTGACCGAAATCATCAAAGGCCTGACTTTGGACGAAGCTTTGAAAGTGACTAACCAAGACATTGCTGCCGAGTTGGACGGTCTGCCACCTGAAAAAATGCACTGTTCGGTGATGGGGCGCGAAGCGCTGCAAGCCGCTGTTGCCAACTATCGCGGCGAAGAATGGAAAGACGACCATGAAGAAGGCGCCCTGGTCTGCAAATGCTTTGCCATCGATGCCGTGATGATCGAAGAAATGGTCTGGGCCAACAAGTTGCGTACTGTTGAAGACGTGACCAACTACACTAAAGCCGGCGGCGGTTGCGCGGCCTGCCACGAAGACATCGAAGCAATCCTGGAAAAAGTTCTGAAAGAGCGCGGCGAGACTTTCGATCCGAATGCGGCGCCGGTCGCCAAACCCGAGCCTGTGGTTGCCAAAGGCCCGCTGACCAACCTGCAACGCATCAAGAAAATCGAAGAAGTGATCATGTCCTTCCGTCCGCAATTGATGGCCGACGGCGGCGACGTGGAATTAGTGGAAGTGGTCGACAAAACCGCTTACGTCAACATGACCGGCGCTTGCAACGGTTGCCAAATGTCTGCCATGACCATTGCCGGCATTCAGCAACGTTTGATGGAAGTGATGGGCGAATTCATTAAAGTCGTGCCGGCCTCGCAAATGCCGAAACTGGTCACGATTGAGGAGGCCAGTCATGCCTGATATTTATCTGGATAACAACGCGACCACCAAGGTGGACAGCGCGGTGGTCGATGTGATGATCCCTTATTTTACCGAGTACTTTGGTAATCCATCGTCTATCCATCGCTTTGCCGACGGCGTGGCCAAAGCCATCAAGAAGGCGCGCTCGCAAGTACAAGAGTTGATTGGTGCCGAGCACGATTCGGAGATTATTTTCACATCCTGCGGTACGGAATCCGATTCGACGGCAATCTTGTCGGCGATCAAGGCCCAGCCCAATCGTAAGGAAATCATCACCACCTCGGTGGAACATCCGGCTATTTTGGCTTTGTGCGAAAACCTGGAGAAAGAGGGCTACACGATACACCGCATGCCGGTGGACAAATGCGGCCGCTTGAATCTGGAAGCTTACAAAAACCTGTTATCCGACGAAGTGGCGATTGTGTCGGTGATGTGGGCGAACAACGAAACCGGCACCATCTTTCCGGTGGTGGAAATGGCCGAAATGGCCAATGCGGCCGGCGTGATGTTCCATACCGATGCGGTGCAGGCGGTTGGCAAGATTCCGATGATGCTGCAAGACACCAAGATCGATATGTTGTCGATTTCCGGCCACAAATTGCATGCACCGAAAGGTATAGGTGTGTTGTATCTGCGCCGCGGTACCCGTTTTCGTCCGTTATTACGCGGCGGTCATCAAGAGCGCGGTCGTCGGGCCGGTACTGAAAATACCGCGTCGATTGTCGGCTTGGGTAAAGCCTGCGAACTGGCGCTGGAGCACATGGAATACGAAAACGTGCAGGTCAAAGCCATGCGCGACCGGCTGGAGCAAGGTATCATTGCCGCCGTGCCGCACTGCTTTATCACCGGCGATTTGAACAACCGCTTGCCCAATACCACGGACATTGCTTTCGAATATATCGAGGGCGAAGCGATTTTGATGCTGTTGAACAAAGCGGGAATCGCGGCTTCCAGCGGTTCGGCGTGTACCTCGGGTTCTCTGGAGCCTTCGCACGTGATGCGGGCGATGGACATTCCTTACACCGCCGCGCACGGTACTATCCGCTTTTCCTTCTCGCGCTATAACACTATGAGCGAAGTCGACGAAGTGCTGAAAGTGATGCCAAGCATTGTCGCCACTTTGCGGAAACTGTCGCCTTATTGGGATAGCGTGAACAATTGCCCGGTTGCCGACCCTGAGCAGGCTTTCCAGCCCACGTACGCGTAAAGATCTTTGCAGTTAATCGACGCTCCCGCTTTTGCGGGAGCGTCTTGTTTAAAGCCCGCCATAAACTCTGTTTACTATCCGGTAAAACCACTGCGGTCTACTCAGGATGATCACAAATGCGACAACCGGTGTCACCGGTACCGGCGCAATATCGACAATGAATAATCCCAATAGGCTTAAAAAGCACTTGGTTCTGCTCTGTCTGGTTTGTTCGACGGAATAGGTCGGGAATATATCGGCGGGTGCGCCGGCGTTGGCGTATATATTCTCAATTAAGGTCCTAAACCAGCGCGGCCGCAGCGCAACCACATACATACCTATCAAGCAACCCGGTGAAACGGGCCCGAAGCCTATGATTGCAAACAAGGAAAACACGGCAAGGCATTTTATTTGGAATGAATTCATAAAGCATACTGGGTATGAAAAAAAATTAAGATTAATATCAATAGCTTATAATATAATTATCGCTCGTAAACTAAATGGGAATAGCTGTGGTTGTTGCGCTACGCCTCCCTAGACGGTTAACAAAAAAGGCGGTTGTTTAACCGCCTTTTCTGGATTTGGACGAGCTATTTGATCAAACTTTCCGGGTTTTTCTGGTAAGACCCAGACCGGCTAATGCGGTGCCGAACAACCACACGGCGCCTGGTAGAGGAACGGCGGCAACGGTAAAGTTGATATTGTTAATGCCGTTGTTCCAGTCGGTTCCCAATATAATATTTAGCGAATGTGCGGTCAGGTTGGGTGAAAAAGTCTGTGCAGCGAAACGAGAAACCTCGTAGGGCCCGTAATTGACCAGAATATTGGAAAAATCATTGCCATCGACCACTCGGAAATCAGTAGCAGTCAATGTGGAGTTAACGGCTCCCGTTGGATATGCCGCAACGTCGAAACTATTAAGGGTTACAGATTGATTAGGATTAACCGCAGTCAGCGTGATGCTTAAAAGCAAGCCGCTGGTATGGGCAAACGCTGCGGTATTGAGGTCTGCGTATCCGTCATTCCACAACAAAACATCTGCATAGGCCACCGAGCCGTCCGGGTTCAAGCTTGAGTAAGATACTGTCACATCAGCTGTAGAGCCATATCCAGCAAGAATTGGATCATAATCGTTAAAGGGCTGTAAGGCATCGAAATTAATTATGGCTGCCTGAGAGTCAAATGCGGCGGCAATCAGAATGAGTGGATAAATTTTTTTGGATAACATCTAAAAACTCCTTCAATCTTTGTGTAAGTTAAGTCTATCGATTCACTGCAATCCGGCAAAAGTAGGCACAGTTTTTGGTTCACTAAACAGTTCAGCAAACAACGGGCCATTTTTAATTGTTTCTTTAATGTTGGTTTTATTCAACGGCTTAGTGGCGGCTTTCTGTCGAAATTCTATACGTAGGTACTTTAAAGGCCGGGTTATGTAAATAAAGCTGACACTGTTGGCGAGGGGCAATATTTCGACTGCATCGATTAAACGCTATTTCCGGAACACGCCAATATTTTCCCGGTTTGCAAACACTGGAAAAGGGGAAAACAGCGAAAGGATTGGCTGCGTTCCCCACGCTTTGACTTACGCCGGACGGCGTTTGCCGAAAAGCAAGCCTATTACTCCACTGATCAAGAACACAATGGAGCCAGGCAGCGGTACCTGGCTGACTACCGCGCCGGCAAATAGCGCATGCACTTGTGTAGTGGGATGGAAATCGTCCCAAAACACTCGGCCAGCCGGATCGGCACAAACATCCGGCAAACTTACGCAGGCTTCGGTGCTATTAGTAAATCCGTAAGCGGTCGGGTTCTGAACCAGATTATTAAAAAAACTATAAGAATCGAATTGCACGATTTGCGTGTCGGGGAACAGCGTGGACAAGGTACCGAGTTTGTCCGCCAACTCTTGGTTGAATTCTAGGGAATAGTTTTGTGCTGCCGCTGTGGCGATTGGAGGTAGTGATTGCGCAAAGGGTGTAATGCTCAAATCCGGTAAATTCGGCACCACGATGTGTTGCGCGCCAATGCCGATTAACGCGCCGACGTAGCCGGCGATATTCCGTGCTGCCAATGTCGCGGAATCGCCGGTCAAAAAATCATTGGCTCCAGCCCATACAAAAAACAGCGAGTCAGGGGTGACGGCGTTGGTATAGCTCGATGAAAAAAGGCCTAATTGTTGCGTCATGCCAGGCGCGAATTTCGTGCCTAAGCTGGTTTGGCTGCCGCCATCGCCCTCATTGCCTATCCCCGTGGTCGAACCGGCGACCGCGAAATTAAAGAAATTGCCGGCATTCCCGCCACCCGAAAGAACCGAGTTGGCTAAATACTCCACGGCGGTCGGGCCGTTGCTAATGCGCCCTTGATAATAGGTCGGGCATGGGTGGTTCGGATCGCATTGCCCGGCCAGATTGTAAGCACTCAATACCGAGGACGCGCTAGATCCGCTGTCGGAGAGGCTATCCCCGAAAACGAATATATTTGCAAAAGGCGTAGCGCCAGCTTGGCTGCTTGCCAGGAAAAACGTGAAAAATAGCGCGAGAGCATAGGGTTTCTTCGTCATGTCTATCTCCAGTGAGTTATGTATGAATCTACAAGACTTAGTAAATAAAGCCCCTCGCTGCTTAAGCCAAGATCCGGGAAGCTCAATATGTTTAAGTCGCGTTTGTAGCAGTGCATTGGCGTGCTTCTCCGCGCTTTAAATAAGGTACGCGTTCCGTCAAAACGCCCGAATCGGTACCTTGTGCGCTATCTCAACAATCGCCACCGAATTGAGACGGTGCCAGCGTAACCCAGGCTTAGCGTTCTCGGCAACTTCTAACGCTTTAGCCGTGTTGCGGGCCTTTTCTTGTGCATGTGGACCGACGGATTTGCCTATGTGTTGATCGATTGTCGCATTTCTGACAATTTCGTCTTCAACTATTGGGATTGTCTTGTCGGCATTGCGCCAACCCCTCGTTCCAACCCTTAAATCTCCGCAGTTTTTCAGTTGGCAAGTCTTTTGCATTAGTCCTATCGAAGGCGTTATTCACGCACCGGTTTTCAAGTATTTAACTTTGCGACTCAAGGTTCCACCATGAAAAGCAACTCCCGCACCATCATCATCGACGACACTACGCTCCGCGACGGCGAACAATCGGCCGGCGTAGCGTTCTCGCTGGCGGAAAAGTTGGCGATTGCCGCACAGTTGTCCGCGTTGGGTGTGCCTGAATTGGAGATTGGAATTCCGGCCATGGGCGCACAGGAACGGGACGAAATCAAAGCCATCGCTGCGTTAAAACTGCCCAGCAATTTATTGGTGTGGTCCAGAATGCGCGATGACGATTTGCAGCATTGTCTGGGTTTGGGCGTAACCAGTATCGATCTGTCCATTTCCGCTTCCGACCAACACATTCAACACAAACTCAAACAAAGCCGGGCCTGGGTGCTGGCCACCATCGAACGCTGTGTGAAAACTGCGGTCGATGCCGGTATGCAGGTGTGCGTGGGTGCCGAAGATGCGTCCCGCGCCGACAGCGATTTTCTGGCTTTGATGGCCGAAGCCGCGCAAGCAGCCGGCGCCTGCCGGATCCGCTTTGCCGATACGGTCGGCATCATGGAGCCGTTCGGTGTATTCGAAGCCATTCGCAAACTGCGGGCCGTCACCGATATGGACATCGAAATGCATGCCCACGACGATTTGGGTTTAGCAACCGCCAACACGCTGGCTGCGGCGTTCGCCGGCGCGACCCATGTTAATACCACGGTAAACGGTTTGGGCGAACGGGCCGGTAATGCAGCTTTGGAAGAAGTAGTCGTAGGCTTGAAGCAACTGTACGGTTTCGAAACCGGCGTGGATTTGCGTAATTTCCCAATGCTGTCGCATCAAGTAGCCACGGCTTCCGGCGACACGATAGGTAGCCGAAAAAGCCTGATCGGCCGCGATGTGTTCAGCCACGAAGCCGGCATCCATGTCGACGGTTTGCTGAAAGACCCCAACAATTATCAAGGCGTCGATCCTGCTCTGGTAGGCCGCAGCCACCAACTGGTGCTGGGCAAGCATTCCGGCAGTCAGGGCGTGATGCACGCTTATAAACAACTGGGCATCCAAATTAACCGCTGGCAGGCCGGCCGCCTGCTGCCGCTGATTCGCGAGTTTGTCAGTCTTAACAAACGCGCACCGCAATCGACCGATTTAAATCAATTTTTACATAGCCTATAGCGAGGTGTCCGATGAGTAGCAATCGTCAAAAACCAGCCGTGCCCAGCACTGCCAAAGTAGACGTACCACAGCACAATACGGCTCAAAACGAGCTGCAGGATGATCGTTATCCCGGTACTTTCTTCCGGGTGCCTGGCGTGCCGATGCCCGGCAAAACCACCTGGAGCTTGGCAAAATGATGTTCTTCTCGCCGTCGCGTCCAAGCGTTGCGTTTGGACTCTGGCAAGACTGGCGCGACGATGTGGCCTGCGTGTTTGCCCGAGACCCGGCGGCACGCGGTTTGCCGGAAGTATTACTGGCATATCCGGGGGTGCACGCAGTGTTGCTGCACCGGGTAACCAATCGCTTGTGGCATGCGGATTGGAAGTTGACGGCGCGTTTACTGGCGGCTTTTGCCCGCTGGCTGACCAATGTCGATATTCATCCGGGCGCGACGATAGGCAAACGCTTTTTTATCGATCACGGCGCCGGCGTGGTGATCGGCGAAACCGCCGAGATCGGTAACGACGTGACCATGTACCACGGGGTCACCTTGGGCGGCACTACCTGGAACAAGGAAAAACGCCATCCCACATTGGGCAATAACGTGTTAATCGGTGCCGGCGCCAAGATACTCGGCGCGATCACGCTGGGCGACAACGTCCGTGTCGGCGCGAATTCGGTGGTGATAAAAGACGTGCCGCCTTGCTGCACCGTCATCGGTATTCCCGGCCGGATCATTCAGCAAAAAGGCTTGAAGATTCAAGATCCGCGCGGTATCGATCTGGATCACCATCTGGTGCCGGACCCGGTCGGAAAAGCGCTGAGTTGTTTAGTTGACCGCCTGGATGAGCTGGAAAGTAACCAAAAACGTTTTGTAGTGGCGGAAGAGACTTGCGGCAGTTGCGAAGCGGAAGGCGTCTGTCACGGTGAAGATCTAGTGGTACTGAAACAAGCGGCGGGCGGTAAGTGATGGAAATGGATCTGTTGCAATTCGACGCCAAGGACCTGTACTACGAGAAGGCCGACAGCCAAGAAGTGGAGGACTTGATCCAATACGCTTCCGAACTTTACGCCACGGGCGAAGCGGAACTGCCGCTATTACAAGCTTACTTGCGGGCACCGGAATCCTTGAATGTGCTGGTGTCGTTGAATCGATTTTATTACTACCAGCATCGCTTGGCCGAAGCTTTGTTGATTTCCGAGAGAGCGTTGGAGCTGATTCGCCCCGGCATCGATTTCCCGGAAGATTGGCGGCAATTGGAAAGAGAGCATATCAGCGAAGCGCCGAAAGACTTGCTGACCCGGATCAGGCTGTATTTGTTTACGTTGAAATCGATCGGTTTTTTGAACATGCGTTTGGAGAACCTGGAACTGAGCAAGGCGATTTTTGAAAAATTGGTGTCATTGGATGACAAAGACCGGATCGGTGCACGCGGCTTGCTGGAGTTAGTCGTGCGTCGTCAAGAAGCGGCAGAAGGCATTTTCCGGATGCCGGAAGTTTTCGGGTAGGCATCGCCCACTAGTCAGATGCAAACGATAAGTGATGTTTGTTGTTCCGCGCAATTAACCTAAAGGTGATCGCCATGATGAAGAAACAAAAATCCGATCCATTTTTGGCCCAAACAGCTGTGATGCTGGTGGTTTTATTAGTGGTGTACGCATTGGGAGAACAACCTGCCAATCTTGATCACCTGATGATGAGGTAATGACGATGAGTTTAGAAGAAGATATGGAAGAGCTGGAGGCCGCGGAAGATTTTCTGCGGTATTTCGAGCTGGAATACGATACTACCGTCGTCCACGTCAACCGGCTACATATCCTGCAGCGCTTCCACAATTATCTGAGTCAAGCCGGCGAGAACATGCCGGAAGACGAAGATGCGCAACGGGAAGTCTACAAAAAGCTGCTGCATCGGGCTTACAGCGACTTCGTGGACTCCGACGCACAGACCGAAAAAGTATTTAAGGTCTTTAAGATGATGGAGCCGCAAACCGTGTTTGTTTCCCTAGGGGATATTAAAACATGATAGACGAACGTTACGATGAAGAGCGCTTCGAATTCGGCGAGCGTGTTAGGCTGACACGTAACGTCCGCAACGATGGCACCTATCCGGGCATGGATGTCGGCGACTTTTTGCTGCGCCGGGGTAGTGTCGGCAACGTGATTGAAGTGGGCACTTTCTTGCAAGATCAAGTGATCTACACCGTACATTTTTTGGATGCGGGACGCATGGTAGGCTGCCGGGCCGAAGAATTGATCCCGGCCGATGCGCCCTGGAACCCAAGCCGTTTCGAGTTCCGCGACCAGGTGGTGTGCACGATAGACATCCCCACCCAAGAGGGCAGTTACCCCGCCGGCACCCAAGGTGAAATCCTGAAAGTATTGCGGGACAGCGATCCCATGCTCTACCACGTGCGTTTTCCGGGTAAAACCATGCAGGTACCCGAGAGCGTGCTGGAGCCGGCGGACCCGGCTACGTTTAAAGAACCGGAGGCATAATGATGAGCCAGACGTCGATAGAGCCTTACACCCTGTTGCGCGCCGCCTTGAGCCTGTTCCAGAAGGCGCCGGCCGAGTTGGAGCAACTGCAATTGCGCCAGGTGGAAGTGCAAGCCAAAAACGAATACGAAATCGAAGGCCGAGTATTGAATTCGGCCGAAGCGACTGGTGTGGTGATTTCCGATACGGAACTGGACAGAGCTTATAAGGAAGTGCGCGGCCGCTTCGAAGACGAAGATGCATTTCTTGCGGCGCTGAGCGCCAACGATTTAGATATTGAAAAACTCAAAGCCGCCTTATATCGGCAGTGCAAAGTGGATGCGGTGATGGATAGAGTGGCGGCTCGCGCGCCCAAGGTCAACGAGGTGGAAATCGGGATTTTCTACCACTCTCACCCGGAAAAATTTCACAAACCCGAAACGCGTCAGGCCCGACATATCTTGATCAGTATCAATCCGGATTATCCGGACAATACCCGCGAGGCAGCCTGGGCGCGAATTAATGAGATCGCCGGCACCTTGAAGCGTAAGCCGCATAAATTCGCTGATCTGGCGCTGAAATATTCGGAATGTCCGACGGCGGTGCAGGGCGGCGAAGTGGGTACAGTAGCCAAAGGTACCTTGTTTCCGGAGCTGGATGCGGTATTGTTCAGTTTGAAAGAAGGCGCCATCAGCGATGTGGTGGAAACCGAGATGGGCTTTCATGTGATTCATTGCATGAAAGTAATCCTCGCCGAAACCATGTCCTTAAAAAAAGCGACACCGAAGATTCAGCAGATCATGCAGGATCGTTACCGCAGAAATTGCCAGCGTACGTGGCTGGCCAGTCTGCCCGCAGTCAACAGGAGTGCCTAACATGGTAAAAGAACCCAAGCATTGTTCGTTTTGCGGTATCGAAGCGTCGGCGGCAGTGCCGATGATCGCCGGCACGGAAGGCTACATCTGCGAAGCTTGCGTGATGTTGGCCAGCCAGGTGGTATCCAGCTGGGGCAAGAAAAAAGAATTAGCCGATATGCAAGGGCCCCTGCCCAAGCCGGCGGAAATGAAAGCCATGCTCGATCAGTATGTGATCGGTCAGGATTTGGCTAAGGAAATTTTGTCGGTAGCGGTGTATAACCACTACAAACGTTTGAAAAACGTCAGCCGCAAAGCCGGCGGTCTGGGCGAGTCCGATGACAGCGTGGAAATCGGTAAATCCAATATCTTGATGATCGGTCCCTCAGGCACCGGTAAAACCTTGCTGGCCAGTACGCTGGCAAAAATTGTCGGTGTGCCGTTTGCCGTCGCTGATGCGACGACCTTGACTCAAGCCGGTTACGTCGGCGACGACGTCGAAAATATCCTGGTGCGCTTGCTGGACGTGGCCGACGGCCAGATCAGCAGAGCGGAGTGGGGCATGGTTTACATCGATGAAGTAGACAAGATTGCCCGCAGCCCGGAGCAAGCCTTCGGTACTCGCGACGTCTCCGGCGAGGGCGTGCAGCAAGCTTTGTTGCGACTGGTGGAAGGCTCGCAAGTCAAAGTCTCCGCCAAGGGCCGGCGTAAGGATCACAGCGGTAACGACTCGGTGATGATCGACACCAGCAATATATTGTTTATTGCCGGTGGGGCGTTTCCGGGCTTGGAAAAGCATGTCGAAAAACGTTTGTTGCCGCCGAAAACCGCTATCGGTTTCCATGCCGAAGTCAGCAATCCCGACGACAAACCGACGCTGGAAGCGATGTTAAACGCCACGCAGCCCGACGATTTGAAACGCTTTGGCTTGATCCCGGAATTTATCGGCCGCTTCCCGGTACTGGCACCGTTGGAGCCGTTGGACGTGGACGCCTTGATTCAAGTCTTGACCGAACCGAAAAACGCCTTGGTCAAACAATACCAACATCTGTTTGCCTTCGACGATGTCGAGCTGGAGTTCACCCAGGATGCGTTGGCGGAAATCGCCGAAAAAGCCATCGCCCGCAACACCGGCGCCAGAGGCCTACGCGGCATCATGGAGCACGTTTTGCGCCGCACCATGTTCGATTTACCCTCCAGGCCCGACGTCGAGCGCTGCATCGTGAATGCCGAGGTGATACGCGGTGAAGCGGAAATTGAAGTGGTGCCGCGCGACAAACCTACTGACGGTGATGATTTGAAACGCTTATCGGGCGGGGAATAATTTTGGCGGCCGGGCTGCGCAAGCTGAAGCCCAGCCGTTGCATTGAAAAGTTTTAGTTAATCGAGAAACCTACTATGAGCGTTAAAGAAAAAATCTTGCAACAACTTGCCGAAAATCCGGTGATTATTTATATGAAAGGCGTGCCTAGCGCTCCGGAATGCGGTTTTTCCGCGAAGACTGTCGGCATCTTGAATGAAACCAAGATTCCTTACGCTTATGTCAACGTCTTGCAAGCGCCGTTCATCCGCGAAAAACTGCCGTCCATTTCCAAATGGCCGACGTTTCCGCAAGTGTTCATCAAAGGCGAATTGGTCGGCGGCGCCGACATCGTCGAGTCCATGTACAAGGACGGAACTCTGTTACCGCTGTTGCAAGCGACAGTGCAGCCCGCCGAGAATGCGGACGCCAGTCAAACCATTACCCATTCCGAAGTGGAAGCCTTGATTCTGGCCTCTTATCCGGGAGCGACCATAGGCATTGAAGGTGCGGGTTGCGACTTAAACATCACAGTGGTCAGCGAATTGTTCGCTGACCAACCTATGATCAAACAACATCAAGGCGTTATGGCGACTTTGAGCGTGCCGCTGGCTTCCGGCCGTTTGCATGCCGTCACTCTGAAGACTCATACGCCTGAAGCTTGGGCCGCGCTCCAGCCGGCGGCCAATCCGGGCTTACTGCAAATTCAAATCTGATCTAGTTAACAAGGAGACAACACTATGGCAAAAGTAGGCATTTTTTTCGGAACCGATACCGGCAACACGCGTAAAGTGGCCAAAACCATTGCTACGAAGTTGGGCGATGCAGCCGACAAACCGGTCAATATCAACAAAGCCTCCGTGGACGATTTGTTGGCCTATGATGTATTGATCGTCGGTTCGCCCACCTACGGTGAAGGCGAATTACCGGGCATGAGCGCCGGACACGATAACGAGAGCTGGGAAGAGTTTTTACCAACGCTGGCTGGCGCCGATTTCTCCGGCAAAACCGTGGCTATTTACGGTTTGGGCGACCAGGAAGGTTATCCCGGCAATTTCGTCGATGCCTTGGGCTTTTTATATGACGCCTTTGCCGACGCTGGCGCGACCATCGTCGGCATGACCAGCAGCGAAGGTTACACCTTTAAAAAGTCCAAAGCGCTGTTGGGCGACCAATTCGTCGGTTTGGCCTTGGACGAAGATAACCAGAAAGAACTGAGCGAAGGCAGGCTCAGCGCTTGGCTGGATTCGATTTCCTCCGCCTGGGCTTGATAGGCGAGCCATGATCGAAGAAGCGGCCGTCGTTACCCGCGTTAGCGATGGTCGCACTTGGATTAAAAGTCTGCAAACCAGTGCTTGCAGCGGCTGTGCGCAACATCAGTCCTGCGGCACGGCCACGCTGGCAAAAGTCCTCCCCAAACGCGAGTTTCCAGTCGATTGCGATTTAACATTGCAAGCCGGCGATCATGTGATGGTGGCGATAGACGATGGTCAACTGCTGCTCACATCGTTGCTACTCTACCTGGTGCCGTTGGTTTTTATGCTGGTTGGTGTGGGCCTGGCCGAAGCCTGGCTACCCGAGCCATATAATACCGATTACCTACCCGAAGTGGCGTTAACAACATTGCTGGCGGGCTTTTGGTTGATCAATCGCAGTCAAAATCTGTTACTGCTCCACCTTTGTTTTAAGCCGCAAATTGTCAAGAAACTCGGTAACGAGTGATTTTTCGCTTGTTGATACCGGTTGCGATAAAACCCGTCACCCATTCCGATACAAAGGCAGCTAGATTTTGAATGCCTCGGATCGGCCATTTCGGCATATTCAAGACTCTATTTCACTCTCTCCAGGACCATATGCTCTGCGACTCTGCCAACAACCCAAGAGTCGAAGTCCAAAAATTCATGCCCTAAATTTCAATCGGGTACACGCGAACTAGGCGAACGGTTTTATTGGCATTGGTAGGCAAAGAACACAGCAGTCAATCAAATTTTACATTCTCTTTATAAGCAAGCTACTGATTTTTACGATCTTTTTATTCGTCTTTCTGTAAATTAAGCAACATGCAATTAAGGACAATTGCTTAAATCGGTGAAGGGATACGTTTTATATTTTACTAACTGCTATCGATGAACATTGTGTTCTATTATCGACGGCGGTGGTCCTTTAGGGGGCAAAATGAACAAATCGAACAATTTATACAGAGACATTTTTACCGGCATTACCTTTACAGCGGGTATGTTTGTGTTTATGTCCGGCGAATTCATTATTTCTACCATGCTGTTTTGTCTGGCTAGCATCTCCAGTAATCTCGATTTCGGTTCATCGCTCCGCGCTTGACTTCTAGTCATGCTCAACATCGTTAACCCTTAGGTAATGCCATTTGGTAACAGCATTGCCGCGGCAAGCTTTCTCGTAATCAATTCATTGAAGGCTATTTTAATAGGCGGGACCAGATCACTTAGCAGAGCGCCTTATTAACTTTCAAAAATAGGTATTGCGAGTAAATATCGTTTTTTTGCTATTCATGGCAGCAGTTAGGGGCGTGACAGCGTTGGGGATGATCACGTAAACATCACAACAATTCACAGGTTATTGATGGTGGTCTGGCTTGATCACAAACTGCTTTTCACCTGGAACACAGGTTTCACGTTCCTGATTTCATGTTGGCTCCTGCTTGTCGGTCAGCAGCAACACTGCGGATTGACCTCTGCCCCTTTTCCTAGGTGAAGGGGCCTTTTTTGTCCTGAAAATCTGTCCACAGTTTCGGCTACATTTATTTTTATATTTCCTTTATATCGGGCATGGATATTTTTACGACTTTTTTATCGATCAATCTGTACATTGTTTAACTGGCGATCAGGGGCGATTGCAAGGTTGAGTTTTTTCACTTTTTTCAAGAGGTCATGTAGATGGACATGGTGTATTTGCTATTAACAGCGGCGTTCTTTGTCGCGACGGCGTTATTGATCGCTGGTTGCGAAGCATTAAGGGGGCAATCATGAGCTGGATTTATCTTTTGAGCGGAGGACTGACTCTTGCTGTGTTCGTCTATTTACTGGTCGCGTTGTTTTATCCGGAGAAATTCTGATGACTGGTCAAGGTTTTTTACAGATTGCTATTTACGTCATCGCCCTGGTGGCGCTGGCCAAGCCTTTGGGCATTTATATGGCGCGGGTTTATCAAGACGAATCGGTGGGATTGAACCGTTGGTTCGCCGGGATTGAGCGACTGTTCTATCGTCTGAGCGGCGTCAAACCCGAACAAGAGATGCGTTGGACCCAATACGCGCTGGCGATGCTGGCGTTCAATCTGTTTGGTTTGTTGGCGGTTTATTGCTTACAACGTTTCCAAGACGTGTTGCCGCTAAACCCCCAAACGCTGCCGGCTGTGACGCCGGACTCTTCGTTCAACACCGCCGTCAGTTTCGCCACCAACACCAACTGGCAGGGTTATAGCGGCGAAGCGACGATGAGTTATCTGACCCAGATGCTGGGTTTGTCGGTACAAAACTTTGTCTCCGCCGCCAGCGGCATGGCGGTACTGGTGGCTCTGATTCGTGGCTTCGTGCGCCGTAACAGCAACAGCATCGGTAACTTCTGGGTGGATATGACACGCAGTACGTTATACATCCTGCTACCGTTGTCGTTGGTGTTGGCGCTGGTATTGGTCGGACAAGGCGTGGTGCAAACTTTTAATCCCTACCAAACGGTTAATTTGCAAGAAACAGTCAGCTACTCGGCGCCGAAATTGGATGCTGACGGTAAGGCCTTGTTGGATGCCGAGGGCAAGCCGGTGACTGAAACGCTGCAAACGCAACAACAAACCTTGGCATTGGGACCTGCTGCATCGCAAATCGCTATTAAACAATTGGGCACCAATGGCGGCGGTTTCTTCAATGTCAACTCCGCTCATCCGTATGAAAATCCCACACCGCTTTCCAATTTTCTGGAAATGCTGGCGATCCTGCTGATTCCGGCCGCGCTGTGCTACACCTTCGGGCTGATGGTGGGAGACACTCGCCAGGGCTGGACGATATTGGGTGCCATGACGCTGGTGTTTGTCGCCTTGATCTTTGTCACTGTACCGGCCGAGCAAAGCGGCAACCCGGCGTTAACTGCCTTGGGTGTTGATCAAACTGTATCGGCACAGCAGCCCGGCGGCAATATGGAGGGCAAAGAAGCGCGCTTCGGCATCGTCAACTCCGGCTTGTGGGCGGTGGCAACCACGGCCGCTTCCAATGGATCGGTTAACTCGATGCACGACTCCTTCACGCCACTCGGCGGCATGGTACCCATGTGGCTGATGCAATTGGGTGAAGTGATCTTTGGCGGTGTCGGTTCCGGTCTGTACGGCATGATCGTGTTTGCCATCGTCGCGGTGTTTATCGCCGGCTTGATGATAGGTCGCACCCCGGAATACCTCGGTAAAAAGATCGAAGCCTATGAGATGAAAATGGCCGCCATCATTATTCTGATACCCCCTTTGATGGTATTGGGCGGTACCGCAGTGACACTGATGCTGGACGCCGGCAAAGCCTCCATCTTCAACCCCGGCGCCCATGGTTTCAGCGAAGTGTTATACGCCTACTCCTCGGCGGGCAACAACAACGGCAGCGCCTTTGGCGGTCTGTCAGCCAACGTACCGTTCTATAACTTCATGCTGGGTCTGGCGATGCTGTTCTCTCGCTATTGGTTGATGATTCCGGTATTGGCGATTGCCGGCTCCTTGGCGGCTAAAAAGACTGTGCCGGTTGGTCCCGGTACGCTGCCGACTCATACCCCATTGTTTGCCGTTTTATTAATCATCACTGTGTTGATGGTCGGCGCACTGACCTTCGTCCCGGCACTGGCTTTGGGGCCTATCGTCGAGCATTTGCAAATGATCGGTCATCAATAATTTCAGGACAGGTAATCCTATGACTAGCAAACCCGTTTCAACATCCTTAATGGATCCGCAAATTTTGCAACAGGCGTTCATAGACGCTTTTGCCAAGCTCACGCCTAAGCAGCAATGGAAAAACCCGGTGATGTTCGTGGTCTACTTGGGCAGTTTGCTCACCACTGTATTGTGGCTGCAAGCCTTGAGTGGCAACAGCGAAGAATCGGCTGGATTTATTCTGAGCATCACGCTGTGGCTGTGGTTCACGGTATTGTTCGCCAACTTCGCCGAAGCGGTGGCGGAAGGCCGCAGCAAGGCTCAGGCCGCGTTCCTGCGTAGCGCCAAGCGCGACATTGCTGCCAAAAAGCTCGATGAACCCAAATATGGTAGCAATTACAGCAAAGTCGAAGGCTCCAGCCTGCGCAAAGGCGATGTGGTCTTGATCGAAGCCGGCGATTTCGTGCCCGGCGACGGCGAAGTCATCGAAGGCGTGGCCTCGGTGGACGAGAGTGCCATTACCGGCGAAAGCGCGCCGGTGATCCGCGAATCCGGTGGTGACTTCAGTTCGGTGACCGGCGGAACTAGGGTGCTGTCCGATTGGCTGGTGGTGAGCATTACTACCAATCCCGGCGAGACCTTCCTCGACCGCATGATAGGCATGGTGGAAAGCGCCAAACGGCAAAAAACCCCCAATGAGATTGCTTTGACCATTTTGTTAGTGGCGTTAACACTGGTGTTTTTGATGGCGACCGTCACCTTGCTGCCGTTTTCGTTGTATAGCGTGCAAACCGCTGGTACCGGCAACCCGATCAGCGTCACAGTGTTGGTGGCTTTATTGGTGTGTTTGATTCCAACCACCATCGGCGGTTTATTGTCTGCCATTGGTGTGGCCGGTATCGGCCGGATGATGCAGAAAAACGTTATCGCCACCTCTGGCCGCGCCGTAGAAGCAGCCGGCGACGTCGATGTACTGCTGCTGGACAAGACCGGCACCATCACCCTGGGTAACCGCCAAGCCTCCGGTTTCTTTCCGGTCAAAGGCGTGACGGATCGCGAGCTGGCGGATGCCGCGCAATTGGCTTCGATGGCCGATGAAACCCCGGAGGGTCGTAGCGTGGTGATCTTGGCCAAGCAAAAATACGGTATTCGCGAACGCGATATTCACTCCTTGGGCGCCACTTTCGTGCATTTCAGCGCCCAAACCCGGATGAGCGGTGTCAATTTACCCGGAGAGGAATGCAAAATCGGTGAGCCTTGCCGGCAAATCCGTAAGGGTGCGGCTGACTCGATAAGACAACATATCGAAGAGCAAGGCGGCAAATTTCCGCCGGAATTGAAAACGCTGGTCGACGACGTCGCCCGTCGCGGTAGTACGCCGCTAGTCGTCGCCGATGGTACGCGCGCCCTGGGTGTGATCGAACTGAAAGACATCGTCAAGGGCGGCATCAAGGAGCGCTTCATTGAGCTGCGGCAGATGGGTATCAAAACCATCATGATCACCGGCGACAACCGCCTGACCGCCGCCGCCATCGCCGCCGAAGCCGGCGTCGATGACTTCTTGGCAGAAGCCACACCGGAAGCCAAACTCAGCCTGATCCGCCAGCACCAAACCGATGGTCGCTTGGTGGCGATGACCGGTGACGGTACTAACGACGCTCCGGCATTGGCCCAAGCCGACGTCGCGGTAGCGATGAACAGCGGCACCCAGGCCGCCAAGGAAGCGGGCAATATGGTCGATTTGGACTCCAATCCGACCAAGCTGATCGAAATCGTCGAAACCGGCAAACAAATGCTGATGACCCGTGGCGCATTAACCACGTTTAGCATTGCCAACGACGTCGCCAAGTATTTTGCGATCATCCCGGCGGCCTTCGCCACTACCTATCCGGCTTTGAACGTGCTGAACGTGATGGGCTTGGCGACACCAGCCAGCGCTATCCTGTCGGCGGTGATTTTCAATGCATTGATCATCATCGCCCTGATTCCATTGGCTTTGAAAGGTATCAAATATCAACCCGTCGGGGCGGAAAAGCTGCTGCAAAACAACTTGCTGGTCTATGGTGTCGGCGGCTTGATTGTGCCGTTTATCGGTATCAAGGCGATTGATTTAGTCTTGGTTGCTATGAATTTGGTGTAAGGAACGAATATGTCTACCTATTTAAAACCCGCAGCGATGATGTTATTCCTGTTGACCTTGGTCACCGGCGCCGCTTACCCGGCCCTGGTCACTGTCTTAGCCCAAATGCTGTTTAACGATCAAGCTAACGGCAGTTTGATCCAGGATGACAAAGGCCAACTGATTGGTTCGGAACTGATCGGCCAAACCTTCAGCGAGCCGAAATACTTCTGGAGCCGGCCGTCGGCGACCGGGCCCTACAGTTACAACGCCGCTGCCTCCAGCGGCTCCAACCTGGGCCCGACCAATCCGGCGTTGACCGACGCCGTCGTGGCCCGTATTCAAGCCTTAAAAGATGCCGATCCTGACAATAAAGCGCCGGTGCCGGTGGATTTGATTACCGCCTCCGGCAGCGGTCTCGATCCGCACATTAGTATCGCCGCCGCGGAATACCAGATCAAACGCATCGCCAAGGTGCGCAAAATCAACGAAGCCAAGTTGCAAGACTTGGTCAATGCCCATACCGAAGGCCGGCAATGGCTGGTGTTTGGCGAACCTAGAATCAACGTCTTGAAGTTGAATCTGGCCTTGGATCAAGCAGGCCGCTAGTTGATACAGCCTGGGAGTTATCCATGAACAAGATGGCCTATATGGGCAAAGTTGAGCGGCAAAAACCGGCAAAAGTGTCAATGGCAAATGTCCTTGCCAAAAGCAGGCGTAGGGTGAGGTTACGAACCGCACTAATCGTGATCGATGCGGTGCACGCTGTTTACCGCATCCTACCGGGCTGGGTTATGAAATTAAGTTGGAGCGGGCTAATGCTACTTGCATCAGTGCAAGTCGTTAACGCCGACGTCGGTAAAACTGATAGCTATGCCTTACCGCCAAGTAAGGTTCATCTAAAAACTTGCCAACACGAAGCGCTGCGATTGCATCCGGGTTTGATCGATGAATTACGGGTGTTACCGCAACCGAAAAGCTTCTGGATTCGCTACAAAATACAGATGCGTGGCGGGGCGGAATGGTCTGTGATATGCGACTTGTCTAACGGACAAATTGTTCGCGATCAATCGCTCGAAGTGAATTGATAAGCTTCTGATCGGACGGCTACGGCTGTGCTCAAGTCGGCAAATAACCGGCTAATCAGAAGCCCTAAAGCCCAGTCATCCCAATTTGGCTTTCAACAATGACGCAATAATACCGACAGTCATTAGGCAGACGCCCCAAGCAAAATAGCGTAACAATTGCCCATCGCCGGCAGAGTTTCGTTTATGCCGAATCAACACGTGATGACTGACTACGAAAGTTGTAAAAGCGGGAACTTGCAGGATCGGACTTAAGAACCGTTCCCAAGGATCGACGGGCAGCACTGCGAAAAATGTCGCCAAAGACAAGAACAGCGCAGCCAGCGAAAAACAAATGCAAATCTGAAATATCCAATAATGTCTTATTTTATCCAGCGCCGCTTGGGAAAACCCATAGCCGCATGGACATTGGCTTGTTGTCCCTAATCGTCCCTCGCCATGGTTTTCCCTTCCGCAGTTCGGACAAACGCACCGGCCCAAGCGCAACATCAATTTTCCCCGTCGTTCAGGCGGTAACCAACCCCCGCTTCGGTTAGCAAATAGCGGGGGCGGGTGGGGTCGGCTTCCAGCTTATGGCGCAATTGCCCCATGTAAATACGTAAATAGTGGCTGTGTTCGACATAGCTCGGTCCCCACACTTTTTCCAGCAATTGCCGATGGGTGACGACAAAACCGGCGTTGCGGACCAGTTCGGCCAACAAGCGAAATTCAAGTGGCGTTAAATGCACTTCGCGTTCGCCGACAAACAAGCGGCGTTTGCTCAGTTCTACTATTAGGTCGCCGGCTTGGAAAGACATCTGCTCATTAGCGGCGGGCGCAGTCACGCGCCTGAGCAAGGCTTTGATTCGCGACAGCAGTTCGGCGTTGCCGAATGGCTTGGTCAGATAATCATCGGCTCCGTTATCCAAGGCCTGCGTGATGTCATTTTCCTGATCGCGTGCCGACAGCACAATGACGGGCAACTTCGACCATAGACGTAACCGGCGTATGACTTCCTGGCCGTCGAGATCGGGCAAGCCCAAATCCAGTATCAGCAGGCTGGGATGCTGGTTGCGCGCGGCGTTGAGCCCTTCTCGCCCGCTCGCGAACGCCGACACGGCGTAATTTTGATTCTCCAGTGTCGTCGTCAACAATTGACGCAGAGGCGGATCGTCTTCGATGAGCAAGATTCTGGGCTTATCGGTTTTCATTTATTCCCCTTCATTCTCTTCCAAGACGATAGTCGGAGGACATTCGGAATACGGCAGCCAGAGTCGAAAAATAGAGCCGCCGCCTTGGCGGCGACTAGCGGTAATTTCCCCACCGTGGGCTTCGATAATGGCCCTGCAAATGGATAGCCCCAAACCAACGCCGCTTTGTGCACCTTCGGGATGAATTTGGAAAAACTTATCGAAAATTTTTTCCTCGTATCCGCTGCCGATGCCAATCCCGCGGTCCGCTATTTGAATGCCGACGCCTTGCGCGCTGGTTTCGACCGAGATGTCGATGGGTTTGCCGCTTGGCGAATATTTGTCAGCGTTATCGAGCAAGTTGACGATGACTTGTTGCAGCAATACCGCATCGACATGGATCAGGGCCTGGTTATTGGCGATTTGAATATTGACCGGACGCACTTTTAGGTTTTTGTCCAGTCTGCGTAAGGCGCTGCCGATGATCTCCTCCGGCTCGTACCATTGCCGATTGAGAATGACTTCGCCGGCTTCCAAACGCGCCATTTCCAGGATTTTGGTGGTCAGATCGGACATGCGATGCGCTTCGCGGCTAATCGTCCTTACCAGGTTTGTTCGGCTGCTATCCGGCAGGCGTTCTTTGTCGGTTTCCAGGGTGCTGGCAGCAGCGACGATGGTCGCCAACGGTGTCCTGAGGTCGTGGGAAATACTACTCAACAAGGAATTACGCAGCGTTTCGGATTGAATTTTTAAGCTGGCTTCCTTGGTTTGTTCGACCAGATAAGCCCTTTCCAAGGTATTTGCGATCTGGCCGATAAACGTATCCAAAAATAAGCGTTGCTCCTCTTGTGCGAGTTTCTCTGCTTCGGATAGCTCTAAAACCAATACGCCGATGCTGCGGATAGCGCCTTTGAGAGGTAAGTAAACGGCGTTCTCTTCGGCAAAATAGTCGCTGCCATGGCCCGCGCTCTTACCGTGGCTAAAAACCCAACGCGCTACGTTCAAATTGGTGCCGCGCAAGGAAATAGGCCAGATCGTTTGCGTTGGATAAGATAGTTCCCCAGCGCGATTGGCCAACAGTAGCGTATTTTTGCCGCCGAATTCGGCATGGATGTGGCGCACGCCAATTTCGACTATGTCCCGTTCCAAGCTGGCTTCTGCCAGTTCCTTGCTTAATCGATACAGCGCGGAGGCGCGTTTTTCTCTTAATGTCGCCGCGAGAGACTGCACACGCACGGTTTCGGCGAGTTTGCTGGTTACGGTGCCGATAACCAACATCACGGCTAAGCCGAGCAGATTGTCTTGATCGGCGATTGCAAACGAAAAAATAGGCGGGGCAAAAAAATAGGCGAAGGCGCCGGCACAGGTCAACGATGCCAACATCGACGGCCATAAGCCAAAACGCAAGGCGACAAAAAACACCCCCAGCAAATAAATCAACAAAATATTGCTGGGCTTGAGGACATGTCTGAACGGCCAATCGAGCAGGGTCAACAACAGCGGCGTAGCCAAGCTAACCAGCAAATTGCCGAAAACTTTTGCGATGTCCTGGCGCCGGGTCTTCATCATTGTAGGTTCGGGCTATTGCGCAGCATCGAAGGCTTTGCTGGTGTATTCCTTTAACTTGTTGTCGTTCTTGTAGACCAACAGCACTCTCAGGTTTTCAGCTTCGGCGATTTGCATGGCTTTGCTTTCACCGACACAGAGCAAGGCAGTATCCCATGCATCGGCCCAGGTTGGATTGTCGTGAATGACGGTCACAGAACGCAAATGATGGTCCACGGGTTTGCCGGTTTTTGGATTCAAGATATGAGAATAGTTTTGTCCTTGGTCCTCAAAGAAATTCCGGTAAGTGCCGGCGGTCATGATGGCTGTGCCTTTCGTTTCCTTGATGTCGATGATTTTCTGTAGATCCCGAGTAGGGGATGTGGGCATTTCGACGCCGATACGCCAATCGTCGCCATTCGCTTTGCGGCCTTTCACCAGCATTTCGCCGCCTATTTCGACCAGATAATGTTCAATCCCTAGAGCATCCAGGCGCTGAGCAATCATGCCGACGCTGTATCCTTGGGCGATAGAAGATAGATCGATTTTGAGTTTGGGGTCTATTTTTCTGATCCGATGCCCGGCCGCATCGATTTCCAGTAAGGGCATGCCGATATGCGGGATCAGTTCGGCAATTTCTTGATCGGTCGGCACCCGGTTTTCATGTTTGGAAAATCCCCAAAGATCGAATAGCGGTTTTACCGTCAGATCGTAACAGCCTTCGGAGCGCCGATAAACCTGATCGGCAATGGCTAACAATCCGGCGATCTCCGGCGATACCGACAACCAGTCGGAGCTCTCTTGGCCGTTCAGCCGCGAGATTTCAGAGTCCTCCCGGTAATTGGACATTTGAGCGTCTATTTCAGCCAGCACCGCGGTGATTTGATGGCTAACTTCCTCCAAAGAAGCGGAGCCTTCGTTTAAAACTAGCTTAATGTGATAAGTCGTCCCCTGGGCATCGCCGGAGACTTCAGCCTCGCGCGGCGTATCTCTGCAACCCAGCAAAATCAGACTCAATAGTAACAATGAAAACAACATTTTCATTTCCGGGTTCGGCAAGGGCTCAGGTCTAGAATTGACCGCCGTTGATGATATAAAGGGTGAAAATACTGGCGATAAAACCCAATAAGATGGCAGGCATCCAGCGTAAATGAAGGGTAAATGTGTAACCTTCGCCTTCTTCCATGTTGCCTTTCATCAATCCCAGGACATGCAGAGCAGGCGCCGAACCGATCGCCAGCAAACTACCGCCGACGCCCAATGTCAGTGTCAATAACAGCCATTGACCCATCGGAAAAGGCGGATGCATATTTAACACCGCAAACATCAATGTCCCATTATCGATACAGGCCGATGACAGACCGATTAGTACGTTGGCAAGGGTCGGGCTAATTTGGGTAAACAAATAATGGGCCATTGCATCCAAATAACCCAGGAAACTGAGTGCGCCAACGATCATCATCGCGCCGTAGAAAAATAACAAAGTATCCCAATCGACGCCGGCTATACACTTGAAAACATCGAAACCTTTTTGCGATTCAATATAATCCTGTTTTTCATGGTCTGTTAAAAAATGATGAATTCTTTCGGATTTATGTTCAGACTTAGTTAAATAATACGCAAAGAATTGCAATAACGCTAAACCAAATATCATCCCTGCTATTGCCGGCATATCAAGAAAGACGTTCGATAAAATGGTTATGCTGAAGGTGAGGATAAATATAAAAATGATCCGTTTGCTACCGCGTTTTAAAACTGGGGTTTCTTTAGAAAAACTAGGCGTTTCTTTGCTGACAGCAAAGTGCATAATCGCTGCCGGCACAAAAAAATTCACAATGCACGGAATAGTCAGAATAAAAAAATCAGTAAAATGCAACATATTCTGTTGCCAAACGAAAAATGTAGAAATACCTCCCAATGGGCTCATCGTGCCACCGGCATTGGCAGCGATCACGGCGCTCAAGCCGGCTAAGCCCACAAATTTGGGCTGGCCTTTTCCTATCTGTAAGATGATGTAGCCCATCAGCAAGCCCACCGTTAAGCTGCTGATCACCAAAGACAGTAAAAAGGCTAATACACCTGTAATCCAAAATAATTGCCGATAACTGTACTGTTTATTGGCTAATACAATACGCAATGCATCGAAAATACCCCGCTCTGTCATGGAGTTTAAAAAAGTCATCGACACCGTGATAAACAGAAATAATTCCGCATAAGCCGTTAAATTACTTTGAAAAACAGCGGCGACATTTTTTGCCGTTCCATATTCGGATGAATAATAAATAAAAATTGCAAACCAAATTAAAGCCGAGCCTAAAACCATCGGTTTTGCCTTGCTCAATTGATGTAAATCTTCCGTCATCGCCAATATATAAGCGATAACGGTGACTGCAACCGCAAAGTAACCCACGAAATGATCCTTCAAATCCAATTGATTTGCCGCAGCTGTTTCTTGGGCAAAGCTTATCTCTGGAATAATGAGTGCTAACGTTAATAGAATAAATTGATAGAAACTGATAATCCGAGATTTTTTCACTTGGTTTGCCGATAAATAAAAAGGATCGCACTTTCCACTTAAGCCGATTAGGCATGAATGGATATTTTGACGGCTGAAATCGTTAATGCGATAAGTTCTGAAATTAACGAGACTGACGGGCTTTTTTGAGCTATAAAAATCGCTTGGACTGATTTCGGCGCGAGGGAATAGTAAATTTTCCGAGATAAAGATTTCGTTAAGATATGCCTACCACGGTGTAACGCATTGTTTCCGATTTGCAAACAGTCGTAGGAGCGTGATCCGCGCCTAGGCCTTTGGAAAAGAGGTCAAGAAGGTCTAAATCCTCAATAGTCCTAGCTCGGGGAGACCGTAACAAGGCGGATAACCTCCAAGCCCCCACCTATCGATGTCGTACCGACTTCCCCTTAACAAGTTTCGGCTATGTGACGCGGGCCGGAGGCCGCCTCAAGAATTGGCAACGGCGTCATGCTGGTCGATTTTTCGAATTGGGATGCCAGAAACCATTGAATTCAGCATTCATCCCGCGAATTTTTATATTTTCTTTATGTTTATGCTTTGAATATTAACGACCTTTTTACGAGCTTTTTCATAAACTGTAGACGTTTTCAACTCCAGGGGTAACCCATGAACGAGCGAAGTTACGTAGGTATCGACAACACGGATAAAAACGAGTGGATAGTGGTTTTGTGGTGCGAGGGGAAAAGCATTTTTTCCAGACCGTACGGGCATACTCCCGCCGAACTCGAAGCCTTGGTGCGCTTCATTAACGAACGTTGCGACAGGCCGAAAATCTGTTTGAACCCGACGAATCCGCATGCTTTCGAAGTAGTGAAATATATCAGCGGTATCGCTGGCGTCGAAGTGGTGTTGATGTCCAATGCCGGTTTAAGACTGCACCTGGATTGGTTGCCAACAGAATCGACAGCGCCCGCATTTCAGGCGAATTCGCGTCGCGCTTATCTGCTGGCCTGCTGCGCCGAACGCATGATTTGATCATGGCGTTATTTGAAGAATCACTGTCCGTATATCGAGAGAAAAATCATGAGTGGAATAAGCGACTTTTATCAAGCGCTACATTGGGCTAATCACCTACGCGCCGATCTGTTCAAATCCAAACATCTGGGTTACCTGATGCTGCTGGCGTTGGCTGCGACCTTGACGGTCGGCATGCTGCTATTTTTGATCGACGTCAATATACATTCGCCGCTGGATGGCATTTGGTCGGCTTGGGTAACAATGACTCATGTCGGCTATGGTGATGTGGTGCCGGTATCGTTTCTCGGTCGTGTATTGGCGGCGGGATTGATTTTATTGGGTATGGTGTTATTTTCGTTGTTCACCGCACTGGTCTCGGTGACTTTAATCGGCAGAAATAAGGATATCTTGGGTAGCCTTCCGTTGGGACGCGAAGCGGAGAGCAACCGTTTACAAGGTAGCCATGAGCTGATTCTCGACGAATTGGCCCAATTGCAACTGCGCATGGAAGTCTTGCAAAAGTTATTGGTGAACAATGCCGGCCATACCAAAACGGCTAGCCGGACCATCGGCGAAGCAATTGAAGAGTCGGTATGACGCGGTTCGAACACAACAGAACTCCTGCTGCGCCATCAGAAATACGTGAGCTAAATTTCCACCAGCGATAGCTCTTTTTTATACCGACATCCAACTTGCAGCTAACACCGGAAGGCGACGATGAATGCAGAACGACCCGATCCCGACCAACTCCTGGCCCGCGTCGAGCGGGATCAGGCCAAAGCTAAACGCGGCCGGTTGAAGATTTTCTTCGGCGCTGCTGCCGGCGTTGGCAAAACCTTCGCGATGTTATTGGCGGCGCGAGAGCGACGTTCCGAGAACCTAGACGTGGTTATTGGTGTCGTGGAAACCCATGGTCGGAAGGAAACCAAAGCCTTGCTGGATGGACTGGAAATTCTGCCGCCCCGGAAGATCGATTACAAAGGCACCGTGCTGCAGGAATTCGACATCGATGCCGCGCTAAAGCGCCGGCCAGCCATCATTTTGGTTGATGAGTTGGCGCACTCCAATGCGCCGGGTTGCCGGCACCCGAAACGTTGGCAGGATATACACGAACTACTAGAGGCCGGTATTGATGTCTACACAGCGCTCAATGTGCAGCATCTGGAAAGCCTGAATGACGACATCGGTCAGATTTCCGGCATACGGGTTTGGGAAACCGTGCCCGATACCGTATTTGAAGAAGCCGACGAAGTGGAACTGGTGGACTTGCCGCCGGACGAATTGTTGCTGCGCCTGAAAGAAGGCAAGGTGTATCTGCCGCAACAAGCCCAGGAAGCGGTCAATCACTTCTTTCGTAAAGGTAATCTGATTGCCTTGCGAGAATTGTCTTTGCGGCAAACGGCCAATCGCGTTGACGCGCAGATGCTGGATTATCGCGAAGACAATGCGATACGCGAAGTATGGCAGGTCAGCGAACGCATTTTGGTTTGCATCGGCCCCAATGATTTGGCCGAGCGATTAGTAAGGGCCGGTAAGCGTTTGGCGACTAGTCTGCGTGCCGAATGGATTGTCGCGTATGTTGAAACACCGCAATTACAACGCATGCCGGCGGTGAAGCGCGACGGCATCTTGCGGATTTTACGCTTGGCCGAACAACTCGGCGCCGAAACCGTTACCCTCAGCGCACCGGAGATGAGCGAGGCGCTGATCCGTTTCTCCCGCGAGCGCAACATCAATAAAATTGTGATCGGCAAGCCGAGTCGGCGGGGCTGGCGGCGCTGGCTAATGGGTTCGGTCGTCGATGTGTTAATTGCACATGCTCACAACATCAATATTTATCTATTGGGTAGCCCTCAAATCCGGGGGCGCACCACAGAATTACAGTCCGAGTTATCCTTACTAAGAAAGACCTCTTTGCCGGGGTTGAAGCAACGCATACCGACCAAAACTAAAAAACGCTACGGCGGTTATTTCTGGGCTGTGGCGGTCACCCTATTGAGCACGGCCGTCGGCCGTTTGCTGCTCGGTCATGTTGAGTTGGCCAATCTGGTGATGGTGTATTTACTGGGCGTGGTGTTTGTGGCCACGCGTTTCGGGCGCGGACCGTCTATTCTGGCATCGTTATTGGGCGTCGGTAGTTTCGATTTTCTGTTCGTACAGCCTTATTACAGTTTTTCCGTGTCCGACAGTCAGTACCTGATAACCTTGCTGGCCATGCTAGTGGTCGGTATCGTCATCAGCAACCTGATGATTAACGTTCGTTCGCAGGCCAAAGTAGCGGCGCATCGGGAAAGACGGGCGGCGGCGCTGTACTCGATGAGTAAAGAGTTGAGCAGCATCCAGTCGGAAGACGAGGCCGTGCGTATCGCCGTCAAACATCTGTACTCGGAATTCAGCAGTCCCAATGTGATCTTGTTTCCCAATAGTCATGGCCGGGTGGTTTTTCCCCGGAAGCCGGGTATTGCCGTGTCATTAAGAGGCGCCGATCTGAGTGTTGCCCAATGGGTATTCGACCACAAAGAAATTGCCGGGCATGGTACCAACACCTTGCCTGGCGCCGATGCGGTTTATTTTCCGATTCATAACGAAGACAAAGTGTTAGGGGTGTTGGCGCTGTTGCCGGTCAATTTGCGTCGGGTTTTTCTACCTGAGCAACAGAAACTACTGGAAACTTTTTTGCGCCAGATCGGCCAGGCGGTGGCCCGGATACGCTTTTCGGAACAGGCCCGTTCCACCCAATTGCAAATGGAAGCCGAACGCTTGCGTAACTCCCTGCTTAGCGCGATTTCCCATGATTTGCGCACCCCGTTGGCAACGATTATCGGCTCCGCCAGTGCGCTGGTGGAAGACAAGGGCCAATTGCAACCGCAAGATAAATTGGATCTGAGCCGAGGCATTGTTGACGAAGCGGAACGTATGTCGAATCTGGTCAACAATATTCTGGACATGGCCAGGTTGGAAGCCGGTGTGTTGGAATTGAACAAGCAGTGGTATCCGCTCGAGGAAATCATCGGCACGGTGTTGACGCTGTTGCACACGCAACTGCTGGGCAGACCCGTGAAAGTCAAATTGCCGGAAGGCATACCGATGATTCTGGCCGATGCGGTGATGATCGAACAGGTGCTGATTAATCTGTTGGAAAACGCTGTGCGTTATACACCGCCAGGCAGCGGCTTGGAGATTGTTGCCGAGATAAACGATTCTTCGGTGGAAATAGCGGTTGCCGATCACGGTCCCGGTATCCCCAAGGGCCAGGAAGAGCGGCTGTTCGAGAAGTTTTACCAAACCCGTCATGAGACCGCGCAAAGTGGCGTAGGCCTGGGCTTGGCAATCTGTCGAGCTATCATAGAGGTGCATGGTGGCCGGATTGTGGCGCGTAACCGCGCTGACGGCGGGGCGGTATTTATTTTTACCTTGCCGCTGGATCAAACACCACCTACAGTGGAGCCGGAAGAATAATGCCCACGCTAAGGATGTTTTGTTATGGCTAAAACCGATCCTGTCATTATTGTCATAGAAGACGATCCCTCCATTCGGCGTTTTCTGCGCACCAGTCTCAGTACTCACGGCTTTAACGTATTTGATGCCGATACCGGCAAACGAGGTATCGTCGAGGTTGGTGTGCGCAAGCCCGACTTACTGATACTCGATCTGGGGTTGCCGGATATGGATGGTGTCGAGGTGATCAAGGCTATTCGCGCCTGGTCAGCCGTGCCCATCATTATTCTATCGGCGCGGAGCAGCGAGCAGCAGAAGATCGACGCCTTGGATGTCGGGGCCGACGATTATTTGACCAAACCGTTCGGTTTTGGCGAATTGTTAGCCAGGATACGCGTGGCGCTGCGGCATGCGAGCAGGCCGCAGGAACAAAGTCAGTCTGATGTGTTCAGCACCGGCAATCTGAAAGTGGACCTACTCAATCGCGTGGTCAGTGTCGATGACCAAGAAATTCACCTCACCCCGATTCAATACCGCTTGCTAACGGTCTTGGTTAAAAATGCCGGCAAAGTCCTGACCCATCAGCAAATCCTTAAGGACGTCTGGGGGCCTTCTTTCGAGGAGAACGCCCATTATCTGCGCATCTACATGAGTCAACTCCGCCAGAAACTGGAAGCAGACCCCACCCAGCCAAAATTGTTACTGACTGAGTCCGGTGTCGGTTATCGACTGAAAGTCTCGTAACACCTCAATCGAGGATAAAAACACTATGCAACTATTGAACGGCTCCGTTGTAGCGCTGGTTACCCCTTTTCATGGCGATAACGACCAATCCGTCAACCGGGAAAAACTTGTCGAATTAATCGAGTTCCACGCCATCAGTGGCACGGTGGCCATCGTTCCTTGCGGCACGACCGGCGAGTCGCCGACTTTGTCGGACGACGAGTGGGCAACTGTGGTGTCGACAACAATCGAAGCCGCCCGGTCTACCTCTCTCAAAATCATTCCGGGCACCGGCTCGAACAGTACCCGAGAAGCCGTGCGACGGACCGAGCAAGCCGCCAAGTTAGGTGCAGATGCTTGCCTGGTTGTCACGCCGTATTACAACCGGCCTAGCCCGGAGGGGATACTGGCGCATTATCAAGAACTGGATAAAGTGGGTCTTCCCATCATTCTTTACGATATTCCCAGCCGAACCGGTGTCGAGTTGGGCGTCGAGCTGATCATGGCGCTTTGCGAAAAATGCCCGTCTATTATCGGATTAAAAGCTTCTAATGGTAATCTCGATCAAATCACCGAAATTGTCTACCGGTCTTATCAACTTGACCGGCCTTTCTCGGTGTTTTCCGGTGACGACTCGCTGACTTTGCCGATTCTTGCGGTGGGTGGCGTGGGCGTCATTTCCGTGGCGGCCAACGTGATGCCTAGCGTGATGAACGAACTGGTCGCCAGTTTCGAGCGCCGGGAACTAAATCAATCGAAATTTATTGCGCAAGCCATTCATGGTTTTTGCCGGGCATTGTTAAAGTCAGGGTCGAATCCCGCACCCATTAAAGCCATCATGAATCATTTGGGTCTTAATGTGGGTGGATGCCGCTTACCTTTGTCCGGCATTAGCAATGAGAAGATGGCGGCACTGTTGCACGAACTTCAGATCATGACTGCAAAACTCACTGCCCCACATATTCCCATCGATGACATCCTGATAAAAGGCCAAAATCTACCGTGAAAGAACCATGATTGTGGAAGTAGATGAATACATCAAATTGCTTGCGGGACTCTTGTCGGTAGTGGACCCTATCGGCGCTATCCCGCTTTTCATCAGCTTGACCGATCACCGCAGCTCTGAGGAGAGGCGACGTATCGCCTGCGTTTGTGCTTTGTCGGTTGGCGCGGTACTGCTATTTGCACACACTGCCGGCAATAGTTGGCTGGCATTTTTTGGGATCAGCATTCCGTCGTTTCAAATTGCCGGTGGCATAGTCATCATGTTAATGGGCGTTTCCATGGTCAAAGCGTCGCATGATCGATCCAGAAACACGCCGGAGGAACGGGCCGAGTCTGTCGATAAAGAGTCTATCGCGGTCGTGCCAATGGCCATTCCCTTGCTCAGTGGGCCCGGCGCAATGAGTACCGTGATCGTCAACCATAACCTAAATCCGTCCTGGAATTATGACGTCTTGGCCGTTTGCGTCATCGCCACCATAGCCTTGATCGTTCTGACATGCTTGTTAATGGCCGAGAAAATAGCCCATTTGCTGGGCAGAACCGGCATGAATGTAATTACACGGGTTTTTGGATTGATCATTTTGTCGATAGCCGTGGAGTTTATTACTAAAGGATTGGGCGCTGTTTTCCCGATATTGGTGAAACCGTTGGCGTAACCGCAGCCAAATACTGATTCCAAACCAACAATTTGAGCGTCAGAATCGAAAATTTCCGAATTTACAGGGCAAATTTTTACAATTTTTTTAGATGAAATTGCGTATAGTCGCGCGCTTTTCCTAGTAAGACTCGGGTTTGCTAAACCAATTGTTTCGAGCCTTTCATTTGATTCAGATCCAAAAACGGTCTGCTTGATTTTCTCCTGATCTACACAGGTTTTTTGTAATGTCTGCTGACAATAAATCTCAACCATTAACCGGATTAACGCTGAGCGCGATAGGTGTCGTCTTTGGCGATATAGGCACCAGCCCCCTATACGCCGTTAAAGAAGTCTTTCATGCCGGATTAACGACGGATACCACCCACATTCTTGGCGCGCTGTCACTGATCTTTTGGTCACTGACGCTAGTCGTCACCACCAAATACGCGATTTTCATCATGCGTGCCGACAACAAGGGCGAGGGCGGTATCATGGCTTTGCTGGCTTTGGCCCTACAAACTGCTAAGGACAATCCGCAAAAAACCAGTTTCATCGTCACTACCGGCTTGATTGGCGCGGTGCTGTTTTATGGCGACAGCATTATCACACCGGCTATATCGGTGTTGAGCGCGGTGGAAGGGCTGCAAATCATCGCGCCAAAGCTGGAGCATTACGTGTTGCCGATAACCTTTGCGGTATTGGGGGGCTTGTTTTTGATTCAAGCCAGGGGCACCGAGGCGGTCGGCAAATTGTTTGCGCCTATCATGTGTGTTTGGTTTGCGGTCTTAGCGATCATGGGCCTAGTCAATATTGTCCAGCAACCTGAAGTATTACAGGCTATCAATCCGTATTACGCGATTAGTCTACTAGGTGAATTGGGTTGGAAAGGATTTTTAATCATGGGTTCGGTGGTGTTGGCCATTACCGGTGCCGAAGCGCTGTATGCCGACATGGGCCATTTTGGTTTAAAGCCGATTCGGTATGCCTGGTTTAGTTTTGTGTTTCCTGCCCTGCTGCTCAATTACTTCGGACAAGGGGCGCTGTTGATGGGCCATCCCGACGCGATTGAAAATCCGTTTTATCTGCTCGCGCCAAACTGGGCACTTTACCCGCTACTGATTTTGTCGACATTGGCCACGGTGATTGCCTCGCAAGCGGTTATTTCCGGGGCATTCTCATTGACCAGACAGGCTATCCAGTTGGGCTATTCGCCACGCATGAATATTCTGCATACCTCGGGTGACGAAATGGGCCAAATCTATATTCCAGCCGTGAACTGGTTGTTGATGGCATCGGTATTTATTCTGGTAGCAGGTTTTAAATCATCCACCGCATTGGCTTCTGCCTATGGCTTGGCGGTAACGGGCACGATGATTACCACCACGATACTGGCGTTTATCGTCATTTCGGAATTGTGGCGGTGGAATAAAGTCACCAGTATCAACTTTCTGTCAATTTTTTTGACCCTGGATATTTTATATTTCTTGGCCAACACGCTGAAAATACCCGAGGGCGGTTGGTTGCCTTTGACCGTGGGTGTCGTATTGTTCCTGATCATGACCACCTGGATTAAAGGTCGCGAGTTACTGGCCAGAAATATGGATGAAAAACGGGTGATGTTTGAAGAACTGGAAGACAAAGTTCAGGGCCAGAAGCTAGCCAAAGTGCCCGGTACCGCGATTTATTTAGCCAAAAATCTACACGGCGTACCGCAGGTGCTGCTACACAATTTGGCACACAATCATGCGCTGCATGAGCAAATGATTGTGCTGACGATAGTCACCAAAGACGAGCCGTACGTCGATGAGTCTCACCGTATCAAAATTCGCGCTTTCGGTGACGAGGGCAATTTTTATAGGGTGAAGATGTATTTCGGCTTTCAGGAAGAACAGGATGTGCGTCGCGCGCTCCAGCTATGCAGCCATGAGGGACTGGTAATTGATCAAAAAGCTGCATCGTTTTTCATCGGTAACGAGAGAATATCGTTTCGCCGGAGAAGCCCCATGCCGAAATGGCGCAGGGCGCTATTTAGATTCTTGCTCCACAACGCATCCAGCGCTATCGAATATTTCAAAATTCCGGTCGAACGCGTGATTGAGGTAGGTATTCGCCTTGAGTTGTGACGAAACAAATAATCCTATGGAATGTGTAATTTCGTATCGTGGTGACGAAGTCAATTCTTTCCGAACTAAAATCTATCGCGGTTTCAAAAAATAGGAAAACCACCGATGGCCTATGGGCTTTGCGCAGCCGCCGCGCCGTTTTAAGGGATAATATTTGCCTGTCGGCGAATTGAATTAATGCAGAGATAGGTTACTGAGATAGACGAAAGACCGCTTGTGGGTCGATTGCGACAATCCGTTACGGGAATGGGTGGCAGACTTTCCATTGCCAAGCCATCTCTATTCCGGCAGACAATGCTGCCATGTAGGCTTCAGGCGTGTAAACATTTCCATTCCTTCAAGCTCGTTTTGCAAGATTTGCCAACGGGCCAGATCAAACGAATCCCGATACAAAGACGCAACCCAATCCGCCAGCCGCACGGCTGAAAAGGTCTCGGCAGCGTTGGTGTCACAGACAGAAAGCCCGGCGCTGTGCCGGTAGCCCGCGATAACGGTAGTCTCGTCATAGCCCCAGCGATGGAGTGCAAGCGCAGCCAATCCGGCATGAAATGTTGCATCCTCGGGCAGACTCGCTTCGGCAGCCGAGGCTACGGGGTTAAGTGTTGCCGGTAGCTCGGAAAAATGCATGTCGGCAAACAAACTTTGCACGTGTTCGGCAAGCTCGGGTGTATTGGCCGCGTGCCAGAAATTGAAGACCACGGTTTGTCGCGGCTGAATAGCCGCCGTGACGCCGTGGTATGAATCGCCGTGCAGCAGAAAGCCGAAAGCTTTGTTGTGCTCTGGATTAACCCTAAAAACCGCTTCACTCTCCGGCGAAGAAAATAATTCCAGCACCCCGCCATGCTCGGCTTGCCATTGCTTATTCAGTTGCACGACCAGTCGGGCAATCTCATAACCGACTAGTGGCCGGTCGCTGTGTATGCCAATCACTTGTCCAGGCAGCATCCGTTGCGCCGTGACCAAAACACGATTGGTGAGTGGTAATCCGGTAATCTCGCGCATTCTAGCGAGGACTTCTGCTTGAAAAGCGGCGGGAATGTTCTCAGTAACGTCCTTGAGAGAGCAGCGATAAAACGCCCCATCCCGATGCTGCCAATCACCGTCTTGCAAAAATAAATCTTCAAGCGCAGCGCACTGCTCCGCAGAAAATGCGGAATGGTCATAAAAAAACGGGAACGGGGTATCGTGGTGGATGGGCTGCGAGAGCAACGGCTAAGCTCCTATTAGAATCAAATTGAGAGGTAGCAATACAGGCTTGAGTCTTACGGAAAACGGCGTCTAGGATTGTTTCACCAAGTTTTCAGTTTTGATTAGTTTAGAGGGGAGAATCCAAGGGCGCAGCAATCCAACTACAACTGAATATTCCCGCGATTACGCTTTGCTAATCGCGGCTACAAGGGGTGGCTGAGTCGCTAGCTACACTGTGAGCTTTTCACATTATTGCTTAGGATAAACCTGCACCCACTCGATACGTGGGCCGCTCATTTCCTTGACGACGATTTCAAAGTCGTTAAAGGCGATGCGCTCGCCGGCTTCGGGGATGTCGCGCAATTGCGCCAGGATCATGCCGCCCACGGAATCGACGTCGTCAAGATCCAGTTCTTCGTTTTCCACATCGATACCTAGAATCCGCTCCAGCGAGAAAATCGGCAAGCTGCCTTTCCCGAGCAAGCTGCCGTCGTCTTGACGGGTCCAGTCGCTTTCGGTTTTTCGAAATTCGTCGCGGATTTCGCCGACCATGGCCGACAACAAATTGTCCAGCGTGATAAAGCCGTGCGGCTTGTGGCCTTTCTGGCCGATGACGGCAAAATGCGGCGAGCCTTGAGTAAAGCGTCGGAATAATTCCAAGGCCGGCATATGCGCGGAGATATGTTGAATCGGGCGTAAATAAGGTTCCAAATCGTCGATTTGCTGGCCGTGTTGTTGCGCCAAGAACAAATCTTTTAAATGGATAATGCCCAGCACATCGATACCGTTACTGTCGAAATACGGGTAACGGCTAAAACAGCTGCTATAAACCGTTTCCAGCATTTGTTGTTGAGATTGGCCTTGATACAGCGCGGTAATTTCGTGAATCGGCCGCATCAGATCAGAGACCTCCAACTTGCCGAAATCCAGCGCCTTGGCCAGCACGTTGCATTCGTCGCTGGTCAGGTTCTCGCCGGCCCGGCTGGAGCGCAGAATCAGTTTCAATTCCTCGTTGGAATAATGACTGTCCAGGTTGTGACCATCGCTAAGTCCGGCGATGCGTAACACCAGGTTGGCGCTGCCGTTCAACAACCATATAGCCGGATACATCAACCAGTACAGCGCGTAAAGCGGTCCGGCGCTCCACAGGCCTATGCCTTCCGGATTGCGGATGGCCAGCGACTTGGGGGCTTGCTCACCAACGACGATATGCAGAAAGGAGATCGTGCAAAACGCAAACGCAAACGAGACGTTATGGATGATTTCCGGGGAAGTGATTTCGGCCTTGGCAAATAGCGGTATTAACAGATCAGCGAAAGCCGGTTCGCCTATCCATCCCAGCCCCAGCGAGGCTAGGGTAATGCCGAGTTGGCAGGCTGATAGATAGGCATCGAGTTTTTTGTGTACTTTTGCGAGAATCCGGCCACGCCAGCCTTCGGTTTGTTCGATGGTCTTGATTCTGGTCTGCCGTAGTTTGACCAGACTGAACTCGACCGCAACAAAGAAGCCGTTTAGAAATACCAGCAACAAGGCGCAGGCGACCAGAACAAGATTACTCATAAATAAAGCGTTGATTACAGCGGAATGGCCATTATACCGGGAATCCGCACCTTTGCTCGATGTGTGATGGCGCCGCCGGGCGCGCGCTAATCCGGCGGGCCAGGCAGGCGTTCGACATTGGCGGCCATATGCATGGGATAAAGCGCCGGTCCGAATTGGGTAAAGATCGCCACATCCGCCGCGTCGTGGCCGTAAGCGACGATGACCCTACCGCCGCACGGTTCGGCTTGGGTCGGGTCGAAGGTATACCATCGACCGCCCACATAAGCCTCGAACCAGGCGTGAAAATCCATAGGCTGCAAGCCGTATAGATAGCCCACCACCATCCGTGCCGGAATGCATAAGGCCCGGCACAGAGCGATGCCCAGATGGGCAAGTTCGCGGCAGACGCCTTCGCCGGCCATATTGGTTTCGACTGCCGAGAGCTGGAAATGCGGCGAGTCCGGATTGAAACGGATATTGTCACGCAGCCAGCGATGCAGCGTCGCGACTTGGTCGTAGCCGGGTAAGGCGTCGGCGACGATTTCCTGGGCCAGATCGATAAACCGGTCGGATTCGCAATAGCGGGTCGGGATCAGATAGGTCAGTACCGAATCGGGCAGACTCTGCACTTCCGTAAACGGTGCGCCGGGGCAGACGTCGATATGCTCGTTAGTATGAATATCGGCGCTGGTGCGCACGGCAAACTCGCCGGGTGGCGCAATCAGGCGCTGGCAGAGATTGCCGTAGTAGTCGGTATATTCGAATACCGGCACCGTCGGATTCAATGTATACGACTCGCGGGCTACCCATTGATTGGCGCCGTTGCGCGGTCGCAGCATCAAAATGAACGGAGTCTCGATGCTGACATCGAAGGTTATTTCGCAACTAGTGCGCAGCCACATATGGGGTGTCCTTGTGTTGATTACCGAAAAATTAGCCTTGGGGCACGCGCCGATAGGCGCGTTGCCGGAGCCAGCCGCTTGAGCAACATTGATCGTACGTGCTAAATCTTGGCTTTGCCTGAGCGGAGGGGCCAGAACGGGATCGACAGCACCAGTATACACAGCAACCAAGCGATGAGTTGCTGATTGTAAAACGTGTAACCCAGGGCTACCGGTAAACCTTCGCTAAAGCCCGGATGCGCTTGGATAAAGTCGTAGGCAGCCATGAATTCGTGCGTCTCACCTATCACCACGGCGACAGTGCCGAAACTTAAAAAATACGCCAACAAGCGGTCGCGCGGCGTTTGTGAATCACCGCTGGACAGGCTGTCGAAGCGCAGCATCTGCCAGTTTAGCCGGCGTTGAGCCAGGTATAGGCAAACGCTCAAAGCGCAGATGCCAATGGCCGGAATCGCGAATTGTTCGACAGGGAAACTCAGATACCGGCCGTTCAATGCCAGACTGTAGGTTTTATACAGCGCCAGCACCACGAAAAACAGATAGGCGCTTCTCAAGCGGTTTGCCAGGGCCGGCAGCGCGGCTTGGTTGGCTAAAATCGCATAACCGCGTTGCAGCAACAAGCCGCTTAATAGGGTGTTGGCTACTATTAGCAAAATGGTGTAAGCCTGTTGCCAGATGCTATAGCTGGTAAACCACAGAAAGTCCGCCAGCGTCACCAGGCAAGCGCCAAACACTTGGGCCAAGGCTAAAAACACCAATAGGCGCGGCAGCGACAGCTTTGATAATTTCTTGAAGTAGACCGCAACCAGCAACAGCCACAGGCCGGTCGCCCAGGCAAAATGCAGCAACCAGTCAGGGTTTTCGTAAACCGGGCCGGTCAACGGAAATACCGGTTCGCGGTCGATAGTCAACAAGCCCCAATTCGCGCCGACCACGCCTTCGTTATGACTTTTCCAGGGCTGGTTAAAGGCTTCGACGATGTTGTAGTCCAAGCCGTGCCGGTTCACGACTTCGATCAGGCTGCGTATGAAGCGGGTTTCGTTAACGACGCTGGGAATGGCTCGGCCGCGTTGGCGGCCGGCGGCGGGCCAGCCGGACTCGCCGATCAGAATCGGTTTGTTCAGGCCCATGCTATGTGCTTTGTCTTCGATCTGCTGGACGATTTTCTCGACATGGCCTGCGGCATCTTCAATAGCCACCGGCTCGTCTTCCCAGTAGGGCAGAATGTGTACGGTGATGAAATCCACTTCCTGCATCAGTTGCGGGTATTTCAGATAAATCGACCAGACATCGGCATACGATACCGGCTGTTTCACCGCCTGTTTGACCTGGCGGATATAACCGATCAGCGTGTCTACATCCATGTCTTTGCGCAGCAGGACTTCGTTGCCGACCAGCACCCGTTTCACCACATCCGGATTGGCGTTCACCGCTTCGATCAGCGCGGCGATTTCCTTTTTATTACTGGCATGGCCGTCGCCCAGCCAGCCGCCTTGAATCATCTCCACGCCGTGTTTGCGCGCAAATTCGGGAGTAGGCTGCATACCGCCGAGAATCGAGTAGGTACGGATGGTATGGGTTTTATCCGCAATCAAGCCCACGTCCGCGTCGATATGTTCCGGCAGCGGAAATTTTTCGTCTATCGGGCTAAAACCGTCCCGGTAAGGCGCAAACGACAAGCTGCGCAATTTACCCGAAGGTACATCGACCCCGGCGTCTTGCGGGCGATTCAGGCTCCAGGCGATAGCGCCGTGAACGACAACGATGAAAACCAGGCAGAACAAAAGATGGGTGGGGCGCATTACAGGAGATGGTTAAGCTGAGTGAATAAAAACGTGGGTTTGCGGGGATTATACAGGCTTGGCGCGCGCTAAAAATCAAAGTCGGTGAGGCAGACGGCGATTCTCGATAAAACTATGTTATCTGCCGGCCATTTCGCGGGTTATTTGCCGCATTCCCGGATTGCAAGCAAGCAAGGTTCAAAGCCAGGCTGCATGTATGGTGGGGCCTGCCAAGCAGCATTTGTCGTTGGTTCAATTATTGCAAACGCTCTGACGCAAGGCTGCGCTGCGACATTTTGGTGGGGTATCAGCCAGTCGCTGTTTTTGAATAAAGCTTTGGATATTTTCGATACGCATGAGTGCACAGCCATTGACCGATATTTCCGCGTTCTGGACCGAGTCCTTGGCCGATGAGTTATTGCGTTTTTTGACCGGACGCTTGAAATGCCCGGACATTGCCGCTGAATTAACTCATGACACGTATCTGGGGTTACGGCAGATTGCCGAGAAAAGTCAGCCGGATAATGCCCGAGCCATGGCGTTTCGGATCGCGATCAATCTTGCCATTGACCATCAGCGCAAAACCATAGTCAGGGACCGTTACGGCGCTGACGAAGATTTCGATGCGCTGGCTGAAACTATTCCCGGTAACGCCGTGCCACCGGAACAGGTGTTGATCAGTCAACAACGTTTGGCCGCATTGCAACAGGCGCTGGACGAGTTGCCGCAAGCCTGCCGTAGTGTGTTTTTACTACATGGGGTCGATGGCCTGACCTATACGCAAATTGCCGAACGCTTGGGGATTTCCAAATCCCAGGTCAATAAGTTACTGGCCAAAGCCATGGCGCATTGCGCCCGGCAACTGGCCGATTGAACAAAACGCCCGCATTATTTTTCCGCAACCTGCTTCACACCGATGCCGTTAACGCCTGCCGCTTGTTTGCAAAGCCCGTCTTGCTATGATCGCTTTCGTGCCTGGCACGTCTTTATCAATAATACCCCTGCTTAATTGGAGCTCGCATGCCCGCGCCGTCCGACAAATCCGCTCATACAAGTCTGCAAGATCAGGCCATCGCCTGGCTGGTTTGTCTGCGCGACGACAGTTTGAGCGATGCGGAACTCGAAGCGTTCGCCGATTGGCTGAGCCGCGACACCTTGCATGCCGAAGCGTTTACCGAGGCGGAGAATTTGTTCAGAGATATGGTGCTGGCCGGCAACCAGTCCAGACAGGCCGAGGCCCAACAACCAGCGTCTCGGCAAATCGCCCCGGTGACATTCCGCGCCGCTAAAATCAAGCCAGCCAAACCCCAATCGCGCCGGCCCTGGTTTACTGCCGGGCTTGCCTTTGCTGCGATGTGGCTGCTGGCGATTGGTCTGATCATGCCGCAGCAAGCGCGCTTATTTAGCGATTATTTATGCGACTACCGCACGCAAACCGGCGAAATTCGCCAGATTCAGCTCAGCGACGGCAGCCGTTTGCTGATGAACACCAATAGCGCGGTTTCGGTAGCGTTCACCGCCGCGGCCAGGCGTATCGTTTTGCACCACGGCCAAGTGCAGTTTACGGTGGCAAAGGATAGTCGGCGGTCTTTCGAAGTGGTGGTCGACGACTTGACGGTACGCGCGTTGGGTACCGTGTTTGAAGTGTATAAAACCGCAGAGGATCATACCGAGGTGACTGTCCAGGAGCATGCTGTAGCGGTCAGCAGTGCGGGTCTCGACAGTGACGTTACCGTCGCCCAGGGGCAGGGCTTGGTCTATCAACCCGGATTGCCGTTACCGCATCCGCGGGCCGTGGGTGCGGAACAGTACGCTTGGCAGCAACATCGGCTGGTGATCAACGATAGGCCTTTAGCCGAATTGATCAGCGAGTTGGAGCGTTATCGCTTCGGACGGATATTTCTGGCCGATGCAGCCCTTAAAAATCTACGGGTGACCGGAGTGTTTTCTCTGGATACGCCCGATGAGGCGCTGTCCTCGGTGCGCATAGCGCTGGGTTTGCAAGAAACCCGTATCGGTCCCTGGTGGGTGTTATTGCGTCGCTGAGTTTTTGGCGCGGAAACCCTGCGTGCATATTTCGTCAACCCAGCCCTTGAACATCGTCGCTCCCGCACAGACGGGAACGACGATGCGGCTTTAATTTGGAGTCGAAAGCTCGAGCGCATAAGCTCAAACCGTCCGCTTCGACTCCCTCATTTCGAAAATAGTTAAATTTTTGTGATCGATTTTTGTGCTGAAACGACTTCTATGTTGAGAAACATTTTTTTTCGGACAGGACGGATCTTGAAAGCACGGATTAACGATTTTCGCTACCAGCTTGCAGTCGGCGTATGGCATCGGCCAGCCGTATATCTTTGCTATGCGCTGAACGGCAACCGTGTCGGCGTCGATACCTGGGTGTTGATTGGGCTGGTGGCGGCCGGCGGACAATTGAGCAGCAGCCAGGCGGTTGCCGCGGAAGTTATCCGTCACTTCAACATCAGCGGTCAGTCCTTAAATAACGCGTTGATTCAATTTGCCGCGCAAGCAGAGTTGGAATTGATTTTTTCAGCGGACATGTTGCGTGAGCTCGCCAGTCCCGAGCTGCGCGGTGACATGTCGGCGGAGCAGGCATTAACACACTTGTTGCATGGCAGCGGCTTTACCTACCGTTTTATCGATGCCGATACGGTGACTTTGGAACGCAGCCTGACGGCAACGGAGTCATCTAACCTGCCGCCCGTTACCCTGGATGCCATGACTGTCGTGGGCTTGAAAACAAGGGAGGCCGGTGCGGAAATCCTCACCGAGCCGATGCTTGACGAGGCGCGGACCTATGCCGTCAGGCATATTGCCAGCGCTACCGGAACGGACACGCCAATCAAGCAAATCCCGCAGTCGGTGCATGCGCTTAACCGCCCTTTGTTAGACGACCAGCAAACGATCAACGTCAGCGAATCCTTAGTCAATGTCAGCGGCATAGTGGCGCGCAATGAGCTCTACAGTCCGGTTATCGAGGGTACATTGATTCGCGGTTTTCGTTCCGAACAACTGATGGACGGCTTTACCCAGTACTACAACCCCGGCGACCGGGAAAGCACCATTAATATCGAGAGAATCGAGGTGCTGAAGGGGTCTAATGCCTTGCTCTACAGCGGCGGTTCGGGTTCGCCGGTGGGCGGGGTGGTGAATCTGCTTTCCAAATTGCCGCAGGCCAAAGCCTTCGGCGAAGTGGGTTTTAGAATCGGCAGTCACAGCTTTTATCAGCCGTTTTTCGATGTCAATCAACCGCTAAACGCCAATATTCTGTTGCGCATGACTGGCGAGTACACCAACGCCAGACATAACATCGACATGATCGAAACTCAGCGTTTCAACATCAATCCGGCGCTGACGCTGACCGATAACGACAAAACCCGTTTAACGCTCCAAGCCAAACTGTCGCGCTGGCAGCAACCGGAGTATCAGGGCTTACCCGCCACCGGCAGCATTGCCGGCGATTTTGCTACCCGGCCCGACCTGTTCTTGGGGCCGGCCAATCTGCCCGATAGTCATTCGAATGCCGATGCGGTGTGGGCCTCGTTGGAAAGGAGCATCAATCGGAGCTGGCGCTTAAACCTGAAGGCGCGCTATGCGCACTCGGAATTCGACGAGAAAATTCAGACCCTGTTCGGCAGCGATGGCCTCATCGCGGACCGGCCCTTGCTACCGGCATCGAGCTGGGCATTGGTCAATGCCGAATTGTTTCAACAACAGCAAGAGCGCAGCGTGCTGGGCAATTTGCAGGGTAATTTCAAGCTGGGTCCGAGCGAAAACAATCTGTTGCTGGGCGCGGATTACAGTCGCTTGTGCGATGCAGGCTTTATCGAGGGCGATTTTGGCCCCTTGGGTTTGGGTGTCGGTACGGTCGATCTGCGGGCGCCGATATTTGACACCCCTTATGCTGTGCCGGGGCCGGGCCTGGAAAATCAGTTCATCGAAAACATCACTTACGGCGCTTACCTCCAGTGGCAAAGCACTCTGTACCGGCGTTTGCATTGGCTGTCCGGTGTCAGGCTGGGCAAGGTTGGCATCGATTTTAATAATGCCCAAACCGGGGTACACGCTAAAACCGATACGCTGAAATGGCTGCCGCGACTCGGTGGTGTGATCGATCTGAGCGACGAGGTTTCCTGGTTTATTTCCTACAGCGAAGGCATGCGCGGCCAACCCTTTGTGAATTTCGTCGATACGCCGGCGCCGGAATTGTCGAGTCATCTGGAAACCGGCCTGAAATTCAATTTTTCACATCAATTCAGCGGCCAGCTGGCGCTGTATCAAATCGAGCGCAGCCAGGTCGCGGTCACCGACAGCAGCGATTTTCAGCGGCGTTCGGTCGCCGCCGGCCAGCAACGCTCGCGTGGTGTTGAAATGGATTTGCTCTGGCAACCGGTCGAGGGCTTCAGCGTGCTGGCGAACTATGCGCATACCGACGCCCGGTTCATGGACGACGAAGCCGGGGTGGCTGCCGGCACTCGCTTAGCCCAAGTCCCGGAGGATGCCGGGCGGCTCTGGGCGCATTACCGTTTTCAGCAGGATGCGCTGCAAGGCTTTAGCTTGGGTTTCGGCGTTTATGCCCGTGCCGGGGCGTATTTGTCCGACGACAACCGCTTCAAAACCGCCGGCTACCACAGCTTCGACGCGGCGTTAGCTTACGAAACCGGGAGTTTCAAATGGGCGGCTACCGTCAAGAATCTCAGCGATGAGGATTATTTTCAGCCCTACGGCTATTTCGAGGGCCGGGTGGCGCCGGCACCCGGCCGCGCGGGATTCCTGAGTCTTTCGATCAAGTATTGATGCCGTCGTTATCTATTTGCCACAGGAGTTTTTCAGGAGCACCTCACTCAGGGATTTAGAGTGATGTCGTAAGGACCGCGACAAACATGCCACATCCGCCGCGAGACGGAGCCGGAAAGCCACGGGTCTTGGAGA
>Ga0123398_1076854_pt1 | contig 45408 bp, 44 predicted proteins | sample T5LHNO3metaT_FD_89926 | JGI IMG/M metagenome (GOLD analysis project Ga0123398, IMG submission 89926) | Methane-oxidizing artificial microbial communities from Washington, USA to study methane cycling - T5-LHNO3 metaT (Metagenome... | ecosystem: Engineered > Modeled > Simulated communities...
CCAGATCGAGGCGAAGGCGCTGCGCAAGCTGAAGCATCCGAGCCGCAGCCGGAAGCTGAGGAGCTTCCTGGATAATTAGGCGTAAATCCGCCGCCTGATCGCGTCGCGACAATGCTCGCGATTGCGAGGAGCGAAGCGACGACGCAATCCGGCGCCATAGTGTGGTTCTGGATTGCTTCGCTTCGCTTGCAATGACGGCCACGCGGCGAACGGATCAAACGGAATTGGCGTCAGGTATGAGCATTTACGCTCGCCGTTCACCGCTTCTGGATTTCGTCGAATATTGCGCCGTCCACGAAGAACTTCTTCTGAGCCGCCGGCCAGCCGCCAAAGGTCTTGTCGATCGTGACAAGCTCGGTCTTGCCGAAGCGTTTGAGGTCCTCTTTCGCCGCATATTGCGGAAAAGCCGGGCGGTAGCCGAACTTGGCGATGAGCGCCTGCGTTTCGGGCTTGAACAGATTGGCGAGAAACGCCTCGGCGACCCTGCGCGTTCCCTTTGCGTCGACATTGCCGTCGACGAGCGCGACCGCCGGCTCGGCGAGGATCGACACTGACGGCGTGACGATCTCGAACTTGTCCGCGCCAAACTCCTGAATGGCGAGGAAGGCCTCGTTTTCCCAGGTGATCAGCGCGTCGCCAATGCCGCGCTGGGCGAAAGTGTTCGTCGAGCCGCGCGCGCCCGTGTCCATCACCGGGATATTGTCGTAGATCGCCTTGACGAGCTCCCGCGTCTTCGCCTCGTCGCCCTTATAGTTCTTGAGGCCCCAGGCCCAGGCGGCGAGAAAGTTCCAGCGCGCGCCGCCGCCGGTCTTCGGGTTGGGCGCGACGGCGACGACGCCGGGCCTGGCGAGATCGTTCCAGTCCTTGATGGCCTTGGGGTTGCCCTTGCGAACGAGGAGCACGATCGTCGACGTGTAGGGCGCGGAATTGTTCGGCAGTCGTTTCTGCCAGTCCGCCGGAATCTTGCCCGTCTTCCCGGCGATCGCGTCGATATCGTTGGCGAGCGCCAGCGTGACGATGTCCGCCGGCAAGCCGTCAATGACGGCGCGCGCCTGCGCGCCCGAGCCGCCATGCGACGACTGAACATCAACGTCCTCGCCGGTCTTCGTCTTCCACTCGGCGGCGAAGGACTTGCCGACCGCCTTGTAAAGTTCCCGGGTCGGATCGTAGGAGACGTTGAGGAGCGTCGCCGCCGTCGCGGGCCAGGCGGCGAGCGCCAGGATCGCAAGTGATGAGGAGCGCGCAATAAAAGCGGCGGAACGGCCTTTCGTCAGCCTCGCCGAAAAGCGGCCAACTGATATCGTCATTGATTTCCTCGTGAGAATGGATGGTCGAGATGCATCCGCCGCACAGACCTAAATGTCGTAAAAGAGGACCTCCTCGGACTCCTGCTTCACGCGGTCGTGCATTTCCTGCAGCGAGCAATTGTCGAGAACGTCGGACAGCGCCTGCTGCGCGCGCTGCATGATGCGGCGGACGGCGCAAGTGTTCTCGTCGAAGCAGTCGTCGCAGCGGCGATAGCGCGTCTTGCTGGCGCAATGCACGGGCGCGAGCGGCCCGTCTATGGCGCGCACGAGCTCGCCGACCGTGATGTCGCTCGCGGGCCGCGCCAGGCTGTAGCCGCCGCCCTTGCCCATTTTCGAATGAACGAAGCCCGAATTTCGCAATTCACAGAGAATGGCGTCGAGAAATTTCTTCGGGATGCACTGCTTCTCGGAAATCTCCATGACGGGGACAGGGCGGCCAGGCTCCGACTGCGCCAGATGCACCATGGCCTTGAGCCCGTATTTCCCCTTTTTGGTGAGCACTTGGACGACTTCCCGGAAGACGAAAGGTCCAAGTCTTCTATCGCGCCGCCCCTATATAGTCAACTCCATCTATAGATTATAGGGATTTATCAAAAGCCGCCGCGACCGGCTTGCAGCTTCAGAAGCGCCGCGACAAGGGCGTCGACATCCGCGCAAGTGTTGTAGAAGGCGAGCGAGGGCCGCACCGTCGCCTCGAGTCCGAAGCGGCGCAGGATCGGCTGCGCGCAGTGATGGCCGGCCCGCACCGCAATGCCTTCGCGGTCGAGCGCCTTGCCGACATCCATCGGGCTATGGCCGTCGAGCACGAAGGAAAGCACCGAGGCCTTCTCCGCCGCCGTGCCGATGAAGGTCAGGCCGGGGACCATCCTCATCTTCTCGGTGGCGTAGACGAGTAGGTCGTGCTCGTAGCGCGCAATGACCTCCATGCCGATGCTGTCGACATAATCGAGCGCGGCGCCGAGGCCCACCGCGTCGGCGATATTGCCGGTGCCGGCCTCGAAGCGCTCGGGCGCGCCCTGATAGATCGTCTTCTCGAAGGTGACGTCGGCGATCATATTGCCGCCGCCCTGCCAGGGCGCCATGTGCTCGAGCACGGCGTCCTTGCCGTAGACGACGCCGATGCCGGTCGGCCCGAACACTTTGTGGCCGGAGAAGACGAAGAAGTCGCAATCAATCGACTGCACGTCGACCGGCATGTGCGAGACGGATTGCGCGCCGTCGATCAGCACGCAGGCGCCGTGGCGATGCGCCATCGCCGTGATCTCGCGAACGGGCGTCACCGTGCCGAGCGCATTGGAGACCTGCGTCACCGCGACGATGCGCGTGCGCGGATTCAGCAGCTTCTCATATTCCTCGAGAATGAGCTGGCCGCGGTCGTCGACCGGCGCGACGCGCAGCCGCGCGCCTTTCTCGGCGCAGAGCATCTGCCAGGGAACGATATTGGCGTGGTGCTCGAGCCAGGAAATGACGATCTCGTCGCCCGCGCTCACATTGCGGCGGCCCCAGGCCTGGGCGACGAGATTGATTCCCTCCGTCGCGCCGCGCACGAAAATAATGTCCTTGACGCTCGGCGCCTTCAGAAAGCGGCGCGCCTTCTCGCGCGCCGCCTCATAGGCGTCGGTCGAGCGCGCCGCGAGCGCATGCGCGGCGCGGTGGATGTTGGAGTTTTCATATTCGTAGAAATGCGCGAGCCGGTCTATGACGGATTGCGGTTTCTGCGTCGTCGCGGCGTTGTCGAGCCAGATGAGCGGCTTGCCGTGAACCTGCTGCTGCAGGATCGGGAAGTCGCGCTTGACGCGATAAGGATCGAAAGCCTGGCGCGTCGCGACCGTGTTCGCGGAAAGCTCGGGCGCATAGCCCTGCGGGGCGTCGGCGTCGTCGGCGGCCGGCTGCGCCGCAACGCCCGGACGCCCGCCGCCGTGGCTGACGAAGTAGAGCGCGTCGCTCGCCGCAGGCCCGGCCTGGCCCGGCGTCGGAAAGCTCTCGAAGCCGCTCGAAAACTGCTCGCCGCCGACGGGCGGCGTGGCGAGAGAAGCTACATCCGAGAGGCGGTGCGGGTCCGCTTCCGACGGACCGGCGATCGCGAAGCTCTCAGGGGAGGCAGGGAGACTCGACTCGGCCTCGGCGGGCGCGGTGGGCGCCGAGACCGGGATATTCGGATGACCCAGCTCCGGCTGCGGCGCGACGGCGGGCGTATGCGGCGAGAGATAGGACGGGGTCGGCGCGGCGGGGGCGCTCGCGGGCGGCGTCCGCTCGTGCAGGAAATAGAGATTGTCGGCCGGCGCCGGTGCGCCGCCGCCGGGCACGCCCGCTTCGCCGAAGCCGATCGGGGGAGCCGCGACATGGTTCGGCGGCGCGAGCGCCAGGTCGCTCGCGAGGAAGCGCGGAATCAGGCTGTAGTCGATGTCCGCGGGGACGCCGGACGGACCGGAGCTTCCGAGCGACGCGCCGGGCTGCGGAATGTGATCGAGGCCGAGCGGGCGCGTGGGCGATTGCAGGCCGGTCGGCGCCGCGGGCGCGGGAATGTTCGGCGTGGGGACGACGGAGGGAATCGTCGTCTGCGGCACGTCCGGCGGGCCATAGGAGGTGCGGGCCGGCGCATGCGGCGCGACCGTGGTGACGACCGAGGGTGCCGGCGCGTCCGGAAGGCTCGGCGTCAGCGCCGGCGGGCCGAAGGGCAGCGGCGAATTGGCGGGAGAAACGGGCGGCTGCTGGAAGAAAGCGTTGGCGAGGCGCGCGATCATATCGGGGTCGATGGCGGGTGCGGCGTGATGGCCTGCGTCCTGGACGGGAACATTGTCGAACGGCAGATCGGCGGAAGCGGGAATGGCGGGCTTCGCTGGCGACATGAAAGCGGCTTCCTCGGCTTAATCGGATTGCGCCGGCGGCGGAGGGCCGCCAGCGCTCTTCTTGTTGGATCAGACGCGCTTGTCGTCGTATTCGTGATACTTGCTCACATCGACGTCCTCGAGCACGCCGAGCGCGTCATGCGTGAGCACGGCGGCCGAGCAGTAGAGCGAGATGAGGTACGACGCGATGGCCTTGCGGTTGATCCCCATGAATCGAACCGACAGGCTCGGCGCCACCTCGCCCGGAACGCCCGGCTGGAAGAGGCCGATCACGCCCTGCTTCTTCTCGCCCGTGCGCAGCAGCAGGATGTTCGTCTTGCCGTTCTCGTCGATATAGAGCTTGTCGCTCGGCACGAGCGGCAGGCCGCGCCAGGTGACGAAAGGCGAGCCGAACAGCGTGACGGTTGGCGGCGGGACGCCGCGACGCGTGCATTCGCGGCCGAAAGCGGCGATGGCGCGCGGATGCGCGAGGAAGAAGGCCGGCTCCTTCCAGACCTTGGAGATCAACTCGTCGAGATCGTCCGGGGTCGGCGAGCCCTTCCGGGTCTTGATCTTCATCGACGGATGCGCGTTGGCGAGGAAGCCATATTCCGCATTGTTGATGAGCTCGGACTCCTGCTTCTCCTTCACCTTCTCGGTGAGGAGACGGACCTGCTCCTGAATCTGGTCGTAAGGGTGATTGTAGAGATCCGAGACGCGGGTCTGAACGTCGAGGATCGTCGTCACCGCATTCATCGAATATTCGCGCGGCGCGTCCTCGTAATCGACAAAGGTCTCGGGCAGGTCGGCGTCGCGGTCGCGCGCCGGGCTGCATTGAACGTCGGCGTCGCTCAGCGCCGTCGCCTCTTTCACGCGGTTCAGCCGGTAGATGCCCGCCTCGACCGGAACCCACGGAAGAAAGGACACAAGCCAGCGCGGCGTGATGCCTGACCATTGTGGGCGCGTTTTGGTGGCGTTCGCGAGCTGGCGCGCCGCCGCCTCGCTCAATGTCCGCCGGACTTCGGGTTCTGTGGTCATGCAATCTTCCTGGAAAAGTGGACGGAGCCAACCCACGCGCGAATGATCGCGCGGCAGGGCCGCGTTCGAATACGCGAAGCCGCCAACGAGTTGCTTCTGACGGCTCGGACTTTACACGGATCAACTTCTTTAGCAAGCGTATTGCACAGTATTTTTGAATTTTAATTTATCACTAGATCAGTGAAATTGCATACGTATGCAAGCTCTAGCGCATAAGTGGGCGTTCCCATCTAGCCCCGGCGATCGGCGTGTGGCGATTTGAGTTTTTCTTATTGCTGATTTAGTCTATAATCTTTATGGAGTGATCGCGAGGCGCTCCAGCGCATCCGCTCCAGCGCATCCTTGGCCGCAGGCGTGACATGACGGATCAAATCGACTGGGCCGGGCGGAGCGCCCGCGCAACCGACGTAACGGGAATCGTCGCGCAACTCGCGGCGTTGCGAAAGGCGTCGCAGACGAACCGCTATGGAGTCGGCCGCCTGCCGGATCTCCCATCGCGCGCCGCCATTGTGGAGATCGTCGAAGCGCTGGCCTCGGTTCTCTATCCGCGGCATTTCGGTCCCTATGAATTGACGCCGGACGCGACGGACGTCTTCATTGCGCGAACGCTTGATCGCGCCCTGCGCATGCTGCGGGAGCAGATTCGCCGTGAGCTCGAGCTCGTAGCGACGGATGAGGAGAAGAGCGGCGTCGAGACGCGCGTCGAGGAGATCACGCAAGCCTTCGCGCAAGCCATTCCAGGCGTGCGGGCGCTTCTCGACACCGACATACGCGCGGCCTATGTGGGCGATCCCGCAGCGAAGAGTCTCGATGAAGTCGTGTTCTGCTATCCGGGCGTCGCCGCCGTCATTCGACACCGGCTCGCTCATCGCCTCTATCTCCTCGGCGCGACGATGATCGCGCGCATCATCGCGGAGATCGCTCATTCCGAAACGGGGATCGACATTCATCCCGGCGCGACGATCGACGAGGCCTTTTTCATCGACCACGGCACGGGCGTCGTCATCGGAGAGACGACCGTCGTCGGCAAGCGCGTGCGCCTCTATCAGGCGGTGACGCTGGGCGCGAAGCGTTTCGACGTCGACGAGAACGGCGCGCTCGAAAAAGGCAAGGCGCGTCATCCCATCATCGAGGACGACGTCGTGATCTACGCGGGCGCGACGGTGCTCGGCCGCATCACGATCGGTCGCGGCTCGTCCATCGGCGGCAATGTGTGGCTCACCCACAGCGTGCCGCCCGGCAGCAACATCACCCAGGCCAAGGCGCGCGTCGAGGTCTTCGATCACGGCGCGGGAATTTGAGACGGACAACCGGGCGGCGGACCTGGGCAACGAAGAAAGGAAGCGAGCAGATGACGGTTCACAGCGTGAATTTCACGCCGGCGGCCAGGCCGGGGCGGGGACGCATCTACGATTCCATCACGCAAACGATCGGCGACACGCCGATCGTTCGTCTCGATCGACTCGCCGAGGCCAAGGGCGTCAAGGCGAACATCCTCGCAAAGCTCGAATTCTTCAATCCGATCTCGAGCGTCAAGGACCGGATCGGCGTCGCCATGATCGAGAAGCTCGAACAGGATGGCCGCATCACGCCGGGCCGTACCGTGCTCATCGAGCCGACCTCGGGCAATACGGGCATCGCGCTCGCTTTCGTCGCCGCCGCGCGCGGCTACCGGCTCATTCTCGTCATGCCCGAATCCATGTCGATCGAGCGGCGCAAGATGCTCGCTCTTCTCGGCGCGGAGCTTGTCCTGACGCCGGCCTCGCAAGGCATGAAGGGCGCGCTCGCCAAGGCGGACGAGCTGATTGCGCAAAATCCCGGCGCGATCATTCCCCAGCAGTTCGAGAATCCCGCCAATCCGGATATTCATCGCAAGACGACCGCGGAGGAGATCTGGAACGACACGAATGGCGAGATCGACTTCATCATCTCCGGCGTCGGCACGGGCGGCACCATCACCGGCGTCGGACAGGTGCTGAAAGAGCGCCGTCCGACCTTGCGCGTCGTCGCCGTCGAGCCCGAGGACTCCGCGGTGCTGTCGGGCCGTCCGCCAGGGCCGCACAAGATCCAAGGCATCGGCGCCGGCTTCGTGCCGCCGATCCTCGACAGAAGCGTGATCGACGAGATCGTCACCATCGGAAATCAGACGGCTTTCGACGTGGCGCGTCTCGTCGCGCGCACCGAAGGCGTCCCCGTCGGCATTTCGTCCGGCGCGGCGATCGCGGCGGCGCTCGAAATCGGCGCGCGGCCGGAAGCGGCGGGCAAGAACGTCCTGGCGATCATTCCCTCCTTCGCCGAGCGCTATCTGTCGACGGCGCTTTTCGACGGTTTGTGATCTCGCGCGACGGGTGACGTGATCATGCCGGGCGGCGGGGCTTCGCGCCGTCGCCCGGCGATCGAGTTTTCTCTTTAAAATTGGGGGAGATTGGCATGGCGCCTCGATGGTCTGTCGTCGCGTTGACGCTTGGCGCGGGGGCGTTCTCGCTCCTGGCGCCGGGCGCATTGCGATCCGAAACGAACGATCTCAGAATCGGGCTCGCGGCTTTCAGCGATTGGAAGGCCGACGCGCCCGGCGCCTGGCGCAAGATCGCGCCGGGAGACTTGCCGGCGCCGCTCGCCAGCGAGCCGAAAGCGGAGCGCTCCCAGATCGCGCCGCGGCCAGAAGGCGCCGCGCCCAAGACGATCGACGGTTTCAAGGTCGAGACATTCGCGCAAGGGCTCACGGGGCCGCGCGTGCTGCGCTTCGCGCCGAATGGCGATCTCTTCGTCACCGAGAGCAGCGCCGGCCGCGTGCGCGCCTTCAGGCTGGTCAACGGCGCCATCAAGCCGGCGCAGAGCGAAATTTTTGCAAGCGATCTCGAGCGGCCCTACGGGATCGCCTTCTATCCGCCCGGTCCCGATCCCCAATATGTTTATGTCGGCACTGTCTCGAAAGTCGTGCGCTTTCCCTATCGCAAGGGCGATCTGAAGGCGTCGGGCCCGGCCGAAGTGGTCGCGGGATCGTTGCCGGCGAGCGAAACCGGCCATTGGACGCGCGACGTCGTCTTCTCGCCGGACGGCAAGACGCTGTATGTCGCCGTCGGCTCGAAATCGAATGTCGCGGACGGCCATGTGCGCCCGTCTCCCGCCGAGGTCGCGGAACTCGAAGCGAAGAACGGAGCGGGCGCGGCCTGGGGGCCCGAGCTTGATCGCGCCGCCGTCCTGGCCTTCAACCCCGACGGCTCCAACAAGCGCGTCTATGCGAACGGCTTGCGCAATTGCTCCGGCCTGCGGTTGCGTCCCGGGACGGACGAATTGTGGTGCGTGGTGAATGAGCGCGACATGCTCGGCGACGATCTGCCCCCGGACTACGCCACGCGCGTCAAGCCGGGCGCGTTCTATGGATGGCCGTGGTATTACATCGGCCGTAACGAGGATCCGCGTCACGCCGGCGCGCGGCCGGACCTCGCCGACAAGATCACCATTCCGGACGTGCTGCTGCAGCCGCATTCGGCGCCGCTCGGCATCGCCTTCTATGAAGGCGATCAGTTCCCCGCCGACTTCAAGGGCGACGCCTTCGTCGCGCTGCACGGCTCATGGAACCGCGCCAAGCGCACGGGCTACAAGGTCGTCCGGCTGAAGTTCAAGGACGGCCGCCCCACCGGCGAATATCAGGATTTCCTGACGGGCTTCGTCGTCGACGACGCGCATGTCTGGGGGCGCCCCGTCGACGTCGCCGTCGCGCCGGACGGCTCCCTGCTCGTAAGCGAGGACGCCAACGGAACGATCTATCGGGTCTTCCGGGAGACGCGTTGAGCCGTCAACTTCGTCATCGCGCGGGCGTTCGGATGACGAGCCAGCGACGCCATCGTGCAAGAAAAACGCGGGCGATTCGAAACGCCCGCGTCCAAAGTAGTTCGAGAAACTTTTGCCGATGCGTGGCGATCCTATCGCGCTGGCGCGCCGGGCGCTTCGCCCGCGAAGACGCCGTCGACCCACAGGCCTTCTTTCAGGACCTTCCCGGTTTTGTCGGTCAGAACGCCGCGCCCGTTCGGCTTGTCGTTCTTGAATTCGCCGGTCCATTTGTTTCCGTTCGGGCTCGTATAGACGCCCGCGCCTTCCCGCCGGTCGCTGACGAAGCCGCCGGAATATTGCTGGCCGTCCGGATAGACGATCGTTCCTTGGCCGTGCCTTTTGTCGTCCTTGAACGCGCCCATATATTTCGACCAGTCGTCGTAAGTATAGGCGCCCTGGCAATCGGTCCATACGACCTTGCGGCTCGCTGGACATGGCGGTAGCCCGCTCTGCGCCGACGCGGGTTGCGATATGGCGAGCAGGATCAGGGCGAGCGGTGCGGTACGATGATGCATCGACGTCTCCGGCAATCAATGCGCCAGCGGCGAGGGTCGCAACTGGAAGTTCACGACGAGCGGCGCCGAATAGGTTTCCGGCGTCTTGCCCGGCGCGCCGGGCTCGGGCGCGTCGATCGCCTCAATATGGAAGGGCGTGCGATTGCCGGACGTCGTCCACAGGCCGCGGCCCTTCCAGCCCGCCTTGGGATCGTCGATGCGGCCGTCGACGCCCTTGGCGTAGAAGCCCATCGGATAGGGCACGCGCAGTTCAATGATCTGTCCGTTAACGAGCGCATGCAGCGAATCGGACTGGTTGCCCGTCGCGAAAGGCGTGTTGGCGCCGAGGCCCAGAATGTCGTGCTGGTCGACCCAGGCGTAATAGGGCGTCTCCGCCGCGCCGGGCGCGCCGGCGAAGCCGGGGCCCGGAAGCGGATAGAAGCTCCAGCCCTCGGGACATTTCTCGCCCTTCTCGGCGTCGGCGCCGTTGAGCGGCCCCTTGCATTTGCGCCGGTCGAAGCTTGCGAGGTGGCCGCTGCCGAGCGCCGCCCAAAAGACGCCGTTGCGATCGACGTCGGCGCCGCGAATGCCGTAGCCGGGCGGCGGAACCTTATAGACCTCAGTCAGCGCCGTTTCGGGCGGATTGGATCCAAGCGCGATGCGCACGGCATAGCCGGGGAAAGCGAGGCTCGATCCCCAGACGGAACCGTCGAGCGGGCTCGAGGCGACGCTGTAGAGCCCATAGGGCACGCGCGTATCCTTCGTCGGATCGACCGGCTTGCCGGGCTGATTGTAATCCTCCGAGCGCTTGCCGTCGCCGTTGGCGTCGACGACGAGCGCCGTCCAGCCTTGCGATTGCGCGCTGTCGCCCGTCTCCCAGAATTTCCTCGTGTTCACCCAGCCGAGGATCGCGAGCTCGCCCTGGCCGACATTGTTGAGGAACAGCGTGTCATTCTTGTCCTCGGCGAAATTCAGATGATGCGAGCCGAAGCATGTGTCGATGAAGGACCACTTCTTGGTCTTCGGGTCATAGACCGAGACCTGCCGGGCGTTGCCGACAAAGCCTTCCGGCTTCGCGGGCAGCGGATAGAGCTGCGCCGAGCGGAGCGGCGAATTCTTCGTGCAATAATCCGGCGTGTTTTTCGGCGAGCGCACCTGCGCGGCGAAATAGATGCGGCCTTCCGAATCTATTGTCGGCGTATGCGCGTTGAATTTCGAGTTCCACAAGACTTCCTTGCCGAAATAGGGCGAGGGCTCGATCACCGGATTGGCGAGGAGCGAGCTCGGCGCATCGGCGTCGCGCACCCTCGCGGGCAGGAGAGTCTTGGCGTTCCTGATCGGATCGAGCACGGGAATGTCGTCGCTGCCGAGCTCCGTCGCGCCATAGATGAGGCCATGGGCGTTGACGGTCGGCCTGCGCTTGTCGGTCAAGGCGAGATCGTGAAGATAATGTTTGGCGTCAGCATAATCGCGCACCGTGACGACGAGATTGCGCTCGACGCCCGAAGGGCGCGGCGGCGTCTCATGCGGCAATTCGCCGGCGGCGATGCGGTCCGTCCAATCGGCGAAGAGCGCGAGCTGGCCGCCATCCGCGGAGTCGAAACGCGCAATGCCGTTGATCATCGCCGCGCCGCCCTGGCCGGATTGCAGGCGCCTGCGCCAGGCGTCGACGGACGAGTCGAAATGGCCGAGCGAGGCCGGCAGCGTGCGCGTCGCGAGATTGCCGAGCTGATGGCAGGGACCGCAGCCATTCGTCTTGACGAGGTCGAGCCATTGCTCCTGCGATCTGAAATTCTCCGGGACGCCATTGCCGCTCGCGCCCGTGCCCGGGAATTTCTCGCGGCCCGGAACCTTCAGCAGCGAAAGCCAATAGATCGGCGGATAATATTGCGCGGCGGCCGAGAGCGACGGCGCGACGACCGCCGTGAGATTGACGGTCTGTCCGGGTTCGGCGGCGACTTTCGCGGAATCGACGAGGCCGTAGCCGCGCGTCCAGAGACGATAATGCGCCTTCGGCAGATCGGGAATGACATAGCGTCCCTGTTCGTCCGTGACGACGATCTTCGCGAAGCGCACGCCAAGCTCCGTGGTTTCGGCGATGACCCAGACGCCCGCCTCGGGACCCACGCGGCTCGTCACCACGCCGGCGATATCGTCCGGGTCGATGGGGAGAGCGGCGTCGTCCGCGGCGCGCGCGGGGACAGTCAGCGAAAGGAGCATGGCAATTGCGACGGGACGTTTCATGCGACGTTTCCTCGATGCGCAGCCCGAATGCGGAGGCTGCGACGCGACGGCAGGCTACTACGACAAAATATATCAACAAAAAAGATATTTTATGTCAGAGTCGTTGAGGGGCGGGGAGGACGCCATCGCATTCGCTGGGAGAATCAGCCATATGAACTGCAAAAATCCCCGCGCGGAAGTTCTTATTGCATAGTAAATAAGTATGAATATAATTCCCCTGTCCAAAACGACAAGGGAGGCGAATATGGCTCGTGCGGCTGCTTGCGCGTTCATTTGGAGAGAGAATCGGGCCCGACATTTCCGTATTTTGACGGCCGCCGCGCTCGCCTTCTTTGCAGCGCGCGCCGTGACGCCCGCATGCGCCGAACCGAGCGTCTTTCCGACCGGGACGACGATCTACGATCCGGCCAAGGCGTATAACGGCTACGTGCTTTTCGCGGGCGGCGACGACGTCTCGCGGCTGATCGACCTTACGGGCAAGGTCGTTCACGAATGGAAATATACTGGCCAGCCGGTCGCCTTCATCGATCCGGCGCTGACTGGCGGCCAGCGCGGCCATGTCTTCGTCACGCTCGAGACGGAGGAGGGCAAGGGAACGGATCTCGTGCCCGGACGCGCGCAAACGCGCATCCGCAAGACGGTCGGCGAAGTCGACTGGGACGGAAAGAAGGTCTGGGAGTTCGGCTCGAGCGCGCCCGGCGGCCGCGCGCAGCAGCATCATGACATTGCGCGCCTGCCCAACGGCAATACGCTGGTGCTCGCAAATATCGTCTATCCGCTGCCGGGCTTCGCCGTGTCCCAGGTGCTTGACGACGTCGCCTATGAGGTGAATCCGGAGGGCGACATCGTCTGGACGTGGGCGGCCTCCGACCATCTCGACGAGATCGGCTTCACGTCCGAGGAGCTGAAGCTCATCAAGGCGTCGAAGAACGCGGATTACCTCCACGTCAACGATCTGAAGCCAGTCGGTCCCAATCATTGGTTCGACGAAGGCGATCAGCGCTTCGCGCCGGACAATCTCATCTTCGACTCGCGCTCGGCCAATTTCATAGCGATCGTCGATCGCAAGACGCGCAAGATCACATGGACGCTGGGGCCGCATTATCCGCCGGTCGCCGACGATAGTGGCGCGACCTCGCGGAAGATTCCCCGTCCGGTCGATCAGATATCAGGGCAGCACGACGCGCAGATCATTCCCAAAGGCCTGCCTGGCGCTGGCAATCTGCTCGTTTTCGATAATCAGGGGGAGGCCGGCTATCCGCACGCCGCCGTCGCCGTCACCGGCGGATCGCGTGTGCTCGAGATCAATCCGGTCGCCAAGGAAATCGTCTGGCAATATACGGGCGCGAGTTCCGGCCAGCCTGGATGGGCGTTTCGAAGCACGCATATCAGCAATGCGCGGCGCCTGCCAAACGGCAACACATTCATCGACGAGGGCCAGATCGGGCGCTTCTTCCAGGTGACCCCGGCGGGCGAGATCGTCTGGGAATATATCAACCCCTATCCGCGCCGCGGAAAGGATCCCGAGACCGGCCGGCCCACCGTCAACTATGCCGTCTATCGCGCGCAGCCGGTTCCCTATGAGTGGGCGCCGGAAGGGACGCCGCATAGCGAAACCGCGGTCGTTCCGCCGGAAAATGTGAGCTTCCATCTGTCGTCGAAAGACAAGTAAGCGCGCCAGGGAGGTTGCGTCATGTTCCACGTCTATCTGATCAAGATCGACGCCGATCCCGTTGGCGTGGTCGCGCGCGCTCCCGAGGGCTTTCGCTTTTATGCGATCGCCCACGCCTTCGGAGAGCTGGAGCACTTGCTCTTCGACAGCGCGGAGGATGCGCGCAGCGCCGCTCTGGCGCTTTCCGGCAAGGCGTAACGAAGGAAGGCGCGATGACGGAACGAAGGCGGCGAGAGACCGCAGGCTCCAACTCGCCTCTCTTATCGCTCTAACCAGGGTTTATCGACATGAACAAATTGCTCAAAGCGTCGCTCGGCGCCGGCCTCGCCGCCGCCGCTGCGGTCTTTTCCTTGGCCGTCCCCGTGGTGGCGGAGACGGATGGCGGCTTCATCCGTCTGCTGCCCGAGCAGACGCCGTTCAAATCGCCGCTCGGCTCTGGGCCGGCTCAGGCGATTATTTATGGCGATCCCTCCAAGCCCGGAATTTACGTCGTGCGCAATCGCTTCCCGCCCGGCGCGCATTCCAATCCGCATTTCCATTCGCAGGACCGGCACGCGACGGTCATCAAGGGCGTGTGGTATACGGGCGTCGGCGAGAAGATCGACTTCAACGCCGCCGTGCCGCTGAAGGAAGGCTCCTATATGTTGCATCCGGCGAACGGCGTGCATTGGGACGGCGCCGGCGAGGAAGAGGTGATCGTTCAAATCGTCGGAATCGGCCCCGTGACGACAACGCCCGTCGGTCCTTCAAATCCGCAGACCGACAACAACTGGCCGAAGCCGAAATAAGAAAAGTCGCGCGCGATCTGGATCGACGCGACGGGACTGCCGGATCCGGCCGAAACATAAGATTATCGCAGTCCGCAAAAGCGTCCTGGCTTTTTGAGCTGGGCTTGGTTTCTCGTCGTTCGCATAATTCCCGTATGCGTGGAATGCCCGCGAACTGATCGCCATGTTCGACGGCGTTTCGTCGAGATTCCTTCCCCGGCAAGCCCTCTCTCTTTCTCGGTCTCCGCTTAATCGCTTCGCGACCCTGCCCCACAGGCGTCATATGTCATTTACGCATGAACGCCTCCGACCCGTCGGGAAATGACCCCCCAGGCGAATGGATCAAACCGGCGACCGTTTAAGACGGTGAACTGTCGAGCGGGAGGAAGCGGGCCCGCGCCTCTCGCGCGCGGCCATAGGGGGGACCTTGCAAAAAAAATCGAACGAAAAAATCACTTCCATGCAAAGGACGTCCCGGGTTCGGGAGAAGCGCGCTTCGGACGGAAAGCGCTTGAGCGAACCCGGGACGTTTCCGAACGCCTATTGCGCCGCCGAAGCGGACTTGGCGCCCGAACCGCCGCTCTCGGAAACGAGAGCGACCTTGACGTAGCCGGCGGCGTTGATCACGCCCATGGCCTCCGCGACCTTGCCATAGGCGACGGCCTTGTCCGCGCGCACATGGATGCGCCGGTCCTTATTGTTCTCGCTGTTTTCTTTGAGTACGGCGAGAAGGCCGTCCGTATTGCCGGCTTCCTTCTTGTCGACGAAATAGGAGCCGTTGGCGTCGACGCTGACGACGATCGGCGGCTGCTGATCGTTGAGCTGCTTCGCCTGCGTCTTCGGCAGATCCACGGGGATGCCGGACGTCATCAGCGGCGCCGCCACCATGAAGACGATGAGCAGCACGAGCATGACGTCGACGAGCGGCGTGACGTTGATGTCGGAGATGGGTTGCGAGTCGAATTCAGAATCGTGCTTACGCAACGCGAAGGCCATTGCGCTCTCCTCTCTTTGACAGCTGACGGGACAGTTCGACCTCGAAGACGCCGATGAAGGCCGTGAGGCGCTTGCCATAGGCGCCGATATCGCCGCTGATGCGGTTGTAGAAGATGACCGCCGGAATAGCCGCGACGAGACCCAGCGCGGTGGCGAAGAGCGCCTCGGCGATGCCCGGCGCGACGACCGCGAGGCTCGTATTGTTCGAGGCCGCGATGCCCTGGAAGGAGTTCATAATGCCCCAGACCGTGCCGAAAAGGCCTACGAACGGAGCCACGGCGCCGATCGTCGCGAGAAACGGCAGCCTGGATTGCAGATGGTCGAGCGCGCTCGAGCTCGCGAGCTGCGCCACGCGATGGACGCGCTCCTGAAGCGAGTCGCGCTGCGCTTCCGTGTAGACGAGATCGGCGGAGCGCGCGTGCTCGTCGACCATCGCCTGATAGACTTGGACGAGAGGATCGCTGGGCGTCTCGGCCGCGAAGCTCGACGCGACGGCCGCGACGGGCAGTCCGTCCTGAATGCTGGCGATGAGCCTGTCGGCGCGCTTGTGCAGAATGCGCAGACGGACGAGCTTTTCCGCGATCACCGCCCAGCCCCAGGCCGAGGCGAGGATCAGCAGGACGATCACGCTCTTCACGATCGCGTCCGCCTGCAGGAAGAGCTCGATGGGCGTCAGCGTATGGGCGAGCGCCGCCGACGTAGTGACTGGATCTGCCATTTATGCTGCCTTTCTTTGCAAGATGTGATCAGGGGCTGAAGGTGATGGAGCCGGAGAGCGACACGGGCTTTCCAGGCGCCGGAACGGAGCCGCAGCGCGAGCCGAGGCGGTTTGCGACGGCGTCGAAGGCGCCGTTGCCGGAAGGCGAGATGGAGAAGGACGTCATCGAGCCCGTCGCGCTGAAGGAAGCGTGATAGGAGATGTGCGCGGTGCGCGGCGCTTGCGAATCCGGATAGGCGTTCGCCGCCGCGCGCTGCATGCAGGCATGGAAGTGGTTGGCGATCGCCGAAGGCGTCGCGCCGGGCGGCGCGGCGGGCGCGCGGACGGCCGGCGCGTCGGTTCTCGGCCCGGCGTTCGTCGCGCGCGTCGGCGTTGTGGTCGGTTTGGCGTCGGTGCGCGGCTTGATCGGCTTCTCGATCTTCTTTTCGACCTTGGGAACGGGCTTCGGCGCCGGCTTCACCTCCTCGACCGGCGCGATGGGGTCCATCATGGGAGGCGGCGGCGGTTCGGGAAGCGCCAATTCCTCCGGCGGCGGCAGAACGTCCTCCGGCGGCGGCTCTTCCACAGGCATCGGCGCGAGTTCGATCACCTGCTGCTCCTCGACAGGCGTTTCCGCGGTTCTGAAGGACAAGGTGACCACGGCGCCGAGCAAAAGGGCGTAGACCGCCGCGGCGCCAGCCTGCGCGATGTAATTCGGCGGCGGCGCCGTCGGTTGAAGAAGGCTTTGCACGCCATGAGGATCAAGAAGAAAGTCCTCGCCGGAATCGTTTGTGGCTTCAAAATTTGGCGCGGCAGCACTCGCCATCGGCATCGCCCTTTCTGATGAGAACCAGTATCGGTCATTGTTAGAACACAAATCCTATAGACGCAATATGAAAACTGGAGATTTCCCCGCATAAGGCGCGCGGCGCCCGTTCAACCACGCGGCGAATGGAAGAAAAGAGGGCCCGAGACAAGGCGTCTCGGGCCCCGAGGCGACGACAATCGTTCGCGAGATTTATTTTGGAAGCGGCAGCGACACGGCGAGCGGGCCCGCGGAGAAGTGATAGTTCACGCCCCCTCTGACGACATGTCCGGCGCTTTCGACATTTGCATTCCAAACGCCGAAATTGGTGTTGTATGCGACGCCGGTGTCGGCGAGCCAAACGTAAAGATATTCGCCTTTGAACGAAATCTGATCGTTCCAGGCATATTCGAAGCCCGCGCCGGCGGTCCAGCCGGGACGGAGCGTCGGGCCGGAACTGAGTCGGCCGAAAGTGTACGGCGGAAAAGCGGTGAAGCTATCCGAGACGAAATTCGTGCCGAAGGCCAGACCCGCGGTGACATAGGTCAGCCAGCGCGGCGCGATGAGGTACCCGGCGCGGCCGCGGAAGGTGCCGAGCACGCCCGCATTGGTCGAACTCGGGAAGCTCGGGCCGGCCTGCTCGGCCTGGATGAAGCCGCGATAACCGAAATCCGCTTCGGCGCCGAGAACGATCCTCTCGCTCCACTGCCAATTATAGCCGAAGGCGCCGCCGCCGACGAAGCCCGCACCGCGCAGCGGCGTTTGAGTGACGAGGGTGAAGGCGCCTTCGCCAAGGAGGGCGCCGGCGTAAAGTCCCACATAGCCGCCCTGCCAACTGAAGACCGGCGGCGGAGGCGGCGGCGGCTCTTTGGTTCTTGGCAGATCGGCCGCCGTCGCGACGCCAGCAAGAAGGAGGGACGCGCCGGCGAACGACCCAATTCGACGAAACTGTAACATGACTTGAGACTCCTATGGATGCGTTTGTCTCGGGTTAGTAAAGCTTGACGCGGAGAGTCGCGCCGAAGGTGCGGGGATTGTATGATGAAGGGCCAAAGGTTACGCTTGACGCCGTAGTCGGGTTTCCGAGGCTTTGCGCGACGATGACCCGCTCGTCGACCAGATTTCGCACCCACAGATTGAAGCTGTAGGTCTCATCGTCCGTTTTGAGACCAACGCCCGCGTTGACGATCGTGTACGCCGGCATGTACAGCGAATAAATTGATAAGGGGTTTGAAAGCTGACTGCGCGATTTCCAGGAGGCGTTGGCGTAACTGAAGAGCGTCACCGGCCCGGCATAGCCAAATTCTCGGAAGAATGACCCGATCGGGTATTCATGATTGAAGCCGACGTTGAAAGAGAAGGGCGAAACAGGATTATTGCCGGATACGCCGCCAGTGATGCTGTGCCCGGAGAGATCCTGATATGCGGGCGCTGCGACGCCATTTATGTTTGCGGATGCGGGCCACTGAAACTCCGGCGAAGGAGCCGCCTTTGCGTAATCAATATACATTGCATTCGTATAAGCGCCGGAGAAGGTGAGCCAGAGTCGGTCGATCGGGCTCCAGCGGCCGTCGAACTCGAAGCCCCGCAGGCGCACATGGCCGATATTGCCGAGGTAGTTCTTACGGATCGGAACGCCGGTGACGTCCGTATAGTCGGTGTTCACCAGGATGGATTGGAAATTATAGATGTCGTTCCAGTAGAAGTTTCCGTTGAGGACGAGCCTGTTATCGAGCCAGTTGGTCTTGAGGCCAATCTCATAGTCCCAGGAGACTTCCGGCTTGGTAATGACCGGTTGCCATGCCTGAAAGACGCCCGCGCTGTTCAGGATCGGTAGCGCTTGCGTATTGATGGCGCCCGACTTCTCGCCGCGAGCGGCGGAGCCGTAGACCATGATGTTTTCATTGTAGCGGTATGACGGGTTGATCAGGCCCGCCAGCGAATTGACGCGCCGAGTCTGTCCACCTGTGTCGAAATAGGTGGTGCCGCCGGTCGCGGTCCTGACTGCGGCGATCTGATTGAAATTGGTGAGACCCTGGATCCATCCGAAATCCGAGCCCTCACGAATTTCGTAGGTATCGCGCAAGCCGGCGGTCAGCGCCCATTGTTCGTCGATATGCCAAGTCGCCTGTCCGAAGGCGGCCGTGCTGAAGGTGCGGGCCTTGCCGTCGTTGCGATAGGAGAGTCCCCACAGATTGAAGGGGTTGGCGTTGAAGTTGTTCTGGAACCACTGATTGGCCTGAGAGCCGTAGTCGACATGGTCGTATGACCATACGCGCTCATAGAGGTTATAGTTGCCGATCGTCCATTCGAGTTCCTGGCCTGCGGGCGAGGCGAGGCGCGTCTCGTGGGAATATTGATCGACGAAAACGTCGTAGGCGTTGCTACTTACATCCGTGAGTTCATTGCCCGTGGAGTTCCTTGGATGAAGGATGAACTCGCGCCAGGCCGAAACGGCTGTGAGCGTGTTCTCGCCGATCGTATAATTGACCTCATTGGAGAGGCCGGTCGTCCGCTGATCGAGCTTGCCCAGACGCGTCGAATACGGCTTGTACGGATCGAAAGTGAGAATCGGCAGGTGAAGGCGGGATGCGAGATTCTGCGAATAGGTTCTCGCGATCGCGCCATTGGCGTAGAAGGGAAACGAGTCGCCGGTGACTCCGCTGTAATTGTTATACTCGTCTGAACGCAGCCGGTCGAAAATCAGTCGGTCGGTGAAGTTGTCTCCCACATAGAGCAACTGGCCGCGGATACCCCAACGATTATTGTCGAGGAGCTGCTGACTGTTGAACTGATTGTTGATCCAGCCATTGCCGCGGTCGTAGTAGAGCGTCACGCGATAGGCGAGCTTGTCGTCAATGATCGGGCCGGTGACGTTCAGTTTCTGAGTCACGCGATCATAGTTGCCGATCGTCGTCTCGGAGATTGCCGAGCGCGCAAAGGACGGGAGCTGCGTACGGATGACAACGGCGCCGACCGTCGTGTTCTTGCCGAGCAGCGTGCCCTGCGGGCCGCGCGCGACCTCAAGCGATTGGAGATCGACGAAGTCCGCCCATTGAAAACCGACATGGGTGTAAAACACGTTGTCAACGATGAGGCCGACCGCGGACTCGGAGCCGTCGGCGCCGCCCGAAATGCCGGATATGCCGCGGATCGACATGGCCGAGGTGCGCGGATTGGTGATCGACGGCACGAAGTTCGGGACTTTCTGCGCGAAGTCCTGCAGGCGCTCGAGGCGCTCTCTCTCCTGGGTCTTGGCGCCGACGACGCTAACGGGCAGCGGCACGTCTTGCGCCTTCTCCTCGCGCTGACGCGCAGTGACTCTGACTTCCTCGACTTGCGCGTCTTCCGAACGGGCGTCACTCGTGACGGCGACGGAGAAACCGCCGGCCAATGCGAGAGGCGCGAGCCCGACGCCTGTCAGAAGTTTTCTACGAAACGCGAAGGCATCCCACCTCATCTTGGCACTCCAGACATTGCTGTTGGACAGCATTTTTATCAATCTACAAACTATGTAGAATTATAAAATGCGGTCAAGTTCGAAAGGGGCATGAATCGTCTTTGGACGATCTGTTTCGCGATTTGCGGCGGCAATGTTGCGCCTATGCAACAAGGTGGGAGCCAAGAAATAGGCCGCGATCCTGGGGGAGATCGCGGCCTGGGGCGTCGCGCCGGCCTGGGGAGCGGCTGCGACGATGAAATCTATTTCATAAGTATAGTTAAAAGCTCGCCAAATCCGTCGCGGGAGTCGGAGCAAAATGCAGGCCGACCGCGAGCAGCGCCGTGATTGCGGCGAGGAGGAGGAAGGCGAGCGCGCTGCGAGACGTTTGGATCGCTTCGTCCGGGGCCACATGTTCGCTCGGCTTGGAGCCGCTGATCATTGCGCGGATGAGCGGCTCCTTCTTGACGGCGACATGCGCGATGACGGCGCCGACATGCAGGCCGACCGCGGCGAGGATCACATAGAACAGCTTGCGATGGAGCGAGGTGAGAAACAGGCTTTGCTCCTTGCTCACCAATCCGGCAAGCGGACCCGTATTGAAAATCTCGTCGTCGCCGAAGAGACCGAAAGCCGCCTGCGCGCCGAGCAGGCACAAAAGCGTCAGCACCATGAGCGCGCCGAGCGGATTGTGGCCGGCGTAGCGCGTAAGGCGTCCTCGGCCGACGGCGCTGACATAGCGCAGCACGCCCCTTGGCCCTTCGACGAAATTCACGAAGCGCGCGTGCCGGGTGCCGACAAAGCCCCACACGATGCGAAAAACGACCAGAACAATGGTCGCATAGCCGAAGAAGAGGTGGAGCGAGAAATAGCTGGCCCCGAGCTTGTTCGTGACATAGGCGCCGGCGAGCGCGGCGACGAGGCCCCAATGGACCAGCCTGGTCGGCCAATCCCAAACCTTTCGATGGGCCTTACGCGCGCTGTATGTCGCAACGGCGGAAAGACGCTCATTCTCGATCGTGGTCATGTCGTGGCCTCGTCGCCGCTTGTCGGGTCACTTCGCCTTGTAGGTTTCGTGGCAGCCCTTGCAGTCGCCCGCGAGCGCGGCGACCGCGGCCTTGAAGGCGTCCGTCGCGCCCTTCTCCTTGGCGGCGGCATCCGCCAGAGCCTGAGCGTGGGTCTGGAATTCCTTCAGCTTCTTGTCGAAGTCCGCGCGGTTGCTCCAAATGTCCGCCTTGGCCTTGGAGTCGGGCTCGCCGACATTCGAACCTTCCGGAAAAGCCTCCCCGACGATTCCAGAGAGAAAGGCGATGCGCGCCGCGCGCTTCGTCGCCTCCGCTTCGTCATAAGGGATCGCGCCCTTCGACGCGGCGCCGAACCAGCGGAAATAGTTGCCGATGAGCGTATAGCCTGCCTTGCGGTTTTCGACGGCCTGCTTCGTCGGAGACGGCCCCGCCGGCTGAGCGTTCTGCGCCTGCGCCGTCATCATGATCGAGGCGCCGATGAAGAGCGCGGCGCCGGCGACGGCGAAGCGACGGACGCGAGGGGAAACACTGATCATTTTCATTGGACTCCGGTTGATGTTCAAACGTCGCGCTTGTCAGAGCTTATGTTCTTCCCGCCACTTGCGGACGAACTCCAGCGTGCTTTCCACATGGCGGGTCGGATTGGAGTCGGTCAGCGAGAAAGCGACCTTCCCGTCCGGCAGGATGACGTAAGAGATGCGCTCCGCGACGGTGTCGCCATTTGCGCTCGGCTTGAGACGCTTGGCGTCGTAGGCTGTGATGACGCTCAGCGTCGGATCCGCCGCGACAGGAAATTTGTCGCGACATTCCTTCGTCGAGAATTCGCGTTGCACTTCGATCGTGTCATACGACACGCCGATCAGGCTCGCGCCGGCGGCGGCGAAGCTGTCATAGCTTTCGGCGAATTCATGCGCCTCTATCGTGCAGCCGCGCGTGAAGGATTTCGGATAGAAATAGAGAACGACGGGGCCTTTTTTCAGCGCTTCGGCGAGGGAGAAGGTGAAGTCCTTTCCGCCGAGCGCCGCCTGCGCGCTGAAGTCCGGCGCGAGATCGCCGGGCTTCAGAGCGGCGTTTGACGCGCTCGTCATGAGGGCGAGGGAGAGAGCGGAGAGAGCAAGGAGCTTTTTCATGGCGACGCGGCTCCCTTACTTCGCCTGAGACGCGGGGGCCGGCGCGGCTGCGGCGGCGGCCTGTGCGGGCGGCGCGATTTTCGTCAGCGTCCCGCCCTCATCCTCATAGTCGCGCACGCCGATCGCGCCGACGACGCGGAAGCCGTAGCCCGAGAGAAGGTCGCCGATGGCTCCGGCGCGATGCGCGCGGTTAGAGACAACCACGATCAGACGATCGCGCGGGATGAAGGCCAGATTCCGCTGCACCTCGCTGGTCTGGATGCTGAGATAGGCCGGGAAGCCCCCGAATTTGGTGAGTTCGTCGGGCCTGCGGATGTCGAGAACGAGAAGCTGTTCGGGACGCGACGCAAGCGAGTCGAAAGCGGCGCGATTGAGCCTGAGGGTCTTGTAAGTATAGGCGGGATCGTTCGCGGGCGTGACGGGCGCCGGGCCCGCGGGTTGCGTGGCCGCGGGCCCGGGGCTCGCCGGCGCCGACGCCGGCGCATTGTCCGCGGCGTTTCCGTTCGTCGCGACGGCTCCGAAGAGCGTGGCGATAAGTATGAGTCTTTTCATCGGGAGCCTCTTGAGGGTCAGCCGCGCAGATGCGCGTTGAAGAAATCGACGGTCCGGCCCCAGGCGAGCTTCGCCGCGGCTTCGTCGTAGCGTGGGGTCGTGTCGTTGTTGAAGCCGTGTTGGACATTCGGATAGACGAAGGCCTCGTAGGGAATCCTCGACTCCTTCAGCGCCGTCTCATAGGCCGGCCAGCCGGCGTTGATCCGATCGTCGACGCCGGCGTAGTGAAGGAGCAGCGGCGCCTTGATGCTCTTGACGTCCTCGGCCTTCGGTTGGGCGCCGTAGAAGGGAACGACGGCGGCGAGGTCGGGAATCCTCGTGGCGAGGAAATTGGCGACGCCGCCGCCATAGCAGAAGCCGACGACGCCGACCTTGCCATTGCCGTCCGGCAACGTCTTCAGGGCGTTGGCGGCGGCGATGAAATCCTTGCGCGTCTTTTCCTGGTCGAGCTTCTGGAACAGCTCGCGCGCCTTGTCCTCGTCGCCCGGATAGCCGCCGAGCGGCGCAAGCGCGTCGGGCGCGAAGGCGATGAAATTGGCGAGCGCGAGGCGGCGCGCAATGTCCTCGATATGCGGATTGAGGCCGCGATTCTCGTGCACGACGAGAACGACTCCGAGCTTGCCGGCCGCCTTGGCGGGCTTTGCCAGATAGCCTTTCACGACGCCATTGCCCTCGGGAGACGGGAATTCGACCGTCTGCCCCACAATGCGCGGATCGTCCTTCTTGACCTGCTCCGCCTCGGCGAAGCGCGGCCGCAGCGCGTCGAGCGTCGCCGCCGCGCCCGTCGCGCCGAGGCCAAGGCGGGCGACGCGATCAATGAAGCCGCGGCGATCAATGTCGCCATGGACATAGAGATCGAAAGTCTTGAGGACGTCGGGATCGAAATCGTCGGCGGTCTTGCGGGTCATTGGTTTCCCTTTGGCTCGGGGAGGTTTTGCGGAGAAGGATCACCGCGCGAGGCGCGGCTTGTAGATGTCGTGGCAGGACTTGCAGAGGTTCGGGGCCTCCCGCGCCGCCGCCGCCGCGGCCTCGAAATTATTGCTGTCGACATTCGCCAGGACGTCATTGATGACCTTCAAGCCCTTGCGCGAAATTTCGACAGCGTCGTCGGCGCCTTTCTTGGCGAAGTAGGACTCGGTATATTTGAACCCGTCGAGCAGGACCTGCGCATCCTCCTTCGCGGCGTCAGCGTTTTGCGCGGTGATGTCCGGCTCGAAATATTTGATCGTCTTGTCCAGGTCGCGCATGAGGTCGTTGTCGTAGTCGCGCAAATCAATCGCGGCGATGACGGGCGCGCTGGCGACGACCGCAACGAGCGCGACGAGAAGGTCGAGGCGCACAGCTTTTATGAACTCGATCATTTTGTTACCGTGATTTTTCCTCTCATCCCCGGATGCAGGTCGCAAAAATAGGCGGCTTCTCCCGCCGCCGAAAATACGACTCCGAAGATTTCGCCTTCGTCGAGCTGCTCCTTGGAGCGGAAGGTCTCGCCGTTCGGCGCCTCGACCACAACCGAGTGCGGGATCTGGTCGTTGTTGACGAACTCCACCTTTTCGCCTGCTCTCACGCTGAGATCCGGCGGATCGAAAGCGTAATGCTCGATCGCGATTTTCGCCGGGGCGGTCTGCGCCTTGATGGATGCGGAAGGACTGACGGCGATTGCCGCCAGTCCGACGCCAAGGAATGCGGGCTTCCAGCCTTGAAACATCAGCCGGACGCCTAGGCGAGAATGTCCTTGACGACCTTGCCATAGACGACGGTCGGCCTTTCGGCGCGGCCCGCCCGCAGATAGATCGTCTTCAGATGATCGAGGCCGAGGAGCTGAAGAACGGTCGCGTGAACGTCATAGGTGTCGACCGGGTTCTCCACCGTCTTCAGGCCGATCTCGTCGGTCTGGCCGTAGGTGAATCCGTGCTTCAGGCCGCCGCCCGCCAGCCACTGAGTGTAGCCCCACGGGTTATGGTCGCGACCATCGCCGCTCTGGCCGTAGGAGGTGCGGCCGAATTCCGACGTCCAGACGACGAGCGTCTGATCGAGAAGGCCGCGCGACTCGAGATCGGACAGCAGGCCCGCGATCGGCTTGTCGACCGCGCGGGTATGGGCGCCGTGGTTCTTTTCGAGCTGGCGATGCGCGTCCCAATTGGCGTCGTCGCCCGCGCCGGCTCCTTCGATCGGACCGGACACGACCTGGATGAAGCGCACGCCCCGCTCGACGAGACGACGTGCGCGCAGCAGCACGGTGCCGTAGTCTCTGGTGGCGTCCTCATTGAGGCCATAAAGCGCCTTGGTCGCTTCCGTTTCCTTGGAGAGATCAACCGCCTCGGGGGCCGTCGCCTCCATGCGGTAGGCGAGATCGTAAGAGCGCGTGCGCGCTTCGAGCTCGGTGTCCTCCGGATGCGCGGCGGCGCGCAGATCGTTCAGCTTTTTGAGAAGATCGAGGCTTTCGCGCTGCTGTTGCAGACCGATCAGATCCGGCGGCGCCTGATGCAGGATCGGCTGCGGACCGGGACGGAACGCCGTGCCCTGATAGACCGCCGGCAGGAACCCGGAACTCCAGTTGACCGAGCCCGCGCGCGGCTCGCGCTTGCCGTTATAGAGCACGATGTAAGGCGGCAGATCCGGATTGGCGGAGCCGAGCGCGTAGGTGACCCAGGCGCCGAGAGAAGGCCGGCCGGGCGAAACATCGCCGGTGTTGAGCTTGAGGATCGAGATGTCGTGCGTTGCGCCGACGGTGACGCTCGATTTGATGAAGGTGAGCTTATCGGCGTGCTGCGCGATGTTCGGAACCCAATCGGAAAACCAGGCGCCGCTTTCGCCATACTGCTTCCAGGCGCGGTTGGAGGCGAAGAGCTTGCCGACGCCGCCCTGCGTCGAGGTCTTTATGCCCTTGAGGAAGGACTCCGGCACTTCCTGTCCGGCAAGACGCACGAGCTCGGGCTTGTAGTCGTAGAGGTCGAGCGTCGAGGGCGCGCCGTCCATGTGAAGCCAGATCACCGATTTCACTTTGGCCGGGAAATGCGGCTCCTTGGGCGTGAGCGGGTCGACGAAATTGGCGGCGTTGGCGTCGGGGACGCCGAACCAGCCGCCGCCCGGCAGCGTGCCGCTGACGGCGTAGCCGCCGAGGCCATAAGCGGCGCCGCGCAGCCATTCGCGGCGAGAAGTCTTGATCAACATTGAGATGTCTCCTTTCGAATGACGCGGACCTAGAAGCGATAGACGAAGTCGTTGGAGTTCACGACCGTGTGCACGAGATCGACGAAGGCGGAGGCGCGCAGCGGATCGGACGGCTTTTCCTTGGCGCCAACGGGCAGGGCGATGGAGAGCTTTCCGTCCTCGGCCTTCTGGGCGATCGTCTTCTGGTGCTGGTCGAGGAAAGCGCGCAGCGCTTCCTTCTCCGCATCGGTCGCCTTGCGTGAGAAGAGGATCTGATAGAGGCGGTCGATGCGCGCCGACTCGTCGGGGCCGGCCTCGTTGATGACGCGCCCCGCGAGCGCCTGCGACCATTGGAAGACCTGATCGCTATTGTAGAGCGTCAGCGCCTGCAATGGCGTCGTCGTCACGTCGCGCTTGCTGTGAATCTGCTGCGCATTCGCCATGTCGAAGGTTTCGAGCAGCGGATAGGGCAGGCTGCGGCGCGTGAAGATGTAGATGCTGCGGCGCGTATAGTCCTTCGGATCTTTCGACGTCGTCCAGGCCGGGTCGGCGTTGAAGTTGTTGCCGCCGGCGAGATTGGTCGGGAGCGGCGGGAAGACGCTCGGTCCGCCGATCTCGCCATTGAGCTTGCCGGAGGCGACGAGAATCGAGTCGCGAATTTCTTCAGCCTCGAGGCGTTTGCGCGGGAAGACGGCGAGAAGTTTGTTCTCGGGATCGACCTTGGCGACATCCTCGCGATAATCCGACGACTGGCGGTAGGTCGACGACAGCAGAATGTCGCGATGGAGCTTCTTCACGCTCCAGCCGTCTTTCACGAAGCGGTCGGCGAGATAGTCGAGCAGCTCCTGATTGGTCGGCTTGTCGCCCGCCTTGCCGAAGTCGGAGACCGTCGCGACGATGCCCTTGCCGAAATACTGGTTCCAGATGCGGTTGACGAAGACGCGCGCCGTCAGCGGATTCGACGGGCTGGCGAGCCAGTTTGCGAGAGCGGTGCGGCGGCCGGACGACGTTTCCGTCGCCTTGATGTCGGGCTTCTCGCTGGTCATCGCCTCGGGGAAGGCGGGCTGCACTTCCTCAAGCGGCTTCTCATGATTGCCGCCGAAGAACACAAAGGTCGGCGGCGCGTCGGGATGGCCGAGTTCCGTCGCCGTGGTGAACGTATTGGCGCCGCGCGCGGGCCGCTTGTCGACGAATTTCTGTAGTTCGCGTGTGAGCTTCTGATATTCCTCGAATTTCTGCACGATCTCCGGGCTGTGCTCGGGCGCCGACTTATCCTCGGCGGCGTAGCGCAGGAAGGCGGCGAGCTGCGGCTGGTCGGTCACGGCGTCAAGGCGATGATTCACCCAACGATCGAGCGCGTTCCACTGCTCCTTCGGCTTGAAGATCGACTCGCGGCTGTCGGTGAGATAGCGCTCCTTGTGATATTTGAGCGCCGCGTCATGGACGCTGTCGATGATCGCCTTCTGCTTGGCGCGAATGTCCTTGGTCGCTTCGTCGTAGATCGCCTTCGCCGCCTCGTAGGCCAGCTCCTGCTCGCCTTTCTTCGCCGGCGCCTTTTCCTCGAAGGCCGTGTTCGCGAAGAAGGCTTGCAGCGAGTAATAGTCCTTCTGCGTGAACTTGTCGGTCTTGTGGTTGTGGCAGCGCGCGCAGCCCACGGTCGTGCCGAGGATGGCCTGCCCGATCGTATCCACGATATCCGTCGTGATCTGATATTTGCGCTGAATCAGGTCGCGCGAATTGCTGTTGTCGGGATAGTTGGCGAGGAAGCCGGTCGCGACGAGCACGTCCTGGTCGCCGGGCGCGATCTCGTCGCCCGCGATCTGCTCCTGAATGAAGCGCGAATAGGGCTTGTCCTCATTGAAGGCCTTGATGACGTAATCGCGATAGCGGAAGAGATTCGGGCGCGTATTGTCGTTCTGGAATCCGGTCGAGTCGGCGTAGCGGGCGAGATCGAGCCACAGGCGCGCCTGCCTTTCGCCGTAGCGCGGCGAAGCGAGGAGGCGATCGACCAGCTTTTCATAGGCGTCGGGCGACGCGTCCTTGACAAAGGCGTCCACATCTTCCGGCGACGGCACTAGGCCCCATGCGTCCAGCGTGGCGCGCCGGATATAGGTCGCGCGGTCGGCGTCCTTCGAAGGCGTCAGGCCTTTGCCCTCGATCTTCGCGAGAATGAAGGCGTCGAGCGGCGACCGCACCCAATCCTTCTGCTTGACGAGGGGGACGAACTGCGCCTGCACGGGCTGCCAGGACCAATGCGGCCTCGAGGGCCTGGCCGCCTCCGCCGCCGGGGCGGCGGATTGATTCCCGGCGGCCGCGGGCTGGCCCGGATTCACTTCCGCTGCGACGGCGAGCGCGGCGACGGAAACGCTCAATAGCATCGCGAGATAGGCTTTCTTCACGGTCGTCTTCATTTCTTCGGCCTCGATCAACAATGGCTCTGTTTCGATTCTGATTGCATTCGCGACGGGGATGCGTCCCAGTGTCCGCAGACCCTAGTTCAATCACTCTATTAAGTCTACCGAAAAGATATATAAAAAACACGCGCGGTCGAGGCTGTGGAAAGCCTCGCCGGCGGCGGCGGGCCGCACGATCCTTCCCCGCTGGGAAGGCGACGCCACGAGTGAACGAAGTAGGGGCGCGGCGGAGCGGATTGGCGGCGGGCTCCCCGCCGGGGCGGCAGAGATGCGGAGCCTGCATAAGCGTCGTAGAAGGGCGTCCTGGCGTTCCTGGCCGCCGGCAGGGAAAATCGGGCGAAACTCTTTAATCGAAGGGGCGTGGCTGAGGAGAAACGGTCCGTCGGCCACGCGTCGCGCCGGACCGGCGCGTCCCGGTTCTAAGCCTACTCCGACGGTAGGCAATATATCCCCTCAGGAGGCGCCGTCGCAGGGGCCGCGCTCGTAAGACATTACGAGGTAGAGAGTCGCGGGCAGCGATCCGAGGTTCCGATAGCCGTGAGGAATGTCGGCAAGGAACTCGATGGCGTCGCCTTCTTCGAGAACTTGCGGCGCTTCCCGGCCGACAGTCACTTCGACCGTTCCCTTGGCGACGACGATATTCTCCTTGGTGCCGGGAGCGTGCGCCTCCAGGCGCTGGGCGTGGTGCGGCGCAAGCGCGATCTCGTAAAACTCCGTCGAGCGCGAGCCGCTATAGGGAAAGAGCGGTCGCGTGCGGAAATTGCCATCCGGCGAAGTGACGCTGAGGCGCTGATTGTTCCGCACGACGCGAACGTCGCGCGGGCCCTGGAAGGCGACCAGACTGCCAAAAGGGATTCCGAGCGCGTTGGCGATGCGCCAGAGATGGTTGATCGTCGGCGTGATTGTCCCCGCCTCGATTCCGAGCAACTCTTTCGGGGCGATGCCGGTCAATTCGGCGAGTCTTTCGAAAGACCGGCCTTTCTTGGCGATCAGCGTTTTGAGGCGATCGGCGACAGTGGAGGCGATCGTATTCTCGGCGGCGGTCGCCTCGCGGCTTTCGAAGCTTTTTTGCATGTCTATAATTCCTACCATTTAACAATTTAGATTGCGTTCTAAGCTCAGGTCAAGAGTGTTTCTCGTCTGCTTCCGCTTCCTGAAAAAACGGGAATAAAATTGCTCTCCGCGCCCCGCGGAAAGGCGAGGTTCTTGCCACTATTTATATATAAATATAGTATAGAAATGTATGCCGGCGACGCCGGCCTCCCCTAGGAGCTTGTCCATGGTTTCCCGTTCCGTTCTCTTTTCCGCCGCCCTCGCCTTCTCCGCCTCTCAGGCGGCGCCGGCCAATGCGGAGCTCCTTACGCTGAAGGCGCTGTCGGCGCCGGTTGCGTTGACCATCGCGCAGACGGCCTATGAGAGCTGCCTTCAGCAAGGCTACCATGTTTCGGTGACGGTGGTGGGTCTCGAGGGACAGCCGCTCGTCTCCCTGCGGGGCGACGGCACGGCGCCCCATACGATCGAGAACAGCTTGCGCAAGGCCTATACGTCGCGCACCTTCCGCGTCCCCTCCGGCGAATTCGCCCAGCGCGTGAAGGACAATCCGACTTCCGGGCAAGTGCATCTCGCAAATGTCGTGGCGGCGCAGGGCGCCTTGCCGATCAAGACAGGCGACACGGTGATCGGGGCCGTCGGCGTTTCCGGCGCCCCTGGCGGCGAAAAGGACGAGGCCTGCGCGAAAGCGGCGATCGACAAGGTCGCGGATCAGTTGAAGTGACGAGAGGAGGCGTCGTGGCTCTGGGACGCTTCGTGCGGCCCGATGCTTGCGCCTAACGCCGCCGGTTGGCCGCATGCGGATCTCCGTCGTCTTCCGGCGGGGGTCTGCTGGCGGGCGTCCCCGGCGCGAAACCGCCGGCGACGAGGAGCATGGCCGAAAATTGCTTCACTTCTTCACGCCGATGCGCAGCACGTCGTTGGCGTTTTGCGAGATGAAGCCTTGAAGCTTTCCGGAGAGCGCGGCGAGAAGCCACGGCAGATGCGCCTCGATGCGCACGGCGTCGGGAAGCACCGTCATCTGAGCCGTCGCGGTCTGGCCGAGAGCCGTGACCCGAATGGCGGCGACGTCGCCCGTCCAGCTCACTTCCGAATGCGCAAGCTTGTCCACATATTCGCGCTGCAACGTCTCGATGCGTCCGGCAAGGCGCTTCTTGGCGGCTTCGACTCCGAGATTGTGCGGCACCGTGACCGTGATCGTGTTCGCCATGGCGTTTCCCTTCGTTCGACCGCAGATGTAGGCGCCGCTGACCTCTAAAGAAAGCCGGCCGGAGCGGCGGCAGAGGCGCAAAAGGCGAAAGGGCCGTCTCCGCGGAACGCATTGTCGCATAAATTGGCGGGCTTTTGCGAAGACGGGGCCTACTTCCGGGTCTCAAGGCCCTGGAGCGGGAACGGACGCCGGGAGTTAAATCCGGTCGCGCGCCAGGCTCGACTTCTCCTTCGTCTCCGGCATCGTCGCATAAACGATCAGAGACACGAAAATCGCCGCGCTCGCATACCAGTAGAACCAGCTCTCCCGGCCCTGCGATTTGAACCACAGCGCCACATATTCCGCCGAGCCGCCGAAGAGGGAGACCGTCGCCGCATAGGGGAGCGCGACGCCGGTGACGCGGATGGCGGCGGGGAAGAGCTCCGCTTTCACCACGGCGTTGATCGAGGTGTAGAGCGCGACGATGAGCCAGGCGCAGCAGACGAGCGCGAAGGCGGTCCAGGCGTCGCGCGTCTGCTGAAGGGCGGTCAGCAGCGGCGCGGTGAAGAGCGTCCCCAGCGCGCCGAAAGCAATCAGCATGGGACGGCGTCCCACGCGATCGGAAAGCGCGCCATAGACCGGTTGCAGGACCAGCGCGAAAAGCAGGGAGCCGGCGGAGATCCATGTCGTCTCGGCGGCGCCGAGGCCCGCGGAGAGCTTAAGGAATTTCTGCATATAGGTGGTGTAGACATAGAAAGCGATCGTGCCTCCGAGCGTCAGCCCCGCCACCGTCGCCGTCTCGCGCTTATGCGCGAGCAGCGCGCGCAACGATCCGCGCCGCGCTTCCTGTCGCGCGGCTTCGAAAGCGGCGGTCTCCGCAAGGTCACGGCGCATGAGCAGCGCGACGACGGCGAGCAGCGCGCCGATGGCGAAGGGAATGCGCCAGCCCCATTTCCTCAGCGTCGCGTCGTCGAGCAGCAGGTTTTGCAGGACGAGCAGCACGACGAGCGCGAGGAGCTGTCCGGCGATCATCGTCACATATTGAAAGCTCGAATAGAAGCCGCGCCGCTCCGGCGTCGCGGTCTCGGCGAGATAGGTCGCGCTCGACCCATATTCGCCCCCCAGGCTCGCGCCTTGAAGAAGACGCGCGAAAAGCAGCAGCGCCGGCGCCGCCGCGCCGATCGCCGCATGGGTCGGCGCGAGCGCGATGATGAGCGATCCCGCGCACATCAGCAGCACTGAAAGCATCAAGGCCGCGCGCCGCCCGCTTCCGTCGCCGATGCGCCCGAAGACATAGGCGCCGATGGGCCGCATGAAGAAGCCGAGCGCGAAGACGCCGGAGGCTGAGAGCATCTGCGCCACCGGATCGCCGCCGGGGAAGAAGGCGTCGGCGAAATAGAGCGAGAAGGCCGAATAAACATAGAAATCGTACCATTCGACGAGATTGCCGATCGAGCCGACGAGAATGGCGCGGATGCGCGCCCTTTCGTCGAGGAGAGGCGTCGCGGCGTCGCGCATCAGACGAATTGGCTCGAAATATTCACCATCAATGCGAGAATGGTCGTATTGAAGAAGAAGGCGACGACGCCATGCACGAGCGCGACGGCGCGCATTTTGCGCGAGCAGATTTCAACGTCGGCGGTCTGACACGCGACGCCGATGACATAGGAGAAATACAGGAAGTCGATATATTGCGGCGTCGGCGTGTTGGGGAAATGCAGTCCGCCGCGCACGCTCGCCTCCCGATGCGGCGACTCCATCGCCTCGCTGTAGAATTCATGCGCGTAGTGAAAGACGAAGATGAGATGCATGAAGGCCCATGAGCTGAAGACGGTTATCGCCGCCAAGGCGATGTGCGCGCCTTTTTCGTCTTCGAACAGGTTTTTCGACTGCCCCAATTCCGCGATGATGGCGCCGATCGCGACGCAGGTCGCCGTCGCCGTGAGAAAGAGCATGGTAGTGCGTCCTTCGTCCGACAGCCTGGCGTGGCGGCGGATCGACTCATGCGTCGCGCGGAGGATGGTTCGCGTCGCGGCGGCGAAATAAAGAAGGACCGCGACGTTCCAGCCGACGAGCCCTCTCGTCACCATGCTCAGTTCGTGAGGCAGCCAGGCGAAAGACGCCGCCGGGCGCTCGAGCGAGGCCGGCAGGCCGAGCCCGACGAGGACGCCGACGACTCCGCATATGACGAGCCGCTCATGCGCGCGGACGATCCGCCACAAGGCGCGGAGCGGCGATCGTCTCTTTTCCGTCGGATCGTTCGCCGCAGCCATTTCCGGCGTCGCTCAGTTTCGTCGCGCGGCGACGAAGCGCGCCGCCTCCGCGAGAATTTCCGTCTTCTCGCCCAGCCCGGCGTCGATCAACGCCGCCGTCGCTTCCTGCACGAGCGCCGCGCAGCGGGCCTTGGCGCCGTCGAGCCCGAGAAGGCCGACCAGCGTCGCCTTGCCGCGTTCCGAGTCCTTGCCCGCGCGCTTGCCGAGCGCCGCCGCGTCGCCCTCGGCGTCGAGAATGTCGTCGGCGACCTGGAAGGCGGCGCCGAGCGCCTTGCCGTAGCGTCGCAGCGCGTCGGTCTGTTGCGGCGTCGCGCCGCCGAGGAGGCCGCCGGCGTCGACCGCGAAGCGCAGCAGCGCGCCGGTCTTCATGGCCTGCATCTGCAGCGTCTCCTCGATCGTCAGCGGCGTGGCGGCGGTCTCCGCCGCGAGATCGAGCGCTTGCCCGCCGACCATGCCGCCGAGGCCCGCGGCGCGGGCGAGCGCGAGGACGAGCGCGGCGCGCAGATTGCCGTCGGGATGCGTCGCCGCGTCGGCGACGACGTCGAAAGCGTAGGTCAGGAGCCCGTCGCCGGAGAGGATGGCGGTCGCCTCGTCGAAAGCCTTGTGCGCCGTCGGCCGGCCGCGCCGCAGATCGTCGTCGTCCATCGCCGGCAGATCGTCATGGACGAGAGAATAGCAGTGGATCATCTCCAGCGCGCAAGCGGTGCGAATGGCGCTTTCGCCCTCGACGCCGAAGAGACGCGCGCTCTCGATGACGAGGAAAGGCCGCAGCCGCTTGCCGCCGCCGAGCGTCGAATAGCGCATGGCGTCGAGCAGCCGCGCGGGGCGGACGATTTCTCCCGGCAGGGCCGGCGGGGAAAGCAAGGCGTCGAGCGCGGACTCCGTCGCCTCGGCGGCCGCGTCCAGGCGGCGGCGAAATTCCTCGGCGCGGGCGGCGGCGTCCATCTGCGATTCCTTTTGCGAGCGTTAAACGCTCCGCTGCTAGCAAATTTGGCCACGAAGCCCAAGGCCTGCGGGCGCAGGAGGCTCCCCCCGGCAAAATATGCGGCCTGGATTCCGAAGTTAAGAGCGCGCGTCTCGCGAAAGACCGTTCCCACTTTTTCGTCGCGCTCTAAAGGCGAACATGCGGCGGCTTCGCGGCGCGCCGCCCCGCCAAACTTTTCGCCTGTTGTACTTTTACGACAGCGATCGGCTGACGCGATCTTTAATCTTGATGGAAGCCGGAAGCGCAATCCGGCGCGTAACCTCGCATCGGTTCGACTAAAGAGTCTCGCCGGCGCGGGGCGGGTTCCGGGCGTTGCGTGAGAAGACGACGCGGACCCTTCGGAGGAAGCGGGGTTCGACGCGCGTCATCCTCGAAAGGAGACAATCATGAGGAAGGTTCTGCTGCTGACGACGGCGATCGCCTTTGCGGCGCCATTGGCGGGCTGCTATTCGCCGGGCGAGCGCGCCGCGGGCGGCGCCGTGATCGGCGGTCTCGGCGGCGCGGGCATTGGCGCGCTGGCTTCCGGCGGCCGCGCGGGCGGCACATTGGCGGGCGCCGCCGTCGGCGCGGCGACGGGCGCCGTGGTCGGCGCCGCCACGGCCCCGCCCCAGCGTTGCGCCAGATGGGGCTGGGACCCCTACGGCCAGCGCGTCTGCGTCGCTTATTACAATTATTGACTTAGCCGGCCGGGAACGAGGCCGCGGGCTTCCGCGGCCTCTCTTCAGCGCTCTTCAGCCCTTGGGCCAAAGAAAATTCGAGAGGCCCGGAATCGGGTCCGTCATCACGCGCAGCTTCTCCTTGCCGATGACGATCTCCGCGCCGCCGAAAATCTCGCGCGCCATGCGCTTCAACTGGTCGGCGGACAACCCGAGAGCGGTCAGATCCGAAGTGAGCGTCAGCAACTCGCCCTTGGCGCCTCCCATCATGCCGCCGACGCCGCCCAACACGCCGCCGAGCAGGCTCTTCTTGCGCCGCGCGGCGGCGGCCGCATCGGCGATCGCCTGCCGGGAGCCGGGAATCTTGTCGATCAATTCGTCGGCCGGCCCGTCCGGATAGCGTTTCAGCAGGAAGCCGAAGACATGTCCGACGGCAAGGCGCGTCACAGCCGGATCGGTTCCGACCGAATTGGCGATATGGGCAATCCAATGATCCACAGGCGCCTCCAAACGGAAAAAGCTCAAAGCCTTGTCGCGCATCGCGTCTTTCGGGGCAACCTCGCTTTTGCTTATCGTCGCGCCGCGCCGATCGTAATGCGCCCGTCGACGGCGGAGGCGAACAACATGTCGGGAGTCGTATGGGCCACGCCGCAACGGGCGTTGCGATCGACGACGATCAGGCCGCCCGACCCCTGCACTTTTCGCTCGAGATAGGCGACAGCCGCCCGGGCGGCGGCTTCCGCGTCCATTGCCTGCGTTTCGACGGAGAAGGCGGCCATGCGCGCCAGGGACGTGCGGAGGAACTGCTCTCCAACGCCGGTGCAGGAAACGGCGCAGGACGCGTTGTCGGCGTAGACGCCGGCGCCGATGACGGGCGAGTCGCCGACGCGTCCGCTCATCTGATTGACGAGTCCGCCCGTCGACGTCGCGGCGGCGAGATCGCCGGCGCGGTCGAGAGCCGCGGCGCCGACCGTGCCGAGCTTGCCATGCGCGGTCGGGGCGTGATCGAGAGACGTCTCATGGCGCGCCTTGGCGCGCGCGAGCTGCGCGCGCTTTTCCGGCGTGACGAAATAGCTCTCATCTTCGAAAGCGAGTCCGTATTGGCGGCCGAGCCGCTCGGCGCCCGCGCCGATCAGGAAGACGTGCTGCGTCTTCTCCATCACCAGCCGCGCGAGAAGCACCGGGTTGCGCGGGCCGCGCACGCCGGCGACGGCGCCCGCCGAAAGAGTCCGCCCATCCATGATCGAGGCGTCGCAGAAGGCCTCGCCGTCGGCGTTCAGGACGGCGCCTCTTCCCGCGTTGTAGAGCGGATCGTCCTCGAGCATGGCGACGCACCGGGCCACGACGTCGAGCGCGCCGGCGCCGGCTTCGAGCATGTCGGCGCCGGCCTCGACGATGCGTCCGAGCGAGGCGGCGAAGCGCTCCGGCGCGCGAATGGCGCCGGCGCCGCCGTGGATCATCAGGGCGTAGCTCATTGAACGACCTTCCGATGGAGCAGAATGGTCGAACGAACGGCGTCGTCAATACGGGGTCAATGTGACCGGCGGGACGATCGCGACGGCGGCGCTCGACTGGAAGGCGGGCGTCCGCCGATGAAAAAAGCGCCCCGACCGTTCCGGCGGGGCGCTTTGGCTTCCTATCGGCAGGGACGGCACCAGCAGCGATAGGGACCGCAGGCCCTGACATAGCCGGGCGGGCACCAGCGTCCCCATCCCTGGCAGGCGGCCGTTTCGATCGGCGTGTAGTTTTGTCGCCCGACGAGCAGGTCAATCGTATGCGCATTTACGGGAAACGGAGCCGATCCCGCCAGCGCGGCAAATTGGATAAGGCAAACCGTCAGCAGCTTTCTCATAGGCGCTCTCCCGAGCAATGGACGCCGCGGAGAGGACGATAGCGCAGCCCGGGGGGAGCCACTAGACGCGCGCTGCCAGCCTTTGCGGAAAGCCTTAACGCCATTGATGAAATAAAGACCGGGAAAGGCGGAAGGCAAATCGCGCCCGCCAAAAGAGACGGCGCCTATTCCCACCCGAAAGTTTGTCGATTTTTACGACGATGCGGCTGCGCCTATCGTAGGGTCTGGGATTCGCGATGGCCCCGGTTGCGCAGGGAGGCGATGCTCGTGCGATCGAGAATGAGGGCGATGGACTCTCGCACGTCCAGCATGATGTCGCGGATCGCGCAGGCGTCTTCGTCCGGGCAATCGGAGCAGCGCTGATAGGCCGTGCGGCTCGCGCAGGCGATCGGCGCCAGCGGGCCGTCGAGAATGCGGATGATCTGGCCGACGGTGATTTTCTCGGCGGGGCGCGCGAGGTGGTAGCCGCCGCCCTTGCCCTTTCGGCTGTTGAGAATGCCGGCGTTCCGCAACTCCACGAGAATCGCGTCCAGAAATTTTCTTGGAATATTGTTTGCCGCAGCGATGTCGCCGGCGAGGCATTTGTCCTCCGCCGCGGCGAGATGGATGAGCGCTTTCAGGCCGTATTTCGCTTTGTTCGAGAGCATTTTTCTTTGGAGGCCGGAAACGGCGTTGCGCTTAGGGGAGGGACAAGAGCGCGCCGACTATTCGCGCCCATACTAGCTATCATATAGGGACATTAGGCGAAAGCCGCAGTCTTGAGCCGGAGAGGGGAGGCGAAACGGGGTTTGGCGCGCCAATTCAAGGTATTGATATATAATAATAAATTATAATAGATTGCAAAAAGGGCGCCTTGGGGTTGGAAAAGGCGCGCCGTGGGTTGCCGCGCGCGGGGACGAATCAGCGGCGTTTTAGGGCGCCATGGTCGCGCTTGCGGCCGCCGGTCAGTCGGCGGCGAGAATGACGTTTTCGGGCGCGAAACGCGCCGTCACGCCGCCGCCTTCGACAATCCCCGCAGTTTCCACATCCCGTCGCGGCACGACCGCCGTCATCGTCTTTCCGGAGCCGATGTCGATCAGGAGCTCGCAATTGCGTTCCGCGTCGGTGCGGCGCGTCACGACGCCGGAGAAGAGATTGCGGGCGTCCGTCGAATTGCGGTCGCTCGGCGCCAATTCGACAAAGGAGGATTTCACCAGGGCGACGACCTTGCGTCCCGGCCGCAAGTCGAGATCGACCGCCGCCTCATTGGTGACGATGGAATGGATCGCGTGCTCGCCGGAAATCTGAAGGGCGACTTCGACATCGACGGGCCATTTCCTGACCGAGACGACTTCCCCCCGGAACATGTTGCGCGCGGAGATGCGCAGGCCGACGCCCCAAAGCAGAACGTCCGCCTCGCTGTCGAAGCCTTCCTCGGCGATCAGGGAGGAGATGCGCGACAGGCGGTCTTCCAGGCGGTGGAAGGTCTCGATGAGCTTCTTGCCTTCGAGCGTCAATTCGGCGCCGCCGCCGCTCTTGCCGCCGGCCTTGGTGACGAAAGCGGGGCTGGGCAGAAGATTGTTGATCGCCGAGACCGCGTCCCAGGCGGCCTTGTAGCTGAAGCCGACCGCCTTCGCCGCCTTGGAGATGCTTCCATGTTCGGCGACCGCTTCGAGAACCTTGATCCGGTCGCGCCCGATGAGGAGCTTTCCGTCGCTGCGCAGCGCTAGAAGGGCGTCGATCTTTCTCGTGGGGGGCATGCGGCGGACGTCCGTTTCTAACCATCGGTCTGCGTCTATTCTGCTCGCTTCTCGCGAAAATCAAAAGCGCCGCGGAAATTCGGGCGGGGCGGCTCTGCGTCGAACGCCGGGCCCCCGCGAAGGGGGCGCCGCGAGAAGAACGAGATCGGCGGCGACGCCGCATCGTCCGGGAACGCGCGTCGGACCGGTCGACTTTCGCGGCGGAAGCGCTCGCGCTTAGGTGATCGCCGCGCTTTCGTCGGGAGACCTATGCGTCTTGCGGGCGGGACGGCGCCGCGAACGCTTCCTCGCCTGCGGAGGCCGCGGCGGTTGCGCCACCGTGGTTTCGATCTGCGGGGCAGGGGCCTCCGGCGTCTGGGGGCAAAGCTCGCGATAGCGGCGCTTCGCCGACTCGATGAGCTCCAGGCCGCTATAGCCGTCGAGCGGATAAATGGCGAGGCCCGCCGGCAGCGACGGCCCGTCTTCTTCGAGCATGTCGCGCCGTCGCGCCGCCGCCGTCAATCGCGAGGCGATGGTCTCTAGATCCTTGCGGCCGGAGAGAAGGCAGATCGAGACCAGGATTGCTCTGCCGTTCAGAATGGCGACATTGTCGGTCGCGCGGACGGCGCGGCGGAAGTCCTGGGCGAGCGCGGCGATCAGATCGTCGGCGGCTTGCGCGCCATGGTCCGCTTCGACCGCGGCGATGGCGGGGAATTCGAAATAGATGAGCCCGATCGTCCGGCTCAGCCGCACGGAAGCCTCGGCGGCGGCCTCCAATTCACGGGCGAGAGCCGGTAGGCTGTTCGAGTCCGAGAACGGATTTTGCGGAAGGGTTCTCGGCACGACGTCATATTGGCCGGGCGCGGGCGTCCAGGCCGAGCCGATCGCCGCCTGGTCGTCGGAACGCTCGTCCCCGGACTCGCTGTCGGGGCGGCTCAGCAGATAGTAAAGGCCCGCCAAAACCGTAAGCGCCCCCGCGATGATGCGCAGATAGGAGAAGAGATCGGCGTCTTGCGGCATGTCTCTAACCTCCGCTGCGACAGCGTATCCTTTCGGCGGGGCGGCGTAGCCGACCGGCTCCGGCGGCGTCTGCACATAGGCCGCCGGCTCGAGGTCGGCCTCCAGCCGCTCCAGCGAGCCGATTCGCGGCTGCCAATTATGCGACAGAATGCGACTCATCTCGTGAAGATCGAGACAGGAGCCGCCGCGCATCGTCGCCGCGATGAGCGAAAGAATGTGGAGCGTCGCGGGATAGTAGTGCTGATTCTCCGAGAAGCGATAGAAACTTTCCGGGTAGGGCGCGCCCTGGCAGCTACAGCGCAGCAGCGCAGCGACCGCCTGATAGCCGGGCTCGGCGAGCGCCTGTCCCGCCCCTGCGTCGGTTTGTGGCCCCAGGATCGCGGCGCCCGTCGACCAGGCGACGTCGAAAACGCGCAGCCGGCCCGGCGTGACCGCGTCGGCCCAGTAGAGATAGAGCGGAATGCGCAGCGCATCGTAGCCGAAACGCTCCTCGAAGCCCTGCGCCGGCGCGGCCGGCGATTTGGCGAGCGACAGCCAGTCGGTCGGCAGTTTCGATCGCCCGAACTGCGCGCTCTCGACGAGATCGAGACCGCTCCGTAAGACGGCGCTCCAATCGAAGCTCGGATCGATCTGCGCCAAACGGTGGAAGGCCGGGAAGACCCAGTAGGACAGATTGACCACGGGGCCGTCAGGACGCTCTTTCGGCCCAAATCCTTCGGCGGCGGGCATGATTACAGGGCCGAAGGCCCGCGTTGGCTTCACGAGTTTGGCGGCGATGTCTCTCGCCATCGCCCATGCGGCGTTCAGATAGGCGGGATCGTTCCAGAAATCCGCCGCTTCCGCGAGCGCCCAGGCGATCAGTATATCGCCGTCGCTGGCGTTGTGCCGGTCCTGCGCGGCGCGGCGCGCGCCCGTCCAGCGCCAGGCGACGAGACTGTCCTTGCGGGTGCGAAGATTGAGCGTCGTCCAGGCCAGGATGCGGTCGAAGGTCGCGCGGTCGGCGGCGGCGGCGGCGAGCAGCAGGCCATAGCCCTGTCCCTCGCTATGGCTGAAGGCGCCGTTGCCCGTGTCGACGACGCGTCCCGCCTCGGTGACGAAGCGCCGCCGCCAGGCCTCCCAGACCGGACTTCCCTGCAACATGCCGCCGATCGCCACCGGACCGGACTTGGCGACGATCGCCGCGTCATAAAAGCCGCCTGCCTCCGCCGCGCGCGGCCGCGAAACGAATGCGGCAAGCAACGCCAGTAGAAATAAGGAATAGCGGCGAATAGTCATGAAATCGCTCTGACAATCGCCTGGGCGAGCAATGCGGGTCGAGCGCGGCTATCTTGTGCCGAAGCGAGATGATTACTCATGTGTTAGACGATTAATTGGAAAAATGTAAAATCCCATTTCCCGGGCGGTTACATTTTTCTCAATCGGATTCCGAAAGGGCCTGATAATTCTGATCCGTCCCGGCCGCCGCATTGAACGGTTTTTCCGCCTTTTTGCCGCCTTTGCGGCGCAAAAAGGGAAGGGGCTAAATGACGGGTTCAGTCTTGCGCAAACGAAACCACCTCCTTCTTCTTGCAGTCGGCCTCTCTTTCATTTCCGGCCAGAAGGCGGCGAGCGGCCAGCAATATTACGATCCGCGCGAGCCGGGCGATCCTTACGGCTATGATGGCGGGTTCGCGCCCTATGACGAGGCGTATCGTTATGGAGATTTCGACCGTCCGACGCGGGCGCGACCGCGCCGGGGGCTTTTGCCGGACGAGCGGGATTACGGCGGCTATGCGCCGGACCGGGCGCCGTACGGCGCCGCGCCGCGGCGTCCCACGCGGATGGCGGCGCTGCCGCCCGACGCCGATCCCGCCTATTCCACGCCGCTCGACTTCGACGATCAGGTGGATCCGAACGTCTCGACGCGGAGCCTGGTGGACGATCCCACCGGACGCCCCGCGGGAACGATCACGATCGACACAAGGGCGCGCAAGCTCTATCTCTCGATCGGCGGCGGGCAGGCCTATGAATATGGGGTCGGCGTCGGCCGCCAGGGCTTCGCCTGGAAGGGCGAGGCGCAGATTGGACGCAAGGCCTATTGGCCGGGATGGACGCCGCCGAAGGACATGCTGCTGCGCCGTCCCGACCTGCCGGACCATATGGACGGCGGGCTGGAGAATCCGCTCGGGGCTCGCGCGCTCTATCTTTTCAAGGGAAATAAGGACACGCTGTTCCGCATCCACGGCACCAATGAGCCGGATACGATCGGGCAGGCGGTGTCGTCGGGCTGCATCCGCATGCTGAACGCGGACGTGATCGACCTTTATCGGCGCGTTTCGAAGGGAACGCGCGTCGTCGTTCTATGATCCCGGCGTCCGGCGGCGCCGCGCTTCCAGCGCGTCGACGAGCGCGATGAGGCGTTCGGGAACCGGTTCGCGCAGCATGGTCTGATAGAAGTCGCGCAACTGACGGCTGACGCGGTCGTCCGTTTCGCTCTTCCGGCGCGAGGCGAGAATCGTCGAGGCCGGATCGCCGCGTAGCGGCGCGTTCGCGACGGCGCTCTTTCCGGCGCGTCTCAGCAGGGTGGAGCCGGCGAGATCGTCATAGGCCTTGCGGGGGCTCGTCGCCGCGCCTCTGGCGCCGCCCGCGTCGCTGGGGCTGAGCGCCGATCTGGACTCGAAAAAGTTCATATGCGCCTCGCGTCTTTCGCGAGGGAGCTTCCCGGAAACGGAAACCGACGCTCGCACGCATTTGAGCAAAATTGAAAAGAATTAATTAACCGTAAACTTCCGCCGGCCGTTCGTTTTTTCAGGTTTGACACGCGGCGCCGGCTCGGCCTGAATCCGGCTTCGTTTCAGCCGTCGCCGGATCGGGAGGGGGATTTGCTTCTCTTTTTATGCGGATTGCCGCTATGGCTCTGCGCCTTCTTCGTCGTCATCCTCCCGACCGTCCTGGCGACGCTCGGTCCGCTGGCGGCCAGGAAGCGCTATCCGCTGTCCGTTCTCGCGAAGAACAATGAGATCGGCGGACTTATTTTCGCGACGGTCGGCGTGATTTACGCCGTCATCCTCGCCTTCGCGATCGTCTCCGCCTGGGACAAGTTCAACGAGGCGGAGACTCTCGTCCTCAACGAGGCCGGCGCCTCGGCGACGATCTATCGCCTCTCGGCGGGGGAGGAGCCCCTTGCCCGCGCGACGCGGGACGCGCTCGACGATTATCTAACCGCCGTCATCGAAAGCGACTGGCCGAAAATGGCGGTCTCGGGAGAGAGCCGGGAGGCGGCGGAAGCGCTCGACAGGCTCTATGCGGCGGCGATGCGGCTCGGCGAGAGCAAGCCCGCGGCCGTCGGCGTCGAGATCATGAAGGAGCTCGGCGTCATAACGGAGGCGCGTCGCGGCCGGCTGCATCTCGCAATGGGCGTCGTGCCGCCGGCGCTATGGCTCATGCTCGTCTTCGGCGCCGTGCTGACGATCGCCTTCACCTGTTTCTTCGGCCTCGAAAACGTCAAATCGCAAGCGGCGATGACGGGCGGCCTGGCGTCGATCGTGTTTCTGGGGCTTTTCGTCATCGTCTCCTACGACCATCCTTTCACGGGCGACGTGTCGGTGGCGCCTCATCCGATCAAGTCGGTCTATGAGGCCTTCCATCGCGGATAGGCGTCAACGGGGCGCGAAAGCGATCACGCGCGCCGGCGCGCCGGAGCCCTGCGCGATCTTCATCGGCATGGCGATGACGAGCGCGCCCGTCGCCGGGAGCTGGTCGAGATTGGTCAAATTCTCGAGGCCGGGCACATTGGCCGCGCCGATCGTGCGATGCACGAGAAAGTCGTGCGACGGCCCGATGTCGACGCTCGCCGTGTCGACGCCGATCAGCGAGACGTGCCGCTCGGAGACGAGCAGCGCGGCGGCTTCGGGCCCGAAAGAAGGAAAATGGAGATTGTCGGCCTTGCCCGGCGCGTCGTCGCCGAGATAGGCCTTGCGGTCCGGCCAGCGCGCGCTCCAGCCCGTGCGCAGCAGGACGATCGCGCCGTCGGGAATGCGTCCGTTCGCTTCCTCCCACGCCGCGACGTCGGCGGCGGTCAGCGCGTAATCGGCGTTTTTCGCGGTCTTGCCGGAGACGTCGATGACGACGGCGGGGCGGATGAGGCGGTCGAGCGGAATGTCGGAATTGGTCCAGCGGCTCTCCGCGAAGTGCATCGGCGCGTCGATATGCGTGCCGCCATGCTCCGGCGAGCAGAACGCGTTCGAATAATAGAAGAACCCGCCCTTGGTCAGGCCCTTGTGCTCCTGCTTGAGCTGGAAGCCCGTGGGCTCGGTCGGCCAATAGATCGTGCCGGCGTCGTAAGGGTGGCTGAGATCGACGACCTTCGACGACGAAAGGTCGATCGTCTGCGCCCGCGCGCCGCAAAGGCCCGTCATGGCGAGCGCAAGCGCGCAGGGGATTCCGATCAGCGATCGCCGCATCGGTCCTTCTCCTCGAAATGGCGCCGCCCGCCGGCGCGAGAAGAGTCGACTTTGCCTGCTTGGAGCGTTTTTGCCAACGGAGCGCGGCGGGGGAATCCCGCCGCGCGGATTGATCACCAATAGCGGCGCGGGCCCCAATAGCGGGGGCGATAATGGGGCCGCCGATAATAGCCGCCCCATTGGCCGCCCGCGCGGCAGCCGCCCCAGGGTCCGCGATGGCCATAGGGGCCGCAGCCGCCCCAGACGGGGATAACCATGTCCTGCTCGGCCTGCGGCGCGGGAACCGGCATGGCCGCCTGGGCGGCGTCGAATGCGAGCGGCAGGGCCATAAAGACGCCGAGGGCGGCGGCTCCAATCAAAGGTCTCTTGATCATGGCGACGTTTCCTCATCTGCTCCCCAAGGGCCGGAGGCGCCGGCCCCGGGGAAGATTATCATAACCCCTGCGCGTGACCGCCGGCGCCGGTAAAAAGGACAGCGCTGTCGGGATGGTGAATCGAAACGGCCCGCCGTTCGACGCAGCGGGCCGCGCCGCTCCTTTCCGTGCTATCCCTCGGGCTCGATCGGACCGGGGGCGTCGATGATCATCTCGAGCATCGGGGATTATCGCGAGGCGGCGCGGCGGCGGCTGCCGCGCTTTCTCTTCGACTATATCGACGGCGGCGCCTATGCCGAGGAAACGTTGCGCGCCAATGTCGCCGATCTCTCGGGGATCAGGCTCCGGCAGCGCGTGCTCAGAAGCGTCGGGGAGCTCGATCTCTCCGCCGAATGGTTCGGCGAACGCGCCGCGCTTCCGGTGATTTTGGGGCCTGTCGGCCTGACGGGGATGTTCGCGCGCCGCGGCGAGGTCCAGACCGCCTCGGCCGCGGCGAAGATGGGCGCGCCCTATGTCCTGTCGACCGTGTCGATTTGTTCTATCGAAGAGGTCGCGTCACAATGCGCGCGACCGATCTGGTTCCAGCTTTACGTGCTGAAGGACCGTGGATTCATGCGTCACGTTCTCGAACGCGCGCAGGCTGCGGGCGTGCGCACGCTCGTCTTCACCGTCGATCTGCCGACCCCCGGCGCGCGCTATCGCGACGCCCATTCCGGCATGTCCGGTCCCTATGCGGCGCAGCGCCGCCTCCTGCAGGCGATGGCGCGGCCCGCCTGGGCGTTCGACGTCGGATGGCGCGGCCGCCCGCACGATCTCGGCAATGTTTCGAGATATCTCGGCAAAGCGGTGGGCCTGACCGACTATATAGGCTGGCTCTCCGCGAATATGGACCCGACGATCGGGTGGGCGGATATCGAATGGATCCGCGAATTCTGGAAAGGGCCGCTCGTCGTCAAGGGAATCCTCGACGCGGAGGACGCGCGCGACGCGGTCCGTTTCGGCGCAGACGGGATTGTCGTATCGAACCATGGCGGGCGTCAGCTCGACGGCGTCCCGTCGACAGCGAGCGCCTTGCCCGCGATCGCCGACGCGGTCGGGACCGATCTCGTCGTCTTCGTGGACTCGGGCGTCCGGTCAGGCCTCGACGTGCTGCGGATGCTGGCTCTGGGCGCGCGCGGCGTTCTCCTGGGCCGCGCCGCCGCCTTCGCGCTCGGCGCGGCGGGACAGGCCGGCGTCGAGCGGATGCTGCGCATCCTGCGCGACGAATTGCGGGTCGCCATGACGCTGACCGGCCTTTCCGCCGTCTCGAAAGCCGGCAGGGATCTGCTCGTTTGATCCGGCGGCGCGCCATTCAAACGCGCATATCCGGGAAATGCGGGGGGGCTGAATAATAAAACCCGGGAGCGAACTCCCGGGCTTTTCATTTCTCCTGACGTCGCCGGCCGGCGGACCGC
>Ga0123398_1058762_pt1 | contig 43124 bp, 46 predicted proteins | sample T5LHNO3metaT_FD_89926 | JGI IMG/M metagenome (GOLD analysis project Ga0123398, IMG submission 89926) | Methane-oxidizing artificial microbial communities from Washington, USA to study methane cycling - T5-LHNO3 metaT (Metagenome... | ecosystem: Engineered > Modeled > Simulated communities...
AAAAAAGGCGCGCTGTATGAAGAAATGCGTAATGCGTACCAACAAGCTGGCGATGAAGAGGCCTTGGAGGCTGCGCGGGCATTGATTGAAGAGCAGCAAGGCATGAGCATGGGCGACAAAGAGCGCTTGCTTGGCTATTTAGAGGGTGGCGGTAAAATGATTCTGGTAGAGCCTGATTACAAGCTCACGCCAGCATCCAAAATGCCGGGTTTGGATGGCCAGAAAATGTCTAAATCGTATAACAATACGATTTCATTGCGCGAAGATAAAGATACAATTGCCAAAAAAATCAAAACCATGCCGACAGACCCAGCGCGTATTCGCCGCACCGATCCAGGTGATCCAGCCAAATGTCCTGTATGGCAATTACATGAAATCTACTCAGATAAATCCACTCAAGATTGGGTACAGAATGGCTGCAAAACCGCGGCTATCGGTTGCATAGAATGTAAAGGTCCAGTGATAGAAGGCGTGCTGAAAGAACTGCAACCGATTCAAGAACGTGCAGCCCTTTATGCTGAAGACCCGACTTTAGTTAAAAGTATTGTGGCTGAAGGTTGTGAAAAAGCACGTAAACTGGCAAGAGAAACCATGCGCGATGTGCGTGATGCGATGGGTTTGAATTACGGCTAATACTACGTCAATATTGACCAGGTTTTTCGTAACAAAATTTTTGAAAGATGTTTATTGTGAATCATTGGATAGCTTTAGCAATTGCAATATGCGGTGAAGTTATTGCCACCACCGCTTTGAAAGCTTCAAATGAATTCACGCGACTAGTGCCATCGTTGATTGTGATTGTCGGTTACGGTACGGCATTTTATTTTATGGCAATCAGTATGCGTGTGTTACCGGTCGGCATTATGTATGCAATCTGGTCTGGCATGGGCATCGTACTGGTTTCTGTTATCGGTTGGCTGGTGTATAAACAGACACTGGATTTGCCGTCTATGATTGGTATGAGTATGATTATTTCAGGTGTTATTGTGATCAATCTGTTCTCAAAATCTGTCGGGCATTAAAGCCAATGCAAACGCAACTCACTTTAAGCATACGTGTTCACGGTGAAACCTTAGCTGAGTTACCGCAGGATTTATATATCCCGCCTGATGCGCTGGAAGTTTATTTGGAGGCCTTTGAAGGTCCGCTGGATCTATTGCTTTACCTTATCCGCAAGCATAATCTGGATATTCTGGATATTCCCATGGCGCAATTGACCGCGCAATACATGGTGTATGTGGAAAAAATGAAGGCAATTAAGCTGGAGTTGGCGGCGGATTATTTGCTGATGTCCGCGATGTTAATCGAGATTAAATCGCGTATGTTATTGCCAAAACCTGCAGAGATTGTTGAGGAAGACGACCCGCGTGCCGAGCTAGTCCGGCGATTAATGGAGTATGAAGCGATTAAATTAGCGGCTCAGCGTTTGGATGCGATACCGCAAGTGGGCGTGGATATTAGCGTTGCATCGGCTTATTATCAGCATGTCGCCGATATTAAACAGCCGGAAGTGAGTTTAGATGAGCTGATAGAAGCATGGCGCAATGTACTCAAGCGTGCCAAACTGACCACGCATCATAAAATCGGTAAAGCGGAATTGTCAGTACGTGAGCATATGAGCCAGATTCTACGGCGTTTGAAGGCTGATGGCATGGTGGAGTTTTCAGCTTTATTTGATGTGGTGACTGAGGGGTTAGCCAAATTGGTTGTGCATTTTTTGGCGATTTTAGAGTTGGCAAAAGAAGGTTTGATTCGCATCACACAGCAGCAAGCATTTTCCCCCATTTATTTACAAGCAAATGGTTCAATGGAATAGTTTTGGCATCCATATGAAAGAACCTGAAAACATCATCGAAATGAAGCAAGTGCTGGAAGCTGCGCTGTTAACCGCTGGTCAGCCTTTAAGTCTTGATGACTTGCTGAAACTGTTTGCGGGCCGTATGGAACGCACTACTTTGCGTATGCTGCTGGATGAGCTAAAGCAAGACTGGGCACAAGATAATACAGCCAAAACGCTAGAATTAGTACAAGTAGCTACGGGCTATCGCTTTCAAGCCAAGCCACAATATAGCGAATTTATCGCGCGACTTAACCCTGAAAAACAACCAAAATATTCACGTGCTGTCATGGAAACACTAGCCATTATTGCCTATAAACAGCCTGTCACGCGTGGTGACATTGAGCAAATTCGCGGTGTAGCGGTTAACCCGAATGTGATGCGACAACTACAGGAACGTGATTGGATCGATATAGTAGGGCAGCGTGAAGTGCCTGGCAGGCCTTCGTTATATGCAACTACCAAGCACTTTTTAGATGACTTGAATTTACGCTCTTTGAGCGAATTGCCGCCATTCGAGGATTTTGCACAAACTGAAATGCCATTAGAAGGCTAGCTGTTAGAAAATAAGTTCACAAGTGTTCTTAACGTATTAATTTATGCTGGATTTAGCAATAACTACTGTAAAATCATGGCTTAGCAAATAAAAGTAAGCTCATCATGGCACGTCCTTTCAAGCAACAACGCGATCCACAAGCACAAATCCGTCGTCCTAAAACTAATTTTACTAAATTAGAAAATGACCTAAATGCAACACCGGAGCCTACACAACGCTTACATAAACTATTGGCTACCCAAGGTTTGGGTTCACGCCGCGATATGGAAGAGTTGATTGCCAGCGGACGTGTGACCATTAACGGTGAAACGGCCAAAGTGGGTGCCGGCGTCACTCAATATGATGTAGTGCGAATTGATAGTCGACCTGTACGCTTGTCGTTTGAGGCTGAACTGCCGCAAGTGCTGATTTACCATAAGCCAGAAGGTGAAATCGTCAGTCAGGACGATCCGGAAGGGCGTGCGACTGTTTTTGATAAGCTGCCGAAAATCAAACAAGGTAAATGGATAGCGATTGGGCGACTGGATATGAATACCAGCGGCCTATTGATATTTACTAATTCTGGCGAGTTGGCAAACCGTTTTATGCATCCGCGCTATGAGGTGGAACGTGAGTACGCCGTGCGAATTTTTGGTGAACTGACAGACGAGCAAATGACCATGCTGACGCAAGGAATTGAGCTTGAAGATGGCCCTGCGAACTTTGATAGTATCAGTGCGCAAGGTGGTGAAGGTGCGAATCATTGGTATCAGGTGATTATTCGTGAAGGCAGGAATCGTGAAGTACGTCGTTTGTTTGAAGCATTTCAATTGCCTGTTAGCCGCTTAATGCGCGTGCGTTTCGGACCTGTGAATTTGCCGCCTAGAGTTAAGCGCGGCACGATGCTAAAGCTTGAGCAAAAAACCGTAGTGGAGTTGTTGGAGTGGGCTGGCTTAGAAGTGCCAAGAGCACCCTTAAGACAATTGACTCAACGCGAGAAAGACAAGGCCACATCTGTGTTCGTGCCGAAAGTGCGTAAACAACGCATGAGTGCGTTAGATAGGCCTGTGCGAGAAGTGGGTGAGGACGGTAAGTCAGTACAGCACGGACGGGTTGCTAAAAATACAGACACTAAAAAACCAGCAGCTAGGAATACTGCTAATAGACGTGTTCGCCAAGCCAGCGATTTACCTGCTGCAAAGCCTAAAAAGCGATAACTTTACCTAACTATTAGTTTGAATTTAGCTAGCTATTTGAAGTAGTTGTTCTTTTGTCAGTAAAAATACATATTGATTGCCTGATTCCACTGTTAGCCATGTAAAATCCATATCTGGATAGGCGTCAAGCAATGCATCGCGATTGTGTCCAATCTCTACAATTAATAACCCATCATCATTTAAATAGTTAGCCGCTTCACGCAAAATAGTATGCGTATGATCCAAGCCATCTGCACCGCTGCCCAAAGCTAATTGCGGTTCATTCTGGTATTCAAGTGGCAAAGCCGCCATGCTAGGCCCATCCACATAAGGCGGATTGCTGATAATCAGATCGTAAGTTTTACCTTGTAATGCTGTAAACATATCCGATTGAATCGCAGTAATCTGTTCAGTTAAGCCGTAATTGTTGATATTAATATTGGCGACGGCAATTGCGTCAGCTGAAATATCTACGACATCGATTGCTGCATCGGGAAAAGCGTTGGCCAGCAGAATACCTAAGCAGCCACTGCCAGTACAAATGTCCGCGGCAGAGTTAATGAGTTCAGGATGCTCAATCCACGGCTGCAAGCCATGCTCGCCTTCTTCGTTAAAATCTAACAATTCAGCAATAAAACTACGCGGCACAATAACCCGCTCATCGACATAAAACTTAAAGCCACGCAGCCACGCCTCACGCACTAAGTATGCTGTTGGTGTGCGTTTAGTGATGCGTTGCTCGATTAAATGCGCCAAGTGTTTGCGTTCTTGTTCGGTAATGACGGCATCCAAAAAGTTATTCAGTGTATCGTGTGGTAAATGTAGCGCGCTCATCACCAGCCAAACCGCTTCGTCATAGCTGTTATCAGTGCCATGGCCAAAGAAAACCTCAGCCTCTTCAAACTGGCTCACCGTAAAGCGTAGCCAGTCGCGAATCGTAAATAACTCTTCTGTTAATCTTGGAAAATGCGTCATTGGATTTTTCTACTTAATCAGTTTTATGATTGAATTAATATTTAATTAACTTTTCAAGTGTTAGTTTGTACGTTTGTTTTAGTGGCTCAATATCCGCCACACCTACACATTCATTCAGCTTATGGATGGTTTTATTCAGCGGGCCGAACTCAATCACTTGTTTGCAAATGTCGGCGATAAAACGACCGTCAGATGTGCCGCCAGTGGTGGATAACTCAGGCGATACACCATAACTTTCGACGATCGCTTCTGAAATCGCCTCCACCAAATTGCCACGTGGCGTGATGTAAGGCGGCGAATATTCCCATTCCAAATCGTAATCCAATTTGTGATTGTCTAAAATAGCATGCACACGTTGCCTTAAATTAGTATCGGTACTGCCATGTTTAACACCATCAGAACCGGCTAATTCTGGGCAAAACCTAAAGTTAAATAAAATCTCTACCTCGCCTGGCACGACATTAGTGGCACCCGTACCGCCATTCATATTCGAAATTTGCCAAGAAGTCGGCGGGAAATATTCGTTACCGTTATCCCAAACCGTTTCTACCATGTCTTTAATCGCAGGTGCGACTAGGTGGATGGGATTCTTAACGAGATGCGGGTAAGCAATATGACCCTGCACGCCTTTAACGGTGAGATTGCCAGATAATGAACCACGTCTACCGTTTTTAATCATATCGCCGACGACTTTATTGCTGGTCGGTTCACCAACGATACAATAATCAATCAATTCGCCACGGTTTTTTAATACTTCAATCACTTTGATTGTACCGTTTACGGCAATTCCTTCTTCATCAGACGTAATCAGTAAGCCGATAGAGCCTTTGTGGTCTGGGTTTTCTGCGACAAATTCTTCGATGCTGGTGATAAATGCAGCTAATGAAGTTTTCATGTCCGCTGCGCCACGCGCACACAGCATGCCATTGACAATAGTTGGTTCAAAAGGCGGCGTATGCCATTTGTCGATGGGGCCTGTGGGCACGACATCGGTATGACCTGCAAACACTAGCAAAGGCGATGCAGTGCCACGTCGCGCGTAAAAGTTATCCACGTCGCCAAAGCGCATGCGTTCGATTTTAAAACCTAATGGTTCTAAACGCGCAATCATCGTTTCCTGACATCCCGCATCTTCTGGCGTATTAGATTGGCGTTTGAGCAAATCAATAGCAAGTTCGATAGTGGTGGATGGAAAAGCTTTATTCATGGCTTAAAACTTTCAATTAACTTTGATTAAACATTTTTTGATTCAATATTGGAGGTATTGAAAATTTCCGCATAACGATTTTCGTCAAACCCCGTACACAATACAACATCATTTTTAACTAATATAGGACGTTTAATTAAGCTGGTTTTGGCTTGCATTAATGCAATTGCAGACGCATCGTCAATGATGCTATTTTTTGTTTTTTCGTCTAAACCGCGCCAAGTAAGGCCAGCACGGTTAACGAGTTTTTCTTGCGGTATTTGCTTTAGCCAGTTGGTTAAGTCCGTTTCTGAAACACCCAACTTTTTAAAGTCGTGAAATTCGACTGCAATATCATGTGCAGCAAGCCAGTCGCGTGCTTTTTTTACCGTGTTGCAGTTTGGGATGCCGTAAAGTTTCATGATGGTGATTTTTCGTAAGACTTTATTCATAGAGCCTAATTTTAAGTTAGGCTTTATTTTAACATCTAGCAATCACCTGTGTCGTACTTATGCTGATTTATGCAGCTTCTGTCTGGTAATCGGATACTGAAAATTGACCCGTTGATTTAAAATTGATACTCAGTTGCTGGAATAGTTTCAATAGTTTTTCTTCGGGAATCGGTGCGGAGAATAAATAGCCTTGCATGTGATCGCAGTTTAAATCAACCAGCGCATCATGCTGTGCTTTGGTTTCTACGCCTTCGGCCACGACATTTAAATCCAGGGCATGTGCCAGGCGAATCACCGCATCGACTAAGGAACGCGAGGTTTTATTTTCGTTGATTTGTCCGATAAATACTTTATCCAGTTTGATTTCATCAATATTTAGATGTTGCAAATAGCTTAAGCTGAATTGATGTGAACCAAAATCATCCAGCGCTACTTTGATATCGGCCGCCTTAAACTGACGTAGCAACTGTTTAAACTGCTCTTCGTTCCTGATAGCGGTTGTTTCTTTGATTTCAAACATTAAGTTTTTGGCTGGTATTTTGTAACGTTTGCGCAATTGCAATATTTCGTCCACCAAATTAGGGTTTCTAAATTGCTGGCGAGCGAGATTGATTGATATATTTAAGTTAGTTCCTGCCTCTCTCGCACGATAGATGGCGCGACAACCTTCGGTCACTACCCAGTCGTTAATCTGGTTAATCAGGCCAAAACGCTCGGCTGCAGGGATAAAGTCAATGGGTAAAATAACGCCTTTAGTTGGGTGATTCCAGCGAATTAATGCTTCCGCGCCCACCGGTGATTGTGTTTTGCAATGTATTTTTGGTTGAAACACAAGGCTAAACTCGTTGTTTTCAATCGCAAGGCGTAAATCCCGTTGCATCTCTAACATTTGGTCTGATGCAGATTCAATTTCAGAATCAAAGAATCTGAATTGATTTTTGCCACTTTCTTTGGCTTTGTACATGGCTGCATCGGCACAAACCATCAGTTTGTCGATATCACCATCACGCGGATACACGGCAATGCCAACCGAGCAGGAAATATCGATTTGTTGCCCTTGTATTAAAAACGGCTCTTTAATGGATTGAACGATGCGTTCTACAATTGGAATAATATCTGCATCCGATTTGATTTCGTCAATTAAAGCCACAAACTCATCGCCGCCAATACGCGCAACGGAGTCACAAACTCTGACTGCGGCATTTAAACGTTGTGCGACAGAAAATAAAACTGCATCACCAACGTGATGGCCGAAATTGTCGTTAATCGGTTTAAAGTGATCCAAATCGATATAAGCAAGTGCAATGGTATTGCTGGCACGTGCGCTACGTTTAACCGCTGTTTGCAATTCATGTTGAAACGCACGTCTGTTTGGTAATTGTGTTAACGGATCTTTAAAGCCTGTATTCGCTGCATCAGGGTTATTTTTCCTGGCCATTAGGTTGCTTACACCAAATTTTTCGTAATACAGCGCGATAACGAATGCCAGTAAGAATAAGCACACCAAGCCTAAAGTAATGACAAGTGCCAGCATTGTTTTGTCAGCAAATGTAGAGACAAATGGTTGTGCCGCTTGTGCCGTTTTTAGCATGATTGAGGTGTTAAATATGGCATGAATCGCCAGAATGGTAATGCCGGTAATCACTGAAAAAATCAGCTTGATGAACGGTTTATTTTCGCCTGAGAAATCTTTTATCCAAGCGATTATCGCCAATGAAATCACCGATGCAATACATGCTACCGAGATTGCCAATAAAAGTGATAGCGGTTCAAAAGTGATGAGTGCAACCGTGCTGGAAACATGATTGATTTCATTTAAACCGGCTAATGCAAAATAAAACATAGCATAACTGCCTATGCCAATCAAAGCACCACCTAATATGAGATTGCTTAACACGACCACTTTTTTGCTGGTAACAAAACATAAAGTTAAGCCGATAATTAAAGCGACGAACCACGCCGCCAACATGTCTGCTGAAAAAATTGTTAATGACAGGTTGTCATGAAATATTAATAGATTGATGAAAAGAATCGCCCACAACCCAGAGCCAATGGCGAATGAGTACACGCCCAATAAAACGCTTTTATAGCGAGAGGTGGTGCGGTAGAGATGGCTGATGAATCCCAAGGTAATATACATGGCAAAACCGCTCGCTGTGAGCGAGAGTAAAATAAGCCAAATATCATCGTGAAAATTCATTGTTTTCGTCGGGTCTTTAGTTGTTGTGCATTTAGTATTAATGAGTTAAAGCAACTACTGTGCCAGTAAATTCTTGTTCGCTAATTTGGCACGTATGGATGCATATGTAAAAAAACCATATTGTTTGCATGGGCGCGTAAACAATATGGTTTAGAGGTTTCATTGCAGTTAGAAAACAATGATATTTATCTCATTAAATGCTGATAAAAAATTGCGAATAGCATTTTTTTCCTAAAATAATGACGAGAAAATAGCATGATTGTTAAAGAGTTTTTGGGAGGTTTTGTTTGGTTAACCCTCATTAATATATATCTAGTTTATGTAAGTAATGTTTGAGCATTTGTTATTAATAAACGTTAACTCAGTACGTTTATAGGTGTTTTTTGAATTGTAGCTAACCAAATTATTGTAATGCCACATTTCGATAGAGTCTTTTTTTCTGGGAGTGGCGATTTGCGCATTTTCCTGCACAATTTGTGCCGCGTTCGTTGGCATTACCGGTGTGGTTTTTTTAACCGGATTGCCAAGGATTTTAACCACATCTTCCCGCGTTTTGCCATTCACTAGCTGAATGAAATCCATCTCTTTGTAGGTTGTTTTAGGGGAAACATCCTTAGCTTGTAATAGGTTTGAGGCGAATAACAATGCAATCGAGATGAAAGTGAGTTGGAAATGTTTCATATTGCTGTCCTTATGTAAATGGTTTGTTAATTGGTAAGTGATTTGTTAACTAATGTATAAAAGTGATGCATTAAGATTTGTTTTGCGTAATACCTAATTGAATAGCCAAATGCACCAGGTTGGCGGTAGTTTTTACATTAAGCTTTTGTTTTACTTGGGTTTGAATATTGGCGACGGTTTTGTAGCTGATATTTAAGCTATCTGAAATAAAACCTAGTGCATTGCCATTGGCTAGCTGTCTGAATACCTCAAACTCCCTTGGTGTCAGCTTGCCAAGCGGATTGTCTAGCTCGGTAATTAATTCCATGGCCAAATGCTGTGCCAGTTTTTGACCAATGTATTTGCCGCCACGCAACACTTTGTCTACCGCTTCCAGCAAAATGCTCACGTCATCGGTTTTGACGACATAGCCTTTAGCCCCAGCTTGAATGGCTCTTATGGCAAACGCGTTGCCTTCATGCATGCTGTAAACCAATATTCTGGCGTTTTTATCGCGCAGTATGATGCGCTGCATCGCCTCTAGTCCGCCAAGGCCAGGCATATCTAAATCCATTAAAATTAAATGTGGCTGGTGATCCTGCCAAAGTGAAATAGCATTTTCGCCGCTAGTGGCTTCTGCAACGACCTTATAACCCCATTGAGTTAATAGGCTTTTTAATCCCTGTCTGACAACAACGTGGTCATCAACAATCAATATGGATTTGTTCATTTTTGTTTGCGGCTTAATTTCCCGTGACGCGTTGTAGGATTCTTGATCTGGATACATTGGTTTTATCTTTAAAATTACGCTAAAGCGACATTAATGGAATTTTGGCAACCATCGTCACGCCCTGATTCAAGTGACTGGTCATGCTGAATTCGCCCATCAATGAAGTAACACGCTCTCTCATACCGATCATGCCCATGCCCTGAACGTTATCGCTGGCGTAGCCTTGACCGTTATCTTTAATTTCTAAGTAGATATAACGTTTGGCTTCGCTACGCTGTAATGACAGGCTAATCCACACGCTGGTCGCATTGGCATATTTAGAGATATTCGTCAGTGTTTCTTGAATGAGGCGATATATCGTAATGCTCATTTGCTGTGAGAACACGACTGAAAGCTGATCAATGCTGCTTTCCAAGATGATATGCGGGTGCTGCTGATGCCATTCTTGGGTTAACTGCTGGATGCTATCAAATAAGCCTTTTGTATCCGTAGGCGCTGGCCTTAAGCGGCGCATCAATGTTCGCGTCATTTCCTGAATATGCTGCGCATTGGATAAGATGCGTCTGGCATGTAAGTTAACCACCGTAGACTTAGGTTCAGCGTTGATGGATAGATTTAAAGCAGAAGCATCTAGCCGAATGGCTAATAGATACTGACCAATATCATCATGTAAATCGATGGCGAGCTGCTGGCGTTCAGCTTCTTGTACTTTAATAAGGTGTTGCGTAAGCGCTTTATTTTCGGTGAGTAAACACATTATTTTATTTTCTGCCTGCATGCGTAGCGCAATTTCACGGTCACGTTCACGTACTCTGCGGTAAGTAAACCAAGCTAAGCCAATTGCCATTAGCAGCAATAAAAATGGTACTTCATCCAGTTGTATTCTTTCGTATTTGGCAAACTCTCTAGTCAATGTTTCCGCTAAATCAATCCACATGATGAATAGATAGCTCACAAAAATGATGAGCGTTAGCAATAAGGCATCACGTTTAACAGCACTAAAGCGACCAAATAAATCAATTAATTTCATCGCGGCATCTTGCAGTAAAAGATACTGCATGAATAGAGGAAAGATTCCCAAGCGTATTTACGCCTATTGATATTAAGCCCATGTCCCGTGAAAACTTTCACCTAAAAACGGGAAAGATTCATCTTATTCAGCAAAGTGTGAAAGAGCAGAATGCGTTCAGCCAAATTGATCTTGATTGTGGCTTTTTAGTATTAACCTACCAATGGGAGACTATGGATATGAAACGCAAACAGGCTAACGCCAATGTTAGTGCAGCAATCGGCGCGCTTCTTGCAGTTGCAGTTGTTCAAACTGCATATGCTGATGCTGATTTAGATAAAAGAGTACAAGACCCAAATCAATGGGCGACACAAACAGGTAATTACACGAGTCAACATAATAGTGAATTAACGCAAATCAATAAAAGCAACGTTAAGAATGTAAAAGCGGCTTGGTCATTCTCAACGGGTGTTTTGCACGGTCATGAAGGCGCACCACTGGTGATTGGCGACATGATGTACATTCACTCTGCCTTTCCTAACAATACATACGCTGTTAATTTAAATGATCCTGGCAGAATTGTCTGGTCACATAAACCAAAACAAGACGCTTCAACAAAAGCAGTGATGTGTTGCGATATTGTTGACCGTGGTGTTGCTTATGGCGCTGGTCAAATTATCAAGAAACAAGCAGATGGCCACTTGCTGGCTTTGGATGCTAAAACAGGTAGCGTGAACTGGAAAGTTGAGCTTTGCGATCCTAAAGTTGGTATGACATTAACGCAAGCTCCATACGTTGTTAAAGATACAGTATTAATCGGCTGCTCTGGTGCCGAGCTAGGTGTTCGTGGTGCTGTGAATGCGGTTGATTTAAAAACAGGTGCATTGAAATGGCGTACGTTCGCAACAGGTCCTGACAATGAAATCAAGCTGGCTAAAGACTTCAATAAAGACAATCCTCACTACGGCCAATTTGGCTTAGGTACTAAAACTTGGGAAGGCGACGCTTGGAAAATCGGCGGCGGTACTAACTGGGGTTGGTATGCATATGATCCAAAATTAAACTTGTTCTACTACGGTTCAGGTAACCCAGCGCCTTGGAATGAAACAATGCGTCCGGGCGACAACAAATGGACAATGACTATTTGGGCGCGTGATGTGGATACAGGTGAGGCTAAATGGGGCTACCAAAAAACACCACATGATGAGTGGGATTTTGCTGGTGTAAACCAAATGGTGCTAACTGATCAACCAGTTAAAGGCAAAATGACGCCGCTATTAACGCACATTGACCGTAACGGCATTATGTACACGCTTAATCGTGACACTGGTGCGCTGATTCTGGCAGACAAAGTTGATCCGGCAGTTAACGTGTTCAAAAAAGTGGACTTAAAAACTGGTTTACCAGTGCGCGATCCAGAGTTCTCAACACGTATGGACCATAAAGGTACAAACATTTGTCCATCAGCGATGGGTTTCCATAACCAAGGTGTTGACTCATACGATCCTGAAAGCCGTACTTTATATGCTGGTTTAAACCACATTTGTATGGACTGGGAGCCGTTCATGTTGCCATACCGTGCAGGTCAATTCTTCGTGGGTGCAACACTCGCGATGTATCCTGGCCCAAGCGGACCAACTAAGAAAGAAATGGGTACTATCCGCGCATTTGACACTGTTACAGGTAAAGTCAAATGGTCCAAATGGGAGAAATTCGCAGCTTGGGGCGGTACGCTTTACACCAAAGGTGGCTTGGTTTGGTACAACACTTTAGATGGCCATATCAAAGCTTTGGATAAAAACAACGGTAATGAGTTGTGGAAATTCAAAATGCCTTCAGGTGGTATCGGTTCACCAATGACATACGCATTCAAAGGCAAACAATACGTTGCAAGTATGTACGGCGTAGGTGGTTGGCCTGGTGTTGGTCTAGTGTTTGACTTGACTGACCCAAGTGCAGGTTTAGGTGCTGTTGGTGCATTTAAAGAACTTCAACACCACACAAACATGGGTGGCGGTTTAATGGTGTTCAGCCTTTAATTTAAGGTTTAAACAGCAAAGTTCTAAAAAGTAAAACAGATAATCAGGGCAGCAAGTGCTGCTCTGGTTTCTGCAAAAAATATGAGTGCAAGGTTTTTGCAAATAGACATTTTGTTTAAGACGTTTTGATTAGGAACTATTTAATTAAAAGCCACGAGCGTTTATTTGGAAACACCCCGTGAAAGTTTAAAGCTCATTTGAAAGGAAGTAATTTAAATATGCACAGTAATAAATATCAATTATGCAAATTGGGATTAAGCGCAGCTTTATTCGGTTTGCTTGGCATCGGGTCAGTTCAGGCACAAGCAGAAGATCTGAATGTCTGTGCAGGTCAAGATGAGATGCCGTTTTCAAACAAAAATAAAGAAGGATTTGAGAATGCTTTGGCTGAGGTTGTAGGTAAGGCCATGAATCGCAATGTTAACTTTGTTTTTTGGAGCGATCCGCGCTATGTCGTGCGGGATTATTTGGACAAGAAAAAATGTGATGTGGTACTAGGCGCAGATGAAACCGATCCACGCATGTTAAAAACGGATCCTTATTACAAAACGGGTTATGTGTTTATCACCAGAGAAGATCGCGGTATTGATATTTCTTCTTGGAATGATGATTTGCTCAAAGAGCGCAACTTTCGTATTGGCGTTTTGCCGGATAGTCCAGGCAAAGTGATGTTGCTGCAAATTAACCGTTTTGATGACATGTTTGATTATTTTGCAGAGTTACAGCAATACCAATCCACTCGTAATAAATTCGTTAAGGTTTACCCGGATAGATTAGTAAAAGACGTAGAAACTAAATATATCCATTCATCCATGTTGTGGGCGCCAGAAGCAGCACGTTATGTGCGCGCATCGAAAACGCCATTAAAAATGCAAATTGTGAATGATGATGCTGTGAAATCTAACGGGCAGAAAGTGCCGATGCATTATCAAATCGTGATGGGTGTTCGCAAAGACGATAACGCGTTAAGAGATGAGTTGAATCGTGTGATTCATGAAAAGAAAGCTGAAATTGACGCCATTTTAAAACAGGAAGGCATTCCTCTAATGGCAGTGACTAATACTAAGGAAGGTGCGTAATGTTTAAAGGTTTTAAAAGTGCAAATGTGTCGTCATTACTGGCTGCATTATTAATGATGAGTTATTTGTCTGGTTGTAATGCTGCACCACAATCACCAGCCGCGGCAAGTGCTGATAAAACTTCTGGCAATCAAGAAGTGAAAGTGGCTGCAAATAAGGTTGAGGAAGAGGCGTCTGGTCCTCAATTAGATTTTCGCGGAACGATTTCTGGTGAGACTTTAGATTTTAACGACGGTAAAGGGCCTGATAGTCCTGCTGTAAAGAAATTTAAAGTCACAGGTCACAACCCTTATAACGAAGATAAAGAAGTCATTAATCGAGGTTACACCATTTTTGCAACAGCTTGTTCAGGTTGTCACGGCCATTTAGCAGAGGGTAAGTTGGGGCCAGCTTTGGCAGATGACTATTGGACTTATCCAAAGAACCTAACAGATAAAGGCTTGTTTGAAACATTATATGGCGGCGCTGAAGGCATGATGGGACCACAAAAAGGCTTAATTTCACAGGACGAAATGCTACAAATCATGAGTTGGATACGCAGCGTCTACAGTGGCGATCCTAAAAAAGCTAAGTGGCTAAAAAAAGACTAAAAGTTTAAAGGGAGTTCTTCTGAATCGCGCACTGGTAGCGTTCAGTCGATGTTTAGTATCACCAGCAACCAAGTTTATAAATAAGGAGATTTGAATGAAAGCTATTTTAACAGTGTTGGCAGCAGCAGGTGTGATGAGCGTTTCTGGCGCTGCTTTTGCATACGATGGTGGTAATTGTAAAGAGCCAGGCAACTGCTGGGAGCCTAAACCTGGCTATCCAGAAAAAATTGCCGGTTCTAAATACGATCCAAAACATGATCCAAAAGAAGTGGGCAAACAAGAGGCTTCAATCAAGGCAATGGATGCACGTAACGCAAAACGCATTGCTAATGCGAAAGCAACTGGCAAGTTTGTTTTCGAACTTGAGTAATTCATTGTAGTGACAAGGTCGGTGCTCTTTGCATCGACCTTTCTTGTTTTAAATAAGCGATAACCGAATTAGCAGGCTGCTTTAGTTTGAAAGCTTTGAGGCTTTGCACACTCACTAGGATTTTTGATTTCCATGACGCAAAAAAACAACATTGATTTAAATGCAGGCCGTGAAAAAGCGTTGCACTTTGAGCAATTACTGAATTCGGCCGTTATCGGTCAAGTTCAAGCTGTCAGGTCGCTGACGATCGCTATTTTTTCACGAGGCCATGTCTTGCTTGAAGGCGATGTTGGGGTTGGAAAAACCACACTATTGAGAGCCGCTGCACGATTATTAGGTGGTGCTTATCAGCGTATTGAAGGTGCTGTGGATTTAATGCCTTCAGATTTTTTATACCATGCCTATATCAATGAACAAGGCCAGCCAGCAGTTGCACCTGGCCCTTTGTTGCAATCGGAAGAAAAATTAGCCGTATTCTTTTTTAATGAAATCAATCGTGCCCGCCCGCAAGCGCATTCACTCTTACTCAGATTAATGGCTGAACGCAGTGTCAATGCGTTTAACCGAGAATATACGTTTCCACACTTAACAGTATTTGCAGACCGAAATCGCTTGGAGCGTGAAGAAACATTTGAATTGCCGGCTGCTGCACGTGATCGTTTCTTTATGGAGATTAGTATCAATGCGCCGAACGAACGCGAATTACAGCGTGATTTGATGTTCAATCTACGCTTTCAAAATACCGATGAATTAATTGAAAATTTACCCAGCAGTGTTGTTGCATATGACGAGTTAAATCGTTTAGCAACAGCGGTGCAAAACAGCATTCGTGCAGAGTTACCCTTACAGGATTACGCGCTCAATTTATGGAATGCATTACGCAATCCTACGGAAATTGGCTTGGAAATTGAAGACGTCGATATTACCCGTTTAATTGCCGGCGGCGCTAGTCCAAGGGGAATGGGCATGCTGATGCGTGCAGCACGTTGTCGCGCCTGGCTTGAAGGGCGTGACTATTTAACGCCTGATGATATCCGTGCTGTGTTTCACGATACCGTTGCACATCGCATCTTTTTCACACCAGCTTACGAACTGAGACGTGATGAGATTGCGCCAAGATTGATAGAAGGCGTGTTAGGAAAAATTTCTGCGCCCTGATAGTTTTTATCATAAGTGCTTTTGAGATTTTTATTTCAATCATTGAGTTGAGCTAGCCATTGAGCCATTTTATTCCCCAAGAATTTCACTATCGTCTAAATTGGCGCACGCACGGTGTGCGACCAGGTGCTCATGCCAGCAAGACCTTAGGCGGTAATGCCGACTTTAGAGGTTTTAGCCATTTTCTCAGTCATCCAGACCCAAAGCGGATTGATGTACGCAGAAGTTTAATGGTGGTGCCGAAGACGCTGATGGTGCGCACATTTTATGAACGTAACGCGATTACGGTGTACGCCATGATTGACGCATCTTCATCCATGGCTTTTGCTGGCGATGCGGATAAATGGAAAATGGTTGCAGAAATTGCCAGTGCAATTGCATGGTCATCCGCGCGCCAAGGCGATGCCTTTGGTTTATTGACTGCTGACGATGCATTGAGGCCGGATTTATCTGAATCAGCATCCAGCAGGCGTGGAGTAGCGCAACAGATATATCAAACAATCCATTCTGCAACGCTTAAATCACAGACTTCTGCCAGTGCTTTACCTCAATTAGCCGCGCAATTAAGCAATAAAAAATCGCTGGTTTTTTTGATTTCCGATTTTCATATTGAGATTGAAACATTAAAAACCACATTACAAGCCATGGCGATTCACGATGTTGTGCCAGTTGTACTGTGGGATGACGCCGAATATGAAAACATTCCTGAATGGGGTTGGGCAAGGGTGAGAGATCTGGAAACAGGCGCTGATGCTTCACTGTTTTTACGCCCTCAGTTATTACAAAAAATGACCGATAGCTATTTGTTAAAACGTAATACCTTGATTCAATTATGCAGAAAACTTGGCATACGCAAGCCATTTTTTGTGGGTAAGTATTTTAATGCTACCCAGTTAAGCCAACATTTACTTGGGTTAAGTTAAAGAAACGAATGGCATGAATATGATGAGTGCTTTAAAAGGTTTTTTTGCTCAATTTTTAGTGTTAACTATTGGCGTGATTTTTACACAATTCAGCGTTGCAGGTGACGCAGTAGTTAAAGCCAGTAATCAAACAGAAGTTAAGCTAAAGGTCAGTTCTCAACTGCGCGAATTGGGTTACACCATTGGTGATATTGCTGAGCAAACCCTGACGATTACAACGCCATTGGGTTATGTCTTTGATAAAGGCTCGTTGCCGACCATTGGCGCAAACTCTTCTCCAGTAGAACTAATCGGCGTTGATGTGAAAGAGAAAGATAGTCAACAAAGTACGCAACATATCGTGCATTTGCGCTGGCAGCATTTCAGATCCATGCCAGAGATTCGCCATTACCCATTAAAGCCGCTTAACCTCAAATTTACCCATGAAAGCAAAAAGCCGCTTTCGGTAAATATCAGTGCAGGGCAGATTCTGGTTGCGCCGCTGATTCCAACCGTGATTGCAGGCGATTCATATAAGAATTTACGTGCTGATGTAAAGCCAGAACAAATAAATCTCACAGGACATATGCTTTTATTGGCACTGTTTGCAAGCTGCGCTGCTGTTTGTTTAGCCTATTTGGCTTGGTATTTCGATTGGTTTAGTTTGCAGCTTGGACGTTTAAGACCTTTCCGTAAAGCCTATAGAGAGATTCGTCAATTATCCAAGCAGGAGCAACAGCCAGAAAACGCGAATGCAGTATCAGTCGCAATCCGTGCTTTAAGACGCGGCTTTGATGGCATTGCCGACTCTGCGATATCTGCTGAAAAACTGCCATTGATTTTTAGTACTAAAGCTTGGTTAACACCTGCCAGAAAAGAAATCGAAGATTTTTTCACGGATTCTGAGCGGGTGTTTTTTGCTGGCAAACCATCCACACACACTTTGCAGCAATTGCGTAAGTTAAGTCAGCGCTTGATGCAGCTTGAGTCTGCAGCTGCTTTAGAAACAAAAAAGAACACAGCGTAAATGTCTGATTTTGGTGTAGATGCAACTTGGCCTTTATTTCTCATGTTGTTGGCATGGTTGCCGCTGTTTGGCAAAAGTTATCAGGTGTTTCCGCATCCATCCATCAGCAGCTTGCCAGCGGATACGCTATCTATATATTTACACAAAACTTGGCGCGGATTAGGTGCGATTGCGATTATCAGCACCGCATTTGCCATGGCGGGGCCTTATTGGGGTGAACTGAATATTGAACGTTTAGGCCGCGGTGCGCATGTGATGATTGTGCTGGATAGAAGCGCCAGTATGAATGATGACTTTACCGATAGGCCGACTAGTCATGACGGTGCTTCAAAACCTGATGCTTCAAAAATGGCCGCAGCGCGCAGAGTGCTAGATGCTTTTATTAAACAAAGTCGCGAAGATTTAATTGGCATGGTTTCGTTCAGTACTTCGCCAATCCTAGTCGCACCTTTAAGTGGTGATAGAGAAGCGGTGCAAGCCGCATTGAATGCAACCGAGGCAGGCGGCATGGGCTTTACCGCAGTGGCGCGCGGTTTAGGTATGGGCTTGGATTATTTTGAAGGCAAGCCGATGACAGGTTCGCGCGTGATTTTGCTGGTGTCAGATGGTGCAGCGCATTTGGATGTCAAAACGCGTGAGTTATTGCGCAATATGTTTCAGCGGCAGCAAGCGTCGTTATATTGGATTTATCTGCGCTCAAAAAATGGTGCCAGTTTAAGCGATAGGCCGCCAGAAGGGGAAGAGCAGGCTTACCCGGAATATGAATTACATGCCTATTTTCAAACACTTGGCATGCCGTATCAGGCGTATGAAGCCGAAAATCCACAAGCGGTGCAAAGCGCAATGAAAACGATTGCACGCTTAAAGAATAAGCCCGTTTATTACAAGCAAGCCGCACCGCGACATGACTTAAGCAATATTTTTTATGGCATCGCATTAATCAGTGTGCTTGGTTTGTTAGTGCTCGCTCTTATGGAGGTGAAAAAATGGCGTTACGGTTCAGAATGATACCGATAGTCGCAATGACTTTAATTGCAGCGTGTACGGGAATGGCTTGGCAAGGTTATCAGCTGTTTCAAGATGATCAATACAACCGAGCAGTCGCATCCAAATCCTTAAGCGGAAAAAACACGCCAAGCGACATGATGTTGGATGCGTGGAAGTTGGCGCAACAAAAAGAGTACCAAAAAGCTTGGCAGCTTTACACAAAGGTTGCAGCAAGTAACGAACGAGACCTGCATGCCGATGCCCACTATAACGCGGCAAATTTGTATCAAAAACAGGCATTAAGTTTATTAGAGCAAAAAGGTTTAGGCGCTTGGGACGAAGTGACGCCCTTGCTTTCGATGGCAAAAGAGCATTATCGCAGTGCTTTGCGGTATCGGCCAGATTGGTTGGAAGCTAAGTACAACTTTGAGCTGGCGTTACGTTTTGCGCCCAACATCGAAAGCGCGACAAAAAAAGTAGTGAAAGAAGAAGAGCCTGAAGAAGGTTTGGCGGTGGATGGCTGGCCAAGTATTCCAGGCTTTCCTAGAGGCATGCCGTGATTGCTAAAAAGACCTTAGGCAAGTTAGATGTTAACGGCTGGCTATTGTTTATCGCGGCGATTGTTTTATTGGGCTGTTTACTCAAGCCACATATGCAACTGCCCAAGCCAGTTTATCACTGGATGATTGTGCTGGATATTACCCAAAGCATGAACGTGCGCGATTACAAAGAAGATGCGAATTCAATGAGTCGTTTGGCGTATGCCAAGCAGGGCATTCGTACTGCATTGCGTCGCATGCCTTGTGGCTCTAAGGTGGCGCTGGCTCTATTTACCGAGCGGAATGTTACCAATATCGTGCGACCGTTAGAGGTTTGTAGCCATTTTGGCGCTCTGGATGAAACCGTAGCAGGTTTAGATTGGCGCATGGCTTGGGCGGCAGATTCGTTTATATCACATGGAATTTTTGATGCGATTGCGCAAACAAAAAAAATAGACCCGAATATGCGCGTGTTATTTATCACGGATGGTCAACAAGCGCCGCCAGGCAATCCAGCTTATATGCCGGCTTTTGAAGGTAAACCTGGCGAAGTGAAGGGCGCTATCTTGGGGGCTGGCAATGTGGAAAAAAGTCCAATTCCGAAATTGGATGACCAAGACAATATCACGGGTTATTGGGAATTAGAAGAAGTGCAACGCTACGCCACATTTGGTATGGCAAGAGTGCAATCTGCGCTGGAGATGGAACATCAGCAAATTGAAAATCAGCATGGCCGAAATGCCCCGCATGGTTCTAACCCCGCCGCAATTGCCAACGCGAATCTTTCTGGCTTAGACGAAGTTAACCTGCAAACTTTGGCAAAAACCACTGGGCTTGAATATCAAACGCTGACAACGACACATGGTATAGCCGACGCGATGCATGCTAAAAGCATGCTGATCTGGCAGAAAGCAGATACCGATTTACGTCCTGTATTGGGATTTTTTGCGGTATTAATGCTCACTTTGTATTTTGTACCCAATACATATAAACAACGATTTTTTCAATACTTCAAATTCAGGAGAAATAAATGAAGTTCACTAGTAGTTTTTATTTAACAGCACTTGTGCTTGCAGCCATCGCTTTACCTGCGTATGCGCATGGCCCAACCCCGCAAAAAACTGATCAGACTGCACTGATTAACGCAGCACCAGCTGTGGTGTGGAAAAAATTGAGCGAACCATGCGCAATTGCAACATGGCACAGTGAAGTGAGCAATTGTGAATCTGCAACGCCATTAAATCGCACGCTCACCTTAAAAACCGGTGGCAAAGTGCAAGAAGAGATTGATGAGATTCTGCCAGCAGAAATGACGATTTCTTACCGTTTGGGTGGCGATATGGATGTAAAAGCCTTGCCAGTCAGTTCACTCACTGGCCGTATTAAAGTTACTGCAGAAGGCACTGGCTCACGCGTGAGTTGGTTGGCACGTTATTATCGCTTTGACACGACCAATGAACCGCCAAAAGGCTTGGATGATGAATCAGCGCAAAAAGCCGTGAATGCTTATGTTAAGGCCGCGTTGGAAGGCTTGGAGCGCGCGCCTGAAAAAAAGTAGTTAAAACTGAAAAGCAATCTGTCATTAACAATTGGTGGAACAAGTTGCTTTCAGTATTTTAAATCTATTTTAACAATCATATAAGCCATTCTAAAAAGATGCTTATATGGTTGTTTTACAGTGTTTATATTTGAATGTGCGATTTTTAATGCGCGTAATAAATAAAGGAAACGTGATGTCTGTCATTGAGCTTACTTCTGCTAATTTTAAGCAAGTAGTTGAAGAAAATGCATTCGTAATTGTAGATTTTTGGGCGGAATGGTGTGAACCGTGTATGCGGTTTTTGGATGTTTATAAAACGGTCGCGCAGCAAACACCAGATATTGTTTTTGGCAAACTGAATACGGATGACTATCCTGATATAGCGGCGTATTTTGAGGTGAAGCAAGTGCCTTGTATTTTCGCCATTCGCGATCAAGTGATTATCGATGGACAAGTGGGTGAAGTGACACAGAAAAAATTTGTTGAAATGATTCAAACGTGGCGCGCCTTTGATAATAGTGCAATTAATCAACATTTTGCTCAAAAAGTTAATGTTTAAATTTACCATGCGTTACTTTATTGTATTGTTTTTTTCCTTACTTTTAACGCCAACAATACAGGCTGAATCGTTAAAGGATATTCATAAAACTACAAAACAATCCAAGACTGTAGAAGCTGCATCTCAGGCAATGGCTGAACATAGCAATGTACTACGCCAGTTGATGTTAAGACTTTATCAGGCAAACCCAAATGAGCTTAAAAAGAGTACGCAAGTGAGTGCGGAAGAAATGGTGCAATGGACATTTGAAGGTCCATTTGGCTGGAAATTTGATGGCGTCAGACATTTACAGGAATTAGACGCTCTTAGTCTTGCCGTTGATGCGGATTTTCCAGGCGATCGCGTACTTGCTTTAATCACGGGTTTGCACACCTCTTTGACTAGGGCTTATGGCGGTAAAAATGAATATGATTTTTCAGGTGAAATTGATCCGCAGTACTTATACAACACGGCACGTAATATAGAAATTGCCCGTATCAAAATAACTGAACTGAATCAGACACAATTAGATAAATTTAAGCAAACACTTTCTTTACTGGACGGTGAAAAGCCAGTGGATTTAACACAACAATTGAACGAATTAATCAGACGTGTAGACGCGGATGCTAATCGATTTGCTGGACAGAAACAGCAAACAATTCAGCTTTTGGATAGACGTTCAGCAGACTCAATATCATGGCAAGTGCAGTAATCGTAAATGAGTAAAGCAAGATAGCTTAATGTCTAGCGTAACTTAGGACTGTTTTCAGCTTGGGGATAATATGAAAAATAGGCAGTTTATTCTAATTGTATTCATCACAGTTTTATCTGCGTGCGACCAACAGCAAGCCGAAAAGCCCAGCGAGCAAACGATTGTCCATGCTGAAGAAAAAACCGAGTTGAATTATGAGTTGGATGCACTGCGTTTAATGCCTTTTTTGGCAGTGCATGACGACGCGATTGCTGCTGCGTGGCTGGCATTGCAGGATAATAGTGACCAAACTGATTACCAGCCATCAGCCGCCAATATAGCCCAGTATGAAGTGCGCATTCAGTTGTTGGCCAAGCAGCTGGGCGAAGAAAGGCGCATTATCGCCAATCGCACAGTACAGACGCGTGATTTACTGGCGCAAAGCCAAATGCACGAAACGTTGATTCACTTGCTGGATGGTATGACAGAAGTTGCGAAAGCAGGTGTTGAGGGTGATTACGGTAGCTATTGCCAGTGGTATGTGAATCTACGGCAAAGCCAGCTTAGCCACCAGGATGCGATTGATAAGATGAAAGAGTTAAAGTGAACAGTAAATAAATTGACCAAACAATGAGTTAATTACTGTTAGTAATCAAAATTCTGTTGCCAGTAGTCGGTCACGGTTTTAACACTGTAGATAATCCAGTGCTGCTTTTCACCCCTGCGCGTGACAGAACAACCTAATTCGCGCATGTTGTCATCTGGTGCTAAAACGTGTTTAGTATGATCTGCGGTTTGTACATCCATAAACCAACGATCTAGCCATACTTCCAAGGTTTGATTGGAGGTATTTTTGATGGAAATCATCTTGCTCTCGTCTGATGAACAGTCTGCATGATTCGACTCTACAAACGCCACGCCATTTGTTTCTGCTGCATTTATGTTTACGGCAAACATAAGACCAAGAGATGAAATGGTAATTAATTTTAAAAGTTGCATAAAATAAGTTAAGTTATCTGGTATTAGATTATTGATTTCTAGTTAACGGACCGAAGCAGTTATAGAGCAATGCCGTTTCGTCTTCACACATAATCATGTGTTCGCCTGTTAAATCGTACCGAATGTAATGAAGCCCTTGGTGACCGACTTCTGACTGTTCGCCTTCACAGTCCTTTTGGTCATTGGTACTCACTATCTGGTGTTTTAATTCGTAAAAAGCGTACCGCGTATGTTTTGCAGAAATTGTATATGTGCTATCAACTACCTGGTCGCCACTTGTCCCGCGCATCGTGCCATCGGGCTGAAATATGTAAGCATCTTCGCAAGTAGAATTCAGTGCTTTATAAGTCCAACTGCCAATAATCGAAAACTCTGGGTAATTTGATGATTGTCTGTATTCAAAACTCTCTAACGAAGGAGAGCCTTTCTGAGGGCTGATTGCAAACGCAAGTGGCGTCAATATAAAACAGAAAATGGCCATTCCGAATTTGTTCATCATATCCCTTTTAAAATTTGGTTAGCCGTTATTAAAAATCGGCAACTTAATATAAATGACGTTGATGTGCTCACACATGAGATTTTTTGAAACTTAAGGGCAGATTAATTCCTAAATTTTGGAGCCAAGACGGTATTTTGAAAGTATTCAACTAATATGCATAAACCCATTAATCAATAAACAAATCAATAAGGGATCAATGAAAATACGCATATTACTTTTTGCAGTATGTTTTCAGTTGTTTTCTATACAGGCTTTTGCATTGATTCACGGGGAAGAGACGTCGTCGAAGATTGTATCCACAGTGAGCTTACAAATTAATCACCATCATTGGCTGCGGTCAGTGAATTCATGGGATGAGTATCAAAGCCAATGCAGTGGTGTAATCGTCGGCAAGGCGCCGTTAACCGTTTTAACTGCAGCACATTGCTTAAGAGAAGCCAAAATCGAGCATGATACGCAATTGCCGGATTTGAGTATTACGAATCAGGCAGAACTGGGCATTGAATATGCAAAGTTAGTAAAAGCATTTTATAAATCATTTGATGAAGTAGAAAAAAATCTAGCGCTGGATGTCGCTGTATTGATGTTTGATGCAGGATTAACAGACCAGGTTACATTTATGCCGGTCCACACAGGTAAAGTTCCTAAGCAAGTATTGTTGTGTGGCTATGGCACGGGTTATCAGGAAGTTGAATCGAAGCATCCCAGATGCAGTGAAAAAAACGTGTTAAGTAATTTAAAGGATTTTTATCAAATCATGCCGCGTGAGTATGAAGAGTCTGATGAAATGTTGCACATGAAAGCACGCGCGCAGTTCGAGTATAAACAGGATATTGTTAAATCGCTTGATACTTTAGTGGCGGTGAATCGTTTAGATGAAACTGGGCACTATTCGACAGATGAACCCATGCCGACAAGTGGCGATTCTGGTGGGCCGTGGATAATTGAAAATAGCAAGGGTGCATATCAATTGGTTGCAGTGACCAGTTTGGTGGAGCGTTTTTATAACAAAACCCGTTTCTGGTCTTTTTTTAAAAAAGATGAGCCTTTATCTGACTATCCTTACGTAGCTTATGGCATAAAACTTGGGCATCGAGAGGTGTTGAATTTTTTACAGAATGCGATCAAACAAGGTGCTGATATACAGTTTTCAGACAAAAGCATGAGCTTTTTTGGTCTGGGTAATCAATGAAACGCAACTTTGCGTTGCGTTTCATTATATTGAATCTTAGAAACTTAAGTAAGTCGCTAATTAAATGCCACGTAATAGTTCGTTAATGCCAACTTTACCTAAAGTTTTCGCATCTACTTTTTTAACAATCACTGCGCAATACAAGCTGTAGCTACCATCTTTTGAAGGCAAGTTACCTGAAACCACAACAGAACCCGCTGGTACGCGACCATAGAATACTTCACCTGTTTCGCGATCGTAAATCTTAGTGCTTTGGCCAATATATACACCCATTGAGATGACGCAGTTGTCTTCTACGATTACGCCTTCAACTACTTCACTGCGTGCGCCTATAAAGCAGTTGTCGCCGATGATAGTTGGGCCCGCTTGTACTGGCTCTAATACGCCACCAATGCCTACGCCACCAGATAGATGCACGTTTTTACCGATTTGCGCGCATGAACCGACAGTTGCCCATGTGTCGACCATTGTGCCTTCACCTACATAAGCGCCGATGTTGACGTATGACGGCATTAACACTGCATTTTTACCAATAAATGAGCCACGACGCACAATCGCATTTGGTACGACACGGAAGCCGCCTGCTTTGAAATCTGCTTCAGAGTAATCGGCAAATTTTGGCGGTACTTTATCAAAGTATTTGGTCACGCCGTCATCCAGCAACTTGTTGTCTTCTAATCTAAAAGATAACAATACGGCCTTTTTCAGCCATTGATGCGTTTCCCAAGTTTGTGTATCGCCAATACGACTAGCCACGCGTAAAACACCTGCATCTAAATCTTTTAATACAGATTCAACCTGCGTTTTAAGTTCTGGCGTTGCATTGCTAGGGTTAATGTTTGCGCGGTCTTCAAACGCGGCTTCGATAATACTTTGACGTGGATCCATATTGTTCTCAGATGTAATTAATTAAGCAAAGGCGTTATTTTAACCTATATCAACATTTAGCCAAAAATAAAGCATTTAAAAATGTGGCGTGGAATCTTACGCCTAAAAATAAAGCGCGTTGTGATAAGCAACGCGCTCGCTGTGAAACTATACGCCCATTATTTTTTTGCTTTTGCTGCCTCATACAGCGGCTTTACTTTTGGCGTCAATGCTTTTAATTCAGCAATCCGATTCTCACTGGCCGGGTGAGTGCTAAAAAACTCAGGCGGCGCACTTTTACTTTGCGCGCTCATTTTTTGCCACAAAGTTACGGCGGCGTCTGGGTTAAAGCCTGCGCGGGCTGCTAACTCTAAGCCCATTCTATCGGCTTCACGTTCTTGTTCTCGGCCATTTGGTAAGGCAAAAAACAATTGCGAACCTGTGCCTGCCGCTTGTACGGCAAGGCTACCTGCTGTGCCTGTTGCAAAAGCCGCTAATGCTTGCAAGCCAAATTGTTGCACATAGGCTTGCGACATACGTTCACGCCCGTGTTCGCGCAATGCGTGTGCAATCTCATGGCCAATGACGGCGGCAAGCTCATCATCTGTGGCATGGAGTTTCTCAACCAAGCCAGATAAAACCATGATTTTTCCACCGGGCATGCAGTATGCGTTCAACTCATCATTCTGTTCAACGTTGACTTCCCATTTCCAGTTAACGGCATCAGGGCGAAACACGCCAACTTGCGCAATGAGTCGATTTGATATGCCGCGAACACGCGTTAACATAGCTGGGTTGGCGTTAAGCGTTTTTTTCGATTGGGCTTCTTTAAGCGTTTCTGAATAAGCTTGCGCAGACATAGTATCTACGGTGTTAGAAGGCAGCAGCATAAACTGCGAGCGACTAACGCCAGAAACGCTGTCTTTGGTTGTGGTCGCGCATCCGGCAAGTTGCATGGAAATTGCGGTGAGTACAATGGCAGTTAGTTTTTTCATCGGAGTTTCTTTCTAATCAAAATTATGAACAAATAATTAAGCAGTCAGATCAAGCTATTAACGCATCAGCGATGGCAATGGTTGAGTTAACGGATATTTTTAACCCAAAAACTAACATTTACAACAGTTAATTTTAAAGCTTGAATGATCAACCCCAATTTTTATATCCAAACTGGGTTTAAAACAAGTTTTAAATTTTAACCTGAGAGCCTAACTCAACAACGCGATTAGGCGGTAATTTAAACTGGTTGGTAATGGTTTCAGCGGTGCGGAATAAACCGATAAAGATTTTCTTGCGCCAAATCGCCATGCCGGTTTTTTCGGAAGGAATGAGAATTTCTTTGCCAATAAAAAAGGATGTTTCCATCGGCTCAACCGCGATGCCTCTGCTGGCACATAAGGCTAAATCACGTGGTAAATCCGGCTCGTCTTTAAAGCCATAACGCACGGTTACACGATAAAATTCGTGCAACATGGCCTCAACCGTAACGCGCTCTTCTGTATTGGTGTGCGGTACATCTAAAAACTTAACGGTTAGAATCATCACTTTTTCATGCAACACTTTATTGTGTTTTAAATTGTGCAACATGGCATGCGGCACGCCGTCTGGGTTGGGTGTCATAAATACTGCCATGCCCGGAACACGTTGTGGCGGATGCGCACCGACAGCTTCAATAAACGGTTCAATCGCCATGGATTCAGATTTTAAGCGTTCATAAACCAAAGTGCGGCCATTTTTCCATGTGAGCATTAATGTAAAAATAACTGCACCGATAATCAAAGGCACCCAGCCACCATCGGCCACTTTTAATACGTTTGCGCCAAAAAATGCTAAATCAATGGTTAGGAATAACGCGATCAGCAAGCCTGTTTTTAATTTGCTCCAGCGCCATACTTCGGTAAAGACAATTGATGCCAATAAAGTCGTGATGACCATATCGCCGGTTACGGCGATACCGTATGCGGCGGCTAAATCACCAGAACTGCCAAAGAAAAGTACCAAGGCCATGATGCCGACCATTAAACCCCAATTGACGCGCGGCATATACACTTGACCTTGTTCGCTTTCTGAGGTGTGTTGAATATGCATGCGTGGTAGGTAGCCCAATTGTAGCGCTTGGCGTGAGACGGAAAATGCGCCCGTAATGACCGCTTGTGAAGCAATAACCGTCGCCAGCGTCGCCAACAAAATCAGTGGGATGATGGCCCATTCCGGCGCTAATAAGTAAAAAGGATTTTTAATCGATGCTGCGTTGTGCAGTATAAGAGCGCCCTGTCCAAAATAATTCAGTAGCAAAGCGGGTAACACGAATCCAAACCAAGCTAAACGGATAGGGTAACGGCCAAAATGCCCCATATCTGCATATAATGCTTCTGCACCTGTTACCGCCAGCACGACCGCACCCAGTGCGACAAAGGCCACCCACGGTTCACTGGTAAAGAACCTGATCGCATAGATGGGATTAAGTGCGTTTAATATCGTCGGATCGTGCAAAATATTGATAATACCCAACAAACCCAAGGTGCCAAACCACAGTAACATCACCGGGCCAAAAAAAGCACCCACAATCGCTGTGCCTTTGCTTTGCGCCCAAAATAGCAAAAACAGCACGATTAAGGTAATCGGCACAATCAGTGTGTGCAAACTGGGGGCGGCAATTTCCAGGCCTTCTACCGCAGATAATACCGAAATAGCCGGTGTAATCATGCCATCGGCATAAAACATACACGCGCCTAAAATACCTAACAACATAATATAACGTTGCTTTCTACTATTCCCTTTGGCGTTTCTAATAGCCAGCGCCAGCAAAGCCATGATGCCGCCTTCGCCACGGTTATCGGCGCGCATAATAAACGCGACGTATTTAAGCGAAACGATTAAAATTAATGCCCATGTGATGAGCGACAAAATGCCGTAAACATTCAATGAGTTAAGCGGCAGTAGATGATGACCAGTGGAAAAAATTTCTTTCATGGTATACAAGGGGCTGGTGCCGATATCGCCGAATACGACGCCTAGAGCAGCTAGCGCCATGGTTGGTAGAGTTGCTTTACGAGGGGTTTGATTATCCATGTTAATGCGTACTTTTACGATTGCGTATTATCAACCAATTGATTGGACAAACCAATAGAAATTAACAAAAACGCACGCTTATTAGCCCTAATGGGTTTTTAATACCAAATTAAATATTAAGTACTTTTTTTAACGCTAATCACTTGTGCTTTAGCACTGCCTTTGTAAAAAGTAATATTCAGTCGTGATTCTGGCGTGATTTGCTGCGCATCAATAATCAGCTCCGCTGACTTAGGATTCAGCAAATCATTCTGGCTCACTTCACTATGTACGATTGCATAGCCTCTGGCCAATACAGCGTTGGGATTTAACTGCTCGATACTGCTGGATAATCGTAATAAACGATGCTGATTAGTTTGCATGTTTTGCTGAAACGCCAGATTTAATCGATGCTGTAATTGCTTGATTTGTGTCGCACGGTTTTCTATTTGCTGCGCCGGTGAAATCAGTCTGCGTGCCAAGAAGTCCAGTTTTTGCGCGGTTTGATTGAGCAAAAAATTAATTTGCTTATTCAGCCGGTTTTGTAAGTTAACGATTTGATTTTTAAGTACTCTAATATCTGCACAAGCCAGCTCTGCCGCCGCAGTCGGTGTTGCTGCACGCATGTCCGCCACAAAGTCGCAGATGGTGAAGTCCGTTTCATGACCAACGCCGCTAATAGTTGGGATGGGGCAGTCGTCGATTGCGCGGGCGACCACTTCTTCGTTAAATTGCCATAAGTCTTCCATACTGCCGCCGCCACGGCAAATAATCAGCGTATCCACTTCTGCGCGCTTACTTGCCGCGTGAATGGCTTTGGCAATCAGCTGTGCCGCACTTTTACCTTGTACTGGTGTGGGGTAAATAATCACTTTAATATTGGGGTTGCGGCGTTTAAGCGTGGTTAAAACATCGCGCAAAGCGGCGGCATCGGGCGAAGTAACTATGCCGATGGTGAGTGGGTTTGTGGGAATCGCTTGCTTGTAGGCAGCATCAAATAAGCCTTCGTGTGCGAGTTTGGCTTTGAGTTTTTCGAACGCTTCAAACAGCGCGCCTAAACCGGCTTTTTGCACGAATTCAACCGTTAACTGAAAGTCGCCGCGCGCTTCATACAAAGTCACTGTTGCGCGCGCCTCGATTTTATCGCCTTCACGCGGTGTAAAATCCACATAGCTATTGCGGCCTTTAAACATCACGCATTTGACTTGTGCGCCTTGGTCTTTCAATGAAAAATACCAATGGCCTGAAGCCGCGCGAACGAAGTTAGACACTTCTCCTGACACCCAAAACAAAGGAAAAGATTGCTCTAATACTTCGCGCGCTAAACGATTCAGTTCGCTAACTGTCATTACATGGGTGTTCATTACATTGTCTGGCATTATTTGCTTGTCGGGGTGTGTTGTAGGTTCAGTCATGCGGCTTTATCAATTACAATTGTTTATTAAGTGAATTATAGGTTAACTCAATATGATACAAAAAATATTTAACACCTTTTTAAAAGTCAAAAATGGCTATTTACTGGGCTTCGTTTTGTGTTTTGGCATCGTTGCGCTCGCATTGGTGATTCAAACTACCTACAAGCTGGAACCTTGCCCATTGTGTATTTCACAACGCATGGTGTTTATGGGCTTAGGCGTACTTTTTTTAATCGCTGCATTTATTCCACCAGCTAATATCTTTAAAAAAATATTCGCGGCTTTACAAGTGTTAACCGCACTGGGTGGGGCAGGCGTGGCGATTCGCCATTGGTATCTGCAAGCCAATCGTGAAAGCATGGTTGCCGATTGCGGCGTGGGATTCGACTATATGTTTGAGAATTTCCCACTGCAAAAAGCTTTTAAATTATTGTTCCGTGGCACAGGCGATTGCGCGGCGATTGATTGGACTTTTCTGGGCTTAACTTTGCCACAACTAGGTTTAATATCATTTCTTGGCTTTGCGGCTTACGCCATTTATTTAGTCAGCAGAAAAGCGTAAAAATACGATGTTAAACCATTGGAAAACTGGCTTGAAGTGCGGGTTAATTGCCTTTGCATTATTTTTAGCTGGATTATTTATCTATGGCCAGTTTAATAACTTTACTTTCTGGCATGCCTTTGCCCATGCCGGCACCCAATCAGGCATCGCCTATATGATTTACTATGGCGTTTTTGCAGGCCCAGTGATTTTTCTATTGGTGGCATTTGCAGGAATGTATTTTAAAAAATTGAATAATCGTTAACTTAAAAGATTGAATGATTTAAAACTCAATAAAAAGACCTCAATAATATGAATATCAATAGCCTCAATAATACGCTGGATAACTTTGTCGGCAACACGCCACTGGTTAAATTACAGCGTATGAACCCAAACCCCAGCAATACAATTTTACTGAAGCTGGAAGGTAATAATCCTGCGGGCTCAGTTAAAGACAGGCCCGCGTACAACATGATTACACGCGCAGAAGCCAGAGGTGATATTAAGCCGGGCGATACCTTGATTGAGGCAACCAGTGGTAATACCGGTATTGCGTTAGCGATGGTTGCCGCCATGCGTGGTTATAAAATGATACTGGTGATGCCCGACAATCAAACGATTGAGCGCCGCCAAAGCATGAAAGCCTATGGTGCAGAGCTGGTATTAACGCCCAAAGATGGCAGCATGGAGCTGGCGCGCGATGTGGCCATGAAAATGCAGTTGGAAGGCGAAGGCATTGTGCTGGATCAATTTGGTAATCAAGATAATCCGCTGGCGCATTATGAAAGCACTGGTCCGGAAATCTGGCGTGATACCGCGGGGAAAATCACGCATTTTGTCTCCAGCATGGGCACCACTGGCACGATTATGGGCGTTTCACGTTACCTAAAGGAGCAAAATCCCAACATTCAAATCATCGGTGTGCAGCCAGAAGAGGGCGCGCAAATTCCGGGTATTCGCAAATGGCCAGCGGAGTATATGCCGACTATTTTTGATGCAAAACGCGTAGATGAGCTGCGTTACGTTAACCAGAAAAATGCTGAAAATATGACACGCAAGCTGGCAAGCGAAGAAGGTATCTTCGCTGGGATATCCAGCGGCGGCGGGCTTTATACCGCGTTGCAAATTTCAAAAGAAGTGACAAATGCAGTGATTGTTTCGATTGTGTGTGATAGAGGAGATCGCTATCTCTCAACAGGTGTTTTCCCCGCCTAAAAACGCATACTTCGTCATGATGCTGCGTTGCAAAGCAAAAAGTGCGTCCTTACATATTAATTCATATGCTGCGTCCGATTTTTTACTTTCCGCTTTGCCTCATTTAAAAGTCTGCGTTTTTCGATTAATTAAGCTATTTTTTTTGATTGCTTTTTTCAGCATGCCAGCGCATGCGATTTCTAGTATTCAAATCACTGTAGAAGCAGTTGATGCACCTATTGGGCAACTTAAAAACGCTCAATTCCAGGTTGACTTAAAAGGCGCACAAGCTGCGCTGATTTTAAATGCCGACCTTAAACCCACCAATGAAAAAGAATTTGACCATTTCGACTTGAAATGCGGTCAATTTTTGACTGAGAAAATTGGCCAGGCGCAGTGCTTAAACGGTCGGTTCTTATCCAAACAAATTAATGCGCCTTTTTCAGTTGATTTTGTTAGTTACCCGTCAGATTTTTCACTGAGTATCGCATTTAATGGCGCCAATTTTAGCGATGCGTCTGGTTTGCACGCAGGTGAAAACTTAACTGGCCAGATTAAAATGGCGGCTAAAAAAAGTAATTTAAGTCAAACTTGGTTGTGGAATGGCTTAATTAGCTGGAATGCGGGTGAGTTGTTCTGGCAGCCGTTTTACTTTGGTAAAGCGGGTAATACGTTTGAAATCAACGGCACGTTTAAGCAAGATGTTCTGAATATTCAAAATGCCAGTTTGCTGGTGAATGAAGTGGGAGAAATGAGTGCGACCGCCACAATTAATACCAAGACAAAAGTGGTGGAAGATGTGCGAGTAAGTGCAAAAGATGTGGATTTTACAGGATTGTACGCAGTTTTTTTAAAGCCGATGGCGCAAAAGACGGCTTTTGGCAATATGGATGTTTCAGGCAAAGCAGATTGGCAGTTTGAGATTAAAAATCTAGCGCCGACCAGTTTTGAATTGAATCTGCGCGATGCCAATATTGAAGATAAAAATGGCAAATTTGCTTTCAGCCATATCAATGCACATATTCCTTGGGATTACGATGAGCCCAAAAATCTGCAATTGGCGTACAAAAGTGGACATTTGCTCAGATTGCCTTTGCGCGAAACCAAGTTAAGCGCAGAAATCAACCGATTTTCACTCACAGCGCCGCAGTTAAATCTGCCTGTTCTAGATGGTGCGCTGAATTTATATGATGTGTCTGCCGTGCGATTGGCAGACAGTTGGGCCTGGCATCTACGCATGGATTTAATTCCCATTACCTTGAGTGAGTTCAGCAAAGCGCTGGGTTGGCCCGTGATGAAAGGGCAGATTTCTGGCCAGGTGCCATTGGTGACGTATGCCTATAAGCAACTGAGCATGGATGGTGCGATGACCTTTAACGCATTTAACGGCACGATTAGCATGAATAATCTGAAAATAGATGATCCGCTGGGCGTAGTGCCGCGCTTGCATGCGGATTTGCAGATGCGTAATCTGGATATGGGTGATTTAACTCGCACCTTTAGTTTTGGCGCGATTGAAGGCAAGCTGGATGGCGATGTGAAAGATATGTTACTGGAAAACTGGAAGCCAGTGCATCTGGATGCGTCGATTCAAACCAGTGAAGGCAAGCAGTTAAAAAAAATATCGCAACGTGCGGTAGAAAATATTACCGCTTTGGGCGGTGAAGGCACGGCGGCGGCTTTACAGCGGACTTTTTTGCGATTTTTTAAAGAATTTAATTACGATAAAATAGGCTTAAGCTGTAAATTAAGGCAAGATGTTTGCGAAATGGGCGGTGTGGAGTCAACGCCAACAGGGTACGTTATCGTTAAAGGGAAAGGTATTCCGTCGGTTAATGTTAACGGCTACACGCAAAAAGTCAGTTTGCAAGATTTGCTTGGTAGAATTAAACGTATTACGGATAGCAATAGCAAAATGATTGTTGATTAAAGCTACTTGGTTAATGACAAAAATCTCGAATTAATTAGGATTAAAACAATGAAAAAAACAGGCATGACTAATATGTTAACTTCTGGCACGTTAACTATCGCGGCATTAATCGTATTAATACCCGCTTGCGTCACCATTAATATTTACTTTCCTGCCGCTGCCGCAGAAAAAGCCGCAGACAAGATTATTGATGACGTATGGCAACTTAAACCAGGTGAAGAAACACCTGCTAAACCTGTTGATGCGCCTGCTAGTTAATCGATATAACGCCAGAATACAAACAAAAGCTCTTAAATCTTAAGGAAGCACCATGAAAAAACTCATCACTACATTTAGCTTGATACTCATCACATTATTCAGTAGCAGTTGGGTAAATGCAGCGGCTGATTTAGATGTGAATACGCCCGCTATTTCTGCCATCAAAAACAGCATGCAAGCGCGGCACGCACAATTAAACCCACATTACAACAGTGGCGCGGTAGGCTTAACTGCCGATGGCTTGATTGCCGTGCGCGATGCGACAGCAGTGCCATTGAAAGATCGAGGTGGAATTAATAGTTTGGTTGCGGCTGAAAATAGTGACCGTAATGCGCTCTACAAAGAAATTGCTGCAGGTAATGGCCACCCGGAATGGGCGGGTGAAATACGCAGTACTTTTGCAAACCGCTGGGTCGATAAAGCGCAAAGCGGCTGGTATTACCAAAGCGCAGGTACTTGGGTAAAAAAATAACCTTAGCTAAATAGTTGTACAAAATTTAATATCTATAAAATACAAGATAACTGGATTTTAGTCATAGTCTTTTAACCATAATGTAAGGTATAGAAAATGCATATTAAACAGTTTTTATTGTTAGCTTTAGGCTTGATTTACGTTGTTGTTAGCCAAGCAGAAACATATGAATGGATAGACGATAAAGGTGTCAAAAACTATGGCGACTCAGTTCCTTCAAAGTATAAACATAAAGCAATTCCAGTTGAGATTAAGGAAAATGTCATTTCCCCGCCAGCTGTGCCAAAAATTAGCGATAGCAATAATAGCCAAGCTGATAATCCTGAGCAGGTTAAGCCTGTTGTATTAGAGGTTCCTGCACCAAAAAATTTGACGGAAGAGAGTTGTGAAGTGCAAATGCAACAATATAAAGAAAGCCAAGATTGCTTTGCGCAATACAGAAATGTCCGCGGTGGTATCAATGAAGAGGGTGTAAAAAGATGTACAGCAATTCAGCAGCCTGCTTGCAACACTGGCAGATAAAGAGTTTGACATGACCCCAACCCTCGTTTTTGATATCGAAACGATTCCAGATACCGCTGGCTTGCGCGCTTTGCTGGAATTGCCTGCAGACGTTTCAGATGAAGATGTCGCCAATATTGCTTTGCATCAGCGGCGCCAGCATAACGGTAGCGAGTTTTTGCCTTTGCATCAGCATAAAATATGTGCGATTTCTTGCGCCTTGCGGGAAGGCAATCATTTTAAGGTATGGACACTTGGCGATGCTGATTCTACGGAAGCTGAAATCATCCAGCGTTTTTTTGACGGCGTTGAAAAATATATGCCGCAAATTATCTCCTGGAACGGTAGCGGTTTTGATTTGCCCGTATTGCATTATCGCGCCATGATCAACAACGTGGTCGCGCCGCGCTATTGGGATTTGGGCGATGACAACAAAGATTTCAAATGGAATAACTATATTAGTCGCTATCACATGCGGCATCTGGATTTAATGGATTTGCTGGCTTTATACAATGCACGTGCCAATGCGCCCTTGGATGATCTGGCTAAATTATGCGGCTTCCCGGGTAAGCTGGGGATGGATGGCAGTAAAGTGTGGGATGCATTTAAGGCTGGAAAAATCGAAGAGATTCGCAATTATTGCGAAACCGATGTGGCCAATACACATTTGGTCTATTTGCGCTTTCAACTGATGCGCGGGCATTTAAGTAAGTCTGAATACGAGGCGGAAATAAAAATAGTGCGCGAAACCTTAAACGGTTATAGCGCACCTCATTGGAGTGAGTTTTTAGCGGCGTGGGTTGAAATCACAAAAGATTACTATTTAACCAAAACCAATTCAGCTTGATTAAATAGTAATGACTAACAATCTCTCAGTCTATTGCAGATAGCAGAAGCGTAATAGATTTCACTTACGTGGGTCATCTTTGGGATTGGTATACGTAATGCCCCAAGGACCAGTAGCAATAAGCTCGACAATCGTTTCTTCATCCGTCGTCCAGACATAATGAGTGTGACCAGTAGGCAATACAAAACTAGAGCCAGCGTTTAATATTTCGCCTTTACTTTTGTCAAACTTTTCACCCATGCCATTTCCCAGCTGTCCCTTAAGGACGGTAATTACTTCCGTATATGGATGAGTATGTGGTGGAATTGGATAATTTGCAGGAAATTTCAGCCATGCAATAAATACACCTGCCTTGCTTGGGTCACCTAACAAAATAGCGCTTTTAGCGCCTTTTGGCAGTATTGCCTCGTCTTTCCATTCAACTGTTGCTGGCGTGAATGATTTCATCTCGACCGCACTCATACGCTCAATCTTATCTTGTGCTAATGCATAACCAGAAAAAGCAAATATTATTGCGCTTAATAATAAAGATTTCATAAAGTTTATTCTCCCTTTTAATCGTGTTAAATAATAAATATATACTGAACGGTATATCTGTGGTGATTATGACTTAGTGTTTAGATTAAAACGTTAACTCTCGTCATTAATCCGTGCTAAAGATTTGAGTGAATAATTCGTACGTAAATTAATTAGCTTAACTAATATTCATAACTAATTGGTTTGATGATATCGGCTGAAAGGCAGCTTAAATGTAAATGCAGTTTCCTCTGGTGCTAGCGTTACGGTAAAATTGCCTTATGAGAAGAAACCGTCAAAAAGCCTTTAGAAACCCTGCAGAAAATCCTATTTTACCAGCCATTATTGAGTCACTTGATCAAGAAGGGCGCGGTGTTGCGCATGTGGATGGTAAAACTGTTTTTATTGATGGTGCGCTGTCGAATGAGCGTGTAACTTACCAATCACAGCATATCAAGCCCAGCTACGAAGTGGCAAATACCATTTCTGTTAGCAAACAAAGTAATCAGCGTGTGATACCAAAATGCCCACATTTCGGTTTATGCGGCGGCTGCAAATTGCAGCATTTGGATATTAACGCCCAAGTGGCGGCGAAACAGCGGCTGCTGGAAAATGATTTGTGGCATATTGGCAAGGTAAAACCTGAAAATATGCTGCCGCCTTTATACGGCCCAACTTGGGGTTATCGGCATAAAGCGCGCTTAAGCGTTAAATATGTAGAAAAAAAACAGCGCGTGCTAGTGGGTTTTAACGAAAAAGCCACACGTTATGTGGCAGATATGAATTCGTGTGAGGTGTTGGTGCCAGAAGTGTCGGCGCTGATCGCACCTTTACAGCAGATGATTGTGCAGTTGAGTATTCGCGATAAATTGCCGCAAATTGAATTGGCCGTCGGTGAAAATAAAGTGATAGTGCTGATTTTTCGCATCATGGATGCGTTAAGTCTTGATGATGAAGCGACATTTAAAGCCTTTGCTGACAAACACCATGTGCAAGTGTGGACGCAAACCAAAGGCCCTGACACGATTAAACCGTTTTGGCCGCTGAATACTGAGCAGTCAGCAATTCCCCAATTGCAATACAGCTTGCCGGAATTTGATTTAACTTATCCGTTTAAGCCGAATGAGTTTACGCAAGTGAATCCGCAAATTAACCAAGTGATGATTCGGCGTGCCATGCAGTTATTAAAACCGCAGACGCACGAAAAAATTGCCGATTTCTTTTGTGGCATAGGCAACTTTACATTGCCTATTGCACGCAGTGGTGCGTCTGTATTAGGATTAGAAGGTTTGGCGAATCTGGTTGAACGCGCCAATGAAAGCGCAGCACTTAACCAGATTCAAAACGCAACATTTGGTGTGGCCGATTTGTTTAAAATGACACCTGAAGCGTTAACTGGTTTGGGCCGCTTTGATAAATGGCTGGTTGACCCGCCACGCGATGGCGCATTTGAACTGATTAAGTCACTGGGCGCCAGCAATAGCCCGCAAACCATTGTGTATGTTTCGTGTAACCCTGCCACTTTGGCACGCGATGCCGGCGTGCTGGTGAATGAAAAGGGTTATACGCTTAAAGCGGCCGGCGTTATCAATATGTTTTCGCACACGGCACATGTGGAATCGATTGCGCTGTTTGAGTTGAATGCTTAAATCCATTAAAAGCAGTCGTTTTAAAATCAGTGTTTTCATCACACTTTTAGCGCTGTTTTTAGCGGCTTGTCAAAAGCCTGCGCCATATGCGGAAATCAATTTTGCAATGGCGCAAGCGCCGCTTAACCTCGACCCGCGTTATGCAACCGATGCCGCATCTGCACGGGTGAATCGTTTGATTTACCAAAGCCTAGTGGATTTTGATGCAAACGCCAAACCAATACCCAGTTTAGCTACTTGGGTGCAGGTTAACCCAACCCAATATCGCTTTGTCTTAAATCATCAGCGCGCAAAATTTCATCATAAAAAGAGACTAACTGCGCAGGATGTAAAAGTCACTTACGATTCTTTGGTGCGGTTAAAAGATTCAGCGCAAGCGGCAGAGTTTGCGAATATTCAAAGCATACAAGTGTTGGATGACGAAACGATTTTATTTGAATTGAATCAGCCAGATAGGAATTTTCCGGCCAAGCTGATTATCGGCATTCTGCCGCAAGACTTAATTATAAAAAAGCATGATTTTTCGCATCACCCAATTGGTAATGGCGCGCTAAAATTTGTGTCATGGCAAAACAAACTCACTTTAAGTCGCGTAAACGATAATCAGAAAATCAGCCTTGTTGAAGTAAAAGATCCAACGGTACGCGTGCTAAAGCTGCTACGCGGTGAAGTGGATTTATTGCAGGGCGATTTACCACCAGAACTGGTGAAATATCTGCAAACCAAACCAGAGGTAGAAGTTAATACGGTTAAAGGCGCAAATTTTTCCTATATGGGTTTAAATATGCAAGATCCGCTTTTGGAAAATATAAAAGTCCGTCAAGCCATTGCGCATGCGATTGATTCCAATGCGATTATCCAGCAAGTGATGGTTCCCAATACGCGTATTGCTGGGGTGATTTTGCCGCCAGAACATTACACCAATGCATTAAGTCCAACAATGCAGCCTTATGCTTATAATCCTGTATTGTCTAAGCAGTTATTAACTGAAGCGGGTATTCAATTGCCGTTAAAACTGGTGTACAAAACCTCAACCGATGCGCAGCGTGTGCGCTTTGCCACCATTATGCAAGCGCAAATGCAGCCTGCTGGCATTCAATTGGAAATCAAAAGTTTGGATTGGGGTACATTTTTTGAGGATGTTAAGCAGGGCAACTTTCAATTATTCGGCCTTACTTGGGTGGGCATTAAAACGCCAGAAATTTATGTAAAAGCGCTGGGTTCGCAAAGTTTTCCACCAAACGGTTTTAATCGCGGACATTATACCGATGCAGAATTAGATGCCTTACTCGCAAATGAGAACTGGCCTGCTGCAACGCAGCGTATCTATCAACAATTGCCTTATATTCCCTTATGGTACGAAGGCCAGTTTGCAGCGACGCGTAAAGACATTAAAAATTATGCACCTAAGCCTGACGGTAATTGGGATGACTTAATCACGATTACCAGACAATCATTGCAAACTCAGCAACAAAAAGCTCAGTTACAATAAACAATATGCGCATAGAAATATCTATTCAAAAACAAAGCTTAACGCTGTTCGATAATTTTGGCGGTGTAAAAGCCAAATACAGTATATCGACTGCGGCCAATGGTGTTGGCAATGAGAAAAATAGCGGCTGCACACCGTTAGGCAATCATATTGTCCGCGCGAAAATCGGTGTAAATGCCGCACCAAATACTGTATTTGTCGGGCGTAGGCCAACGGGCGAAATATGCACGCCAGAGTTAATGGCAGAGTTTCCAAGTCGCGATTGGATTTTGACACGCATTTTGTGGTTAAGTGGGTTAGATATTGGCTTTAATCGCCTTGGTAATGTCGATACCATGCAGCGCTATATCTACATTCATGGCTCACCGGATAGTACTGAAATGGGCAAGATTGGCTCGCACGGTTGCGTGCGCATGCACAATAGCGATATCGTTGAACTGTTTGATTTAGTGTCGGCGGGCACTACTGTTTTGATTCACAATGATTAAGCATTTTGTTGACTTTGTCACCGTCGTTTTCGGTGTACTTCTGCTCACTTTTCTGTTGATTCATCTTGTCCCAGGCGACCCTGTGGAAGTGATGTTGGGCGAATCCGCCAGCGTGACAGATAGAACCGCTTTGCGTACAGACTTGGGCTTAGATCAGCCGCTTGCACAACAATTTGGCAGTTATTTAACCAAGCTGTCGCAAGGCGATTTAGGATATTCAATTCATACCAAAACGCCGATTATCGAACTAATTAAAACACGCTATCCCGCGACACTTAAGCTTGCGGTTTTATCACTTTTTATCGGGTTAGCTATTGGCATTCCCCTAGGCGTATTTGCCGCTCTAAAAGCTAATCATTGGCAAGATTTTGTCGTCACTATTGTTTCTGTGCGTTTATCTGCCATGCCGGTTTTCTGGTTGGGACCTTTATTAATGCTGCTATTTGCGGTTTGGCTAGGCTGGTTTCCAGTCAGCGGTATGGATGACAGCACGTCTATTGTTCTGCCGGCGCTGACTTTGGGTTTGGGTTTAAGCGCGATTTTAACGCGCATGACTCGCACCAGCTTGCTGGAAGTTTTGAATGACGATTTTATTCGTACCGCGCGTGCAAAGGGTTTAAACGAAAATACCGTGATTATCCGCCACGCATTGCGTGCAGCTTTGTTACCGATTATCACCATTGTGGGCTTACAAATGGGCAGTTTATTAGCCGGTACTGTCATCACCGAAACTATTTTCAGTTGGGACGGCATAGGGCGTTTGCTGGTAGAAAGTATTGAAAAGCGCGACTATCCAGTGACGCAAGCCTGCGTGCTAGTTGTGGCGTTAAGCTATGTTGCGGTGAATTTATTTACCGATGTTTTATACCGATTGGCCGACCCAAGAGTGAAGTTTGGGGCGTAGCATGAAAACTTTCGCCATCAGCATTTTGTTATTTTGGGTGATTGCCGTACTGGCTGGCTATGCTTTCGGGTTGCAAGGTAATCACATTGAGTTAGATGCGATATTGTCAGGCCCAAGCCGGCAGCATTTACTTGGTGCAGACGATTTGGGGCGCGATATTCTGGCGCGTATCTTAACTGGGGTACAAGTCTCATTTTTTGTGGCAATCATCGTTACTGTGATTACCATGGCGATTGGCGTTGCTATTGGCTTGATTGCAGGATTTTACGGCGGAAAAGTGGACCGTGTTTTGATGAAAATCACCGATATTTTTTTAGCTTTCCCCGGTATTTTATTGGCCATCGCATTCGCAGCCGTGTTGGGGGCGGGTTTGAGTAACTTAATACTGGCTTTGTGCATTACAGGGTGGGTGAGTTACGCCAGATTGACGCGCGGACAAGCACTGAGTTTGCGCAATCGCCAACATGTGCTTGCGGCAGAATCACTGGGCGCAACCGTGCCGCGTTTGTTACTGAAACATATTTTGCCATTGTTAAGTTCGATATTAGTTGTGGAAGCGACTTATAGTATTGCCAGTGTGATGATTGCAGAAGCAAGTTTGTCGTTTTTAGGTTTGGGTATACAGGCGCCGAATGCTTCGTGGGGCGCAATGCTGCGCGACGGCGTGCGTTATATGTTGGTGGCGCCGCATTATGTGCTGGTGGTAGGTTTGAGCCTGATGAGCCTGATTTTGGCGATTAATCTGGGCGGGGATTACCTGCGTGACAAGCTGGATGTTCGCGTAGAGTAGTGCTGTTTATAGAATAGCGGTAATTGCTTTATTTGTAAGGGCTTAGTTTATAAAGGCTTAATATGCGGAAGCAATACAAATATTACGATTTTATGATGGCTGCTTTCGTGTGTGTGCTGGTCTGTTCCAACTTGATTGGGCCAGCCAAAGTCACACAGATTGATGCGCCATTGCTTGGCACACTCACTTTTGGCGCAGGCGTTTTATTTTTCCCGATTTCGTTTATCTTTGGCGATATTCTGACAGAAGTCTATGGATATTCTGCTTCGCGTCGCGTTATTTGGGCAGGTTTCGCAGGTTTGGCTTTCGCAAGCTTGATGGCTTGGATGATTGTTGCTCTGCCGCCCGCGCCATTCTGGGACAATCAGCATGAATATGAAGTGGCTTTTGGCAGCACTTGGCGTATTTCTTTGGCAGGATTAATTGCGTTTGCAGTGGGTGAATTTGTGAATAGCTTTATAATGGCAAAGATGAAGCTAGTTTCTGCGGGTAAACATCTGTGGCAGCGCACAATTACCAGCACAATTTTTGGCGAAACCATTGATACGGTGATGTTTGTACCGCTGGCATTTTGGAATACGGGTATTATCCCTAACGATAAGATTCCATTGGTGATTGGTGCACAGATAGTTGCTAAAATCGGTGTGGAAGTGGCTTTTACACCTGCTGTTTATAAAATTGTGGCATTTTTAAAGCGCGCCGAAAATGAAGATTACTACGATAAAAACACCAACTTTAACCCTTTTAAACTTTAAGCATTTTAACCATTAACTATAATTGAGTACGCATTGACTGAGAATTTAAGCAGTAATTTAACCATTACCTGGCAAGAAAAAGGCAAGCCGCAACAAGCGGTTTGGCAAAGCGAGGCTAACGCAGCACCGCCTAAAAACATTGTGGTGGCAGATGACACCATGAAAGCGGATGAAGCCTATAAATTGGCTTGTGAAGGCACAGGTTTTTTGTATAAAGGCGACTTTCAGAATGCCAAACAATTACTGCAAGCCGTTACAAAGCGCGTAGACCGCAAACCGATTAAACCTGCTGCGACCATGCTGGAAGCTTTTCATCAGCATAGAGCAAGGCAAATTCAGCGTGCCAATATTACCAACAAAATCTTAATCGAGTTGAATCATGGTAATTGCGATTTAAAACGCGCGCCTGATGTAAAAGAAGCGGTTGCAGGTGCATTGATTGTTAACCCAAAGCTGGATAAAGTACCCGCGAAAATGGTGTTATCGTTGCGCGAATTGCTTGGCATGAACGGTGCGCAGGAATGGCG
>Ga0123398_1063411_pt1 | contig 42878 bp, 33 predicted proteins | sample T5LHNO3metaT_FD_89926 | JGI IMG/M metagenome (GOLD analysis project Ga0123398, IMG submission 89926) | Methane-oxidizing artificial microbial communities from Washington, USA to study methane cycling - T5-LHNO3 metaT (Metagenome... | ecosystem: Engineered > Modeled > Simulated communities...
CCGCTCATGGCGTCGAGCGCGGGCGCGCGGGCGTCGTCGGCGCCGCGCCAGTTGCGGCGCAATATCGTGCGCTGATTGCGGATCTTGGCGTTGACGAGATCGCGCGCGAAAGCGAGGCGGCGCGCGGGATCGGCGGCGCAGGCGTATTGCGCCGTGCGCACGGCGGCGCTGCGCGGCCCCTGGGCGCCGGTCGAGCCGAGGAACCAGAAGCCCGACGACATCCAGGCCACCGGGATGTCGCGCCGAAGCAGCTCGTGCATCGCCGGCGTGGTAAGGGCGATGGGACCGGCGAGCGCCAGTTCGGAAATCTCGTCGAATGGAACGCGCCGGCTCTCCTCGCCCTCGATCTCGACGACGATGGTCGCGTCTTTTTTCGTCACGCGCGCGCCCGGCGTCTGGACATACATCGGCAAAGCGGGACTGGCGGGCGGGGGCGGCGTGCGCGGCAGCGCGCCCTTGCGGAACCAGTTGACTTCGTCTGGCAAGCAGATCGGCAGCAGCGAGCAGCGTGGACATTTGGGTGAGTGATCGAGCGGCGGCGGGATGCGGGCGGCGGCGACGGCGAGCCGCAACTCCGACGCGGCGCGCAGAGTCGTCGCGATCAACGCGTCGTCCAAAGGGATGCGCACGCGCTCGCGGCTTTCGGCGAACCAGAGCGAGGCCGCCGCCGAGCGAATGACCGGTCACTTCGATCGTCGCCCCGGGATTCGCCGCGGCGACGGCCTGATAGAACTGAACCGCCATGAGCGCCTGCGGCGCTGTCGCGCTGCCCGTCCCGAGTCCGTAGCCGTTCGCCACGTCGCTGCCGCCGGCGTTCGGTGTCGTGCCGAGTGGACTATCCGTGCCACGGTAAGCGATGACGATCGAACCATCGGAGAGCTTGTAGGCGACCGCATAGAATCCTGCGACGTACTGCGCACTACTCTGATCCGAACTCGACACGCTTATGATCGTGGCATCGCCGACCATTGTTCCAATAGCAGCGGAGTTGACGCCGAGATTAACATCCGCGCCATAGCCCCGGTTATATGCATCCATAGAAAGTAGTGCGAGAAGATCACTGGAGGCCGTCATGGCTCAATCCCTTGCGAAAAATGTCCCGTACCTAGAATGTTTGATAAAGCGTTGCTCGACCGCGCGATGCTGGTATCCCCATCGAGCGAAGCCCTGCGGTTGCGAAGCGCGACGAACCATCCGGGTAATCTTTTCTCGATTCCGGTCGTCACCGGCTCATCCGTAACCTCGATCGTCGCGCGCGTAAGCCTGACGCCCGGTCCGAAGCTGGCGCTTAGATTGCCGGGATCGACGCGTTCCACCGTCTTCGGATCGCCGATGTCGCGAAAGCGCACGAGCATCGGCAGTTTGTCGGACGGCAAGTCCGCCCTGCTTCCGGGCGGCAGCGCCGCGATACGCTTGAAAATGTCGAGGCGATCGGCGCTCCGGCTGATCCCGAACGCCGGCGCAACGACACGCTCGGGAAACATCAGCCAATCGTCGTTGAGCACCGCAAACAAAAGGCCGCGCGCGCCCAGATCGACCGCCGCCGCCTCGCCGCGCATACCCATGGAGAAAGGGGTTCCGAGACCGTTGCGCGCCAATGTGACTTCGACGACGCTCGACCCTTGTGTCTCTTTGCCGTTATCATCAACCACCAGCGTCAGGCGATAGCGCAACGTCGCGCTCGGCGGATGGAGCATGCTCCACACTCCGAAAAGAACGAGGCCGAGCACGGCCAGAATGACGCCGACCAGGAGCCTCAAGCGACCGCCCTCGCGCATCTGGGATTGTCGTTGGCCGCCTCGCCCGATAACTCGTCGAGCGAATGACCGGTCACTTCGATCGTCGCCCCGGGATTCGCCGCAGCGACGGCCTGATAGAACTGAACCGCCATGAGCGCCTGCGGCGCTGTCGCGCTGCCCGCCCCGAGCCCGTAGCCGTTCGCCACGTCGCTGCCGCCGGCGTTCGGTGTCGTGCCGAGCGGACTGTCCGTGCCACGATAGGAGATGATGATCGTGCCGGCCGGAATCACACCGCCGTTGTTCGGATCGCCGACGTCGGCGGTCGTCTGATAGGCGATGGCATAGAAGCCGGCGGGCTGATCGAGCGGTTGATGTGTGACCGGGTCCAGTAGGACGAGCGAGGAACTCGTCAGGACAGTTGCGCTTCCGAGCGACTGCAGAGTGGCTCCTTGCTCTATACCCGGAAGTTGGACGTCCGATCCATACCCTTCGTTATAGGTATCCATCGACAGGAGCGCGAGAAACAGATCTTTGGAAATCGTCATCTGAAATGCTCCTCAAAATCCCTTTTGAAACGCCTCAGGTCCAAATTGGCGCGGATCGGGATTCGTATCCTGTCACCGTAATTCCTCGAGCTTCCGCCGGTCAAAAAGGCGGTGATATCGGATACGCCTTGCTGTACGTCGTGGCTGAGGCTGTCGCCGACTGCGCCGGAACCGAAGGCGATGTTGTTGAAAATATCGGCGTTCGCGCCAGTCAACGCCGAGACGAATCCGGCGAGGCCGCCGCCGAGCGAGTGACCCGTGAGAAAGACATTGCTCGGCGCCGTGGAATAGATCGCAGACTGAGTGACGTAGGTGTAATATTCCTTGGCGAGCTGCGCCTGCGACGCCTGATCGTACCCCGCGCTCAGCGTCCAGCCGGTCGCCACGTCGGTCAGATTGGGGCCGAGCGTTCCGTTGAAATCGGTTCCGCGATAGGCGATGACCGTGCTTGTGCCGGGCAGTGGATTGTTCGAACCGGAGAGAGTGTATTGCGCGGCATAGAAATCCGCGCTCGCTGCACTTTTCGCGTACAACGTATCATTAATGTCAGACGCAAATGTTGCGTTACCAATCTGCGACTCGTCAAGCGCATAGCCGGGCGTCGGTCCACGATTATAGGCGTCAAGGGCGAGAATCGCCAGCAGCACATCACCGCTTGTGGCCTGCGCCATGTTCACCGCTCCCGTTTAATGAAGTTGGTATAATTGAGAAATTGCGCGAAACTCATTTCGTTACGCGGGAGGCCTCTCGGAGGGCTCCCTCCAAGCGGGCCTTCCTGGTGGGCGAGCCACGGCAGCCTTTTCTCGATACCGGTCGTCACCGGTTCGTCGGTCATTTCCAGCGTGATGCGCCGCCAGCGCACGCCGGGTCCCAGCGTCGCCTCGAGATTGTGCGGATCGACTTTGAGCACTGACGTCGGGTCCGCGACGTCGGCGAAAGTAGCAAGATCAGGCAGCGCCTCCGGCGGAATGTCGCGCGCGCCGCGATAGCGTGCGAGCCGCGCCTCCTTGTCGAGGAAATCATCGCGGCTCGGCGCCTCGCCATAGAGCGACAGCACCCAGTCCGTCATCGGGCCGCCGTCGTTCGACCAGTATTTGGGCTCGGTCGGGCGGCCGTGAGAATCGACGATGGGACGGCGCTCACTATTCTTCGTCAGCAATGCAACCAGCGGCCGGCGTCCCGGGCCGAGATCGACGTAGAGCGCCTCGCCCGTCAGCGCATGCATTGCCCCGCTCATCGGATAGCTGACGTCCCAGATGAGCGACTGGATGACGCCGGACGCGCTCTTGACGCCGTCGGGCGTGTCGAGAACGAGCGTCAGCTTGAACCGCGAGCGCACCTGCCGCCCGCAACCCGCAAGAGTGGTCATCATCCCCAAAGTGATCAGCTTCATCGCCTGGCGACGCGCTACGCCGCCTCGCGGTTCGCGGGACGAACCGACCAACATCTTGGCGATTGAACCGATCAGATCCGTCATCGAATTTGCGCCCCTGCCCTATCCCTGGCTGCTCGAGCCGAATTCAAACATCCGTCTGCGTCCGCGCGCCGGAAGGCGCGCCTTGCGGCACAGTGGCGGACCCGTTTGCCGGACCATGGCCGGTCCCTTGGTTCTCGGCGCCTTGTCGTGTGTTCCAGCGACCGACTACCGGATGAACGGAAAGCTTGTCCTCCGCCAGATTTTTCCTGAAATAATCAACGACCGCAGCCGCCGAACTCTGATCCGGCGCAAGCACGTCCAGCAACCACGCGATCTCTCCGCTCGTCCAATCCTCCGCCTTCAGTCGGATCGGAAACACGCCGGTCTTGATCTGCTCGCGGATTTTCGCGTCGACTTCGCCTGAGACCTTCGCCCAGATGGCGATGCCGGCGACTGGGTCGTTCGGCGAGGGGTCGACCGACGCCCGAGTCCTCGCATGCACAACGACGATGCAACCGCGCACCAACGGGGCCATCACGAGGTGTTCGAGGTCGGCCAGCGCGCAATGCCGATAGCGTGGAAGGTCTATCATCGCCATCACGACCTGCGCGAAGCTCGCGCGAACCTGCTGGCGAAATTCCCCGAGTTTCGCGGCGAGCGCAGGATCAATCGTCGAACTGGGCGTCTCGGCGGCAGACAAATCATTGTCCTGTATAGCTTCTTTGAAATCCGTCATTTTGAAATTTGCGCCCCCCGGCGAATAATGGCGAAAATGTAGTCGAACGACGCAGATTGGGGCAATAGCAACGAATGTCGCACAGCGGCCAGACGGGCTTGAGCAATCACGACAAGGGCCTCAAAAATGTCGGCCGTTCATCGAGATAGGATCAGCGTCCGCACGGAGAAATATTTTTTGCAGGCCGGGCGCGTCCTTTCGGTGCGTAGACGAGACGTCACCCGACAGAACACCGTTGTCGTCCGACAATGCGAGACTGCCGTCGTGAGCGCTTACTCAGAGCAACGCGGCGACGACAGCTCTTTGGCGCTTCAATGAAGCCCGGGCGTTTCGGCCCGGGAATACCATCCGAGAATGGGGCGTCCTGATGGCTAAGAGCTAGCTTCAATGAAGCCCGGGCGTTTCGGCCCGGGAATACAGAACTGGCGCGGGCGACGCGCGACTTCATGATTGGCGCTTCAATGAAGCCCGGGCGTTTCGGCCCGGGAATACCTGCATGGCGTGGCGGCATGGACGGGCGGAATGCGGCTTCAATGAAGCCCGGGCGTTTCGGCCCGGGAATACACGCCCCTTGCAACTGCCGCTTTTGCCGAGCGCAAGAACTCGGATTGCGAGAGGTCCTTTGCTTGCGCGGTCGGAAAACGCCGAGCAAGCCCCGCAACATATTTACGATGATAAACAACGCCCGAAAAGATAAATATATTTTGCGCACGCGAGCGCTCCCCGGCGTTTTTGCCGCGTCGCAGCCCTCGACGCCCGTCGGCAGTCTAGAGCTGCCCCCGCCGAATCGCCAGCGCCGGCTCGACGGCGTGGGCAGGCGCCGCTCACGCGTCGGAACGCGAAAAAGTGCGCGCCCGCATCGGGAGAGCGGATATGTCAGAAGCCGCCGAAATTGAGGCCCGCCCCTGCTTCGCGCAGGCGCGCGCGGGCGACGTCTCGCGTGATCGGCGGCTTCCTCGTCGTCTAGTCTATATCGTCAATCGCCGCGAATATCGCGCCACGACCTCTTGAAGGTCGGGGCCGAGGGCCTCGCCGTGGGCGGCGGCGCGTCAATCGGTCAATCAATGGGGTCGGCCGGAGTGGCGAGCCAGTAGAGCGCGCAGAAGCCAGCCATAATCACCCCGACCCCAAATAGGGAAGCGCTCAGGCCTTCGTCCGGCGTAAAGAAGCTCATGATCGCAGAGAGGAGGCCCGCGATCACTACGATTAATGGTTTCGGGTTGCGCTCATCCATGTTCAGCTCGTTTCTGCGCTGGACGTTGACGTCATTCTCCTTCTTTCGTCTCGGCATCCCTCGCCGGCCGCTTGTCGGGCGGAAAAAGGCGAAGCGGATCATCTATCCATACTACCGGAATATCGGCGCGTTCGGCATAGGCCAGAGCTTGCAGGAAAGCGTCAGCGACAGGCAATCGGTCGGGAAATGCGTCTGGGCTTGGGTTCCGACCGAATACCTCGATAGCCACGGTCGCAAACACTCGCGGATCGGCGTTCGCGTCGCGGCGCACATGCATCGCGATAAGCGGTCCGTTCGGCAGTGCGCTCCGATGTTCGACAATTCGCGGCATTTACGGCCTCGATCCGCCTTTAGTTTACCCCTCAGCCTTCACCTTCTTCAACCACCCCGGTCCGCCGCCGTTCTCGGCGATGAGCTCGACGCCGGCGGATTCGAGCAGGAATTCCCCATTTTTCGGCCAACGGCTCCTCGGCCTCGCCAACATCGAGGCTCTCGATAACCTCTATGCCATGCGGACTTTCGGCGCCTGCCGCGAGCCGGAGATCAGGGACGGAGCTCATATTCGACAGGTGTGAGGCTTATAAGCATGGCGACATTGTCATCCTGCGGCATCGGCCGAAGGCGGTAAGGAGGGCGATCCGCAGTCCTCGTGATGCGGCCGGTCATGATGCCGCCGGTCAAGTTCCCTTATCGCGCGCATCCCGACTCCGAGATCAAGGCGCTCGTCGTCGAGCTGCCTATGTCGCGACAATCCCCTCAATCACGGATTTCGGCTACAAGCTCTCGCTTGCTTTCATCCGAGCGCTCGCGACCGAACTGACCGCCGCGTGGGCTAAACATGGAGTATATTGGACAAAAGCCGATCTCGGCGCTTGCTATATTGACCGTAAGTTATTGATATCAAAGGTGGCGCGCCGGTCAGAACAAAGATGCGAACACCTTTGTCATTGAAGTTGCATTATAATTCTTCACTTGTTTCGGCGCGGATGCAAGCGAAGAGCCGGCAGCTCATCGCTTTCGGCAATCTTTTTATCTTGGGCGGTCTCGCCGTCGCGCTCGTCTGGCGGATCTTCGAGCGCTTTGACCTCACTGCCGCATTGGCTCGCCGCCGCCGCGCGGAAAGACAGGGCCGCCGCGACCGCCGCCGCCTTGCGGGAAGATGTGCGGCAGGACGCGGATTATGTCGCCGGGGTTGATGTCTGGCCGCTCGCGACGCCGATCCGGCTCCTCGCGCGGCAATTTGCGTTCGCGCGGCATGCAGGACTCACCGACCGCCTGCATGCCTGCCGGGCACCGGCAGACGCCGCGCCGCAATTGCGCGGGGGGAGCGCAGACCGGGGGCGACGGCGGCGTCACGCAGGTTCGTCCGCGCCGCACCGTTCCCGGCGTGCAGACGCATGCAGTCGCCGCCGCGTTCGGCACGAAGGGCGCCGAGCAGACCACGGGCCTGATGCAGCGCCCGCCGCGCTGGATCGTCCCGTCCGGACATCCGCAACCGCCATCCGCGTTCTGGATCATGGGCGGCCGGCAGACCTCCCTGCGAACGCACATGCCGTTGCGCAGGATCATGCCTCGTGGGCAGGAACATTCGCCCGCCGCATTGAGCGTCATTGGCGGCTTGCAAGCGTGACGCTTCACGCATTCCTGGCCCGACAGCACAGCGCCATCCGGGCAGTCGCACTTGCCGGCCGCATTGGGAATGAGCGGCGGTTTGCACGCCGGCGGCGGGGGCGGCGGCGATTCCGCGCAGGCGCCGGCCGCCGACATGGGCTGACCATCGGGGCAGATGCACATGTTGGGCGTGGGGCCTATCGTCGCCGGGGCCGGGCAGACGCACTGGTCTTGCGCCGGTCCCGGGACCATTGGCGCCGGGCATGCGTTCCGCTTCGTCACCGTCACGCAGGATTTGTCGTTCGATGCATTCGTATCGACATATCCCGAAGAAGCCGTCACGCCGATGGTCGCGCAATTCGTGACGGGCGGATAGGGCGCGCCGGCCGTGGACGTCGCGTCGATATGGATCGGCGCGAGAACCTGGCCGGTCGGAATGGGCGGCCCGCTGTAGACGCAGGTAATGACCGTTCCCGTGGGGCCGCCGGGCGGCGTGCAGGTCCATCCCGCTCCGCCGATCGTATTGAACGTCATGTTCGGCGGCACAGTTTCGGTGACGACGATCGCGCTCGCATTGCCGATCGGCGCGCCGACATTCGTGACCTTCAAATCGAATGTGTAGAACGGCTGTTGCGCGGGCGTCGTTGCGCCCGTCTTCTCGATCCCCAGATCGATCCTGTCCTGTTTGTCCTTGCAGTCGAGCTCGTTGACGACGGTGAAGGCGGTCATAGCGCCGCTCACAATGGCGCTCGCCGGAGTTATGACCGGCGTCGCCCAGACCGCGGCGCCGCTCTCGCCGCAGACGCCGGCCGGCGGCGTCGGCAGCGTTGACGTCGCTTCGGTGACCGAACATGTGCTGCCGTATGCGATCCCAGTCTCTGCATGCGAGGTCGCGTTCTGCAGGCCGAACGACACGTTGCGGTTCGCTGGCGCGGTGCAGGTCAGCGAGACCGGGAAGACGAGACTGTTGATAACCGCGTTCGTGGCGCGCGTCTTGTTGATCACCTTCTTTTCGACGATCACGTCGCCGACCTTCCTCGTGCAGGCCGGCATGACGATCTTGATCTCGCCTGAACAGCATTTGTCGGCGCCCGGCTTTTCGCCGCCGCCGACCTGGGTGTCGTTGGACGTCAGGGCGATCGTTTGTCCGGCCGTCGCGCCGCTGATGGTCCAGCTGGTCGTTGCAGCCCAAGGTTGCTGCGGCGGCGAGACGGTCACGCCCGGCGTCATGGAGGAGAGCGTGACGAGGTCGCCGGGTCTGCCGACGCTAATCAGCGTCAGCGTATAGGTCCCGTCCGCATTGCATTTGATGTCGACTTTCGCGTCCTTGTAGCAGCCGGTCAGCTCCGGCGGAGGCGGATCGCAGGGACTCTTGTCGACGGTCAGAACGGCGTTGTCGAAATTCATGGGGTCTGGCATGTCGACGACGTAGGAGAACGTGGAGCCGAAGGCCAAGGTGGCCGTGCCGCTGACCGTGATCCACGGATCGTTCTGCGAGGAGCCTGGCGCAACCACGGCCGTCACGGTCTGGATCACCGCGCCGGTCAAGCCCGCGCCTTGCAGCAACTGGATCGTCGCCGCGCCTCCTCGATTGTCGCGCCCGGAAAACGAACCGGCGAAGGAGACATGAGCCCGCGTGCCCTCCGGCGCCGAGGAGCAGGCCTCGATCTTGAAGGTTTGATAGAACTTGTTGGCGCCGTTGGTGATGTCGAGATAGTGCTGCGGAATGCCGGCGCCGGGCGCCGTCGCGTCGACCTTCGGGCCGCCGCTCCCGTAATTGTAGGAGCTACCGCCATCGACTTTCACGACGTTCGGCGATTGGCCGGTCCCCACAATCCAGGGCGCGATCGACCAGCCGATATTATTGCCGAAATTCGGCGGCGGATTGTTCTCGAAGCCCGGATTCGCGATCAGGTTCGCGGCCCGGGCGGCCGGGAGCGCGAAGACGAAGGTGACGAGAAAGGCGAATGCGCAGATTACGACGGCCCGCGCGCGCGGGGGGATGAGCGAAATATTCTTCATTTCGCGCCCCCGCAGCTCTGGTTCGGAATCGTGACGCGCACCTTGGCGCGGCAGCAGTCGTAAGGCTTGCCGCTCGATGCGGCGGCGGCGTCGAAGCCGCAGATTTCGAGCGTCGCCGAGGAGCCTGGCGGGCCTGTTACGGGAATGCTCGCAGGGTTCAGCGGAAAGACGCCGCCCGGAACCGTCAGCGGCGGCGTGAGCGAGATGGCGCTGACCGAATTGATCCAGCCCGAACCCGTCACGCTGAGCTTGTATACCCACTTACCCGTGGTCTTGTCGCAGACGAGTTCGCTCGAAGCGGTGAAGCAGGCTTTTGGCTTGTTGCAATCGCCGCCAACGCAGCCACCGTCGCCACCGCCACCGCCGCCGCCACCGCCGATGATGTCGGGCGGAGCGCCGCCGCCGTTATCGCCGACGTAAGGCGGAGCGCCGCCGTCGCCCGCCGTATAGGCTGTTCCGCCCTGCGCCGCGCAGGGCGCGATGAACGTGCGCACGACGCCGATATGGCCGGACCAGGTCGGCATGTCGAACCTGTCGTCGTAATCGACGAAATAGCTCGACCATGGTTCGGGCGCTGCAGGGTTCAGCACGGCGTCAACGGAAGAAATCTGCACGCCGTCGACCTTCAGCGCGCCGCCGGGTTCGAGGCGTTCGCGCAAGGCTGGCTTCAGACGCAACTTGTCGCCGGTGACGAGCAGCGAGGCTGCGCAGGCGCCCGTATCGAGCCGGCCGTTGCGGTCGTAACCGTAGCCGAGCGCAACGCCGCCGTCGCTGTTGCGGTAATCGCCGGCGAAACCGACCGCATATTCTTCAGGCGCGGGCTTCCAGAGGCCCGGCGAGGGCGGATCGCTTTGGTCCTTCAGCCAGAACCGCAGCACGTGCGGCGCGCCTGCGGCCGTAAACGCCGAAAAATCGTAGCTCGCCGCGATCGGCGCGCGCTGTGCGACAAGCATCGCGCCGCGCGGCGTGAAGTCGATATCGGAGACTGGATAAGGGCCAGGCTGCGCGGCAAGTTCGATCTCGAGCCGCGCGTCGGCGCTGAAGCCGCCATCGGGCGCGAGCCCTACCGACCAGATCTCCGGCGCCTCGTTGGCCGCGCCATTGCGCGCGGAATAGAACAACCGCCCATCGTGCAGCGCGAGCGCCCACACGCGCCGTTCGGGCGGCGCGAAACCCCAGGTCGCAGGGTTTTCCGCGTTGAACTGGCTGCTTGCGATATTTGGCCGCTTCGATGCGTCGAAGGCGACGGCGGGCGACTGCGCGGCGGTTCGCCCGGTCACGCCGTGATCGAAGGGCTGGCCCAGTTCGGCGCCGTCCGCGATCGCAAAGCGATGGATCAAGCCAGTGTAGAGATCAGACGCGAACAATTGCTTGTGCGCGGGATCATAGGCGAGCGCGCCGAGGCCTGGCCCGGGATTGGGCACGCCGTTGAGCATCACGCGCGCGAACAGGCTCGCCGCGCCGGTCGTTCCGTCGATCCTGTAGATGCTGCCGGGATCGCCCTGCAACGCTAAGCCGAACTGCCCCTGCATCCATCCGACGCCAGGGCCGCCGGTCTTGCGGCGCTCCATCCTGCCGTCACGGCTGCGCGCGACGAGATGGAGGCCGAACGCCGATGTCGCGCCGAGGTATATGTTGGGCGCCGTTTGATCATCGAGCGCGAGGCCGAACACCTGTCCGACATCCTTGGCGAGGACATCGAAAGTCTTGGGCGCGGAAATGAGCCGTCCGTCAGGCAGCCCGATCGGAGCGCCGATATCGAAGACGCGCGCGGAAGGTCCGTTGAGATCGATGAACAGGAGGTTAGGGTTCGGCTTTCGCGCGGCATTGTTCGGCTGGCCATTCGCCACAGCGCCGGAGAACCCGGTGACGACGGCGGCGCCGAGGCCGAGCCGCGGACCTTGCGACTGCGCGGCGGTCTGAGCGAGCGCGGCGGGCGTTATCAGGGCGAACATCAGCGACGCCGCGAAACGGGTGAAGATGCGCATGTTCGAGCCCCAGCCAATCCGGTCCATCGGCGCCGCAACAGCGGCATGGGCCGGCCATTATTCTTGTCTTTCTGTTCGCGCTTTTCCCTTGGCGGCCTCGGATGCTTCCCACATCGCCGGCCGTTCAATCAAGCTGCGCCTTTGCCGCCTATATTCCGTTAATATCTGGAATTTTGCAAGCAGCGGCATGGCGCAGCGGCATGGCGCAGCGGCATGGCGCGCCGCGTCTATGAGGCCGGCAGTTGGCCATCGCGTTTCGAGGCTTTCTGTTCAATTGTGCAATTTCAATCAAAAGTAATCTTGTGTCGTATTCATATTGGAGTGTGTTTCTGGGTGTCGAAAAGCGAGCCTATCCTCGACGAATATGGAGATGACAACTTCGCCGAGACGTCGTTTCGCTATTTCGTCTGACCACCATAGGAATGAAAATTTGTGGTCGCTCAGAGAAACGAGGATTCAGGGTCGCGCCTCGGGAGACATTCGACGGCTTCGATGTACTTCTGGCGTGCCGTAGCGTGGATTTGGCGCGCCGGTCAGGATAAAGATGCGAACACCTATGTGATTGAAATAACACTGTAGTTTCTCGCGCTCGCGGCACGAAGTGGATTCGGCATGGGGTCGACCTCCGACAACGCTATTCACCGCGTCCCTGGCGCTTGAGGTCGCGGCTATCATTATTGCAATGAGAGCGGGACCGAAATCATTGTTTCGCAGCGCAGATCAACCTTGCAGCAGCGGAGAAAAGATTTGCTTCGGCCTTGGAGCGCCAGATATGTGCCCGCCGATAAATGGGCTAGGACGGCTCGGCGTGATGCTCTCACCCTTTACGCTTGGTCCTTATCTGGATAGCGGGCGAAGATATATGCATAGACCGGACGCTCACTGGGATCAGCGGTCCAATAAAGCCTTGCCTGGATCAGTGTCGGCCCCCAATATGAAAAGCGCGCTGAAAAAGTCCGGTCTTCCTCTTTTTTACATACATGCACGCTGAAAAGTGGTCCGGCGGACCATTCAACTCTCGTCGGCGTCTCATGGTCCGGATGGCCTTCCTGACCGACAATCCATACTCGAGCCTCGTAGCCCTGATCCGGTCGCAGTGACGGCAGGATCTCAAGGGCGGGAAAGTTCCGACGTAACTCCTTCTGCTTGGCGGCGCGCGCCTGCTCGAAGGGCTTGTCCTTCTCGTCGCGCGGCCGAACGCTTCCGCCGGGCCCTCCCGCGCGGGCGCGTGAGACTAGGCGATCCTCGACGTGCAAGGTTTCCCAGCGCCACTCGGGACCAAGGAGCTTCTTGCCGTTCGAATCGTGATTGACTAGTCCCCTCGTCTCGATGTGGATGCGCGCCTGTCCGGCGCTCGGATGCCATTTTATCGAGATGAAGTTGTAAGTGTTGGTCGCATGCGGTCGATTTGGGATTTCCTGCGCCTCGACGCCGACCGAACCGCCCGCGACGATCATCAGGGGGCCCGGCTTTTCATTGACCCAGGCACAGGCCGGATCATAGGAAAATGTGTAGGGCTGATGCTTGTGGCCGTGTAGGACGACGTGGAAACCGAAAGATTTGAGAAGATCGAGCAGAAAATCCGAGTAGACGATCGCGTCATAGCCCTCGTTCGGATCCGCGAGGACGGGCAGCACGACGGGATGGTGATGAATGAGGGCGACGCGGACAGAAGCTTCCCGAGCGGCCGCATCGATATTTTTCAGCTGCGCTTTCAACTCCGCGATCGCCTGATGATCGACCTGGCCTCGCCGTTCGTCCGTCGTGCCCTTGCGAACGTAAGCGCTTGAATTGATTTCGAGGACAATCAGCCCCTCGTCGGATTGATCTATGACGCGAGTCAATTTGGCCGGGTTGTCCGGATCCGGTGCGAAAGCGTCCGCGCCGGGCCCGGCGGCTTGCTGCGCGTGCTTGCGATAGAAATTGGAGTACCTGCCCCAACGCCCGACCGCATCCTCTTCTGTGTAGACGAGATCGTGGTTGCCGGGGACGACAAATATGTCCCGGGCCCGGAGCGTCCATCCGAAGACGTCGGAACCATACAGGCTTGCAACAAAGTGCGCTGCCTGTTCGAATTCCTTCGCAGACGATCTCTGCGTGACGTCGCCGGTGATGGCGACGATGGCTCGTTGCATTCCCCGCGCCGGTGGTTCGACGAAGGTGCCATTGGATATATCGGCCAAGACGGACTCTTTGAGGGTCGGAAATCCGGCACTTTGGCCCCTGTCTCCGCCTGGGGTGATAGGAGGATCGAAGGCATGTGCGCCGAAATGAATATCAGAGAGGTGCAGGATGGCGATTTGACGCCATTCCCCACCCACCGGACTACCCTCCAGCGCGATCTGAGGCCGCTCTCCACTCACCGGATCACCCTCCATCCGACTGCCGCCACTGGGAACGGCCATCCCGCGGCCGGGGGCGCTCCCGCCGCCGGGGGAGGATAGGGGTGCGGCTTCGGCTCCATTAGTAACAAGCGGATCAGTTTCCCGCTGACCGAGCGCGTATCCCCGATGTGTAGCTCCAAATCAACCAAAGGAGTTGGATCGGTCGGTTGCGTTTCCTTCCAACAACGGAGACGAACGAATCCCGGTCCGACATTCTGCACGATCACGGTCGCTGCAATCTCTCCCTCGTGGATAATCGGCGAATAATACGGACCGACGCTGATGATTGCATCCCACATGATGAATGCCCCCCAATCAAAATAACTGCCCTACGGCACCTGTGAATGCCGTGCATTGTAAAGAATGAACCGAAGGCAGGAACCCCTGCGGCTGCGCCGAAGCTCATTTGAAACTGCAAACGGACATAGGGTGCAACGGCAAAGGCCGCTTGGCAAGAACATTTGATGATTCCATCGCCCTCGACAAACGCCAAGCTTGAGCGCATGTCCAGCCATAGCTCGGCTAGCCGTCTACGCGACCTTCGACCTACTAAGGCTTCGATATTGCAGCGGGGAACGATCACGCTCGCGTCGCATGTCATCAAGGCTCGGGAGCCAGGATACGAATCTATATAGTTGATTAAAATTTTGCGTCCGCCACGTCCTGCGCAAGCAATCGAAGCACTTTACAAGCCCCCGGGTCTGCGCTTTTATCTCAATGTTGGAAAAATTGATTTTCGAAGTTATCTGGATCACGAAGACATCGGTGGTCTGGGGAAGACTCAGAGGGTATCGTGACTGATCCTCAAGCCTCATCACGTCATGACGACGTTCAGATGGCGTTAGCCAAAACACGTATCGCGCCGGATCTGCTGAGCGAGTTGTCGACCGTGAAGACGCATGTCGCGGCGACCCCGCCTGAAGGGAGGGAGGCTGAGGCGAAACCTCTCATCGCCGTCATCATCGAGATGAACGCCGGGTTTCCCAAGGGCGTCGGCGCCGCGCGCGCCTTGCTGCTCGACGCCTTTCTCAAACAGCAGGCCGCCGCTGGCGTGAAAGTCCCGGAAGCGGGTCTTGCGCGCCAGTCGCTCGTGGGGCGAGGCCGACAATCGCTTCTCTCGGTAATTGGACCGCTTTTCGATCCGGCAGATAAAATTGCAGTCGCCAATTCGTTGTTCACTGATAACTACCTGTTCAGCGAGTTCACGGTGGAGACGATCAATCGGTTGGCCCCGCTCGCAATCGACACCGGGGGCGGCGCGAAAAAGTCTCCGATCTACAAGCTCTGGAAAGACCACACGGTCGAACCACTGGTGTTCGAGACGACCCGAACCATAAAATGCGACGCGGCGCGCGCCGCTTTTGGATGTGAGGGGAAGGACATTGTCTGGGCGGTCGCGGACACGGGGATCGACGGGACGCATCCACATTTCGAAACGCACAAGACCCTCGACCTTCCCCGCGGCGTCCGGCACCGTGATTTCACCGAGGCCTACGCCAGCGACGCCATCGCCGAAAAGCCGCCCTGAGGGATACGGATGGGCACGGAACCCATGTCGCAGGCATCATCGCGGGGGAGACCAAGCCGAAACGTGGGCGCGAGATTACGGTGACGACCGACGTCCGCGTGAGCGACAATGAGAACGCACCCGAAAAGGAGACGACCGAACACAAGGACGGGGCGATCTCTGGTCTCGCGCCGCTGAGCAAGCTCGTAAGCCTCAAGGTGATGCGCGCGGGCGATCGTGGACAGGTGAGTTATCTGCTCGCGGCGATCGGCTACCTGCAGACCCTGAACGCTTTCGGGCGCAATCTGCAAGTCCACGGACTCAATCTCAGCCTCGGATATCCTTTCCGGCCGGAATGGTTCGCCGCCGGACAGAGTCCGCTGTGCGTGGAAGTGGATCGCCTGGTGAAGTCCGTCGTCGTCGTCGTCGCCGCCAGCAACGGCGGCTATTCCAATCGGGGCAATCAGGCCACCGGGCAGGCTCTCACGATCGACGACCCCGGCAACGCCGACCTCGCCATCACCGTCGGCTCGACACATCGCAACAAGCCGCACACTTTCGGGGTCTCGTTCTTTTCTGGCAAAGGTCCGACGGCCGACGGCCGCATGAAGCCGGATCTCGTCGCCCCTGGCGAGCGGGTCGTTTCCTGCGCGCTCATGACCGGCGAGGCGTCCGCGGCCGGCGCCGCGCCCTTCGTTGAAAAGTCGGGCACCAGCATGGCCGCGCCGCACATCTCCGGCGTCGCCGCAGCATTTCTGTCGGTTCGGCGCGAGTTCATCGGCACCCCCCAGCGGGTAAAGGAAATCCTTCAACTTGGAGCGACGGATCTGAAGCGCCGGCAACGAAAGGCAGCGCGCGTTTTGGACGACGCGGAGAAGGTCTTTTGCCGCGGAATGGCGGACACACGTCCCGAGATGATCGACGCTGTGCCGCGACCCCCTCAAGGGCGGGCTCACGAAAGGTGGGCCGGAAAGCGGTCTGTTCACCCTGCATCTTTTTCGCTCATTGGCGGCCATGAAGAAGTCGATGGTGGCGAAGAGGGCGAATAACGCGCACACGCTGGACGAGAAAGCAGCACGCATCTACTATTTTGAGACGTGCCACTCCCGTGGCTGGTGAATTTTCCAAATCTAGCGCTTGACACCGTCGAGCCTCATGTCATTTTCACGGCCTATGTATTTGGGGCGGGCAAAGCACGATTTCCTTCGGCGCGCAGTTATTGCTTGCGTCGCGCTTTGCTTGTTTGCTCTTCAGTTCGCGCCGCTTCTCCGCTCCGTAAACTGGGCAGATTCCCTAGGTTTATATCCGACCGCTGAGGCCACAGTCTCTCCATGCAGCCCTAACGGCGGCGGTGATCCGGCGGATGGTCATAATGATCACGCCAAATGCTGCGCCTATTGCCTAGCCAGCGCCCGCGCGGCCTCTATGCTCGCTTTTGCGGTCATTTACAGCGCCGTCGTCGACAGAATCCCTGCATCGCGTCGTATTTCTCATCGTTGGGACTTTGATGATCCCAGACCTGTCGCAGGCTGGTTGATCACTTGGTCGTCGCGCGCGCCGCCTGTTTCCTGAAAAAACTCGCCCTGCGTGAGCGCGGGGCCCATCCGTTTTCGCTCGACCCGAAAGGTCGAGAGGCTTTCGGCGACCTATTGCCGCCTATTTCTGACGCCATTCGAGCTTCCTGGGGGGTGAATCGGCGTTCAGACTATTTAACGCCCGAGGGCAAGATGCAGTTCATCCGCCATCTCTTCGAGAACAACAAAAGGGAGCTTCTCAAATTTCTGACCCGCCGAGTCGGCAGGGAGGAGGCTCCAGATCTTCTTCAGGAAGCGTACGCCAGGGTGCTCGTCGCGACCTATGACGGAAAGGATATTGCTGATCCTTCGGCTTATCTCCGTCGAACCGCTGCAAATCTGGCGACCGATTTCACGCGCCGCCGTATCAATGATTTCAAGGTCTTGGTCTTCGATGATCGTGCCCCTGACGCGCTGTCGTCCGATCCAACGCCAGAAGAAAGCCTGGAAGCCCTCGACAATTCGCGACAGCTTGCCGCGGCGGTCGGGGCGCTCCCCCCAAAATGCCGGGAAGTTTTCATGATGCGCATGTATGAGGGCGTTGGACACGATGAGATCGCCAAGCGATTGGGCATTTCGAGGAAGATGGTCGAGCGACATATGAAAACTGCCATTCAGCGCTGTAGGAAGGCGTTGCGATGATCTTTCAGGCAAGGTTCTTGGTTTTCCCTATCGGGTAATTCTATATAAATAGGGACACGCCTGCGGCGGGACGGGACGAGGGGAGGCATGGCATTGCCCGCATGAACGATGAACATGACAGATCGAAGGGTGACGACATTCACGACGTCGCCACCGAATGGTGGGTGAAACGCGACGCCGGCGCCATGCCTCGGTCGGATCGTCGCGCCTTTGAGAAATGGCTGGCCGAGAAGCCGGAGCATAGACAGGCGTTCGAGGAAATTGAGCTTCTTTGCTCCCAGGTCCGCGCAATGCGGCCGGAAAAGGTGAACGTCGAGGCTTTCGCCTCGCGCCAGCGCCGCATCGCCTCTGTTGCTTCTGTGGCGCTCGTGACCTTGCTCGCGCTTATGCTCTCCTGGAACGAACTGTCTCTCCTGCTGCGTGCTGACTTCCGGACGGTGGCGGGAGAGACTCGCACCGTCACCCTGGACGACGGATCGCGCGTCCATCTGGGCGGCAAATCCGCTATTGCCGTCAATTATCGCGGTGCAGAGCGCAAGGTGACGTTGATTGAGGGCGAGGGTTGGTTCGAAGCGGAGCCGAATGCAGCTCGGCCCTTCGTCGTTGCGGCGGCGTCTGGTTCGGTGACGGCGCTGGGGACGACCTTCGATATTGCCTTAATCGGTGATATAGCGCGCGTAACGGTAGCTAAGCATCGCGTCACCATTTGCAGCCAAGGGGGCGCCAAGGTCGTGTCAGAGGGGCAGCAAAGCATTTTTGGGCCAGAGACGTCGATTTCTAGTCCCACGGTCGTTGACGTAAATGATGAAACAGCCTGGCGACGCGGCAAACTGATTTTCAGGAACCGGCCGCTGGGCGAGGTCGTGGCGACTCTTGCCCGCTACCATCAGGGCTATCTTCTGACGCCGAGCGCAGCGGTGCGTGAGCTGCGGGTGAGTGGCGTCTTCGATGCTGACGATCCGCTCGGCGCGCTCAAAGTGATTGAGGAATCTCTGGACATAAAGGCTATTCGCCTCACGAACTATCTTGTCATCCTGCACGGATAGCGACTCTATCACGGCCGACGCTTCCAAAAGAATTTTTCAATGCCGACGTTTCCGAATTCAACTCCCGTCCGTCAAAGGAAATAGAAGGACAGTTCCTCCCTAGTTCACATCGCAGGCGACGTGATCGATCCCATAGTTTAGAGCGCGCTCCATGCGAGAAACCGGTTACCACTTTTTCGCAGCGCGCTCTATGCCTGGACGGGCGTCATAAAAGAGAGTTGCACATTTCAGCTCACAACCGCTTTGGCTGATGATCCAGCTTATTTCGCGAGCGCATAGCACTGTCGCCCGCTCTTTTCGGTCTCATCTTCGATTACGCGCCACGTTGTCCGCGACCGCTTCGCGCAGGAAGCGTAATTCGGCTTTGTGAGCCTGCTTTTCCGTTAGAACGTCGACAGGGATCGACCTACGGCGCGAGCTGCCTTGCGATCCTGCGCGCATGACGAAGCGGTAGCAATCGGCGTCGGTCAAAGAAAATTTTCGGTGTGGAACGTTTCCAAATTCCTCCCCTGATCGTCAAAGGAATTAGAGGGGCAATTGTCCCCGGTATTTCCTTTGGGGGGTTATTAATCATGGCGATCAAGTGCGGGCAGACGAAAAGGTTAACGGGAACGACCGTCATAGCCATCGGGATTGGCGTAAAGGTCGTCGGCCTCGGCAACCCCGCCATCGCCCATGCGTCGATGACGCAGAAGGAATTCGCCGAGGCGGTCAAGAGCTATCAAATTCCCCAAGGTTCGATGGACATTGCATTGAACAGGCTGGCGGACGAGAGCGGCGTGCGCATGATCTATCGCTCGCATCTCACCGCGAAACTTAGAACGCCTGGTTTAACCGGCAATTATACTCTCGCCGGCGCGCTTGACGCATTGTTGTTCGGAACCGGACTCCATTATCGGCTCAGCGAGAACGGTGAGACGGTTTCAGTGGTGCTGGCCCAAGCCGGCAATACGACCAACGACGCTAGCCCGCGCGGGGCGCGTTCCTTACCAACGATCGACGTAGCCGCGGCGCGCCCGCGGCCGGTCCGGTCGGCCTCACAAAGGGGAGGCGGCGGCGGCCGGTCTGGGGCCGGCGCCTCGAATGGTCCCGCGACCGGGAAAGAGGCGTTGGGCGGGCGGCTGACGGGCTACATGGCCGACACGGCGAGCACGACGCTGAAGACCGACATGCCCTTGATGAAGACGCCATTCTCGGTGCAGGTCATCACGCGCGAGACGATGGACGATCAGCAGGCGATCGACCTGAATAACGCTGTCGTGGGCAATTCCAGCGGCGTTCTCGTCGTGCCCAACAGCTCCTTCTACACCGGCCTTATGATTCGTGGCTTTTCGACGAATACAAGCGTTTACTTCAACGGCTTGCGTCAATACCAGCTTATGAACGTCGATACCGCCAATCTTCAGTCGGTTGACGTTTTGAAAGGTCCCGCGGCGATGCTCTATGGGCGATCCGAGCCCGGCGGCTTGGTTGATCTCGTGCCAAAACGCCCCTTAGACACGCCTTATTATTCTGTGCAGGAGCAGGCCGGCTCATATGGCTTCACCCGGACCACGGTGGACGCCACGGCGCCTTTGAACAAGGAGAAAACGCTCGCCTATCGCTTCAACGGGAGCTATGTACGTTCCGACTCCTTCCAGGACTTTGCAAACAAAGAATATTACTTCCTGGCTCCGACATTCTCCATCCGCCCGAACGACCAATTCAGGGCCAATATCGACTTGCAGTTCATGCATGACGTGTTCATGCCCGAGTCCAACACCGTCGCGGTCGGCAACAGGCCGGCGTCGATTCCAATCACACGCTATCTTCAAGACCCGTCGTACACCGGCAAGCTTCCGCAGCGCTTCGACCTTAGATATTATGGATACGATTGGACTTTCGACATCGACAAAAATTGGAGCCTGACGAATAGGCTATACTATAGGAGTCAGGGTCAAGATCTATCGTCCGTGTCCATCATCGGCCTCAATCAAGCGACAGGCGTCCTGACACGCGGCTCCTATTACCAGTCCATCACCAACCAAGGCATGGCCACAAATCTGGATCTGAAGGGTAAGTTCGTCACCGGTCCCCTGAGCCACTCCACGTTGGTCGGATTTGACTATTATAGCAATTACCAGCCGCTCGCGCCCTTCTATCTTGTCGTTCCGGCGTCGAAATATCTGCCCACGTTCAACATCTATGCTCCAATTTATGGAAGCAACTTTGCTGGCGTGACGCCGAACCTGTTCACCACAAATGCAGAATCCTGGAAGGGCGTTTATGCCCAGGACACAATTTCATTCTGGGACGATAAAATCCATCTGCTTCTCGGCGGTCGATACGATTGGGCGGAAGTTGACTGGCAGGTGAAAAACAACAATCTGCGCACCGCTTGGATTGTGAGCCCGAATTGGAGCAAGGCTTTCAGTCCTCGTGTCGGTCTGACTATTCAGCCAATGCCGTGGCTCTCATTCTACGCGAACTACACCAAATCGCTCAACGCCGATAACGGACTCAACGCGGGCAGCGCGATTCCGACACCATTGCCACCGGTCCGGTCCTATGAATGGGAAGGCGGCATCAAGGCTGAATTTTTGGATAAGCGTCTCTTGCTGACGCTGGCTTACTTCGACCTTGTCAAGACGAACGTCCCGGGGCCGGATCCGACTAATCCCGGGAACACGTTGGTCGCGGGCGAAGCGGAGAGCAAAGGATTCGAGGTCGATCTGAAGGGGCGAATAGACGAGAATTGGAGCGTAATCGCCAATTATACACATGACGATGTACGCGTCACCAAAGGTTCGCTCTACAATCCGCTCACCGAAATCAACACTCAGCTGTTTATTGCCGGAAATCGGCTTCCCACCGTTCCCAAGAATATGGGCAATCTTTGGGTCAAATATGACGCTGACGGCTTGCTCAAGGGTCTCAGCATTGGCGGCGGCGCGCAGGTCGTGGGAAGCGCTTTCGGCGACAACGCCAACTCGTTCACGATTCCTGCCTATGCGATCCTAAATGGAATGCTCGCCTACCGTTTCGACGTCGGTCCAGCGCATCTGACGGCGCAGCTAAACGCCAAAAATCTCTTGGACACGACTTATTATGCGAGCTCGGCATCACGGTTCCAGATCATGCCCGGAACCCCGCGAACCATAATCGGCTCCCTGCGGTTGGAATTCTAGCTCTTTTGAAGCGTGCGAATCATCAAGACCGTCGCGCATAGTGGCGTCTAATGAACCCTGAAGCAGAAAGGGAAAATGAATGCGCATTTCGGTCATTCCGATCGTCCTTGCGATGGCCGTCTCTTCGGCGTCAGTGAGTCAGGCCGCTTCGGCGAAGCAGCAGCCGGTCGCTATCAATTTCGCGCTGATGGCGGACGGACGGGAAGTGGGCTGCGGCGCCCCATTGAGCAATCTCGGCGCCGGCCATCTTCCGGGCAAGCTTCAAGAAGCCCGCTTTTATGTCTACGGCTTCGAGATGATCGACGCCAAAGGCGCGCGCGCGCCAGTGTCGCTGGAGCAGAACGACTGGCAATATGCCGATGTCGCCCTGATCGACTTCAAGGATGCGCGCGGCGGCAACGCGCCATGCACAGAAACCAATCCGGCCAAGAATACGCGCGTCGTCGGAACGGTTCCGCGTGGCGCCTATGTTGGCCTCTCATTCTCGGTCGGCGCGCCGGTCGAGAGCGTCGCTGACGGCAAAGCAGTTTCGATCAATCATTCCAATGTCGAGACCGCGCCGCCCCCGCTCGACATAGCGGGCATGGCGTGGAACTGGCAGGCGGGGCGCCGCTTCTTCTCCTTCGAGATTTATCCGCCCGCTCCGGTCGTCAAGGCGGACGGATCGAAATCGCGTGGCTGGATGGTGCATCTCGGCTCGACCGGATGTAAGGGCAATCCGGCGACCGGCGAGATCGTTTCCTGCGCGCATGGCAACCGCTTCGCCGTCGTCTTCGACCGCTTCGATCCGAAGACGCAGCAAATCGACATCGATCTGACCACGCTGCTCGCCAATAGCGACATTACCGTCGACAAGGGCGGCGCGGTGGGCTGCATGAGCGGCCTCGATGATCCCGAATGTCCGGTGGTGTTCAAGGCGCTCGGCCTCAACCTCACGGATACGGCGCCGGGCGCGGACGACGCCGGCAAGCAAACCAAGCCGGGCGTCTCGCCAATATTTTCAGTTGGGGCGGCTGCGCCCGCGAAGGAAGCAAGGAGCAAGCAATGAGACGAGCCGCTTTCCTCGCGCTCGTCCTTGCGGCGTCAAGCCTCGCAACGGCCGCGCATGTCTTCGCCGACCCGTCGCCGGCCGCGCAATGGACGTGGGATCTGCCCTCCTATATCCCGCCGCCGCGCGTGCCGGCGGACAATTCGATGTCGGAGGCCAAATTCCAGCTCGGGCGTCATTTGTTTTACGACAAGCGTCTTTCTGGCAATGGAACGTTGAGCTGCAGCTCCTGTCACTTGCAGAAGCACGCCTTCACCGATGGTCGCGTGACGGGAGTCGGCTCGACCGGCGAGCATACGCCGCGCAACGCCCCCTCGATCGTCAATTCAGCCTGGCATGCGACCTATACTTGGGCCAATCCAGCACTGGTGACGCTGGAGCGACAGATGGAGAATCCCTTGTTCGGCGAACGCCCCATCGAGATGGGTGTGAACGATCAAAACAAGGCCGAGATCGTCGCCCGCTTTCGCGCTGACGCGGATTACCGCAACTGGTTCAAGGAGGCTTTTCCGGAAAGAGCTGAGCCGATCACTTTTGAGACGATCATCAAGGCGATCTCTGCTTTCCAGCGCGGCGTCATCTCCTTCAACAGCCGCTACGACCAGTATCTGCAAGGCAAGATTAAGTTCACTGAATCAGAGCAGCGTGGCCACGACCTCTATTTCGGAGAGAAGGCCGAATGCCATCATTGCCATGGCAACGTGAATCTCGACGATCAATTTGTGCACGTCAAGACGCGCGAAGCGGAGACGCCGTTCCACAATACAGGACTCTATGACATTGACGGGAAGGGTGCTTATCCCGAGCCCAATCATGGCCTGTTCGACATTACCGGCGACCCAGACGATATGGGCAAGTTCCGGGCGCCCAGCCTGCGCAATATCTCCGTTACCGCACCTTACATGCACGACGGCAGCGTCGCGACGCTCGAAGACGTGATCGAGATTTATTCGCAGGGCGGTCGGAAAATCGAGGCTGGCCCGAACGCCGGCGACGGACGCGCCAGTCCGCTTAAAAGCGGGCTGATCGTTAAGATCGATCTAACTTCGCAGGAGAAAGCGGATCTGGTCGCCTTTCTGAAAACGCTGACGGATGACACTCTATTGACCTCGCCGCGCTTTTCAGACCCTTGGGTCAGGTCTGCTGTGCTCAAGTAGCTGAGGTTATTGCCAGGAACATTCCCATTGTCTTCCGGTGCGGCGTTACGGAAGACTACCTTGTCTGGCGTGTATAAAACTACGCCTCAGCGAGGACTTTTTAATCAACGCCGTTGAGGAGAAGCAACGATGGCTATCAAGATCGTGAAGAAGGAAATCCTCCCGGTTATTGGCCGCGTTCAGGCATTCTGCAGTTCATGCTCGGGTGGCGGCCAGTGCGGCTGCGGCCCGGCCTGATTTCACCCGGTCTGCTCTGCGTCGCCCTCGGTCTGCAGCCGGGGGCGGCGTCTCGCCGGGTCGCTCTCGCGAGGGCGACTCCGATTCCCAGGAGGGCGTTTCGATATGCAGATCGGATTCAATTTCACGCTGAACGGCACGCTCGACATGGTTCAGCGCATGGTCCGCGAGCGACAGATCGACTATGTCGAGCTGCTGATCGACAATTTTCTGCACTTTCCAGTCGAGGATCTGACCGATGCGTTCGATTGCCCGGTCGCTTTCCATATCATGTTCTCGCGGCATCTCGAGAACGATCGCGAATCGCTTCGCAAATTCGCTGAGCGCGTGCGCGTCTTCATCGATGCGATGAAACCGCTCTATGTGTCGGACCACCTTCTGCACTTCAGTCATGACGAAAGACGCCTCTTTCACCTCGGCGAGATCGATTACGCCGCTTATGATGCGGTGCGTCAGCGAGTCGAGCAGTGGCAGGAGATGCTCGGCGTGCGGCTCTATCTCGAGAATTACCCCTCGATCATGGAAGGCGGCTGGGATGCGCCGGACTTCTATCGGCGTCTCAGTCGGGAGACCGGCTCCGGGGTGCTGTTTGATGCTTCGAACGCAGGTGTCGCAATGCTCAACTGCGGCGCCCCGGTCGATATGTGGAAGGACATCATCGCCGACACCAAGCATTTTCACGTGGCCGGCTATGGGCCGTCCTTCATCGAGGACAAAGTCATCGTCGACACGCATGACCGTGAGATATCGACGGAGACGCTCGATTTCCTGCGCAGAATGCGAACGGACTTCGATAAGCCCGGCGCGACGATCACCTATGAGCGCGATTTCGAGATCGACTACGAGTCGATCTCCGTCGATCTGCGCCGCCTGCGCGAAATTTTCCCCCGCACCGAGGAGGAGGCTCATGAGCCGCTTATCGCCTGCGCCGGTTAGGATCGACGCCGACCTTCTTGAGGATTTCGCTGATCCGGCGCGGCAGGACGCCTATCCTCGCGATTCGCGCGGCTATGTCCGGATCGACATCAGCATTCGCGCCTATTGGCACACTCTGTTCGATCAGGTTCCGCAATTGCTGGACCTTTGCGGTCCGGACGGGCGCGCGATCTTTCTCCCTTTCATGCAATGGGCGAAGGAAAAAAAAGTGTCGTTCAACTGGGCCTTTTATCTGTGGGTCTATGAATGGTTGCTGCAGTCCGAATTTCGCGACCGGCTCGATACGGATCTGCTGTTGAAAATGATGAGCGCGGCAGGCGGGCGCTGGATCGGCACCGACCGCGACACCGATCACTGCGTCATCGTGATGGGGTGCCGCCTGCTCGAGGGCTCGGTCGTTGTCGGCTGGAAACTGAACAGCCTCGCGACCACTGTCATCCCGGTCGAACGCATCGAGTTCGAGGAACCCGTGCCTTCCCCGAGCGGACTCTTCGGCTGCTTCTACGCGCCGACCTTCGAGCTCGACCGCTTTCCCGGCTGGCAGCCGATCCCTCGATGAGCGATCGGGGCTTCTGGCGCGGATATTGGCCGCTCTTGCTGGCCATCGGCGCTTCGCAACTCTCGCAGCAGGCGGATATGGCGATGGTGGGACGCCTGGGCGCCGCCGCGTCCGGCGCCTATGCGATGCTGACGCGGTTCGCGATCGTCGATCTCGTGCTGATGAGCGCGATGGGGGCGGTCGCCTCGACTGCGGTCGCGAAAGCGCGGCGAGACGGCGGGGCGGCGCAAATGGTCGGTCACGCTCTCGGACTCGCCCTGGCGGCAGGTTTGTGCTGCTGCGCGCTCGGCCTCGCCGCCTATCCGGCTCTGGCCGAGGCGCTCGCGGGCGACCGTGAGGTCGCGAGGCTGATCGGCGAAGCCGTCTTCTGGTACTCTCTCGCCGCTCCCTTCCGATTCCTGACCAACACGAGCGCCTTCGCGCTTAACGCTCTGGGCTTCGGCGCCGCGGTGGCGCGCTGGAAGCTGACGGAATTCGTCGCCAAAGCGGCCGCAAATTATCTGCTCATGGAGCATCTCAGATTTGGTTTTGCCGGGTGCTTCGTCGCCGGCGCGATCATTCTCGTCGCGTCGACCCTCTGGTGCAGAGCCGCACTCGCCGCTCACGCGATCGGATGGATCGCTGTTCCGCAGCGTTCCTGGGCGTCGATGTTTCTGCGCTCGACCGCATGGGAAGCGCAGCGCATCCTGTCCTTGCAGTTGGCCGTGCTGTTCAGCCTCGCTCTGTTCGCTGCGCCGTGGCTCGGCAATTATGAGGTCTCGCGCCTCGCTTCCTACGCCGCCGGGCAGACCTTTCTGCTCGTCCTGTTCTCGCCATTCATGGCGCTGATGCGCTTCCTCGCGTTCCGATTGGCAAATTTGCGCGAGGATGAACGCGCCGCATCAATGTGTCGGCTCTGGCTGACCGGCGCGCCGATCACGGCAGGCGGTGCTGTGGCGCTGTTCATTGGCCGCGACGCGCTCGGCGATCTTTACGGCCAGCACGGACCGTGGTGGTCGGCGCTGATTCAGGCCGCCGCGATTTCGCTTCCTCTCCGTTATGTGGCGAATGTTCTGAGGGCGATCCTGCACGCGCGCGGAAATTTCGGCTCAGTGGCCATCGCCGACGGCGTCGTGCTGTGGTTGTTGGCGACGCCTCTCATTGCAGTGGGCCTCTCGCTCGACTCGCCGCTCGTCGCTTATTCTTCTCTGATCCTTCCCGAGGCCGCTTCCGCCGCATGGCTCTGGCGTCGCCTCGATCGCTCTCCCCGCTTCGGCTTCGCCGTCAAGCGAGGCGAGAACTTCGCCTTGTCGAAGGGGAACGGACCATGACGATACACCATGTCCCGGTCCTGATCGTCGGCTCCGGCTATGCGGGATTGACCGCGGCCTTGATGCTGTCGGTTAGAGGCGTTCCGTGCCTGCTCGTTGAGCGCCGCGCGACGCTCTACGACCATCCGCGCGCGCATGGGCTCAATCTGCGCAGCATGGAACTGCTGAGGCAGGTTCCCGGATTCGAGGCTGATCTTCATCGCGCCAGCCGCGCCGCGCCCGGCGACAATACAGTGACAATCGCGGAAACCGTCTGCGGTCCCGCGATAAAGACCATGGACTCGCCCGGCGGCTTCGATACGCGCCGGCTCTCTCCGGCCCTCATGTGCAGCGCGGGTCAGGATCGCGTCGAGCCGATTTTATTGCGTCACGCGCGCATGCTCGGCGCGGATATCCGGTTCGCGACCGAGCTCGCGGCGATTTCTCAGGACGCGCGCGGCGTTCGGGCCGTGTTGCGCGACGTCGCGAGCGGGGAAGAGACGACTATCGCCTCCGACTATCTCGTCGCGGGCGACGGCGCCGGCAGCGCGATCCGCAAATCGCTCGGCCTCGACATGGCTGGAATCGACGGCGTGTCTCACGCCGTGTCCATTCTCTTCGAGGCTGATCTCTCGATCGCGATGGGAGGGCGCGGCTTCCTTCTCTGCTACCTGCGTCATCGGGATTTCACGGGCGCTTTCGTCAGCTGCGACGATCCGGACCGCGGGCAGCTCAATATCGAATACGATCCGACTCGCGAAGCCGACTCAGACTTCGATGCCGCGCGTTGCGAGAAGCTCGTGCGCACCGCGCTCGGTCAGCCCGATCTCGACGTCAGGATTCTCGACGTCCTTCCTTGGCGAATGTCGGCGTTGCTCGCCGAACGGATGAGTCTCGGCCGCGTGTTTCTCGCCGGCGATGCCGCCCATATCATGCCGCCGGTCGGAGGACTCGCCGGCCAAACCGCGATCCAGGATGCGGCAGACCTCGCCTGGAAGCTCGCCATGGTGATCAAAGGCGAGGCTGGTCCAGCCTTGCTGGACACGTATGACGCGGAGCGGCGTCCCGTCGCGCAGCTTTCGATTGCGCGTGCGACCGAGAATTACGTCGAGAGGCTACGCCAGGATCGCTTCGATCTCTCCGACGCTTTCGGCCGCGTCAATTATCTCGACGTCGCGATGAGCTATCGCTATCGCTCGCCGGCAATTTCTCTTGAGGAGCCTGATGACGGCCTTCCGACGGACGATACCTTGCATCCGAGCGGAAAGCCGGGCACGCGCCTTGCGCATGTTTTGTTGATCCACGATGGCGCCGAGATTTCAACGCATGATCTCATCGGAAGCAGCTTTGTATTGTTCGCCGGGCCGTCTGGTTCGAATTGGATCGAGGTCGCGCGCGCCATCATGCGTCGCTTGCCTGTCCCCGTGATGGCTTATCAAATCGGCGTTGATCTAATCGATTCGAGCCGGCTGCTCCTTGTCAGAACCGGCATTCAGCCTGATGGAGCACTACTTGTTCGCCCCGATGGATTTATTGCGTGGCGGTCGCTTTCCCGCGCCGCAGATCCAGCTGAAGCGCTCGAGCGCGCTATCAATAGCGCCACATGTTCCACGCCTCCGATGATCCATCTCCGGGATCCATCGGTCCGAAGAGATGAAGGATTTTGGGTAGGAACCCAAGTCCCGGAAAGATTTCGCGGCGAATACGGAACCAACGAGTGAACGATTCATGTATATTCTCGAAATAGGCGAGGCTTGTAACGCTTTCACCGTTTGGCGAGCCAGAATTGGCGCCCTGCGCCATCCCGTCTTTTCGACGATCGTTTTGCTTTTGGGTGTTATCATCAACACGCCGACGACGGCTTTATCCGCGTTGGATCAGCCGGAAGCCGTGCGACGCAACTATGTTCGAGCGTCAAGTTGCCAAGTCAGATTTGAGTGTCCCGTGCTCAGGACACTCCATTCGAACTCCGACTCCGTTTTGCATGATGGCGATAAAGGTCATGCTCTCGGCGCCGCTAACGCCGCGCGGGCATATCGCGATGGATTGCTAGCGGTCTGCGAGACCGCGGACGACTGCGCTAGAATTGTGGCGTCCAATAATGACGCAGTAGATAAAAGGCCGGATGGCCAGGAGCTCAATGCGGATTTCGTCCAGCTCCTGAAGAATTGGCAGAACTGTTTCACCAGGCAGGTGACCGCCGAGAATGTAGCCATGATCATTTCGGCATGTGATCGCGCCGCTGTGTTTCCCGATCTGGGCTCGAGAGAGCGGCAGAGATTGGCGTCTCGACGCACCAAGCTCCTGGACTTTATTGGCCAATCGCAGGAACTGAAGTCGACAGGCTCCGGTGAGCTGCGCTCTGAAGGAAAGAGGTGATGCATTTGAAACGTTTTGCGAACGTGTCGAAACGTCTCGCGTCGATCTCTTTCGAAAGTGGCGTGAGGGTGCGCGCCGCCCTGCATTGAAATGCGCTCGGAGAACGAGTTTCTTCAAGTTCAATCGGAGAAAGCACAAAACATGTCCTGGTCAGCGAAAGACGGAGACAAGCTGATTTGGCGCCTTCAGCGACAACTGCCCCTATACGCACATTGTCGGCCGTCGCTATTGGGGTTTCTGAGAGCGCGCATCGGCAACGTCAGCATTGCGCCGCGTCTGAAGATCACAGGCGTATTTCGAGCGGACTGCGCGGGTGGGATCATTTGCAAGATTGTTTTGGACGATGGATTGGCGCAGCAGCAAGTATTCGTTGCTCCTCTCGAGGATCTGGCGATCGACCGCAGGCATCCAATCGCACAGGAAATCGCAACCCGAAAGCCGCGGCGAAGTTGGCGCGGAAAGACTGTAGGTGAATAGGCCTGATCGCGTTGAACCTGAGTCGCCAACATTCCGCCAAATTTTCTCCGAAGACGCAATGAGTGCAGTGAGGATGATACGGCAGCCGATGCAGGCGCGCCTCCCTTCGCGGGACGCCTTGCAACCGCCTCTCCGGCGCGGCGCGAGATGAATATCTCCGCGCCTTTCATTCGACGCCCCGTCGCGACTACTCTGATCGCCGCCGCCTTTTTTCTGCTCGGCGCCGTCGCCTGCGTCTTTCTGCCAGTCGCCAGCATTCCGGCCATCGAGTTTCCGACTATTGGCGTTACGGCCGCGCGACCAGGGACCGATCCGGCCACCATGGCGGCCACCGTGGCCGCGCCGCTGGAGCGACGACTCGCGGGTATTTCGAGCGTTACCGAGCTCACCTCTGTCAACTCTTACGGTTCGACCTCCATCACGCTTCAATTCGGGCTCGATCGGAACATCGACGCCGCGGCGCGCGACGTGCAGGCCGCGGTCAATGCGGCGGCTACCGATCTTCCCTCCGACCTGCCGTCGCCGCCTTCTTTCCGCAAAGCCAGCCTGTCCGGCCCGCCGGTCTTTGTTCTCGCGATGACGTCGGAGACGCTGCCGATCAGCGCGGTTTATGACGTGGCGGACTCGATCATCGCGCAGCGCACCGCGCAGGTTCCAGGCGTCGCCAGTGTAAGGATCGCCGGGGCCGAGCAACCGGCAATCCGCGTGCAGGCGGATCCGGCCCGACTCGCGGGCATGGGGCTCAGCATCGACATGGTGGCCGACGCCGTCAGGAAGGCCAATGTCCTCGGTCCGCTCGGCGCATTGGACGGTAGCGCGCGCGCCCTTACCTTTGGGGCCAATGATCTTCTACAGACGCCGGACGAGTTTCGTCAGATCGTGATCGCGTCCTCCGGCGGCGCCGTCGCGAAGCTCGGCGACGTTGCGACCGTCGAGCCGGGCACGCGCAATCGCCTGTCGGCCGGATGGTATAATGGCAAGCCCGCAGTGTTCATTGTCGTCTCCAAGCAGGCGAACGCCAATGTGATCGAGACTGTGGATCACATAAAGGCGCTGTTGCCAAGGCTGCGGAATTGGATTCCGAGCGGTATCGAAATCTCAGTGCTCACCGACCGCACGCAGACGATCCGCGCCAGCGTATGGGAGATCCAGCGGGCTCTGTTGATCTCGGTCACCCTTGTGATGCTGGTGGTGTTCCTTTTCCTTCGTGGCGCCGCGCCGGCCTTCGCGGCCGGCGTCACCGTTCCTCTTTCGCTCATGAGCGCCTGCACGGCAATTTGGGCGGCAGGATTCACGCTCGACAATTTCTCGCTCATGGCGCTGACCATCGCTGTCGGCTTTGTCGTCGACGACGCCATCGTGATGATCGAGAATATCGAAAAAAACATGGACCGTGGGATGAAGCGTCTCGAAGCGGCGATCGAGGGCGCGCGGCAGATCGGCTTCACGGTCGTATCGATCAGCCTGTCGCTCGTCGCGGTGTTCGTCCCTCTGCTGTTCATGACCGACGCCGTCGGCCTGATGCTGCGCGAATTCGCATTCACGCTGAGCTTCGCAATCGCCGCCTCGACGCTCGTGTCCTTGACAGTCACGCCGATGATCTGCGCGCATTTTGGCGCAGCGCGGCCAGCGCAGCGGGCGATCCTGGACCGGATCATGGAGCGTGCGCTGGCTGCGGCGCTGCGGCTATATATCCGAACGCTGCGCCCCGTCATCGACCGTCCTCGCACGACCCTGCTTGTGATCCTGACGACGATGGGCGCGACGGCGCAGCTCTATCTCACCATTCCCAAGGGCGCCATGCCGCAGGACGACATCGGCCTCATTAACGGCACGACGGAAGGACCGCCAGAGGCGTCCTTCGCGAGAATGGTCGATCTGCAGCGAAAGGCCGCCGATGTGGTCGCCGCCGACCCAGACGTCGCTGCGGTCGGCTCCATTTTGGGCGTTTCCGGTTTCGGCCTGCTGGGCAATCAGGGCAGGTTCTATATCGCCTTGAAGCCCGCTGACCGGCGCAAAGCGACGAGCGCAGAGGTCGTCGCGAGGCTGCGGAAGAATCTTGCCGGGATCGACGGCCTGAAAATTTTCATGGCGCCGGCGCAGGATTTTCGTTCGGGCGGCCGCCAGAGCAAGGCGCAATTTCAATTTTCGCTGTGGGACTCCTCTGTCGAGGAGCTGGCCGAATGGACTCCGAAAGTCCTCCGGCGGCTGAAAGGCCTGCCGCAGCTCGTCGACGTGTCAAGCGACGTCCAGAGAGGCGGCTTCAAGGCGAATGTGGTTATCGATCGCAATGCGGCGTCGCGCATGGGCGTGGCGATATCCTCAATCGACGCCGCACTGAACAGCGCTTTCGGCCAGAGACAGGCTTCGATCATCTACGCCGAGCGCAACCAATATCGGGTGATCGTCGAAGCGCCGGAATCGCGTCAGCGCAGTTTGCCCGACCTCGATAATGTCTATGTGGCGGGGGCCGGCGGACAGGTCACGCCGCTGGCCGCGATCGCCCGCGTCGAGAGCGGCGTCCTGCCGCTCGCCGTCAACCATCAGGGCGTCTTTCCCGCCATCACCCTGACCTTCAACACGGCCCCGGGCTATTCGCTCGGCGACGCGGCGGCGGCGGTTCGCGAGGCGATGAACGATCTGCATATTCCAGATGGGCTGCACGCAGATTTCGTCGGCGACGCCGCGGACTTCCTCAAAATGGCGAAGGGGACGCCGCTCTTTGTGCTCGGCGCGCTTATCGCCGTCTACATCATCCTCGGAATGCTTTACGAGAGCCTCATACACCCGGTGACGATCCTGTCGACGCTGCCGTCGGCCGGACTAGGCGCGCTGCTCGCGCTCCAGGCGTCTCAAACACAGTTCACCACCATGGCCCTGATCGGCGTGCTGCTATTGATCGGCATCGTCAAAAAGAATGGAATCATGCTCGTTGATTTCGCGCTCCAGGCCGAGCGTGAGAAAGGTCTCTCCGCGCGCGACGCGGCCTTGATGGCGGCGACAGAGCGGTTCCGCCCGATCCTGATGACGACGATCACGGCAATACTGGGCGCGCTGCCGCTCGCCCTGGCGACGGGCGTCGGCGCGGAGCTGCGGCGCCCGCTCGGCGTCACCATCGTCGGCGGTCTGCTCCTCAGTCAAATTATGACGCTCTACACGACGCCCGTCATCTATCTCATCATGGGCAAGCTGCAGAAAGCGCGTCCCGCCGCCGCGTCCGCCGGCGTCGACGGACTGAGCGAGGCGACGACGGATGCGACTTGTTGAGGATGAGAGGCGTGCGCCACGTTCTTTCAGCGCCAAAGCCGATTCCAGCTCCTCGTCGCGCGGGAGATTCTGCACGTTGTCCAGATGCAAACCTGCCAACTGAACGTTGTGAGCGCGCGAATCGCTCCGATCGCGTTTCGTGTTCAAACTTCACTTCAAAACGGCGCCCTTTACTATGGTGAACCGAGGTCCGTTTCCGCAAGCCTCTCTTACAAACATTGAGGTGCAGCCAGACCGCAGCTTTGGAGCATGATATGCCAGCTCGACAACGACGCGCTCCGCGCCAGTTCGACATGCCACAGCGCGCTCGACAATGGTTCGAGCGGATGGATTTCGTCACGCTCGCGCAGGCTCAAATGGTCGCCGACTATGCAAATGTCAGTCGGGTTGCCCGAGTTCTTGGCATACGCCAGTCGGCCGTCAGTCGACGCATTCGGCCGCTCGAAGACGAACTCGGCGTGTCTCTGTTCGAACGCCGTCAAAATGGCGTTCGATTAACAGTCGCCGGTCGCCGTGTCGTTGAACGAACCCGCGCCGCATTGACAGAAATTGAATCGGCGGCTCGCAACGCGGCAGCGGCGGGACGCGGGACAGAAGGCGTCGTCCGCATCGGGCTTTTCCATGGTCCGATGCCCGTCTTCCTGACCGAATTGGTGAAGGATTTTCGTGACGAGCACCCGAAAGTCCGGCTTGATTTCGCGGCAGGCGAAGCACGGGATCATTTCTCCAAAATCATGGAGCGAAGCCTCGATATCGCCGTGATCGCCAGCGCTGATCGCTCGCCAGATTACGACGCCCAATTGCTCTGGAATTCCCGAGTTCTCGTCGTGCTTCCCCACGATCATATGCTCGCGATTGGCGAGGCCGTGGATTGGATGTATTTGCGAGACGAACGTTTCATTTTCGGTCTCGACTCCAGTTACGAACGTTTCCGTGAACTTATCGCCAGGCGACGCGGGGACGACGGTCGCCGTACCGAAATTGAGAACTTCCCTGTTGCGCAGGAGACGCTGTTTCAGCTTGTTGCGCTCGGCTTCGGCGTTAGTTTGACGAGTGAAGCGAGTCAATCGACGGATTATTCCGGAGTCGTGATCCGCACTCTGGCGGGTGAAGAAGATTGGATCGGCTATAGCGCCATTTGGCTGGCGGAGAACGACAATCCGGCGCTGCGGCGCTTCCTCAGTCTGGCCCGCACGAAGGCGGCGGCGTGGCAACGGACGCCACGGATAACCAACTCAACGGACGGCGAATGACAACATTTATCGCGCAAAAGCTTGCGTATTCGACTGCGCGAGTTAACGCTGTTTCCCGGCGCGTAAAGGCAATTACGATAGCGTAGGAATACTGTCATCGCGGCACTGCGACTCTTCACAGGACGACGGAGAACAACAAATTTTTTCGCCGCCGTAAAGCGGCCTGCGCGCGCAACTCGTCGTCCATCCGTCCGCTATCTGAAATACGGATGTCACGTCATAAACGACGATCACTTCGAACGTCACTTGCAGCATACCAGCATCCGAAGCGATGCCCAATCGACAGGCCGGTCGCGATTGGAAATGCTTGTCACCGTGCATCCGAGCGTCATTTGTTGCATAAGATCTGCACAAATAGCGCATACCAGCGGATAGGAATTGTCCCGCCGATCGAGGCGGAAAACGTGCTCGCTCTCACGTTTTCGGAATACTTTTTCAGCGAGATCGCTGTACGTCGAATATAGAATATTTCTTATGAATGACATGACCATATCATAGTATTTCTTCCTGTGCTAGCGTAGATGTAACAAATTGTGCAGATATGGCAAGATTAAAGCAACCGTGCCGGCTGCCTACAAGGTGTTGTCTGCACATTGTTTCTTGGCGGCCGTGAGACTTTTCGCAGTGTGCGTTGTTCCGCATTCCGTTTCTTTTTCAGCGCCATGATGCGGGCGGCGTTGATTTCCGCTTGTGCCGACGTGTCGATGGCGCAAGCTGTTGCTTATGAGCAGCGACGACGCTTCCGACCTTCGACTCCGCGCCGGAAAGATTCGTGATCGTAGCGGTTCGCCTTCGCGGCGACCCCGCTCCTTCGTCGCGCAGGTGATGAAGGCCGTGACGAAGGCGAAGGGCGCCGGGATCGCGCCGGCGCCGACGCGCGACGGCCGTGCCGATCGGCGGCGGGATGGTGTGTCGGGTCGGCCCCGGAAAGGGAGATGCTCCCGCATCGGTCGGGGTCAGGTCGCGGCGGACCGACTGAAGCTCGCGGCTGAGGGCCGCGGACCGGGCCAGCGGATGCGCCGCGTTGTGGTGAAGGCGCGGATCGTCCGGCTGAAACTGGGGAGCAAGGGCGCCGACGCGCATCTGCGCTATTTGCAGCGCGACGGAACCGACCGGGAAGGAGAGAGAGGGAGGCTTTATGGGGCGGAGACCGATGTTGCCGACGGTCGCGCCTTTCTGGAGCAAGGCCGCGAGGATCGGCATCAGTTTCGATTCATCGTCGCGCCCGAGGACGGCGATCAGTTGAGCGACCTTCGCGCCTTCACCTGCGGTGTCATGAAGCAGATGGAGGAGGACCTCGGCACAAGGCTTGATTGGGTCGCCGTCGACCACTTCAACACCGGCCATCCGCATAGCCACATCGTCGTCCGGGGCAAGGACGAGACAGGCAAGGATTTGATCATTGCCCAGGACTACATCACGGACGGGATTCGGCTTCGCGCGCAGGAGCTGGCGACGCTTGAATTGGGACCGGAGACCGACCTGGAGCTGCGATCAAAACTCAGGGCGGAAATCGCCGCCGAGCGCTTCACCCGGATCGATCGGGCGATGCTCGCCGAGGCCAGCGAAGGAACGATCGATCTGCGGCCCGAGACAGGCCAGGTCCGCGCCGACTTCGATCGGACGTTGCGCGTCGGCAGATTGCAGATGCTGGCGCGCTTCGGCCTCGCCGTTGAGAGCGAGCCGGGCGTCTGGAAACTGTCCGACGAGCTGGAGCCGACGCTACGCGAACTCGGCGAGCGCGGCGACATCGTCAAGGCGATCGGAGCGCGGGCACGACGACGCGGGCTACTACAAATATTTCGACGACGAGTTCCCCGGCGGATTTTACGGAGACTGGCGCAGCGGCGAGCAGTTCAATTGGAGCGCGCGCGACGTATCGAAGATGTCTCCGATCGAACGCGAGCGCCTCGAACATGTGAAGGCCGAGCGCGAGCGCAAAGACGCGGAAGAGCGCGCGAAGGCCATCGCCGGAGCGCAGAAGCGCTGGGAGAGCGCCGCGCCCGCAAGTGAGGACCACCCTTACCTCGTAGGGAAGTGCATCCAAGCGCACGGCGTTCGCGAAGAGAACGGACGCCTCTTGGTGCCGATCAGCATCAAGGGCGTGCTTTCGTCAGTGCAGTCCCTCGCCGCTGACGGCGAGAAGCGGTATCATTACGGCGCGCCCGTCACCGGCGGATACTTTGCGATTGACGCCGAAGGCGACAAGTTTGTGATTTGCGAGGGCTTCGCGACCGGCGCGACGATCCACGATGCGACCGGACTGCCGGTCCTTGTGGCGTTCACGGTGTCCAACGTCGAAGAAATTACGCGGATGGTGCGCGACAACCTCCCTGAAGCGACCATCTTCATCGCGGGCGACGACGACGCCAAAACCGAAAAGGAGCGTGGCTTCAATCCCGGCCAGCGCGCCGCGCACAAGGCCGCCGAGGCCGTAGGCGCGATCGTCGCGATCCCGCCGTTCGATCGCGCGAACGACGGCGATGCTCCATCGGACTGGAACGACTTTGCCGCGCTACGGGGCATTGACGCGACGAGGGAGGCCTTTCAGGCTACGCAGGAATCCGGCTTCCCCGACTGCGAGGCCAAGCCCGATGGCGAGCAGGCGTCCAGCCAGCAGCATGCCGATGTCGATCCACTCGCCGGCTTTATCTTCGACGGCGATGCGTCGCTTGGGCCGCCGCCTATGCTCGTCGAGAAACTCGTTCCCCTCGACGGCATTTGCTTTATCGGCGGGCAGTCCGGCGCGGGCAAGACGTTCATTGCCGTCTACCTCGCCGTCACGCTCGCCAGCCGCGGGAAGTTTTTCCGCCATAAAGTCGTCGAGCGGGTTGGCGTCGCGATCTTCGCCGCCGAAAGCGCCAGCACCATCGCCAGCCGGGTCACGGTGGCTCGAAACCACGAGTTGCATGGCGAAATCCTGCCCATCACTTGGCTCGGCGCAGTGCCCAATCTCGCCGACGCCAAGGAGGTCAATGCGATGGTGCAGCGCCTGCGCGCGGTGGATGCACGCTTTCGCGCCATCCACGGCGTGCGCCTCGGCGCAGTCATTTGCGATACGCTGGCCGCCTCATTCAGCCTGAACGACGAGAACGATAACTCGGAGGCCGCCAAGGCGATCCGCGCCATGAAGACCATGAGCGACGCGCTCGGCGTGGTGGTTTTGCCCGTCCATCACTTCGGGAAGTCCGCCGAGACCGGCTTGCGCGGCGCGAGCGCTTGGCGCGCGGGCTGCGAGACGGTTCTGAGCGTTCTTGTCGATCGCGACCAGACGACGGGCGCTTGCAGCAATCGCCGCATCGCGCTCACCAAAAGCCGCGTCGGCGAGGAGGGCTGGGTTGCGCCCTTCGAGTTGCGCTTCGTCGCGCTTGGCGAGGATGAGGATGGCGAGGAGTTTGGCGCCTGCTACGTCGAGCAGGGCCGCCTTGATGACGACATGTGCATCATCTCCAAGCAGAAAGAAAAGGGGGCGCCGCGCGCCGCCAAGGTCTATCTCGACGCCTTCAGCATAGTGATCGGCGACAAAGGCCGGAAGGTGCGTCCCTTTGGCCACGAAGGGCCGGAAGTCGTCGCTGTCGATCGCGAAGATATCCGCGACGAGTTCGACCCTTCGTGACCAACTGATGGCGATACGGAGAAAAGGAAGGACGCCCGCCGCAAGGCGTTCGATCGTGGCGAGGAATGGGCTCTCAACAATAAGCGTATCAGCACTCGCGAGGTTTCCGACCGCCAGTTGATTTGGCTCCTCAAGGAGTCTCACCAGTGATCTTGGATGGACGGACACCCGGACAAGAGCCCTATTCCATAGGGCTCTTGTCCGTCCTGTCCGGATGTCCGCGCGGACAAGTCCGGACAAATGTCCGGGTTGTCCAGATTGTCCAATGTGTCCGGTGACTCAGCCAAGCAGGACGGCGCTGAAAAATGAGGAGAGCCCGATGGGCCATATGATGGAAAACGACTACCGCGCCAGCCGAGTCTGCCGCGCCGACGCCATGTTGGCCCGCTTTCGGCCGCTCGGTCAATGGATGCAGGACGAGCGGCCGACCCCGGAAATGGCGCGCCTTGGACTCGGGCTGGTCCGCGAGGTCATGGCGCTCGCGGCGCTGACGCCGGACGAGGAACGCGCCGTGAAGTCCGCGCTCGAATTGGACGACGCGACCGCAATTGTGGAGACGAACAATGACTGCCCGTAAGGCAAAGAAGAAACTTGGTCGGCCCACGATCTACACGCCCGAGCTTGCGGCGCGCATCTGCGCCGAGTTGGCTTGCGGCAAGTCGCTCCGCACTGTGTGCAAGACGCCCGACATGCCGGGTTTGGAGACCGTTTTTCGCTGGCTGCGCGAGAAACCTGAATTTCGGGACCAATACGAGCACGCAAAAAATGAAAGCGCCGACGCGTTGATCGAGGAGATGCTCGACATCGCCGACGACGGAACAAACGACTGGATGCAAATTTACGACAAGGACGGCGAGAACGTCGGCTGGAAATTAAACGGCGAGCACGTCCAACGCTCCCGCCTTCGTGTCGATGTTCGGAAATGGGCCGCGAGTAAGTTGAAGCCCAAAAAATACGGAGAACGAGTCGACCTGAATCATGGAACGCAGCCGGATGACCCGCTCGCGGCGCTCATACGCAGCGTTCAGGGCAGCTCTTTTCCTGTGCGCAAAAGCACAAGTGGCAGCGACGATCCCGAAGGCGCGTAGTTCAATAAAGCCGGAAGACAATTGTGATGTTCAAGGCGGTCAACTGCCTGAGCATCTGCGTAAGACCAGTTGCTTTCTGCTTTCGGTAGCGGCAATCTCAAGCGAGAGAAATTTCGTCCTCAACGCAAACAAGAGCGGTGAACCCTCCGTATTCGCGCTCGTGATGGTTGGGCCAGGTCTTTCCGTAATCGGCTAATTCGGGCGCGGCGCACACGACCGTAAGCCAGCTTCCTTCTGGGCTGCGCTTCAGGCGAGTGAGGGCGGCATAGACCAGAGCCCTGTTTTCGTCAGTCAAGGACTGGGTCACGTGGACCACAAGCATCCTGGATTCCCAACCCTTGAAGCTATGCAGCGTCGTAGCCTTCACCTCGGCACGGCCCATGTAGAAGCCCATTTTCTCCCTGCGTCGTTGCCAGAAATCTGAGTCGAAGGTGCTGGCGGTCCTGATTTTTTGCTCTTCCAGTCGATCCGTTACGGCCCTTCCGAACTTCGTGTCGTCGGTCATGAAGGTAATGTCGGCGTTTGCGGTCCCCCTGTCGCCTGTCCGGCGCATCATGAGGAGAATTTCCCTCACGCATGCGTCTGCGCTTTCCTCGTGGGGGCACTGCACCCAGCGCAGATCGCAAGGGTCCAGCATGAAAGATTCTTGGTCAATCTCCGGCAAATCCGCTGTCTCGCGAGGAAGGAAGCGGGCGGCGAAGTCCCTCGCGTAATCCTGAATTTGCACAGGCATGCGGTAGCTCGTCTTGAGCTGCGCCCAGCGGCCACCGGCGAAGCCCATGCCGCTCATGACGTCTTCGGTCCACGCCTTCCCTGTGCCATAGATGTCCTGCGTTTTGTCGGCGACGAGTAACATCTCGCCATCGCTTGCCGAGGCCAGCCGCATGATGTTCCACCATTCAGGTTGATAATCCTGTCCCTCGTCGACCATGATGGTGTCGAACTTCTGGGGCTTACCTGTCGCCAGCGCCTGCTTCGCGAGCTCCGGTATAGCGACGCTGAGAATGTGATCCTTTTCTTTTTTTGTCTTTTTCTTGATGTCGTGAAGCAGGGCGGCGTAGTCATTTCCCAGCCCTGCTTGGTATGCCACCCGCTTGCAGAAGATATGGAAGTGATCGAACTGAATGCAGTTCATCTTGCCGCGTCCGGGATTGGCTCTTACTACCAAATCTTTCAGGTAATGCCACAGCGTGATGTTGTAGGTGACGATCAGGACAGATTTGCCTTCGCGCGCCCGATGCGCCGCCCGCGCAGCGAGGACTAGGGACTTGCCCGATCCTGCCGGCCCCTTAATGCGTCGGTAGCGGGATACCGGCCAAGTCGTGACCAGATTTTTTTGGTTCGAGTCCAGCTTTAGAGGCTGCCGTTGTGCTCGCGCGAAATCGGGCTCGACCAGCCATCCCCTGAGATCGGCGGCGTGCATCTCGCTCATGAGCTTGGAGCTTGGCCGATCTGCTTCGGGGAAGATTGTCCGGAGATCGCCGGAACAGAGCTCGTCTACGCCGCCGACGGGTTGATATTTCTCGATCCTGTTGTCCTTCTCTAGGAAATCCGAAAACAAGCTTCTGACCCGCTCTAAAGAGGCGAACGGAAAAATGACGCCCGCCGTGATTGCACCATATCCCTCGTTCCGTGCGAGTCTTGGGCAATACAGGTCGTAGATCGCCTGCTTGTAACACTGGACCTTGACGAACGGGTTTTCTTCCTGACGGGAGAACGTCGCACCGTCCCTGCTCGCCATGAGAGTCGGAAGGCCGTTGTGATCTTCTTCTACGAAGTAGCGCATGGCGTCGAGATTCCAGTCCTTCACCTCGAAGACCCCAATTCCGACGTTGGGATTGAGGAGAACGAAATCCGGCCGCAACCCATTCAGGTGAGGCTGGACGTAAATCTCCCAGCCTGACGGCAACGTCCGGTCGAACATCGTAAAGACTGCGTGCTCCCCTCTCGTTAGGGGCTGACGGAGTTCCGAGAAAGCTTCGACGGGAGGAGAAACTACGCGGCGAGGCGTCAACGATTCAATAGTAGCGAAATTTTTGTTCATGAAACTCATCCGTCATTGTCGGAATGAACCTATAAGTCTTGCAGCTGAGTCGTGCGCCTTCTGAAACGCGCGACGACGACTACGCAGGCGGTCACCGAGAGCAGGACTTCGCCACGGTTATTTGGATCGTGGCGTTTCCGCGCGCGAAGGGCATAGAACGCGCGACGACGTTCCACGCGGCGACCTGCCAATCATCGAAGATTTGCCGGAGACCTGCGCTTAGGATAAGGCCACGTCGTTAAGTTAGCCTGAATAACGAAACAGCGGGTGACCGGTCATGAAGGTTTTGCTAGAGCCGCCGCTTCCCGCACGTAAATGTGTGTCGGGCAAAGACGAGTAAAATTGACGCTCTTACAGGCGCGCCGGTCTCCGACGCGTTGAGATGTTATGACTTGCGCGATGCGCGAGGTCTGCTGGCGCGCGTCTTAGGCGAAGTTCGCGCCACGGGCGCTTCCTGCGATGAATTGGTGATTCTCGGGCTTAAGACTGCATCGACGATGCGGCCGATCCAATGAAGGTTGCCTTCTGACAACGACGCAAGACGCAATGAAAGCGCGGCGAACGCGCCGTTCCGAAAAGCTCCGGTAGGAAGCTGCGTCGTGAACAGTTCGGCGGGATCAATCTCCAGCACCGCAGCGATCCGCTCGATGACCGGAAATCTTGCGCCGCTTTTTCCGGTTTCGATCTTGGCAACCATCTCGGGGCTCAAGTCGGCGGCTTCGGCGAGGCCCTCTTGCGTCAGCCCTTGGCGACGGCGGTGCGTCGCGACCAGTTGGCCGAATCTTTTGCGCAAATCGACCATGCCGTCCTCCCACCAATTTTTTAGGCGGGGGCATTGGCGAGCGGCAGGAACAGCACTTATCGAGATAGTGAGATTTGGTAATACACTTATAAGTTTTTGCCTTTAGCTTACATATGTCCGCGATTCCTTCGGTTCCCTCCCACGCGTCCGGCGAACAGGACCGGTCGTTGACGGTCATGGCCCGGTCGTGGGTCGACGATCGAGAGAGGCCAAGATGGGCATGGGTTCTGCGTTGATCGCGGCCGAATATCTCGGATATTCGATTCCGGTCTTTGGATTCGGCCTCTTGTGTTCGCTGATGTGCAAACCGGGCACGAAGCGGCTCGGCTTTGTCGCCGGGGCCTCAATTTGCGTCGTGCTCATGCTCGTCGGGCAGGCTCGGCCCGATCCAATGGCGGGCCGCTGAACACGTCCGGGGGAGACTTGTGCGCGCGGGCTCGACAGGACCATCAAGGAGGCGTTGGCAGTGAGCAGCCCTCATCCTCCTTGAGTCTGCTACGCCGTCGGCTGGCGGCGGCGGCGACGGCGCTCTCGCAAGCTGACCTTGAAGTTTTGGTTATTCAGGCGGGAGGCGATCGTGGTCGCTCGCGCGACCAATGAGCATTCGGCGTAACGTTGCGCGGGCTTGCGATAGTCGTCGACTGCGGCTTTCCAGATGGAACTCTCGACGCGAGTTCACGAAAGCATCCGGCTTCGCGCCATAACCCTTGATTGCCGATCACATAGATATTTTCTTTCGCTCTTGTGGCCGCGACATTTAGGATGTTCGGCTTCGACCCTGCCCAAGCCCGCGCGCCGCGTTGGGCCGGAAGCGGAGCCCCAAGCACGAAAACGACCGTATCTGCTTCTCGCCCTTGAACCGTATGGACCGTTCCGATGCGTTCGCGCGTCCATTTCCATGGGTCGTTTGTCCAACGTTGAAGAAGACCGGAGGACTGGACTCGTTCGCGCAATCTTTGCGCCACTACCCTGAATGGACTTATCAGGTAAATGTCGATTTCGGGGATATTGCCTTCCGCGAGTTGTCGTAATATGTGTATTGCAGCTTCACCTTCGGCTTCGCTCCACTTGTCGTCTGTTCGTCCGCCGATCACGTCGATCCAATGAGATGGTC
>Ga0123398_1021921_pt1 | contig 42818 bp, 34 predicted proteins | sample T5LHNO3metaT_FD_89926 | JGI IMG/M metagenome (GOLD analysis project Ga0123398, IMG submission 89926) | Methane-oxidizing artificial microbial communities from Washington, USA to study methane cycling - T5-LHNO3 metaT (Metagenome... | ecosystem: Engineered > Modeled > Simulated communities...
CGCATTGGTCCAACTGATGCTGTATGGCGAAGTCGTATCGGTAGCAATCAAAGTCGCACCATCATAGAACGCGACTTGGGTGATCGTACCATCGCTATCCGCAGCATTGGCTGAGACCGTAATGGCCGTACCTTGTACTACACTCGCCCCTGCAGATGGTGCAGTCAGTGAGACAGTAGGCGCTACATTGCCACCTGTACTGCTCGTATACAGCTGCACTTTCGGTACAACATTATATGTAGCGGTTCCCGGTACTTTCCAGAACAGTTCCATCAGTGCACCACCTGTGAATTCTTGGAATTCCACCGTAATTGGAATGCGCTGACCTGCCGTCATATTCAGTGTGGCACTTGTGTCTAAAGTGGGGCCATGCGGTGTCCAGTTATTGATGATTAACTGATTATTTACATACACCCGCAGGCCATCATCCGAATACGTCTGAAATTGATAAGAGCCAGTCACCGTGGCTTCAATAAACCCAGTCCAACGTACTGAGAAATTATCCACAGGAACACCTGCACCTGGCGAGCCATTGCCCCAATCAAAGTTAATATCCTCTACACGTTGTAGTTTCACAGTGCCCGTTAAATCACTGGTGGAGTAGTAAGCCGCATTCAATCCGGTACCGGTGCCTGGCGTTGTAGGCGTACTAGAAGTCACCGTGATGGTCACCGCCGTACTGGCAGTAACTGCACCACTATTGTCAGTGGCTCTCGCAGTAATCGAATGTGAGCCGACGGCAGCATTGGTCCAGCTAATGCTGTAAGGCGCAGTAGTGTCGGTAGCAATCAGTGTTGCGTCATCATAGAACGCAACTTGGGTGACCGTACCATCACTATCCGTGGCATTGGCCGAGACCGTAATGGCTGCGCCTTGCCCCACACTCATTCCGGCTGTAGGTGCAGTCAGTGTGACAGTTGGCGGTGATTGAGTCGCCGTACCAATGGTACTGTATAACTGTGCTTTAGGTACTACACTGAACGTGGATGCACCAGGTAATTTCCAGTTAAGTCCTAACAAGGCACCGCCAGTTAGCTCCTGATACTCAATGATGATAGGCAGTCTTTGCCCTGCATTCATGTTGAAAGCAGCGCTGGCATCTAAAGTAGGAGGGTGGCCAGACCAGTTATCAATAATTAACTGATTGTTGAGATACACCCTTACGCCATCATCCGAGTTGGTTTGTAATTGATAAGACCCTGTGACGGTGGCTTCGATATAGCCGGTCCAACGTGCAGAGAAGTTATCTGCTGGGAGTGTTGCGGCTGGCGAACCATTGCCCCAATTAAAATTAACATCCTCTATGCGTTGCAATACAACATTGCCCGAGAGGTCATTCGAGTAATAGTAAGCACCGTTTAAGCCTGTGCCAGTCGAAGGTTTAGGGGCTTCGCCAGCTTCTTCCATACCAATTTGCTGTACATAGCTCACTACATTGGTCATGTCTGTAGCCGATAGTGTAATGCCGTTGTGCGCAGTAATCGCAGCGTTCATTGTTGCCGCGCTGCCATCATGCAGGTAAGGTGCCGTTGCCCAAACATCGCGTAATGTCGGGATATCGATACCACTCAAAGTAGCATTTAGGCGATTACCGCTGGAGGGTTTAATGGTACCGATATTTCTCAGCCCATTAGCACCATTGCTGATCGTAAAATCAAACGAGCCATGACAACTAATACAATTGTTTTGGAATACCGCTTTACCAGCAGTTGCAGCCGGTGTTAAGCCACCAGCGTTATCACGATAAGGCGTGCTATCAAACTTATTCAGCGATTCGACATAAGCGGCCAATTCATCCAACGAAGTACTGATGCCAGATTTTCTATCGCCTAGCGGCTGATTTCGGGTGCCCGTCGCATAGTCAGCATCAGCCATCAAGCCCGAGCCGCCAGACAGTTCGCGAATTTGCCGTTCAAAATCTTGCACTTCATCGAAGTTTGCGCTCCAGTGCAGGAAGCCGTGTGCCTTGCCCGCGCGGCCATTTAAGGCAATGGTATTGCGTAAACCTTCACCAAAGCCAGTCAGATCCCACACACGGCCATCCTGACCGCCATCGTTATGACAGCTTGCACAGCTCATATAGTTATCACGCGCTAGCCGTGTATCACGTGCGTCATAAAATAACTGTTTGCCAAGCACTATGCTTGGGTCTAGGTTTTCAGTTTCAATGGTGTAGGTAATTGCGCTGCGAGAAACCGTAAGTTTGCCTTGATTCAATAGTGGTGATAAATCAAACACAGTCACACTTCTATCCATAAACTCTTGCACATAAAGCGTATTGCCGTCTTCTGATAGTGCGAGACCTTGTGGAGCGCGACCTACCTCAAGTCTGAACAGTTCTCGACCGCCAATGGCATCAATCACTGCAACTTGGCGGCTGGTCTCCAACGCAATAAATGCATACACACCACTTGGATGATAAACCGCAGCAGAGCCTACGCTTGAGTTGTCATGATCAATACGTTTTGCATAGTTTTCAGTGAGTGTGGCCATGTTGATGCTTGAGCTAATCGCACGTACCGTGTTTTGGAAGTCTAATTGCTGGCCGCTACGCAGCAGTCCGCGCTTGATGTTGTCTTGCTTAGAGGGCAGCCATGCTTGCGTGCCATCCGGAGAAATAGCAGGTGCTGCTAGATAGTTGGGCAGACCTCTGCCTTGAATCTCCGTATCAGTCTTGTCGCTATGCGCCAGTTTAACGGTGCTGGTCACAACCATAGTGTTGGCATTGACGACAATCACTTCGCCCCCTGCATTCGTGGTGTCGATAGTCGCAGTTGCTTCACCCAGTGCAGGTGGTGAGATAAAACGAGACACCAACACTAATGAGGCATCTGCATTAATGGCCACATGGCGCACACTAGGTGCAACATCAACAATGCCTTGTTGTGCACCGGTGGTGGCGTTCAGTTTAAGCAACTGCCCAGTAGCTTCCAACGCCACAAACGCGCTGGTACCGTTGGAGTCAAATGTCAGGCCATGTGGTAGTGATGCACGTGGCAACATCAATGTTTGCACCACTGCCAAAGTGGTGGGGCTAATCACAGAAATACTAGCGCTTCTCTTATTGGTAACCCAAATCCGCCCATCCGGTGCCACTGCAACGGTGCGTGGCGATGTACCGACATCAATCGAGGTGACAAGCGCATTGGATACGCCATCCAGCACGCTGACAGAGTCGTTATCCGGGTTCACCACCCAAATTCTGGACGGATTTCCGCTACGATTCTCTACCGTTATCGGGCTGGAGTTTGTTGGGTTTTTTGCCGTTTTGACTGTGGCTACGGCTTGCAAGAACGTACGTCTTGAAATAGCGCCTACCGTATCTTTGGCGCTCAGTGTCACAACATACACGCCGGGCTGCGCGTAACTATGGCTCACAGCAGGATTAGCGTTGTAAGGAGTGTCTGGACTGCCATCACCAAAGTTCCAGCTATAAGTAGTACTAGAAACAGCAGTCACGCTGTAGTTTGCAGTGCCGCCGGCGCCAATCACAGGCGCGTCGATTGTCCCGCCAATTTCGGGAGGGTCGTACGGTGTGGTAGGCACATTAGGGGGGGCTACATTTTGCCCAATGGCAATGATGACGCCTAAAGAAGGCACGCCGTTTGCATTGACCGTAACCACTTGGTAATAGCCAGGAGGGGTGAGGTTAGCGTTAGGTATGGTGGCGGTGAGGCGGTTGCTTTGCTGTGAAAAGGTTAAGGGTATGCGGCGCTGCCCGGTATTGAAAGCATGCGTACCTTTACTCACACCAAGTAACACCAATTGTGTGATGTTTTCCGTTGTGGTCATGTCCATCTGTATCGGTGCTTCGTGATCGTAGGACAATCCACTAATCGCCTGAATAACTGGGCGAGGCGCCAGTTGTGCACCACTCATGCCGGTTCTGAATAAATAAGGTGGGTAATACACCTCAGCATTTAAATTATTGATAGGACCAGGAGCGCCACCACCAAAGGACAGGATAGTGCCATTAGGCATCAGCACAGTATTGGAATGATAGCCTCTATAAATGGCAGCGTTAGCACCCTGTGACCATGTGCCTGTGGTGGGATCCCAGATTTCAACACCATACACAGCACTGCTACCATCGTTATTAGCGCGTGCGGAACCACCGGTGATGACCACTTTGCCATTGGATAAAACGATTGAATTTAGAAAGCGGCGCACATAGGTCATGGCGGGCTGTTCTGTTAATACCGGGTTTGCGCCATTGATGTCAATGACGGTTGCTTTGTTACTGGCCGGTAAATCATCTCCTACAAAGCTGCCATTGCCGCCTGCAATCAAGATCTTGCCCGGTGCATACATCACTGCAGTATTGGTGGCACCCACGTTCACTGGGTTAGCAAAGGTATAGGGCACTTTGAAATTGCCAGCAATGCGTATGGTGCCATTGCCGTTAGGGTCTAGGTACCACATTTTTTCGGAAGACACGCCAAAGATCTGGCCATTCGGTGCGATGAATGCACGTGGAAATGACGCGCGTAAATAGTCAGGGCCAAACGCCTCGCGACTGTAAGCACCAAACAAAGAACGCCAGCCAGTCGTTTCCAGTATTTCCGGCGTCATGGAGGCTAGACCTTGTGCAACGGCTTGATCTGGACTGTTCTCCATATCTTCTGAGTAAGGCACCATGCCGCCAAGGATGATAGGGCGGCCATCTGGCAAATTCAGCAAGGTAGCGTACCAGCGGTCTAGTGCCAGATTGTATGAAGCCGTTTGTACGGTATTGGTAGAAGGGGTGTAAATCGTGGTTGTTCTACCGCCATTACCACCAGAAATAATCAGCCTACCATCGGTCAGGTAAGTAGAGTTTGAACAGAAGCTATCTTGCTGTTGTGCACGAAAGGTCGTTTGGTGGCTATTGTTGCCAAACCCCACTGTGGGGTCCCACAGGTCAAAATAACGGCCATCCTGGCCAGCACCATCAAGCGAAGTGCCATAGGTCAGCACTTTTCCATCAGGCAGCACAGCCGCATGGATACTATTGAGTGGCCACGATTTTACACTGGACCACATGCCACGCGTGGGCGCATCGGCAGGAATGGCAAGCCCTTGCATAATGGGGTCAGGGCTAATCGGAACCGTTACCCATGCGCTTGGATCGACATCCGCCGCCTGCGTGTTGTGCATCATCGGAATGTCCAGCGTCAGCAGCGATAACATCATCGCTGCGACGATGGCTTTGCGACCTTGTGTGAGATATGGATATTGCTTGAACACGAAACGATTGTGCGGTCGGCTTAATGATTGAGACGGTATGGTTTCGTGCATAAGAGACTCACAATCTTTTCGATAATATATTCTATGGCAATGCTTTGTCATGCTATATCCCCTAATTAAGGGAGGGGTATTACATGCTGTTCAGTTGAGCAATATCTTGCGCAATTCGCGCTTTGTCGATAGGGCTGCCCATGTAGCGCATCATCAGCCGCCCTTGCGCATCCACCAGCCATAAGTGCGTGGTGTGATCGTCCGGACGTACAGCTTGCTTCAATTTTTTTGGGTCGGTGCCGAATAGCTTTAAACGCTCGGTCACGGTCACAATATCTGCTGGATTGCCTGTGATAAATACCCAGTTGTCTGCCTCTGCATGCATGCGGTGTGTAAATGCTTTGAGCTTGGTTGGGGTATCGTTCAATGGGTCTAACGAGACAGACACAAATACAACACGCGACTTGAGATTGCTAGGCAAACTTTCCAGTATCTCGCTCAAGGCTTTGGTTTGTACCGGGCATACCGCCGAGCATTGCGTATAGATGAAATTGAATAAGGTGATCTTGTGATTTAAGCTAGAGATTTTAAACGGTTGGTTGTGCTGATCTTTAAAGGCTACATTGCCAAAATTGCTATAAAAACTGGTGCTTGCAACTTCTGCACGTAGTTGAGCAGAGTAGATAAAAAAGGCAAGAGAGACACAGAGCAGTGCGCAAAGCTTGTGGGGGAGACTAAACGCCCTCACAACGTTAAATGTGCGCGCTGATATGTGTGTATTCATCTAATCAACATGGCTCAACATGGCGGTTAACACTGCAAAAAGAAAGGGCATGACTTTATGCTGCAAATTAAATGGAATAAGGGCCAATAAATCGCATCAATTAGGTATTCGATTCATCTTAGGTGACCGCTATTTTGCCCTCAATAGCCCGAACGGGCTAATTATGGGAACTAAATTGAAATTGCTGTCAATGCTTGAAAAGTAAAGAACGGTTAAGGTGTTGATGATAAAAGTTAACTATATGATTTTTAATCTATATTTAACTTATTTTTACAATTTTCTCACTGGGCGCTATTGCTGGGTCTCGGCATGCTTAATCGCTATTTATTTTAAAAATAAATAGCGAAGTTGTTGCATATTAACCACGTTGGAGTCGTGTTAAATCATCAATGATTTCTTGCGAGTGTGTAGAGGCTTCCACATTGAAATAAGCTTTGGCAATATTGGCCGCCGGATCAATCAAAAAAGTGTAGCGTTTGGCGATGTTGAGTGGGCCAATATGTGTGAGTGCGCCATACGATTCAGCCACTTTACCTGATGTATCGGCCAGCAGAGGGAAGGGTAGGTTGTACTTTTTAGCAAAGGCCGCGTGTGATGCGCTGTCATCCACGCTGATGCCGACCACTTTTGCCCCCAGTTTTTCTAAGTGATACATATCATCACGAAAATGACAGGCTTCTTTGGTGCAGCCGGGGGTATCGTCTTTAGGGTAAAAATAGAGTACTAACCATTGCCCCTTAAATGCATTCAGATCCACCAGCGTGCCTTTGGCGTCTGCAAGTGCAAAATAAGGTGCGGCTTGCCCCACGCTTAACTGATGGTTGGGTGCGCTGAAATAACGGTATCCCCAAAAGGCCAGCACTAAGATTACGCTATAAAAAACAATTTTGATCAGCATCATGATTCACGATTGAGTACACAGATAGGTGTGATTGTGATATCAACCCGCAGATTTGTCTAATTGGAAATACCGCATTCTGTGAGAAAATAGCGCGAATATTTTATTTGTGGTTTTTATAGGGCGTTATTGCCTGCATAAAACCGTATGCCCCCGTAGCTCAGTGGATAGAGCATCCCCCTCCTAAGGGGAGGGTCACACGTTCGATTCGTGTCTGGGGCGCCACCTCTCTAGGAGTATGCAATAGCAGCCTAAAGTAGGATGCAAGGGCTAAAGATGGGCGGGAGTATAAAATAGCAGCTTAATGAATAATAGATTGGGTGTCTTGTATCTAGCGCGAGCGACCATCATAATGAGTAACAGGAACACTCTCACGGTCAATCCCCTCTAGGCAACGAATATTGATAGCTGCCATGCGGTTACCTTTTGGATCGGTAGCTTCACCGTATGGGTGAATGCCACATACTGCACAGAATTGGTGTTTGATGACGTGTTTGTTAAACTCGTAGGTGCTGGCGTTGCTCTCTGGCGTGAGTAGGCTAAGACTCTTTCGTGGAACAAACCACATGAGCGAGCCTTTACGTTGGCAGAAAGAGCAATTGCAAGACATCGCGCCAGTCAGCATTCCTTCTACCTCAAACTTAATATGGCCACAGTGGCAGCTTCCTTGATAATTCATTTTGTCTCCAACTTGTTCTCAATTGAGTTTGATCACCTTCTTGCTTTACATATTCTAGACTGGCGCCTACGAAAGGGGTGGCGACTCCACTTCATCGATTTACGTTATTAAAAATAGTATCATCGAAGCACAATTCCACCAATTCTGCTTGGTGGATTAAGCCTATCTAGAGCCATACATCAACTACACTACAACTCAGCCATGCCTGGCTGCTTCAATCATGGCTATGTCGATTTTCTCCATTTGCATCATGGCTTCGAAAGCGCGTTTAGCAGCAGCGCTGTCAGGGTCTTCTATGGCGGCAATAAGCGCGCGCGGCGTGATTTGCCACGATAAGCCCCACTTGTCCTTGCACCAGCCGCAAGCGCTCTCTTCACCACCATTGCCTACAACTGCGTTCCATAAGCGATCAGTTTCAGCCTGGTCGTCAGTCGCAACTTGGAACGAAAAAGCCTCATTGTGCTTGAACGCCGGGCCACCATTTAGGCCGAGACAAGGGATACCAATCACAGTGAATTCCACCGTCAAAACATCGCCCTCCTTGCCGGAAGGGTAGTCGGCCGGCGCATAATGAACCCTACCCACCGCGCTATCCGGAAACGTTTCGGCATAGAATTTTGCGGCCTCAAGGGCTGCGCCATCGTACCAAAGACAGATTGTGTTCTTGGGAGTCATATTCGTTCTCCATTCGTGGTTGTTTAGATGCATCTGAACTAAAACATAGTAAATACTAGCAATTGCGAATGCAACCATCCGATTGGTTAGGTTGGTATTGGCGCATCTTACAGTGACGATAGCAGGTAGTGAGTATCTGCCTAGGGCAAATATGAGTCATTGATATGGATGGCTTAAAAAAACAAATGCCAAAATGCAAAAAGGGAGCCGTAGCTCCCATTGCAAATCTTAAAGCGATTATGCCGGTTTAAGCTTGTGTGTTTCTGCGTTTTGCCATAAACCCTATTAGCCCCATGCCACATAACAGCATTGCATAAGTCTCTGGCTCTGGCACAGGCTGTGCAATATTTAATACCCCTGCATATGAGCCACCGGCTGAACCTGAGACAATACCTTTGATTTGAAGCGTATAGGTGCCAGCACTCAACGTTAATGGATTTAGCACAACGGTTGTTGAGGAAACGGTTGGACTATAGTTTACCGTTGTTCCCCAAGCTGAAATCAATTCGTTAGGTGCAATCGCTGCAGTTTGGTGTGTGCTGCCCTTGTATAATCTTGCACGAAGATCGCTTACGCCCAATATGCTGTCTAGATTGATGGATGAAGTGACCGAATTGACCGAGCCATCAGTAATGGTAAATATATAATCATCCCAAAATGTTGTGCCCGAATCTGAGCTGGTGAATGTATTGCTATACGTTAATGATGCAGGCAATGCGCCAACTGCAAGAACGGTAGTGGTGTCAGCAAAAGCGCTGACACTAGAAATACTAAATGCGGCGGCTAACGAGATTGTCGTTAACATCTTACGAGTTGCTAATTTCATACCGACTCCTAAACAAATGTTCATTGGAAAATATTTACAATGAATATTAGTTAAAGCGCATTGCCAGAGCAGTTGATAATATAGTTATGTTGGACTATCAAAAGTTGTCAATTTATGAAATAAAATCGTTTAAGTACTAGATGTATAAGTGTTTTGTGGGTTTAATGCTATCAAGTGAATTCTGGATCTTTATTTATAAAAATATACGTATAAAACCCCAGCCGTAATTTTATATATCGTTGCCTGTATTTATCTGCATGATATTGTGAGATAGAGCCATCGGTGATATCAATATCGGCTCAATCAATCGTAAAGGATATATGTCGCAACATTGTTTATCTTGTGGTGCATGTTGCGCGGCGTTTCGCGTGTCTTTTTATTGGGCAGAAACAGACGCACATCCGCTCGGCCGAGTACCACAAGCGCTTACACAGGCGGTGAGCCCGCACCATGTATGCATGCAAGGGACAGCAAACAGTCCCGTCCATTGCATTGCGTTGGACGGGGAGGTGGGCAAGCAAGTCAGCTGTCGTATTTATGCTGCACGTTCAAGCACTTGTCGTGAGTTTTCAGCGGGTAGTGAGGCGTGTAATCGCGCGCGTGCCATGCATAATCTGCCAGCTATTCAGGCAGAAGCGGAAGTTTAATTCGCTTTGCTGTCCAGCACTGCCCAGCGTTCCATTTTGGTTTCGATTTCCGCTTCAATTTGCGTTAAACGCAATTGCAGCGGTTTAACGTCATCCGCATGGTCACGATAAAAGTTAGGGTCTGCCAAGGTCTGATTCATTTGCGTCTGCTCGGCTTCGAGTTGTTCGATTTGCGCAGGCAAAGCTTCCAGCTCTTTTTGTTCCTTAAAGTTTAATTTTGTTGCGGTTGTACTTTTGCTCGCTGCGGTGTTAGTTGTCGGTGTACTAGTAGTACTGGCTTTGGCTGCACTTGTCTTTTCTGCCAGACGTTGTGCGGTAAAGCGTTGCCAATCGTCATAACCGCCGCCAAATTCAGTCAGTATGCCATTGCCCTCAAAGGCGATGACTTGGGTGACCGTGTTTTCTAAAAAAGCGCGGTCATGGCTGACTAAAAACAGTGTACCTGTATATTCTTGCAGCAAGCTTTCCAATAGTTCTAGTGTGTCGATATCTAAGTCGTTGGTCGGTTCATCTAGCACCAGTACATTGGCTGGCCGCGCAAATAAACGCGCCAGTAACAAACGATTGCGCTCCCCGCCAGACAGAGACTTCACTGGTGAACGCGAGCGTTGTGGCGGGAATAAGAAATCTTCTAAGTAACTAATGACGTGCTTACGCTCGTTACCGATTTCTACAAAGTCTGATCCTGGGCTGATCGTATCTGCAAGCGTGGCTTCTTCATTCAGTTGTTCGCGCATCTGGTCAAAATAGGCCACGCTGATTTTTGTACCACGCTGAATTTCACCACTGTCCGCTTCAATGTCGCCCAAAATGAGTTTGAGTAGGGTGGATTTACCAATACCATTCGGGCCGAGTAGGCCAATTTTATCGCCACGCAGAATGCGCGTGCTGAAGCCTTTAATCAACGCTTTATCGCCATAGGCTTTATAGACTTGGTCGAGTTCTGCCACCAGCTTGCCACTGCGTTCCCCAGCGTCCAGATTCAATTTCACATTGCCTTGGCGCTCACGTCTGGCTGCACGGTCTAAGCGCAATGCCTCAAGACGTCTCACACGTCCTTCATTACGCGTGCGGCGCGCTTTAATGCCTTGGCGAATCCAGACTTCTTCTTGGGCCAAAAATTTATCAAATTTGGCGGCATGGGTTTCTTCCACTGCTAATAATTCTTCTTTTTTGAGCTGATATTGCGTGAAGTTTCCCACAAAGTCGGTGAGATTGCCGCGGTCTAATTCTGTAATGCGGGTGGCGAGTTTGTCTAAAAAGCGGCGATCATGTGTAATGAATAACACGCTGCCACTAAACCCCAACAGCAAATCTTCTAGCCATTCAATCGCTTCTAAATCCAGATGGTTGGTGGGTTCATCCAGCAATAACACTTCCGGTTCTGCCACTAATGCTCGGCCAAGTGCTACACGTTTACGCCAGCCACCAGAGAGGGTAGAGACCAATACATCTGCATCTAGCTTGAGTCTGCTTAATACCGTCTCCACACGCGATTGTGCAGCCCAGCCGTTTTGCACATCCATTTCATGCTGTAGCGCTTGCATGTGCGTCATGAGCGCCTCGATATCTGCATCTGGCATGCCCATATCATGGGTAGTTTGGTGATAATCAATGATGGTTTGTTGCAAACTGCCCAAGCCTTCTGCTACCGCCTCAAACACGGTATGCGTGTTGTCTAGCTCAGGCTCTTGTGGCACATAGACCACCCGTACATTGGGGGCACGCCATACCGTGCCATCATCTAATTTAATAGTGCCAGCAATGGCTTTAAGTAAGCTGGATTTACCCGCGCCATTGCGACCAATCAGGCCGACACGCTCACCCGGATCTAACTGAAAAGAAGCTTGCGCAAGCAGTGCGTGATGGCCAAAGGCAAGACTGGCGTTATCGAGCGTGATGTGAGGCATAGATGACTAACGATGATATTGATTGGGTAGGAGCAGTATTGTAAACGACAACCAGCCATCCCCAATGGGTGACTGGTAAATAAGTCGCTGGTAAATAAAGAGATTGTTTAACTTAATGGATGGTTTGTGACGGCTCAATGGCGAGTACTGGCGGCTCGCCCGCAGTTAATGCATTGGGTTGATACTCTTCTACCCAGTCTTTGAGCTGTACTTTGACCTGATGCTCGGCCATGTGCTGCACTTTCTCTAGCCAGTGTAACAAATCATCCAGCCATGCTGCACTTGCACTGCGCGCTTGCGCAATCCGCAGTTTTTCATGGTTGGTTGGCAAGGTATTTTCATCATCTGCCAGCAGTTCTTCATAGAGTTTTTCACCTGGCCTTAACCCGGTAAACTCAATCCGAATTTCTTCGTGATGTAATCCTGATAGCTTAATCATGTCTTTGGCAAGGTCGATAATTTTGACGGGCTCGCCCATGTCTAAGACAAAAATCTCACCGCCTTTGCCCATGGTGCCAGCTTGCAGTACCAACTGTGCGGCTTCAGGAATCGACATAAAGTAACGAGTGATTTCAGGGTGGGTGATAGTGATAGGCCCGCCTCTGGCAATTTGTTCGCGGAATTTAGGAATCACGCTACCACTACTGCCCAATACATTACCAAAGCGCACGGTAATAAACTGTGTTTTAGGCGTGTTTTTAGAAGGCTTTTTAGGCTGGAGACTTTGGCAAACCAGCTCGGCTAAACGTTTACTTGCACCCATCACATTGGTGGGGTTCACCGCTTTGTCGGTAGAAATCAGCACAAACTTATCCACCTGTGCCGTTTGGCAGGCGCTGGCAAACTGATAGGTGCCAAATGCATTGTTAATCAATGCTTCCGTCACGTTAAAGTCTTCCATCATTGGCACATGTTTATAGGCGGCTGCGTGTAACACCAGTTTAGGCTGGTGCGTGAGTAGCACATGGTTGATGCGCGTTTTATTCTTTATATCTGCAACGATGTACAAAATTTGTGTGTCTGTCTTACGTTGACTGAACTCTTGTTGCAGCAGGTAAAGTGCATATTCAGAGACATCAATACATACCAGTTTTTTAGGATGATATGCCAGCACTTGGCGGCATAACTCAGAACCAATCGAACCTGCTGCACCACTTACCATGACAGTATTGCTTGCAATCATGCTGCTTAAGCCGGCGTTATCTAAATTCACTACATCGCGGCCCAACAAGTCCTCTACATCCACCTTACGTACTTGCGAGATACTGACTTTTCCACTCATCAAATCACTCATGGCCGGTAAAGTCAGTACCTCCATCGCAATGCTGTTGGCCACATTCACTGCATGTTTTCTCGCTAGATGATTGGCAGAGGGCATCGCAATGATGCAGTGTTCGCAATCGTATTTTTGTGCAACTTTCGGTAATGCATCAATTGCACCTTCCACACGGATATGCATAAACTCACGGTTGTGCATCAGCGTGTTGTCATCTAATAGCGCAACCACACGCCACTCATGACTTTTGGTCAGCTCTTTAATCAGATTGATGGCTGCATCTTCAACGCCCAACACAATCACGGGTTTGCCTTGTTGCGCAATCGGGTTAAATAGACGGCGTTCTTTCCATGCACGATAAGCAAAGCGGCTACCGCCCATGATGAGCACCAACAGTAGTGGGTTAAGAATCAGCACAGAGCGGGGAATGATGATTTGCGGTTGGGCAATCAGGCTCGCAAAACCAATCACCAATGCAGAGAGCGCGACTGCGCGAATAATGCGTTTAAGATCTGGAATACTGGCAAAACGCCACATGCCTCTATATAGGCCAAAAAATACAAAGCAGACAAATTCAATGACTAAGACAATAGGTAATGTTTGCCCAATTGTAGCGACAAAATTATCGGGAATAGCAAAGTTAAAACGCAACAAAAACGCAAAATACCAAATGACTGATGCCACAATGACATCATGAAACATGGCAATGTAGGAAAGCCATCTCACTATATATTGACGATAAAATTGCATAATTGAGCTTTATTTAATGCGATATGCCATCGCGTTTAAGTACTTTAAATATGGTTAACAGAATGATATAGCAATCTAGCCATAATGACTGATGTTTTAGATAGTAAGCATCCAGTGTCACCTTTTCTGGAATAGGCAATTCATCACGACCATTCACTTGCGCCCAGCCTGTGATGCCTGGTTTTAATATATGCACCCCATGCTCGGTGCGTAAGCTAATTAAATCGTCTTGATTGAACAATGCCGGACGAGGGCCAACAATCGACATATCACCTTTGAGTACGCTCCAAAGCTGTGGTAGTTCATCCAAGCTGGTTTTACGGATAAAACTACCTACCGGTGTTAAGTACTGATTGGGGTCAGCCTGTTGATTCATGATATGTGTGGCGAGAGCAGGGGTATTCACTTTCATAGAACGGAATTTTGGCATACTAAACAACAGATTATGCTTACCAACACGTTTGCTCCAGTAGAGTGTCGGTCCGGTCGAAGTCAGTTTTACCAAAAAATAGGTGACTATGATTAGTGGTAATAAAAGCACTACTCCTATAAGGGTTAGGGATATATCTAATAATCTTTTCAAAATATTTACTTCCTTAGCGTCCGAAGAATTCCTTCATGAAAACTTATCTTTGGTTGCCAGCCAAGTAAAGTTTTGGCTTTGGAGACATCTATTTGTAACGTGCCAAGCAAGCGTATAGCCAAGCTTGATTTGCCGGATAATTTAAATATCCACTCTAAAATAAAAGGTGGTAGAGCAACGAGCAGTATATTTTTTTTACTTATTTGGCGAATAGTTATAATTAACTCTGCTGTAGAAACATCTTCATCATCTGAAATGAGAAAGGTTTGGTTGGCCGCCTGAGGATGAGAACTGCACAGTAGAATAAAATCTGCCAAATTGTCCAAACTAATAAAGCTCCGTTTGTTATTCACACATGCAAATGGCAACGGCAACGGCAGTTGGCAAAGTTTAATCAGTTGCTTGAAATTAGCTTTGACACCAGGCCCATAAATGAGGGGAGGGCGAATAATCACCAACTCTATTTGATTGTTTTGACAAAACACTTTCAATGCAGTTTCTGCTTCTAGTTTAGTTTGACCATAAGCATCTAATGGGGCAGGACTGTCTTTTTCTGTGAAAGGTTGGTTAGATGCTTCCCCATTCACTTTAATCGAGCTCAGAAAGACAAACCGCTTGATCTTGAGACGTTTAGCTAGTTCAGCGACCTTGAGAGTATAGTCAACATTAACCGAGGCATAAGCTTGGTAAATATCCTCGGCAGTTTCATGCATGATATGCGCGCGCCCAGCCAAATGTATTAAAGTGTTTGTGTTGTTGTATACCGCGGGGAAAGACTCTGATGCTAACAATTTTTCAGTCGTCTGCTGATCCAGCCTGAGTAAATCATGCTGTCCGTATAATACTTTTTGTAAAAATTGACCAACAAATCCGCTGGCACCGGTAACTAAAAGCTTCATTGATTAAACTTGAGGCGCGTACCACACAGTCCTATTGATATAGTCTACATAGCTCAATACTACTTTCAGTACCTGCGTGGAAACAAATGGATTTTCATAGTCCTCAACTGGAGAAACCTTACGATTCTTACCGTCGTGGTTGGCTATAGTTACTTTAATCGCATCCAGAACGCGTTCTTTTTTGAGTCCACTCATAATTAGTGTTCCAACATCCATGCCTTCAGGACGCTCATGCGCATTTCTAACAGTGATGGCAGGTAGATTTAATAATGACGCCTCTTCTGTTATTGTGCCGCTATCAGAAATGACACAAAGCGCTTCCATTTGTAGCTTAATGTAATCACAGAAACCAAAAGGCTTCATGAATTGAATTAGCGGGTGCAGTTTCTCAATTTGCAAATCATCCAACCTTTTTTTTGTTCTTGGATGGGTGGATACGATAATAGGCACTTGATAAACTTCAGCCACCGCATTCAATGTATCCACTAAATCGGTGAGATTTTGAGCGCTGTCTACATTCTCTTCACGGTGTGTGCTTACAATAAAAAATTGCTTCGATAGCAAGCCCATTTTACTTAGCACGTCTGATTCTGAAATCTTTGGCATGTAATAATCGAGTACCTCACGCATGTGCGAGCCAGTCTTGATAATTGTTTCCGGGCGTATGCCTTCTGCTAATAAATACCTTCTGGCATGTTCAGTCAGTACCATATTGATATCACTTAGATGGTCTAGTACTTTACGGTTTAGCTCTTCCGGCACGCGTTGATCAAAACAGCGATTACCGGCCTCCATATGAAATACAGGAATCTTGCGACGTTTGGCAGCAATCACTGCCAAACAGGAGTTGGTGTCACCATATAACATGATAGCGTCAGGATTCTCTTGAGCCATCACCGCATCAGCTTTCTCAATTACCCTGGCAATGGTTTGGGCAGCATTTTCACCAACGGCTTCCAAAAAATAATCAGGTTTGCGTATAGTCAGGTCCTCAAAAAAAACCTGATTTAATTCATAGTCATAATTCTGGCCGGTGTGTACTAATATATGCTGTGTATGCTTATCTAAAGCCGCAATCACTCGGCTCATCTTGATGAGTTCTGGTCGGGTACCTACAATGGTCATGACCTTAAGCATTTAATTCTTCCTGTACATAGTCAAGTTTAAGCAATAGCGACTTAACTTGTTCGACGTTCAACCTTAACGTGTTGTGAGAAGTGTAATCATCAAACTCTGCAATTTTCTCTTCACCTTCACTGAAGTATTTTGCATAATTAAGATCACGATTGTCCGCCGGAATGCGGTAGTAGCCCCCCATATCCTGCGCATGCGCCATTTCTTCTCTAGAAATAAGAGATTCATAAAGTTTTTCACCGTGGCGGGTACCAATTAGGCGAACTTCGTTGTCTTTATCGAAAACAGTCTTGAGTGCAACTGCAAGATCATGAACGGTCGATGCAGGTGCTTTTTGAACAAAAATATCTCCCTGTGAGCCATGCTCAAAGGCATACAAAACCAAATCCACTGAATCTTCAAGTGACATAAGAAACCTAGTCATATTGGGGTCAGTAATCGTCATTGGCTGACCTGACTTAAGTTGCGAGACAAATAGAGGAATTACAGATCCACGCGATGCCATGACGTTGCCATATCGCGTAGCACAAAATACTGTGCTGTTTTCAGGCTGTAAACGAGCCTTAGCTACCATTAATTTCTCAGCCATTGCTTTGGAAATTCCCATAGCATTAATTGGGTAAACCGCTTTGTCGGTACTAAGCACCACAACGCGGCTGACTTTGTTAGCAATGGCGGCATTCATTACATTTTCAGTACCCAGTACATTCGTCTTAACCGATTCCATTGGGTAAAACTCGCAAGAAGGCACTTGTTTGAGTGCAGCAGCATGAAATATATAGTCTACACCTTGCATCGCATGTGAAAGACTATCGTAGTCGCGAACATCTCCGATGTAAAACTTAAGTTTATTGTTGTTGAATGATATACGCATATCTTCTTGTTTTTTTTCATCACGGCTGAAAATGCGAATTTCGCGCACATCGGTAGATAAAAAACGCTTTAATACAGTATTGCCAAAGGATCCTGTGCCGCCAGTGATCATTAATGTTTTGTTTTTAAACATATTTTCTATCCAAAATCATTGATAATAATGCATTAACTTGATTAACTCAGGCCACTTGGGTGCTGTATAACCGGTTGCTATTTTAAACTTTTCTGCGTCTAGTGAGCGGTCAATGACTAAATTAGAGTCTGGCAAAATTTCGATTGATTTGCCGTAAATATCAGCTACCAAGCTCAACAAATCATATTTTGAAATTGGCTCCGCGGCGACGTGATACACGCCAGACAAATCAGTGTTAGGAATGACAATATCACGAATAACTTGGGCCAAAGCAACTGTCGGCAGGCCTGAAAATATTGCTTTTTTGTATCCTTTGCACTGTTGATTTTGTGATAAAAACCACCCAATTAACCCATGCGCACTTTGTAGCTCATGCCCAATAATTGAAGTCCGTAAGGTAATGGTATGCGGATAACTCACTTCACCAAGATATTTAGATTTTCCATATAGGTCTGTAGCATCAGAAGTATCTGTTTCGGCATAATTACCTTTGGTGCCAGAAAATACACAATCTGTACTTACGTGGATCAAACGTGCACCTGCTACAGCGCAAAGATTCGCTAATTGATGTGGCAACATTGCATTAATTGGCAAAGCCACCAGCGGGTCGTCAACCTCAGCTAACTGTTTAATTAAACCAATGCAGTTGATAACAACCTGCGGCTTTAATCTGGCAAGTATTTTGACTAATGAGTCATGATTTGACACATCAAAGCCAGTGATAATAGTTTGTGCTCCCTGAGAAAATATTTGGGGAGTGGTGTTTGATCGCACAGTACCAAACACTTCTAGATTTTGGTTTTCACGCAATATACGGACTGCAGCGTTGCCTAGCATACCGCTTGCACCTAATATTAAAACTTTCAACGTTTTTCCTTATTATTTATTACCATTTCAAAATGGCTAATGAGTTCACTCGTTAACTTTTCTTCGTCAAAATGTTTTTTGAAATAATCTCGCCCATTGACACCCATTTGCTCAAGTTCTGTTTGGGGCATTTTATAAAGGTTTATGATAGCTTCAGCTAAGCCTTCGCCATCTTCAGCTTTAACCGCAATGCCTGCTTTTGCTTTATTGATGATATTGGCACCCTCGCCATTCAAACAGGCAACAATTGGCTTACCTACTGCAAGATAAGCTTGTATTTTACTCGGAATCGTCAATTCAAAAATAGGTTGCTTTGTTAAAGTTACCAATAATGCTGAAGCCTGCCTCATTACTGCAGGCATCACTTCTACAGGATAACGCCCCTCTAAAAACAGATTAGTTAATCTTTTGTCAGTAACTTGCTTTTGAACCCAATCAAAGATACTACCCGTGCCAATAAGCACTAATTTAATTTCAGAATATGCAGCTAGCTTTTCTGCTGCCGAAACAATAGTCTCCATAGACTGGGCAATGCCGATATTGCCTGCAAACAAAATTGTAAATCCTGATTTAAGTGAGTCTATTTCAGGCGCTGCAACACCACTGGGCTTATAAAATTCTTTGTCTACCGAGTTAGGGTAGTATTGAATAGGTACATTCTCTGCGAGGCTTTTCACTGGTTCGATAAACGCCTCAGACTGGACAAGTATCAAGTCTATATGCGAATAAGTAAAACGAACAAACTTTTGGAGTAGCTTTAATAATAAAGGTGATTTTATATAGCCTGTTGCTTCTGCGCTTTGCGGCCAAAGATCCTGAACCCAAAGTATGACAGGGATGCCTTTAAGCCACCCTAAAAAAGATGCGGGAATCACTTGAAAAATGGGGGAGGGTGCATAAACAAAGATAACATCATACTGCTTATTTCTAAGCACCCACGGCGCAAATACAAGGCCGGAAATAATAAACGAAATGTAATTAATAGCTAACTTTAGAGCGCTTTTGTTTCCTCTCGGGAGCATTGGAATGCGATGGATTTTAATATCTCTCCAGTGCTCTATAGTCACCCCTAAGCCTTTATAGCCTGCAAAAAAGCTTCCTTCAGGATAGTTAGGCTTGCCTGTTAATACTTCAATATTGTGTCCGCGCGTTTTTAAAGCAGAAGCGATGTCGTTAATTCGAAAACTCTCAGGCCAGAAATATTGATTAAAAAATAGAATTTTCATATTTATAAGCTGATTTGTATTTATCTGTTTTGTAAAAAACGAGTAATGCGTTCAGCAAAATAAATGATTAAAAGATTTAGGAATAACGAACCTAAAAGTAAATAGCTTTGTGCAGGAACGTATCCGAAACTGGCAAACCTGAATGCTACTACCTGTGCAAATAGTGCGCACAGAATGACATTCATCCCACCAAGTTTGTAAGTGCAGAACTCTATAACTGCAGCAAGGCCACCTAATGCAAACATGCTAAAAAACAAAAACAAGAGTGATCCAGGGTAGTAAAAAAATGCGACGATGCCTGGTAGTGATATGAAGTGATGTTTGGTTTTATCAGTATTTTCATATGCAGAATCGATGATATTGTTGTCATAAAAACTTGTGTCGTTCTCATTATACTTTTCTTTAAGTGCTGTCTTAAATAAATCCCAGCTCAGGTGAGGATAGCTAGATACAGCCATTACTCCCTCCATCCCAACCCACCGATCAACAAACAAAGGTGCTGTCATTGCATGGGTATTAGTAAGGGATTGGCTAGTTGTGGAGTTTCCATCTAAATAAATTGAGGTTCGTAAGTAATTGACTAATAAAACAGAACTGGCAAATAGCACAGAAAATATCAGGAAAGTGAACACAAAAAAGCTTAACTTTGCTTTAATTTGGTAACGTTTTAAGCTAATTAGCACACCATATATCAGTGCACCACTATTAAGAATCATACCTCGGCTTAATAGAGAGACATTTGTAGTAAAGCTTTCCAGCAAACTTAAAAACATCACTAAGAGCGAAGTCTTCTTTTTAATTTCAAACTCAAATCTTAGTACTAAGGCAGAAAATGATGCAAGGCCAAACAATAGCAACCATTTATAGACACCATTGAGCCCAAACGGCAAGGTAGTTTGTGTAATGCTGCCTCTTTGATAGATGACTAGCATTGCATTGGAAATAGCAATAAAAGTAAACAGCAAGACAAAGGCAGACAAAATGATTTTTCTATTATTTTTGTAAAAAGTAAAAAGGCTATGATGATGAAGCTTTTCAATTTGATCTGGATAACTAAAAAACCAATTGCGTCGGATTAAACTTATCAAAAGCAGCCCCAGTATCCCACATGTAGTTACTATTAATGCCTGATCAAAAGCAGCTCCAGACCCATCAAAATTGCCAACAGGCTCATGAAATATGCCGCCAGAAAAGGCAACTCTAAGCGTTAGCTTTAGCCAAAAACCAAGCCAGAAAAAAGCACCTATAAAAGCATCAAAAAAAATCGCATTTTTATTAAAACCCATAAAGAGTAATGCATTAGAGACCAATGTAAATAAGATATAAATACTAGGGTTGCCTGTGTATTTAGATATAGCCATCCCACTTAATATTAAAACCAGCGTAACTAAGCTAATGAAAACTACTTTATTATATTTTTTTAACTCATTAACACTGAATATCATTTACTAACCTTTAAAAAATTTAGATGGAGTTTGCTAATCAGAATACCCCATATGAAAAAAGTAAATATCCCGGAGTATGGCTGTCTAAGACCAACCTTAAAGGAGTTATCTACTACAACTAGGAACAATACTATCGCGGATAGGCAAAGCAAATCTGTTGATGCCAATACACCATTCCTAAAGCGATAAAGTAGCATTAATGTATAGATAAGCATTACAAGCGTCGGTAACAAAGCCAAGAATCCAAAACTGTAAATAATATCTAAATAATAGTTATGAGCGCTTGGGAATTGAGCTCTACTTGGTCGTTCCGCATGACCTAGAAGAAAAGTTTCAGGATCAGTGACTATGTTTTTTGCAAAATATTGTCTTCCAATCATATTAAATGCAATTTCATCTTGGTTAATAACATTGAAAAATGTAAGTTTAGATTCCATGAAATCGCTTTTATATTCAAGATACCCACCCATCAAGATTGTTACAAGCAACACTAGGGCTATTACAGTTTTGTCAAAAAAACGCCTCCACTGGTATAGCGCAAAACCTAGCAGGCCGGCAATTAGCATGACTATCGCTAATAGAGACATAGATGCTGCCGTGTAAATGCCCATTAAGGGGGTGAATGCTAAAAAAATATTCTTAAATTTTGAAATTGACCATAAGCCGCAAAATGCTACCAAAAACGCAGATACAAAAATGACTGGTACATATTGTACGTGTTGATAAATACTGAAGACATATAAATAAGGTGATAGTGATGTATAACCTTGTAGCCATGTGCTTGTTAACTGTAAAGGCACAATAAATAATAAGACGTACAAAAAAGATTTTTCTAAGCTATAAACTATAGATTGGTTTTTGGCATAGTACATTTGCCCAAGAACCAAACCAAACATTGGGAGGATAAACTGTATAAGCAATATGAATTTAGATTGTTGTTCAGCGTTAACCCCTTGCGAAATAGCTACTGTAGTAGTCACCATCAATAAACAAGTAAAGAATATGTAATAAAGGGAAGTAGTCGCGTAACGATATGCTGCAATCATCAGGATGCCGACATAACAAGCAATCACAGAAACGGGGATTGGAAGGAAATGAAGGTCTGCACCCGAATTAAAATTAAGTGATGCACTACGAAATATGCCATTACTTAATTGCAAATAGAGTGGAAATAAAATCATCACCGCGATAATGGAATAACCAATTTTTAAATTAAATTGACCTTTACTCGAACGTATTTCTGCCAATTGATAGCTCTTATAGAAAACAAGTGCTAATAGCGAGCTTAATAGGTAAAGGCCTGCCAAGGCTTGTAAGCCCAAGAGATAATAGATAAATGGTATTGAGGTGATGAGCAGGATATTCATCATCACATCTGGACCAAAAACGTCATGATACTCATCGTGCTGTATTAATCTGAAACGGACGCGTTGAGCATAAACCATTACTACGCCACCAATTAAAGAAAGGCCTGTTGCCTGCCAGAAAAAATAAGTTTTACCTAGCCAGGCTAATGTATCTAATTGGATTGTTGCAGCAACAAAAATTAGAGCACCAGCTAATAGTGATAAATTTAAAGGCAATCTCACCATTTTGGGAAAGTGGCGCTTACCGCTACGTTGTTCATGCAATGCGATACTTGCACCTAATGAATTTGCAAAGACTGAGCCTGTTAAACCGCCAATTGCAAATGCAGTATACAGATCACCGGCTATTTCTTTGCCGATAAGCAGCAAAATTAAAAGACGGAATACATAAACACCAATGCCAATAATCGCTGTAGAGCCCAAATGGGGCAGCATTTTAAATAACATATTTTTGGTTAAACTGGGAAAGTTTGCAAAACCACTATAAATAAACTTGAAGCTGAACAGCAGTGGAAATAAGGCCCACACAGATAAGCCCAAATAAGAGATCTGTGAATCCATTACAAGCAATCCAAATGCAAGAACTAACAGTAAAGATTGTGCTACGAAATATTGAGTGGCAAAAAGACGGTTATCTAGTCGCTCCATTTCACTTAAGTGTACTTCAGATAACCACTCTGCGACTCGTCTAGTAATAAGTAGAATAGCCAGTATGGGTGATACCGCTGTAGCGCTAACACTCAGCCAATAAGATATTACGGCGAGTGGTGTAAGCGTTAATAGCCGGAAAGCCATTACAGAGTTTGCGGATACTGCTGCAGACTTGTTTAGTATCAGGCTGCGTGCATTAGCTGAGAATGCGTAGAATAAAGCCAAAGTAGCACCTTGCACGATGCCTACTTCTGCCACCAAAGTACTATGTCCTGTTAAGCCTAACGCGATAAGCAAAACTGTCATAGCAAAAGCATTAGCCATATTGGCTAATGGAAATATATAGCTCATTTTAAACCCTTCGTTATTCTTAGTATTTTTGTTTAAAAAATGATTAGTTCATTAGCAATGACTACACTTTTTTATTATTTATTATTACTGGTTGTTTTAATACTATTTAATGTTTTTTAACAGTTCTTGATAATACTGATAATATCGTTTAGCTTGCTGCGCCCATAAAAACTTCTCGTAGACTGTATTTTGTAGTTGCTCACCGCTTTGTTGCAGGCTTGTTAAATCAGACAGCGATTTTATTAAGCCATCACGAATTGATTTTACCGAGGCTGATACCATTGTGCCTGCACCCGCCTTGGCAAAATCATCCAGGCCACAATTGTCAGTAAAAATAACAGGCGTTGCGCAAATGCCAGCCTCTAGTACTACAATTGACATTGCCTCGTTGCGAGAGGGGATGACCAAACATAAAGCTTTCCGAAGTGCATGGGTTTTATCAGCCCCACCTAAATAGCCAGTAAAATGAATTCTGTCCATTGCAGTTGATTGCTTAGCTAGCTTTTCTAAACTTGGCAATAAGCCAGAGTCTGGGCCAGCAAGCACTAAGTGCAAATTGGGGAATGTATCGGCAATTTCTATAAACGCTTCTAGCAGCAAGTCTGGGCCTTTAATTGTATTTAAACGGCCCAGAAATAAAAGATAGGGATTTTGCTGTGTTAAACCAAGGTGAGTTAAATCTATTGTCTCGCTACTGGATGGGGCTATATAAAGATCCGGGTCGATACCATTGGGAATGACCGTTACATAATCAGACTTAATTCCATAGTTAGCAAAATCCAGCTTTTCTACTTCTGTTATCGCTACCCAACCACTAGCATACTTAACTATGCGTCGTCCAATCACTAAATCATATAGCGATTTTAACCAGCGTGAGCGGCCAAAAGCTTTAAGTGCCCCAGCTGGGCAAATTACGTAAGGTTTACCTTGACGTATACATGACAAAGCAACCGCTGCATTTAGCATTGTCCAATGCCCCATTAAATGCACAATATCAAACTGTGAAATTAAATTTCTGATTCTAAACGGCCAGGTTATGAACAAAAAGTAACGGTGATTCAAACAAGTTAGCTTAAAAATACGTGCACCTTCTAGCTCACTCTCAGAAGGAATTTTTCCTCCTATATCTAAAGTTAGCACAGCGGATTCTGCACCTTGCTTGATCAAAAAACGTGTGAGCTGAATGGTGCGCTCGGCAGTACCGCCACCAGTAATTGGATCTAACAAGTGATTAACATGGAGGATTTTCAAACGATTCCGCTCATAACTTTATTATCGAAACATGTCCAGGCCACGTTTTCATGGCACTGTAGGTAGGGCTCTTCCAGCTTTAACTCCATATTTTATAAGCATTTCATTAATAGAAAAGATATGTATCGGATTTTTCGTAATTGCATCATAAAACTGAAGTCTGACGCATCATGATTGTAGATTGGTACCAGTTTGCATACTCTGTTATGCTGGATTCAAAACTACAGGCTTTTTGATATCCAAGTCCTAATAATTTATTAGAGGAGTAATTGCACATAGGGTTAATATTATTTCTACCAAGGCAAGCAAGCAAGAAAGTTAGAAAAAATGGTGGTACGAATAAGCGGGGAAATCTGTAGTCTGGAACATTTAACGCTTTCATCAATAAGCGCTCTGTATAAACAAAATTGTTATTTTCACTATCATCATCAGAAATAATGAAAGTCTCCCCACGCAGGTTTTCGTTGCGTTTAATGAGAAAAACAATTGCTGCTACTACATTTGCAATATTGACAAGATTCGTACGTCTTTTTCCGAACAGGCATGATTTGGCATAGTTCGCTAGCCTGCGTTTAGTTATAAGGTCTCTAGCTAGTTTCTTTAGCGGCTCGCCATCTATGCCAAAAACTGCAGTGGGCCTAAGAATTGTAGTGTCAAAACTATCCTTTGTATCAAGTATCATGGTTTCAATTTTAAGCTTAGTGATACCGTATTCGGTTACTGGCTGACAGACTGTATTTTCTGTAACTAAGTTATCAGGTGTTCGCCCTACAACAGCTGCTGTGCTGCAATGGATTAAACGTTTAACGGATGCAGATTTACACATATGCAGCAAGTTGTTAGTTGCTTCCATATTTTTTTGCTCTCCAGCATCATGAAGATAAACTAGATTGATAACAGTACAATCCCGTTCCAAAAAACCATTCAGAGATTCTAGATTGAGTAGATCGCCTTCAACCACTACTACGCCAGACTCGATCAAGCTGTTCGTCCCACTGTTTTTAGCTCTAGTTAAAAGTTTTATACGAAAACCACCTAGCCTAAGTAGTTCCGCTACTAGATGTTTACCAATAAACCCAGTAGCCCCAGTGATTGCGATTGTATGCATACTTAATTTAGTTTTTCAGCCAATAGCAGTTTGAGTTCGGTTTTTATTTGATGTAAAGACGATATTAAATTCATCTTTAGCATTGTGATTGCAAGTTGGGCTTTATTTTTAAATGAGAAAGAACTTGAAAAGCTCCATATTTGAACATTAAATTCGTGCAATGGTATAAACCAGTTTAAAAGGCTGTTTCGGTAAGTTCTGTAAATGGTCTGACTGCCACTTAACCCGTTCCGCCCAAGTGCAACATAACCTTCACTAGTTCGATTAAGTTTACCTTTAATGGCTAGCTCAAGAATAACCGCAATATCTTGACCTAAGTATGCGCCGCGTCTAAGTGTTACGTTATCAATAAGCGCTGACCTACGTATTAGGGAGTAAAACCGACCACAGCCTGTCCATGCGTTAATGCAATCAAAAAAACGTTCTTGAGCCGTTTCCTGGTTAAGAGATTGATCGCCCATCTTGACTGGATCTGGCATTCCATCCTTAAACTTGACGGGGGATGTCGAGGCAATGTAATCCGGATTTTTTTGAAGAAACTTAAGGTTAACCTCAAGGAAGTTTTCTGACTTAATGTCATCATGTGCAGCCCATATGAAATACTCACCTATAGCTTCATCTAAGACAAAAAGACAGTTTGCTGTTGCCCCAATATTTTTTGATTGTCTTATGTAACGAATACGACTATCTTTTTTCGCATACTCTTTGCAAATGTTTTGAGTATCATCAGTAGATGCGTTATCAGAAATAATGAACTCAAAATCTTTATAGGATTGGCTGAGAATTGATTCAATCGAGTCTCGAATACAGCTTTCTCCGTTATATACAAACATCCCAATACTTACTAAAGGGATATGGCTATTTATTTTTTCAGTCATTTTGAGGTTTAAAAAAAGTATTAATATTTTTCATGGCAAATAGTTTGATCTGGTTTGATTGCCAAATTGCAGCAAATATAGCTCCGCACAAGGCAAAAACATATATAGCAGACTTAATTAGACTGTTGTTGATTAACAACCACTCCATCATAAATCTAACAACTACCATCACAAAAACTGCAAACATTGTCTGTTTTGTAATGTCTTGCCAATACCAAGCCCATTTTTCAGAAGGTAATATTTTTTTATACATGAAGTGCATGCCTATAATTAAATAGCCTGTATTCAGCAATGTCCAAACCCAAGCTGCACCAACAGCACCGTAATGGGGGGTAATCAAAAATATGGCAGGTATTAGTAACGCAACGGCTATTGCATTTACTTTGATGCCAAACTTTGTCCAGCCATAAGCAAGCTGTAGTTGATATGGCATCCATAGCAAACAATTTAAAAAACTTCCCAATGCTAATGGTAACAATATCGGTGCGGTTTTTTTAGCTAAGTTCATATCACCTGACCACAAGTAGACAATATCCTCCCCACAAAAAACGAGCATCATTGCAACTGGAGCTATCAATGTGGAAACTAATTGCGCGCCTTGGTGAAATAAGATTGTAAGCTCTTGCTTTCTTTCTTGTGCAACGTATTGAACCATTTTTGGATATATTGCAGTAGTAGTAGGCGCGGTGATGAGCGCTAAGCCTCCTGACATTGTTGCGGCTAATGTGTAATAGCCATAATCTTCTAGGCTTATAAGTTTTGATAGTAAAAGTTTGTCCACTTGCGTGAGTAAAACCGCTAGGAAAGTAATGCCTAACATTCCACTTGCAAATCGCCAAATCTTTTTAATAGCCGTGGATGAAAACCCCGGAAAACGTGGGGGGGTAGGCAATGTTTTGTAGACTAATAACAAAACGACTACGAGAGAAATCACTGATGTTAATGCTTGCCAAGCAAAAAATACTGTAATGCTTGATGCATACCAAACCAGCACTGCAATGACACACCCATATCGCATTGTAGCTATTAATACGTTAGCAATATTTACGGCTACTTGTTTTTGCAGTCCAAGCAGGGCGCCTTTATATATACCCTCTATAAATCTTAATGCAATTACTAATCCCATTAGCGTAACCGCATTTTTAATTTCGCTGTTAGTCAGGTTTTGCGCATCTAACCATCTTGATGCAATGTAACTTGATGAGACCCAAACTAGGGCGCAAATGATCGTCGCCAGACCTATGGAGATAATTTCTAAGCTACGTAATAAATCATGAATAGATTGTGGGGTATGCGACCCAGCAATAAAGCGGGCCATTTCACGATTTAACGTTTGGGTAATGCCTAGGTCTAGTAATACGAGCCATGCTTGCATGACGGCATAAAAACCAATTAACCCATAAGCCTCTATGCCTAAATATTTGATATACAGAGGCAAAAAAGCGAGACCCATTAATGCAGTCCAGCCTTGACCAACAAAATTAGCAATTACATTTTTTTTGAGAGACAACTACTGAGGCCTCAGGAAGCTAGCCGATTCGCTTGAGATAGCCATCAGGAGCAACTGTAATTAGTAACTTACTCTCAATCGACTTATCAATTTCAAACTCAGAGTGGCTCTGTAAGTATTGCCAAACTGCAGTTTTAGGATTGTTGCCTGGACCCCACGGACGATCCCCTGATAAATTTTCAGGCATATCTTCGACTGCAGTGTCATAAACGATACAGTAGCTATCTTTAGTTGTTAGCGATGCATAAGCTTCTAACTCAGCTAATACATGCTCATGAGTATGATTAGAATCTAAGCACACAAGTATGGTTTTATAGCTTTTAGCAATATCATGTACTTGCTTAATAATATTAGGATCAATCGAAGACCCTTGTATCATTTGAATGCGGGATGCCATTGGATGTGCTTCGATTGCAGACTTATTATGCGCGCGGATATCAATATCTATGCCTAGTACCTTGCGATTGGATATCTTTGGGTTCATGTTGGTACCGCTATTTATTGCATCTTCCATGTCTAAAAGAGCGAGCATGGACGCACTAAACATCAATGAACCGCCATGAGCAATACCAGTTTCGATAATGAGATCTGGTTTTATTGACCATATGAGTTCCTGCAGCGCAACTTGGTCTTGCGGGAACTGTATAGCTGGCCTGCCCAGCCATTTGAAGTTATACGCATATTTATGGGGGCTGATTTCCCTGATCCATATTCTGGATAGTGCTTGAACATCTTTATCTTTGCTCAAACCATCGATGTTTTTTGCAACTTCGCTTTCAAACTTTTCAACTTCATTCATGCATAAAATCCTTCCAATAAATAGTGCCTGAGCATATCCAGTTTATTCCGTCTTTACCCATATTTGCAATTAAATCTAAGATACTTACGTAAGGCGTGAAATCGCCAAAACGTTGTGAGTATGGCTTTTTCTCGTAACTCATATATTCAACTTTAATGGCTGCTTGCTCAAAAATTTGATGATTTAAATATTTACTCGCACCATGACCAGTAATATAGGTGTTTGCATGTAGTGCTTTGCAAATAGCTAAGACTCTTTCGGAGCTTTTTCCTTGAACATCCAAATTACCTATATGGGTAACGGTCTTCATGTCCAGCAATCCATAATAGTTGCTTACAATATTTAGGCTTGCTAGTGATAAATCATCTAGCAACTCCCAATCTTTCATGTAGATGGCTTCAACAATCTCCAACATTTCGCCAAAAAAAGGTGAGTCTTGGTAGCACCGAATTAATAAATTCTTATGACTTGTACGCCAATCACTTTTATTGTCAATTTCCACTTCGTTAATTGGTTGACCTAACTTAAGGTTTTTAAGCGGGACAGTTAACCATTTTATTCCTTCTGGCGCTTTAACTTGAACACGGTTGGTGAAGCTGCCTTTTGAATACTGCACATCGTTATAGTGCACGTATGCATCGCATAGTTTAATTTGTTCGAAAAAGCCAACCCATGGGAAAAACATTGGTTGAGAAATAACAAGCTTCATTGTATTACGCAGTTTCTCAATGTTGATATTTGGAACTCATCAAAAGACTTCTTAAGCTTAGGAGTAGAAATGCATGGGTTTGCCGAGCTACTATGGTTTGGATTTTGCGCCCACCTAGGGATAAAATCAGGAGCTGGAAATTTAACCAGCTCAAGTTTAATCGACTCTAGAAACGTCACTATTAAGTAAGTTTTTTGGACAAAAGACAGTTTATTTAAGTCTTCTTTGCTATAGGTCACATTAATAGGACTAACTACTTGGCCAAACACGGCTCCATCATCGACTTCAGCAGTTGTTGTGTGTAACGTAGCGCCTAAAAATTTCACGCCTGAATTGAATGCTTGGCCTACAGCGTTCATGCCTTTAAAAGAAGGTAATAGCGCTGGATGTACATTCAAGGTAGGTAGACGAGAGAATATTTCTTTAGAGATTAGTCGACTGTATAGCATGAACACTATAGATACTTTTTTTTCTAAAAGGTGCTCGAAAACGCTTTCTGAAAATTGTTCTTTAGTCTTAAAGTCCAACCTGAGCCAGTCAATTTTTCTAACTTCTGCTTCACTTTCTGCGCCACAGTTTCTGTCGGTGATAATAATAAAGTTATCACTTGTAAATAAACTATTTTGAATCAATAAGTCGTAAGCAGCAAAAAAAGCACTGCCGCCGGCTGAGCATATAACCGCTATTTTCATTTCATCTAAATGTAGAAAAAAGTGATATCTTTGCCACTAAAGCAAGTCAAATCTTGAATAATTTTTCTTGAGTGCTTGGGGTTGAGGGCTACGTAAACAATTTTGACTTCATTTGGCAAGTCAATGGGGCTAATAATGGGGCGCCCCATTAGCTGAGTCCCTTGTAAAAATTTATTTTGATCTATAAAACATTTGACGTTATCAAGTGCACTCAAATTAGAGGCTAGGAAAGAACCATAAAATCCGGCACCATATATAGCAGAAGCATTATTGATAGTCGCAGTTTTCTCAAACTCTTGAATTCTTTGTGCTGCTGATTTCCAGAACTCACCAATAGAGGTTATCTCATTTTTGAGAATTGAATCTGGGGTATGAGGCGAGAGCGAGTTGCCTTTCTTGGCAACTACAATATATGCACCACGATGAGATGAGTCATCAATCTCCTGCAACGAAAAATCATTATCAGATAACATCCGCATAATAGACTGTTTTGTAAAATGATTAGGATGGTCTACTACAATCAAGTCTGCAGGATTTGTCTGGGTATTTGGAATAATAGCATACAGATAGCCATTGTCATTTAGTACACGTTTAATGTGTTGAAGAGTATCAGCTAACTTAGAGATGTGTTCCAATGAGAAAAACGAAGTGACAACATCAAAATGCCCATCCCATGACTCAGGTAAGTTATAAGTTGCCCATTTCCCATCCTCAATAAACTCGTCCCAAAATGCAGTGTATCGTTCGCTGATATCGAACAAGTATGGTGTGATGCCTAAATTTCTTCTTGTGAGCTCACGCATAGTTGAGCTTTTAGCACATCCGTAATCTAGTATCCGTGTACCTTTGGATAAGTTGAGTTTAGATAGTAAAACAGTGACTTGATGTTGAGTACGATAGGTAATGTTGCCTTGGTCAACTAAATAAATCTGATCCTCTTCTTCGCTTTCGGCTAGAAAGTTGTATGTCTCATCATAGTAAGAAGACTCATTCGGCATTTCTAAAGTCTGTACATGACCACAGCCATTACAATAGTAAACCTCGGTTGGGTATTCTACAGCTGTACATACTGATGTAATGGATACTACACCAGTAGTGTCATAGACTTTATCAGTTAAATTTTCATTACAAACATTACAGTTAATCATCAGCGCTCTCAATCTACACATAGTTCTGGATGGATGTTTCTAAAGTCTACCCCAGAGGCAAACCCACCTTTCCAGCCGTGATTTAGTCCAGTTTTTTCTAAGTAATTAAAATAGCGAAATTGCATCGACCATAATGCTCGATTACTTTTGTTATAGCCTGATGCATGAATTAATAGAAAGTCCATGATTATAAGGTCTGTTGGTTGACTTAGCGGGCTAATTTGTTGATATTTTTTAATTAGATTCTCTTCGTCTCTAAGTACAAGTGAATAGGCCCCTTGTTTTTCTTTATTACGTGTGTCCGTTGTATATACCGGGATGGGCCCTTCCACTTGTGATTTTGGACAAATAGCTACAGGTCCTTCATCAACAGTCACATTGATTAATGGTGACCAAAATACTAAGCCATCTAGACTTCTCAGTTGCGATGGGTATTCTTGATGCCAGTTAGCACGATATTTATCTTCAAAAGGGTTGTTAATCCTAATGCCATATCCAGCTGCAGCGACTGCAGGTGAAGATCCTGGGCGCAACGCCTTGAAAATTTCATCATTTTTTGGGTTTGAGACTAAACGAATGAACGCAGGTATCTGCTTAACTGCATCATAAATCTCGCCACCATAACTCCTGTTTACTTTGATAATATCTGTGTAACACTCATCAAATTTTTTTGGATCGAAAGGGGCTCTGCTAATTTCAATCTTATATTTTCTTGCAACAATCCCGATAAGCTCGTAGATAGCTTTTTGGATTGGGAGAATGTCTTTCTCGAAGTCATAAAAGTTAGGAATAATTAAATATCCCTCGGAATTGAAAAAACTGATTTTATCCTTACTAAGCAATGTTTTACCTCTCAATAAAAGACTCTATCACTTTAATAACTCTATCTAGTTCTTCATTCGAAATTTCGTGATAGCTAGGCAAGTTAATCGCTCTATTAGGTATATCCCATGCAATTTTATTGGATGGGCAGTCTTGAAACATTGGCAAACTAGATAGCGGGTGAAAGAACACACGGGCATCAATGTTTTCCTCACTGAATCTTTTTTGTAATTGCTCTCTTGTAATGCCTGTAGATGCGTCAAAAACCAGTGTAGGCATCCAATATCCATTTTTGGTATTTTCGCTCTCAGGGTTCATAGAAAGGCCAGAAAGATTTGTTAGTGCTCGTGCATAGTAATTGAAAATTTCTCTTTTACGAGACACTAGTTCATGTATACGTTCCATTTGGCCATAACCAATCGCTGCTTGGATGTTGGACATCTTATATTTAAAGCCAATTTCATCGGGCCAAAATTGCTTGGTTTGCCCCCTTGCGCGACCATGATTAGAAAAGGTAAGTACTTTTTCATATAGAACGGGGTCGTTGGTAATAAACATCCCACCTTCTCCGGTAGTGAGTGTTTTGGTGCCATGAAAGGAGAATGTGCCGAATTTACCCACAGTACCTGCGTGTTTACCATGCCAATGTGAACCAATCGCTTCAGCAGCATCCTCTATGACTGGGATGCCATATTTTTCACCAATCGCCAGTAATTTATCCATATCACATACATTCCCATAGATGTGTACGGCAATAATGGCTTTGGTACGCGGCGTGATAGCGGCTTCTACTTTTGCGGGGTCAATGCACCAAGTATCTTCTAAAACATCTACAAAGATAGGCTTAGCGCACAAATATGTGACTGGAGAAGCAGAAGCAATCCAGTTGGTTTCGGCAAGAATAACTTCATCACCAGCTTGAACGCTCAGTGCTGCCAATCCCATATGTAACGCGCCCGTGCAACTAGATGTTGCGATTGCAAACTTAGCACCAGTAAATTCTTTGAATTTTTCTTCGAATTTATGAATATATTCATAGCATTTTTCACCCCAGCCATTTCTGGCTGCGTCTGTTGCATAGCTTACTTCTAGCTCAGTGATAGAGGGCTTGGTGTAGTGAATTTTAGATTTCATAATATTTTAATGTGGGGAATGGCCGTTACGAATTTTCCATCCCATTCACGGATGTAATTAAGTTGCTCTGTGACTTCGGTGGTTAAATTCCATGGCAGTATCAATACATAATCTGGTTTGCTGTCACGGATAACCTGTTCGTTCACAATCGGGATACGGCTGCCGGGTAAAAATTTATCTTGTTTTGCCGGGTTGCGGTCAACAACACAAGAGATTAGATCTTCTCTAATCCCAGCATAATTAATTAAAGTATTGCCTTTAGCCGCAGCGCCATAAGCGATAGTTCTTTTACACTGTTTTTTAGCATCGATCAAGAAAGCAATCAAATCGTTTTTAATAGTGTTTGCACGGTCTTGAAAGTTTGCATAATAACTTTCGGATGTAATGCCGGCAGAAGTCTCGAGTACAAGTAAATCATTTACTGCTGTTGTAGTGGGGCGCGTGCCAAGGTCTTTTCTTTGTGCAAACACGCGTAGGCTACCGCCATGCGTTGAAAGCTCTTCTACATCAAATACCTGTAAGCCATTGAGATCAAAAATCCGTTGTACAGCACTCAATGACAGATAAGAGAAGTGCTCGTGATATATAGTATCAAACTGTGCATGTTGAATCAGTTGTAGCAGGTGCGGAAACTCAAAGGTCGCAACACCTTCTGGTTTCAGTAACAGCGAGAATCCTGTTACAAAGTCATTAATGTCAGGTACATGCGCCAGTACGTTGTTTGCTGCGGTTAGGTCTGCCTGTTTACCTTGAGATATAAGTTTTTTCGCTAGCATTACACCAAAAAAATCTTCAACGATTTCTATGCCTTTTTCTCGTGCTGCTTGGGCAGTACTGTGTGTCGGTTCAATACCCAAACAAGGGAAACTTTTTTGTTTTACATACTGTAGTAGATAGCCATCATTGGCAGCCACCTCAATTACAAATGATCGCGTACTCAGTTGGAAGCGTTCCGCCATTTGTGAAACATAACGTTCTGCATGCTTCAGCCAACTGTCAGAAAATGAGCTGAAATAAGCATAGTCTGCGTCAAACAGCTCATTTGCCCCGGTATAGTCTTCGGTTTGTACAAGCCAACAGCTTTTGCAAACTAGCACCTTGAGTGGAAACCATTTTTCCGGTGCTTTCAATGACTGAGTGGTTAAATATGCATTGGAAGGAGGGGAGCTGCCTAAGTCAATTAGAGGCAGGGTTAGTTCAGTGTCGCAGTGACGACATTTCATACAGCTAGTCCTAAAAAATCATTTGTAATCATTGCGTGCATGCGGTCTCGTTCTGATAAATCTGTTATTTCGAGAGGCAGTTGTATTCCAAGTAGTGAGTCGTGAATGTTGAGAGCGCCTTCTGAAGGTTGATGGTACGCTGCTGTATGCAGATATATCAATTCGCAATCATCAGTCAGTGTCTGAAACCCATGGGCGAACCCTTCGGGAATCATCAGGCTACGCTGATTCTGTGCATTCAATATCTCAGCGTGCCATTTTAAGAAAGTTGGTGAGCCTTGTCGAATATCGACAGCGATGTCAAAAATCTCGCCTTTGATACAACTTACAACTTTTGTTTCTGCAAACGGGGGGTGCTGAAAGTGAAGTCCTCTTACCGCACCTTTCTGGCGTGTATGCGTATGATTGATTTGTACAATTGGCTTATTTATGCCAATAGTCGAGAAAGCTTCTGAACAATAAAATCGGCTCAAAAAACCACGGCTATCCTGAATGGGTTTCCGTTGAATAATTTTTAAACCAATTAATGGAGTATTAAAACAATCGAATCTGGACATGCGCTAAATCTTATTTGGTCTCAACATAGGCATTAATTTGCTCCAAACAGACCTTGTGCATGTCATGGCCATTTTGCCAGAGTTGGTGCCACTCAATAATTTTAGTTAAGGTAGTTTCCAGATTCCAGCGCGATTGCCAATTGAGCATAGCTCGGGCTTTGCTACTATCTAGTTTTAAATAGTTAGCTTCGTGGGGCTGAGGGTTGTTGTCAATTTCCCATGATGCGTTAGGTGTAGCAGAGACTAGTTTTTCTACAATCCATTGTACTGTTTTAGCGTCCTCTTCACGAGGGCCAAAATTCCATGCGGTAGCATATTTTCTGCCCTCTAAAAACAATCGCTCAGCCAGTAATAGATAGCCCGATAGTGGTTCCAAAACATGTTGCCAAGGTCTGATAGCATGAGGTGATCGGATGACTAATTTTTTTTTCTGATTTAACGAGCGCAAGAAGTCAGGAATTAATCTATCCTCTGCCCAGTCGCCTCCTCCTATAACATTACCAGCTCTTGCTGAGGCAAGGGCAACAACGCCGGACCCTGTAAAAAACGAGCGGCGGTAAGCAGAAGTAACCAACTCCACACAGCCTTTGCTGCTAGAGTAAGGGTCGTAGCCGCCCATTGCTTCGTCTTCTCGGTATGACCAAACCCACTCTCGATTCTCGTAACATTTATCAGTAGTAACATTCACTACAGCACGTACCGATTGTGTCTGGCGGATTGCTTCAAATAAATTGACTGTGCCCATTACATTCGTACTGTATGTTTCAACTGGATCAAGATAGGATTTTCGTACCAAAGGTTGAGCTGCAAGATGCAGTACTATATCGGGCTGTGCGCTCAGCATTGCTTTTTTAAGCGAATCCAAGTTACGAATGTCTTGCATGTGATTTTCAATAAGACAATCTGCAACGTTAGCAATACTAAAGATGTTAGGTGTCGTTGTTGCTGGTAAAGCGTATCCTATAACATTTGCGCCGAGCGATTTAAGCCATATTGTTAGCCAGCCCCCTTTGAAACCAGTGTGACCAGTTATAAAAACGCGTTTACCCTCCCAAAATCGTGACATTAGCCCCAGACCTTCCAAGGTGCTTTATTCGTTTCCCATAGCTCTTCTAATAAATTTTTATCACGTAGCGTGTCCATTGGTTGCCAGAATCCGGAGTGTGTAAAAGCCATAAGCTCATCATTTTTAGCTAGGTTGGTAAGAGGCTCTGCCTCCCAGCTAGTCTGGTCATTCGATATATAGTCTATGCATTTAGGGGATAGTATAAAAAAACCACCATTAATCCAACCGCCATCACCTCGTGGCTTTTCCGTAAAGCCAGTAACTAATTGTCCGTTCATATTTAGCGCGCCGTAACGGCCCGGTGGTTGTACTGCTGTTACTGTAGCCAATTTTTTGTGGTTTTGGTGAAATGAAATTTGTGCTTTGATATCTATATTGGCCACGCCATCGCCGTAAGTAAAACAAAAAGCATTTTCATCCTTTAGGTAGCTTGCCACTCGTTTTAAACGTCCACCAGTAAGAGTGTCTTCACCAGTGTCAACCAAAGTGACTCGCCAGGGCTCGGCATTTCGTTGATGTACTTGCATGTTGTTATTAACCATGTCAAAAGTTACATCAGACATGTGTAAAAAGTAATTCGCGAAATATTCTTTTATGACATAGCCTTTGTAACCACAACATACAATAAAATCATTAATGCCATGGGCAGAATACAGCTTCATGATATGCCATAGAATGGGTTTGCCACCTATTTCAATCATTGGTTTGGGTTTGAGGTGAGTTTCCTCTGAAATTCTCGTGCCAAGCCCACCTGCTAAAATAACTGCTTTCATATAAGGTACTTTCGTTTGCTTGTCAAAGCTCCCTAAGCTTTAACTCTTCCGTAGCTATCATTAAAGCGAACGATATCATCTTCACCCACGTAATCACCGCTTTGCACTTCAATCATCACTAAATCCAATACGCCAGGATTCTCTAGCCGATGGTGACATCCTGCCGGAATAAAAGTGGATTCGTTGGGTGCGACAAAAAAGACATTCTCACCGTTGGTCACGCGCGCCATACCACTTACCACTACCCAGTGTTCGCTGCGGTGGTGGTGCATCTGGAGGCTCAAGCTTTGCCCTGGTTTGACCACAATACGTTTGATTTTGAAGCGATCACCTTCTTCAAGTGTGGTGTAGTTACCCCACGGGCGATGTACAGTTTGATGTAGCTTGTAAGATTCGTTGCCTTGCTCTTTCAGAGTGTTATAGATATCTTTCACATACTGAGCTGAGTCTTTGTGCGAAATTAATACAGCATCCTGCGTGTCGACAACAATCAAATCCTCAACACCAACCATAGCTACTAAGCGTTTATCGCTCTGTACAAAGCAGTTTTTTGTGTGATTCAACATAGCTGAGCCACTGACACGGTTGCCATCTTCATCTGCCGCTGTGAGTGTGCTCATGGCATCCCACGCGCCAATATCGTTCCAGCCGATATCGCAGGGAATGACTGCCACATTGGCAGATTTTTCCATGACTGCGTAGTCAATAGAGTTGCTGGGTACATTGGCAAAGGTGTTGGCTTCAAATTCAACCTGCGTGATGTCTGTATTGTCTTTTAGCGAGACCTCAAAACAGGCTTTTGCTGTATTTAAAATGTCCGGTGCGTGCCGTTGAAGCTCAGCCACTAGCGTGCTGGCTTTGGCACAGAACATACCGGAGTTCCAGTAAAATTTGCCAGAATCGACATAGGCTTGGGCTGTCGCTAAATTGGGTTTTTCTACAAAACGTGCAACTTCATACCCAATCGTGCTTTGGTTGGATGTAATGGGTTTGGCTTGATTGGCTTCAATATAACCATAGCCAGTTTCCGGCGCGTGTGGCTGTATGCCAAAGGTGACAATTTTGCCTGTTTGCGCAATCAGGCTGGCGTTTGTCACGGCTTGTTGAAATGCCGCTTGATTGGCAATCAAGTGGTCAGCTGTCAAAATCAGTAAAATGGCGTCTTCGCCATGTTGTTTTGCTACATATAACGCCGCAAGTGCAACAGCCGCTGCAGTGTTGCGGCCAAATGGCTCTAGCAGAAAACTGGTTTTGGTATTGGTTTGGTTGACTTCGCGGTAGTCATCTTTGGTTTTGAATAATAATTCGCGATTGGTGACGGTGAGTACTTCAGTCACATTCGGCAATATCGCGCCGCGAATAAATGACTTCTGTAAAAAGCTCTCGTTATCCGCAAGACGAATAAACGGCTTGGGGTGAAGCTCACGTGATACTGGCCACAACCGTGAACCAGCACCGCCACATAGTATCGTTGGGATAATATTCATGGATGGATTATATAATGAAGTGCCGGTAAAAACGATGCATATTGACGCATAATCATGTTGACTAGGTGGTTATGGCTTAGGTTGATTCAACATTGCACGGATACTAGCCATTTTAGACTTCCCAAAATCTTTACTTGCTAATAATTGGTCTGGGTCATTAAAGGGATTGCCAAAATGCTTCACGTCGTCTTTGGGTAGCTCTCCAATAAAGCGGCTTTGTTCACACATTTGCATTTCACCCGCACGTTTGCGCTTTTTACACCAAGAGATATTCAACGATTTCTGCGCACGGGTAATGCCCACGTACATTAAACGGCGCTCTTCTTCAATTTGATCGTTATCAATCGATTCGCGGTGGGGGAGGATGCCTTCTTCACAGCCAATCAAGAATACATGGCCAAACTCCAACCCTTTGGCTGCATGCAGGGTAGAAAGTTTAACGGCATCCGGCTCCCCATTTTCTTTGCCCTCCAGCATGCTAATCAACGACACCATCTGTGTGAGCTCTAACAATGTTTTACCTTCAGCTTCATTGCCAAACTCGGTATTGGCTTCGCCTTTTTTGGTTAGCCAGGCAATAAATTCTTGCACATTACCCCATTTGCTCTCGGCGGCACGTGGTTCCTCGCTGTCGTACAAATAGGTTTCATATTGAATTGTATTCAATAAGTCTTGTAGTAACTCGCCAGCGGGGTCTTTGGTGGCGCGAGATTGTAATTTGTTGATGTATTGACAAAAATTAAGCAAGTCTTCTAGTTGGCGGTTACCCAGCTCGCGCTGAAAATCACCTTCAAATGCGGCTGCAAATAACGATATCTGGTGCGCGCTGGCGTATTCACCTAAGCGTTCAAGCGTAGTGTTGCCAATGCCTTTTTTTGGAGTAGTGGCTGCGCGAATAAAGGCCGGGTCGTCATCTTCATTAGCGACTAAGCGTAAGTAGCTAACAATGTCTTTAATCTCGGCTTTATCAAAAAAAGACTGTCCACCAGAGATGGTGTAAGGGATTTTTTGATTGCGCAGATATTGTTCCATGATGCGCGCTTGATGGTTGCCGCGATACAGAATGGCGTAATCTTTATAAGTGGTGCGGTGCTCAAACTTGTGCGCTTGTAATTTCATGACGACTGATTCTGCCTCATGCTCCTCGCTCATGGTAGCGGAGACTTGAATCATGTCGCCTGTGCCTAAATCGCTCCATAGTTTCTTTTCAAACAGTTTGGGGTTATTGGCAATCACTTGGTTAGCTGCACGTAGAATGCGCACGGTAGAGCGATAGTTTTGCTCCAGTTTAATCACTTTTAAGCGGCTAAAGTCGACAGTGAGCTGACGTAGGTTTTCTACATCCGCACCACGCCAGCCATAAATCGCTTGGTCGTCGTCACCCACAGCCGTAAATTGTCCGCGCACGCCGGTCAGCATTTTAATCAGCTTGTATTGGCAGGCATTGGTGTCTTGATACTCATCAATCAGCAAGTATTGTAGTTTACGCTGCCACTTATCTAATGCTTCTGCATGGTTGGAGAATAACTCCACTGGCAACTTAATTAAATCATCAAAATCAACAGCTTGATAGGCTTTTAACGTTTGTTGGTAAATTTGATACACTTTGGCCGCCGCGTGCGTTAAATCTTCTTCAGCCGTGGCTTTTGCTTGGTCTGGGTTGATGAATCCATTTTTCCAATTGGAGATTTGCCACTGCGTTTTACGTAGCAACTGTTTATCTGTGGTGGCCAGCACATCACTTAAAATTTTGAAACTATCTGACGAATCTAAAATCGAAAACTGAGGTTTGTAACCTAAGTATGCACATTCTTGCCGCAGAATTTGTAAGCCTAATGAGTGGAATGTAGCAACGGTGAGCCCCTTGGTAGATTTACCTTCCATCAGTTTAGAGACACGTTCTTGCATCTCTAATGCTGCTTTGTTAGTAAACGTGATCGCCGCGATTTCTTTGGCGGAATATCCAGCCTCGTTAATCAAATAGGCGATTTTTTGAGTAATGACGCGTGTTTTACCGCTGCCGGCACCGGCTAATACCAGTAATGGGCCGTCTAAATACTTGACTGCTTCACGCTGTGGGGAGTTTAAAGTGTTTAACATAATGTGCGTACTGCTATTGGAGCTATAGAGTAAGCACGCAATAAGCGATATAGTGTAGTTCTATTCAATTGAAACCATTTTAATTCAACTATCTGAATCTATGCCAACCTTTGACTTAAAAACTATCATTTTTATGTCAATGCTCCTGACATTCATGTTGTCCATGCTGTTGGCGATTACCCGTTCCCATCACAAAGACATGAATGGTCCTGGCTATTGGGCCGTGGGTAATTTGGTGATTGGCTTGGGGATGGTGATTTTGTTCTCTAAGTTTGAGTCGACACAGTGGCACATTTTACCCGGTGTTGTTTTGATTGGGCTAGGCTTGGGCTTGTTTATTAATGGTATACAGGCGTTTTCTGGCAAAACTGTACGTCGCCTGTTGCCACTGATTATTGCTTTAGTTCTGACCGTTCTCAATGCTTTTCTCATCATGCATCAACAAGACTTACGTATGGTGGTTATCGGCAATGCATTTATCTTCGCCATTATCTACATGATGGGCGCCAGACTGACGTTTGGTAAGGATGATGGCTTGGTTGGCAATTTATATTGGATTGCATCTAGCCTGTTTTTTATGATGGCGTTACTGCTGGTGGCACGCGTGCTTTCTGCGTTTTATATGGAAAGTGACCTGTTTAAAAGCTTTCTAGACTGGCCGGTGAATGCTTATACGTTTATGTTGGCCTGTGTCATTCAGTTTTTTGTGTCGGTGCTGTTTGTCTTGATGCTGACGGCGCAAGTGAATCAAAACTTACAGTCGATGGCGACTGTGGATAGCTTGACCAATGTACTGAATCGACGCGGCTTGCAAGATGCTGCAGTCAAAATGCACGCAATATGTAAGCGTATTCAAATTCCGATGTCACTGTTATTGGTGGATTTGGATCACTTTAAAAAAGTGAATGATACGCACGGGCACTTGGTAGGAGATGAGGTGTTGGTGACGATTGCCAAGACCATTAAAACCACACTACGCGCAGGCGACGTAGTAGGGCGCTACGGTGGCGAAGAGTTTTGCGTGTTATTGCCTAATACGAGCGAAAAAGAAGCGGTGGCTTTGGCGGAGCGGATTAGGGAGATGATTCAGCACAAAAATATTTCTGTGCGTCATGTGAAGAAAACATCGCAGGCGCAAAATGAGGTGAAGTGTACGGTGAGTATTGGCGCGGCAGGGTCAGAGTCTAGCGGTTATGACGTGCAACGTTTACTGGCTTCTGCCGATAACGCATTGTATATGGCCAAAAACCGGGGTAGAAATTTGGTAGCAACGCACGCCGGCATTGCCACTAAAGTACATTAATCAAAGCACACTAATCTAGTTCGGGCTTTGTTTCAGGCGCTAAAGCTTCCGTGGGCAATGCGATCAAACTATCCAGTAATTGTTGTCGGCTCACTGGGGATTCTAAACTCACGCGACCAATGGCACCGCTGCGATAGTCAGTGAGCAAGGTCATGGCGGTGCGCTCCATATCCCATTCCCCATCGTGGCGCTTATACGCGCGACGTTTGGCAATGCCTTCCAGCAGGTCTATGCCATCAATCTGCTTCACATCTAACTTCATTGCATCCAGCTTGTAGCGAACATTCAGTAAATCTGGGTAGGCTTTAAGCAATACATTGCCTAAAAAAATCGCAACATCTTCATCAATCACTGCATTTCGTCCAATAGCGTGACTGGCCGCCAGCATGTAGCCATCGCTTTCTACGGCAATTTTAGGCCACATCATGCCAGGCGTATCGGTGATGCTCATGGTGTCATCCAAATCAAAGCGCTGCTGGCTTTTGGTGACGGCTGGTTCATCGCCCACTTTGGCCACGCGACGATTTAACAAGGCATTCATGAGCGTGGATTTGCCCACGTTTGGAATGCCCATGATCATCATGCGTAATGGTTTTAAGTGTGTGCCACGATGCGGCGCCAACTTGCGGCAAAGTGCTGGGATTTTTTTGGCATCACCGGCTTTTTTGCATGAGAGCGCGACCGCTTTGGTATTGGGCTGAGCGTTAAAGTAATTCAGCCAGGCTTGCGTAGTAGCCGGGTCTGCTAAATCGGCTTTGTTTAAGATTTTAAGATTAGGGCGTTGCCTAAATAAGCGCATCTCATCAATCATTGGGTTGTGGCTTGCAGCAGGTAATCTAGCGTCCAGCACCTCAATCACCACGTCGATAAACTCCATGGTTTCTTCCGCCTTTTTACGGGCAGAGGTCATATGTCCTGGGTACCACTGAATTGCCACTAGATGCTCCTAAGCCAAATAAAAAATTGCCATTTCTACTTCCTTACATAAAACATAGGGGGGCGCCCCAAAAAGTTTGTCTCAAGAACTCAAGTCGCAATAATGCAAATTCAAAAAACTTAAATTAAAG